>Ga0105237_10003364_pt1 | contig 19037 bp, 19 predicted proteins | sample KBSC24metaG_FD_81520 | JGI IMG/M metagenome (GOLD analysis project Ga0105237, IMG submission 81520) | Corn rhizosphere microbial communities from Kellogg Biological Station, Michigan, USA - KBS C2-4 metaG | ecosystem: Host-associated > Plants > Roots > Rhizosphere > Soil | place: Michigan, USA... | reverse complement strand
GCACTGGTGCTCGCTGAGCATCGAGTCCAGCACACGTCCGTCGGGGGCCAGGAATTCATCATTTTTCTCCGTGCGGGCATCCCATTGCCGGGAGGTAACCTGGAAAACGTCGGTTAGCAGGTTGGAAACGGTCTCATCCGGGCCGAAGACACGGAAGTTCCGTTCGTCCTGGTTAAGCCTGGTCACGTCGCGCAGGAAAGCCCCGAGTACCTGGGTATCGTTATTTTGGACAGCGCCGGGTGAAGGCACGTGGACAGCGTGGTCGTGGAAGTCCGGCATGCACAGGTCGCGAAGCAGCAGACCGCCATTGGCATGGGGGTTGGAGCCCATCCGCCGGTTGCCGGTCGGCGCCAGTTCCGCCAGCTCGGCGTTGAGCCGGCCGTTCGTATCGAAAAGCTCTTCCGCCTTATAGGTTTTCATCCAGGTCTCGAGTATTTTGACATGTCCCGGATGATCCGCATCCACCAGCAACGGCACCTGGTGCGACCGGAAAGTGCCCTCGATGGGGAGACCATCGACTATTTTTGGTCCGGTCCAGCCCTTGGGTGATCGTAGAACGATCATCGGCCAGCGCGGCCGGGTGAGATCGCCGTTTTTCCGCGCCCGCTCCTGGATCCGCCGGATGTCGGCCACAACTTTGTCCATAGTCGCCGCCATCAGCTGGTGCATTTTCTCCGGCTCGTCCCCTTCGACAAAATAAGGTGTCCAGCCATTGCCCCTTAGCAGCTGCTCCAACTCTTCACCTTCGATACGCGCCAGGACGGTAGGGTTGCTGATCTTGTACCCGTTGAGATGCAGGATGGGAAGGACAACGCCATCGGTCGCCGGGTTAAGCAGCTTATTCGACTGCCAGGAAGTGGCAAGAGGACCCGTCTCTGCTTCACCGTCGCCAATGACACAGGCCACGATCAGGCTGGGGTTGTCAAAGACCGCGCCGAAGGCATGACTAAGCGAATATCCCAACTCCCCGCCTTCATGGATCGAACCGGGCGTCGTCGGCGCCACATGGCTGGAGATGCCTCCCGGAAAAGAGAACTGTTTAAAAAGCTTTTTCAGACCGGCCTCGTCCTGGCCTACGGCCGGGTAGACCTCGCTCCAGGTACCTTCGAGGTAGGTATTGCCCACCAGGGCCGCGCCGCCGTGGCCCGGGCCGGAAACATAGAACATATTCAGGCCATACTTTTTGATGATCCTGTTCAAGTGCACATAGATAAAATTCTGACCGGGCACCGTGCCCCAGTGGCCGACTACCAGCGGTTTGATGTGGTCTATAGTCAACGGCTCCTTTAAGAGTGGGTTGTCGTATAGATAGATCTGGCCCACCGAAAGGTAATTGGCTGCCCGCCAGTAAGCGTTGATCTTTCGTAATTCTTCTTTCGATAACGGCTGTCTCATGCCGGTCTCTTCTGCATCCTGGCGGAGCTCTTTGCCGATACTTTCTACCGGCATGGTAGTGGATTCTGCTATCATTATTTTCATTTTTGTAATATATCGGTCCTTTATTTGAAATGAACAACCTGCTTCTTATACTCAGCCTGGTCATAACCGGGAACAGTGTAATTCCACTTGTCGAAGGGCTCGCTGGTTTTTATAGCGCCCACGTTCAGATCGACAACAACTTTGGAATTTTCCCACTCCACGTGTTTCACGTGCTTAATGGCGACCAGTACTTTTTTGCCGCCGATCCATCTGTGCATATCAACCATGAAATAAGCGATTTGCCACGTCTGATCGTCAAACATAAAATCAGTCACATGACCGATATCGCCGTCTTGAGCATGAATACGATAACCCGTAACTTCTTTCATACTTCTTAAATGTTTGTCTTCATGGAAAATTTCCGTGGTGTCCGTTTCTCTTATCCTGTTGGGATCGATCCTCGGGCTGGATTGGACGATGCCCCAAACACCGCCGGGATAGAAGCCGGTGCCCCAATAGCTCTGCCACGGATAATACTTTGCCAATTCGGCTTCCTGCTGCCGGGATACGGGTTTCTGAGTATCGATATTCGGGCTGTGCCTAACCTGATCCATAGTAATGCCGACATGGAAGGTGCCCGTACCCCATTTATGATCGATCACAACCTCGGGCGAAAGTAGCACTTCCCGGGAAAACCACGGACCCGTTTTCACGATAAGGTAACGTATGGTCCACATCTCATCGTCATAATAGAAATCCTTTACCAGGCCGATCTCGCCATCCTTGGCCGCGATGCGGAACCCGAGCAAATCCTTGATATTGCGTAACATTACTATTGGCTGTTTAAAATGTAGTTGGCATAAAGGTCGCCCAAGATGCCCATCGCCCAGTTATATGTTTACAGATTAATGTTACATGATTCACACACGCGGCATTTAATCTGTGAATGATGTAATTTAATTTAACAACCCTATAGTTCAGGCCGTTCGATACCTGGCTAACTTTATTGACATCTATGGGATATGAATCCACTAAACAGACCTTTGCTTTTCATGACAATTACATGCCGGACGCAAAGGGTTATGATATTTATACATGCTATGCCGCAACTGGCAAAAATGTGAATTATGTAACAAAACGACAGAAGGGTATAACAATATTCACTTAGGGATTCGTAGCTTCCATTTAGTAATTAAACATATTTATTTCATTTCAAAATAGACAGATCGAGCGTAGTATATCCAAGATTCCTGGCTGGACGAATTATTATAACGAAACGGCCATCGACGAGAGCAAAGATCGTGGCGGATCATTGGAAAATGAATATGGATTGTTCCGGAGGGTTTGCTTTGTTTCCCAACATAGTCGGTATGGTTCATGCGGGAGGAACGGGTTTCTCGAATCCGCGAGGGCAGCAGGTATTAGTTACCAGGACATTTCATTATAACCATAGGCGCTGGAAGAGACGGGAAACCAGGATGACACCGTCTTCTTCTTGCAAGCATATAAATGACTTGTCTCATATGCCCTAATGACCATTCTCATAATCTGCCGATTGATTTTACCATAGCTTTAAATGACAAGGGTTTCTAATCACAGTCAATAAATTACTTTCCCGTGCAGTTAAGAAAATAAGAAAATGCCTTGCAGGCAAGAAAATGACAACATCGACACAAAACAAGAGCAATCCTTTGTATTATGGTAAAATCATTTCTGTCAGGGGCAGTGTTGTGGATGCAAGGTTTGAAAACAATCTGCCTCCCATCTATACTTTACTTCACACCGGAAAAAATAAGCAAATCTCTATTGAAGTACTAACACAGCTTGATGATCACCGTGTAAGAGGCATCGCCTTAACTCCTACACAAGGATTAGCGCGTGGGATGGCTGTGGAAACAGAAAATAAAGAACTTACAGTCCCAGTTGGAAAAAATATCATGGGCCGGATGTTCGATGTTTTCGGAAATACGATTGATCAGCAGGGCCCATTAGCTGGAACAGAGCAGCGCAATATTCACCAATCACCGCCGCCATTAACAAAACAATCAACCAAATCCGAAGTTTTTGTAACAGGCATTAAAATAATTGACGTCCTGATCCCATTAGAACGTGGTGGTAAGGCCGGGTTATTTGGAGGAGCCGGCGTGGGCAAAACAGTTTTGCTTACAGAAATGATCCACAATATGGTGGGGCATAATAAAGGAGTAAGTATGTTTTGCGGTATCGGAGAACGTTGCCGCGAAGGACAGGAACTTTATCATGATATGAAGGAAGCGGGCGTATTGAGAAACATGGTCATGCTATTCGGACAGATGAATGAGCCACCCGGCGCCCGTTTTCGTGTTGGTCATGCAGCGTTGACGATGGCCGAATATTTTCGTGATGATGAACACCGGGATGTATTATTACTTATTGACAATATCTTCCGGTTTATCCAGGCGGGTATGGAGGTGTCCGGTTTAATGGGGCGAATGCCTTCGCGGCTGGGTTATCAGCCGACAATGGCAACAGAACTATCGAAATTGGAGGAACGCATCGCCAATACGAATGCAGGGGCTATTACTTCTATCCAGGCGGTTTATGTGCCGGCAGATGATCTGACAGACCCTGCTGCAGTTCATACATTCTCCCATCTTTCGGCATCCATTGTTCTTTCCAGGAAAAAAGCAAGCGAAGGTCTTTATCCTGCTATTGATTTGCTCCAATCCAATTCAAAAATGGCTACACCCGGAATCATCGGTGAAAGACACTATAACCTGGCTCAGGAAATAAGGCAAACACTGGCAAAGTATGAAGACCTTAAAGATATTATCGCTATGCTTGGATTGGAACAATTGACTGTTGAGGACAAAAATATTGTAAATCGTGCCAGGCGTTTGGAACGATTTCTTACCCAACCTTTTTTTGCTACAGAACAATTCAGTGGAATAAAAGGAAAAGAAGTCAGTTTAAAAGATGCATTGGATGGTTGTGAACGCATTCTTGCGGACGAATTTAAGGATCTACCGGAGAGTGCTTTTTATATGATCGGGGCAATTGACGAGGTAAATAAAAAAACCAACGATCATAATACAAAGGCTAAAACAGAAGAAAGCAACAACGCAGAAAAGACATCTGCTGCTAAGGCAAAGGAGACCCAATTAATGAATATCTAACAAAAAATAGAGATGGAAAAGTTATTAATGGATTTGAAAATACTTCTCCCGTTTCAGGTTTTTGATGAAATTAAAAATGTCAGTCGTATTGTCTTGGAGACAAGGGAAGGCTCTTATGGGTTATTGCCACAAAGGCTTGATTGTGTAGCCGCATTAGTGCCGGGGATTTTTGAGTACGAAACAAGAGAAGGTAGCGTTCATTACGTAGCCGTTGATGAAGGTGTGTTAGTAAAAGCCGGTATGCAGGTGTTGTTGTCGGTTCGCAATGCTATTGGGGGAGCCGACCTGGACAGGCTGCATGAATTGGTTAAAAAGGAGTTTATGCAGCTTGATGAAAATGAAAACAATGTCCGTTCCGTTATGGCAAAGATGGAAAGCGGTTTCCTGTATAGCCTGAAACAATTTCATAATGAATAAAATGGAATCGGTTGATAAAAAAGAGGAGAACTCCTTTAGCCAACAGGTAGGCGAAAAAGAGAAGCGCAAACTGAAGGCAATGAAAGAAAAAAATAAAGGCGTTTGGTTTGGTTTAGGAATGATGGGGATCATAGGCTGGTCAGTGGCAGTGCCTACATTGCTTGGAGCAGCTTTTGGAATTTGGTTAGATAAAAAACATGCTCAATCCATTTCCTGGACATTGACGCTTTTGATTGCCGGGCTGGTAACCGGTAGTGTGGTAGCATGGTATTGGGTATCCAAAGAGGATAAAGAGATGCATCAAAATAAAGAACAAAAAGATGAATGAAGCCTTATACTGGACACTGGTGCTTATCGCAGGTTTGGCTTTGGGGACACTATTCTTTGGCGGACTCTGGTATACCGTTAAAAAATCAGTTGATTCAAAGACGCCGGCATTATGGATTTTCAGCAGTTTCGTTCTCCGGATAGGACTGGCGTTGATTGGATTTTACTTGATCGCTGCCGGCAGCTGGCAAAGATTGCTTATTTGTTTGCTTGGCTTTATTGCAGCTCGCTTCATTGTTATTCACTTTACCAGATCACATGAAATAAAAAAGCACGTCTAAAACAGGAGGAGAATAATGAAGCTTAGCCCTGACCAAACTATTTTCTGGCAAAATGGCTTTATAACTATTAATTTGACTATTGTTACTACATGGGCATTGATGCTATTGATGGTAATTGCGGCCAGATTAATCACACGGAAACTCAAAACAGATATTCGTATTTCCCGCTGGCAATGTATCTTGGAAATGATTGTAACTACAATTGACAGCCAGATTAAAGAAATAGGCCTGGATCATCCGAGAAAATATATCGGGTTCCTCGGCACATTGTTCCTCTTTATTGGGATAGCCAACCTGTGCATAATTTTTCCGGGCTACAGGCCGCCGACCGGATCGCTTTCCACTACTACGGCGCTTGCTCTTTGTGTATTTCTGGCTGTACCTTTTTTTGGTATTGAAGAGGGCGGAATTGGAGGTTACATGAAAACCTACGTTCAGCCGACCTGGGTGATGTTGCCATTTAATCTCATCAGCGAAATTACCAGGACATTGGCCCTTGCTGTACGTTTGTTCGGCAACATTATGAGCGGCGGAATGATTGTGGCTATTCTGTTAAGCATATCACCTTTTATATTCCCGGTTATCATGAACTTGCTGGGCCTATTAACGGGCATGGTTCAAGCTTATATTTTCAGCATCCTTGCAACGGTATATATAGCCGGAGCTGTACAGGTGAGGAAGTCAAAGAAAAGCAAATTAAAAGCGATTAACACATAACAAAGAAAGGAGGATAAAAATGGATAGTACAACCCTTATAGCAGTAGCATCAATCGTCACTGCCGGATTTACCACGGGCATCGGTTGCATGTTGCCAGCATTCAGCGAAGGTAAATCTGTAGCGTCAGCATTAAGCTCCATAGCGCAGCAGCCCGACACAGCATCAACCATCACAAGGACATTGTTTGTTGGTTTGGCGATGATCGAGTCAACAGCTATATATTGTTTCGTGGTTTCGATGATCCTGATCATTGCGAATCCGTTTTGGAACCACATCATCGCAAAATGACAGCCAACGAATTGAACCATGCTTAAAAGTTAATATAACTGATAATTATGGGGAATTGAATGTGGCATACACAAGTAACAAAAGAAGTATGAAAATTAGTTGGTTCACTGTAATAGCCCAGATAATTAATTTCCTCCTTTTAGTATGGTTGTTAAAACGTTTCCTGTATAAGCCGATTCTTAATGCCGTTGATGAACGAGAGAAACAAATTGCTGCTCAACTTAAAGATGCAGAAGAAAAAAAAGAAAATGCTCAAAAGGAACAGGATACTTTTAAGGAAAAGAATGACGAGTTTGATCGGAAAAGGAAAGAACTAATGGATAAGGCAGTTGCAGAAACCGCAGGTGAACGTCAGAAGCTCCTGGATGTAGCAAGAAATGAGGCCAATAAGTTAAGCGCTGACCTGGGAGCTGCATTAAAGGAATCGCAGGAGAACCTGATGCTTGAAATTGTACAAAAGACGCAGAAGGAAGTCTTCGCCATTACAAGAAAGACCCTTATGGATCTTTCTTCGCTAAGCCTGGAAGAACAATCGGTTGACATTTTCATTCGGCGGCTGAATGAATTACAGGGAGACGAGAGACAAAAATTCATCCAAACTTTTAAATCCGGCTCTGAAACTGTACTTATTCGAGGCGCATTTGACCTGCCTGAGAAACAACAAATGGAAATTAAAAAGTCAGTTAGTGAAATACTTGGAAGAGAAACCCAATTCCAGTTTAAAACCGCACCTGAACTGATCAGCGGAATTGAGTTGACAGCAAAAGGATACAAACTGGCATGGAGTATTTCGGAATATCTCGATTCATTGGAGAACACCATTGCTGAAACGGTAAAGGAAACGACGCAGACACAACAGGAAAATAAGATGGAGCCTCAGAAACAAGCCGAGCCAGACAAGAAGCCGGAATCCATAAACAAATAATATGCCAGTAGATGAATTAAATAAGGGGATTGACAATGCATTCGCTCAATTGAAAAAGGGCAGAGAAATTTATAAATTCCCTTTTACACCTCACGAAGTCGGTGCTGTCATCAGTGTGTCAACAGGCATTGCCAAGGTTTCCGGTCTTCCTGGAGCAGGCTTTGAAGAACTATTGAAATTTCCGGATGGTTTATTTGGTATAGCATTTAATATTGACGAGGATGAAATAGACGCCATTCTACTCGGTGAAGATACACAGCTAAATGCCGGAGATGAAGTAGAACGAACCAGCCGTGTAATGGACATCGCGGTCAGCAATGCCCTGCTTGGAAGGGTGATCAGTCCATTGGGAGAACCTTTGGATGGACAAGGTGCAATAGCCTGCTCTGAACGGCTGCCTATCGAGCGTCCGGCTCCTGCTATCATGGACCGGGCGCCTGTGAATGTTCCTTTGCAAACAGGATTGAAAGTTATAGATGCATTGATCCCTATTGGCCGCGGGCAACGCGAATTGATCTTGGGAGATCGCCAAACAGGTAAAACAGCCATTGCCGTTGACACTATACTTAACCAGATTGACAAAAATGTTATATGCGTTTATTGCGCCATCGGGCAACGTGTATCTTCTGTTGCAAAAGTTGTCGCTAAGCTGACGGAAAAAGGAGCACTGGAATATACGGTGGTAGTTGTTGCAGAAGGTAACAATTCCCCGGGATTGAAATATATTGCACCTTATGCGGCTACGAGCATTGCAGAATATTTTATGGAGCAGGGTCGCGATGTGTTGATTGTATATGATGACCTCACCCATCATGCGTTGGCCTATCGTGAACTATCTTTGTTGCTGAGAAGACCGCCGGGGCGTGAGGCATTTCCCGGAGATATTTTTTATATACATTCCAGGTTATTAGAAAGGTCGACGCATCTGAATGATAAACTTAAAGGAGGATCACTCACCGCTTTGCCTATTATTGAAACAGAAGCTCAGAATATCTCCGCCTATATACCTACTAATCTTATTTCCATTACTGACGGGCAAATCTATCTTTCTCCCAAACTATTTGATTTGGGTATTTTACCCGCTGTTGATGTGGCTAGATCTGTTTCCCGTGTGGGTGGTAAAGCGCAATTGCCGGCCTATCGATGCATCACAGGCAACCTTAAACTGGATTACTCCCAATTTGAAGAATTAGAAACCTTTGCCCGTTTCGGCACAAGGCTGGATGAATATACCAGGAAAGTAATTGAACATGGCACCCGGATTCGCATTTGTCTTAAACAGCAGGAACTTCAACCGATGTCTGTTTCGGAACAAATTGTTGTGTTGCTTGCATTGACAGGAAAACTCTTTGACACTATTAGTACCGGTAAAATGCAGGAAGCAGAAGCTACCCTGGTAAGGAACAGTAGAAACCTTCCTCCGGAAATATTAAAACGATTATCAGAAGATGCTGCATTGAGCGAAACCGACAGGGACGCTATTTTGAAAATTTCAGGTGCTATACTTGTTCCTTTCCAGGACAAGCCGGAGCCTGACAAAAGTAAAAAGTAATGGACACTTTAGAAAGTCTACGCAGAAAAATGGAAGGAGCGAAAGACCTCAAAGGTGTTGTTAAAACGATGAAAGCAGTGGCGGCTTCAAATATCGGGCAATACGAAAAGGCAGTCAGTTCATTGGGAGATTACTACCTTACTGTAAGGTTAGGTATTATTGCATATTTCAAAGCTGAAAATATAAACAAAATAAATGAAACAAAAGAACGGAAAGAGAAGAATGAAAGAAAGATTGGCGCTATAGTCTTTGGATCGGATCAGGGTCTTGTTGCCCAATTTAATGACTCACTTACCAATTTTGTATGCCAATCACTTCATGCTTTGCCTGGGAAAAAGGAAATATGGGCTGTGGGCGAAAGGGTTCAATTATTATTATCAGATGCCGGCTTTGTTCCTACAAAACGTTTTAAGGTGCCCGGCTCTGTAAATGCGATCTCACCGTTAGTGGGTCAACTCTTGATCAAAAGTGAAGAAAGTCATGAAAAAGAGCAAGTGAATGAGGTTTATATTTTTCATAACCAGCCCAACAGTGGTGCGGGCTATTTGCCAGTGATGCAGCGATTGTTACCATTGGACGAAAAATGGAAAGAGCGTTTGGAGGAACTCCAATGGCCAACAAAAAAAATACCGGATATTGCGGGAGGTATTCGAGCAACTTTATTGGCTCTGATCAGTGGATATCTTTTTGTTTCTTTATTCAAAGCGTGCGCCGAATCGTTGGCCAGTGAAAACGCAAGTCGTTTGGAAGCCATGCAGCGTGCAGAAAAAAATATCGGTGATTTACTGGATGACCTTAGTCACAGCTTTCATCGCCTTAGGCAAAGCTCCATCGACGAAGAGCTATTTGATGTCGTGTCTGGATTTGAGGCTCTGAAAATGCATTAATTCACAATATATGAAGAATGATTGTAAAAATAATATCACAACTCAGTTTTGCCCATGCGTGAAGGTGATTACATATTAACCATTAACGGGGGATCTTCCAGTATTAAGTTTTCTTTATACAAAATTGAAGAGACACTGAAGAACGTTTTTAGCGGGCAAGTAGAAGACATTGGTGACAAAAAAGCAAAACTTAGCTTCAAGAATTCAACTACTCAAAACAAAATGATAAGCATTGGAGCGGCTGATCATAGTGAGGCCGCGCATAACCTTATTGACTGGCTTAAAAAACAGGAAGGTTTTGATTCTGTAAAAGCAGTCGGGCACCGGATTGTCCATGGCCTGAGACATACGAAGCCTGAAGTGATAACTCCTGCATTAATAAAGGAACTGAAGATGATCAGTGCATATGATCCTGACCATTTGCCGGAAGAAATAAGATTGATAGAACTATTCGGGAAGCTTTATCCGTCAGTAAGGCAAATAGCTTGTTTTGACACCTCCTTTCATACCTCTTTGCCGGCAGTTGCAAAAATGTTATCTATTCCGCGCTCTTACTATAACAGGGGAATCCAACGATATGGCTTCCACGGTCTCTCTTACTCTTATTTGATGGAAGAATTGGAGAAGTTGGCGGGGCGGGATGTGGCAAATGGGAAAATAATATTGGCACATCTTGGGAGTGGTGCAAGCCTCGCTGCAGTTCGAGATGGGAAATGCATAGACACCAGTATGGCCTTTACACCTGCATCCGGGTTGATGATGGGCACACGTTCCGGCGATCTTGATCCTGGAGTTGCGTGGTACTTAATGAATAATGATAAGCTTAGTCCAAAAGAGTTTAGTCATATGATCAATCAGGAATCCGGTCTCCTTGGTGTTTCTGAATCCACTTCCGATATGCAGGACTTGATGGAGAAAGAAGATACAGACACCCGCGCTGCTGAAGCAATAGAACTGTTTTGCTACCAGGCAAAAAAATGGATTGGTTCATTTGCTGCTGCGCTATCCGGTTTAGATACGCTGGTATTTTCAGGTGGTATAGGAGAGCACGCACCTGAAGTTCGTAATAAAATATGTGATGGTCTTGATTTTTTAGGAATAAGGCTGGATGAAGTGAGGAACATGAGGAATGAAAAAGTTATATCTGCGGAAAAATGTAAGGTGTCAGTATGGGCAATACCAACAAATGAAGAATTAATGATTGCAAGGTTGGTTTGTGATGTTTCGAATCACGATATATCTTTTTAATGACTACTGTTGGGATGATGCAATTTTATTTAATTTTTTTGTCAACAAGCAATTTTTAGATTAAAACATAATTTATTATGGAAACAGAAGATATTGATATCGCAGATGAAACTATATCTCCTGAGCTTTTGAATAAAATGAATGCATATTGGCGTGCCGCCAATTATCTGTCCGTTGGCCAGATATATCTTTACGGCAATGGTGCAGAACGACCTTGATCGCTTTTCATCTGGTACAGGACGTAGTGGACCGCGTGTCGGATTGGCGATCAAATACAAAAACGAAGCAACGGAATTACAGTGCTGCCCTGGAATGAAATAAATACGCTGTAAAATAACGAGAAAGTATATAGTTAGAAATTCAAAAAACACATCTATTGTCAACTGCCAGGAAATTCACCGGCAGAACGACCGTCTATGGCTTAACCACCATTGTACAACCCCTGTTGAATTCACTGCTTACACCACTTTACACCAGAGCCTATCTTCCAAAAGTGTATAGTATCTTCAGCACGATGTTCAGCTATGCTTCAATCGTTCAGGCCCTTTTGGCTTTTGGCATGGAGACCACATTTTTCCGGTACATCAACAAATTCCCGGAGAAAAAGAAACAGGTCTACAATAATGGCTTCTGGATACTTTTTTGCGATCTCGATGTGTTTTTTGATTACGTGCCTTCCGCTTGCTTCTGCTTTAGCCAGCCTGATCAAGATCGGCAGCGATACTTCGCAGCGCGAGTTTGCCGTTTATACCCGTTATTTCATCGGCATACTTATAGTCGATGCATGGTGCGTCATTCCGTTCGCAAAAATACGAGCCGATGGCAGGCCCATAAAATACGGTGTCATCAAACTTGTCAATATCGTTGTAACTGTATTACGGCACACGCAAAACTATTTTGGGGTTATTGAGTAATTATGCGACCAATGCGGATGTGTTCTGGAATAGTAGCAATTTGAAATATTACCCTTCTGAAGATGTGCAATCAAGTATTTCTCAACTGATGACTAAATATTTTAGAGCCGAGGAAATTGAACTTACACTTCCTTATATGCAAGAGGGCATTTAAAGGGGAAGTTTCAGTTTTTCTGTATTTTCGGTAGTCGATTTAGTAAAGGATGCTCATTTATTATTGAAAAAGATTTCCTTTCGTGAAGATATAGAATGTGAAAAGCGAAATTTTTGCTTCTGGTTATATATGCATTTGGCAAAATATCACTCCCAAGAGGAAACATTAATTACGGCCGATGAATACTTTAATAAATTTCCGGAGGCCTATGAAGATGAGGCGCTGTTAGGAGTTCGGGAAAGCATCAGGAAGGGTGAGATTGGCCCTGTTGGATAAGCTTGCGCCGCTAAATACTAAATTTGCTTTTGATCAGTAGATAATTCCTGTTCCAAATTTTCAACGGATGGTAAGCTACCTCTCAATGTATCGGGAATAGCTTTCAAAATTTGATATTCCGCTACTCCCAAAGGACTTGAAATATTTTCTAAAGCATACTCTACAATTACTTTGTTAGGTGCTTTGCATAAAAGGATACCGATGCTTGGTTGATCCTGTGCATGTTTAAGCTGAGCATTCACAACATTTAGATAGAAATTCAGTTTCCCTGTAAATTCCGGTTTGAATTCGGAGGCCTTCAATTCCACGACCACGTAACTACGTAGCCGGGTATGGTAAAATAGCAGATCCAAATAGAACTCGTCACCAGAAACTTTAAGCGGGAATTGTCTGCCCATATAGGCAAATCCCTGCCCAAGATCCAGCAGAAACTTTTGAATATAGTCTACAAGAGCTGTTTCCAGATCACGTTCCTGCATACCGGCACCCAAGGAGAGAAAATCGATGTTATAGGGGCTTTTCTTGATCTCGATAAGCCATTCTTTATACTGCTTATCAGTATTTATGATCGTCTTCATAATAATAAATTTGATTTTTGATTCAATGGAAATCTATCCTGTCTATGGAAGGCAATCAAATCGTCTTCAGGTCAAGAATGATTATGTGCGGATAGGCAGCCTTCCGAAAGGAACTATGAGTTTCTCACAAATGAATCTACTGGGCCCTACAGCTTTAATTGATCTTTTCATTGAAACTATTTCACCTATTACCCGGAAAAGTTCGTCTCGGGTGGTCTGTTCATGGAAACGGGAAAAAAACTGCAAATGGACAGATTGAATGGGGAAGTTTAAGTAAGTCGATTGGTTATATCAGTATTTATTCGTTTACCGATTTTGTTACAGGTGAAGTCTCAAGAAAACAGCAGATCGACTCTGTCTATAACGCCATGGATCAAATCATCACTGCCCTTGCAGACAAAGACGCCTTAATAGTGGATGTAAGCTTTAATTTTGGCGGTTACGATGCAGCTTCTTTAGCTATCGCCGGATTTTTTACAAATCAACCTACCCTCGCATATACCAGTCAAGTATATAATAATGGCCGATTTTATGACGAATCAAAGGTGTATGTTTACCCTGCCGGAATAATGCGTTATATGAAGCCTGTTTTTTTGTTGATGACAGATATTAGCAGAAGTGCCGCGGAAGGGTTTGTCATGGCAAAGAAGGCTCTTCCCCAAGTTAAGCTTGCAGGGACAAACACTATGGGAATCCAATCCAGTATGCTCGGTAAGTCAATCGGGGATTTTTACTCTACTTCATCAAACCAGAGACTTTTAGATCCGCAGAGCAAGTTCTATGAAGTGACGGGTGTAGAGCCGGACATTCAATTGAATGTATTTTCAAAGGAAAATGTTTTTGGAGGGCACAAAGAGGCCGTCCGGTTAATTGTAAATATGATCGAAAAACAATAAGGTCTATTCCGATTATCCGGTATTCAGTGCATCATCGTAGGTAAGCGCAACAGCACATTTTTTTATTTTTCCATTTTTTGTTACCCGTTCTGGCCGTTTGCCTGGCAAAAATAATGGATTACCTCCGCGGGATCCGCGGAGCGGGATTACTTCCGCCCGCCCGCGCGGTGCTCGGTGATACCAGGGTGGGAGGCGTCAATCAAAAACGAACAATCCGTGTATCGTAAACGGACATGCACAACTCCTCCAGCTAGAATACAAATTTTTAATTTTCAGTAACTTATGATAATGGCACAAACTTAGTCTATCAAATAAATTGCATTCACGCCCGTAGAAATATATTGGGCCGCCAGTAAACGACATTCACCGAAAAAGACCCACCAAAATGATCAAAAATTATTTCAAGTTAGGTTTCCGCAACCTGGCGAAAAATAGGTTGTCATCATCTATCAATATTCTCGGGCTCGCTCTGGCAGTGGGATGCTGCATGGTGGTATTTACTTTTTTCGACTGGTCGATACATATGGATACCTTTCATCGCAAGCTTAACAACCTTTTTGTTGTCGAAAGGTTGTCCAATCAAAATGGCGACGATCAATTGTGGGGCGACTCTCCGGCACCTATGGGGCCGATGCTGAAAAGCGATTTTCCGCAAATAAAGGATGCCGTTCGGTTAAGTAATACCGGGGTGATCATCCAACGCGGTGATAATGTTTTCAATCAGCACGTGACCTTTGCCGATAATGACTTCTATAAGATATTCGATTTTCCGGTGAAATGGGGTAATCAAAAAGAGTTTACCGACCAGGATGGCATTGTATTAACCGAAGAGCTTTCAGATAAGCTGTTTGGCAAAGAAAATCCGACCGGTAAAACCATTAGCGTAACCTTCAGTAAAGACAGCGTTAAAACTCTGGTGAACTTTACGGTGAAAGGAGTATTTGATAAGATGCCGCGGGAAGCCTCCTTTTATTTCCAGGCGATCCTGCCTTACAGCAAAATGCTGGCCTTAGGTCTGGATAAGCCCGATGACTGGAAACGGCCTGCTTCCATTACCTTTTTAGAAGTAGACAACAATGCGGCCCTGGCTCCGGTCAAAAGGGCCGCTGATAAGTACGTTAAGCTGTATAATGCGGTTAATCCGGATAACAAAATAGTTGGCTTTAACTTTCAGCCTTTGCGCACTATGAACTTTCATTCCTATAAGGTGAACAACTGTCAATTTAATTCCACACACATCGCTGCCTACCTGATGTTGTTGGTGATCGGGCTTGCTACGCTGTTGCTCGTTTACTTTAATTATATGAATATTGCCATTGCAGCGGCCTCTACCCGGCTAAAAGAAATCTGCATAAGAAAAGTAATGGGAAGCCGGCGCAAGCAGATCGTTTTCCAGTTCATTATAGAAAATATTATCTTATGTACGGCAGCCATATCGGTGGGATTACTGCTGGCGAAATTGATTTTCCTGCCTTTATTCAGCCAAATCGTCAATATAGACCTTACGCAGGATCTGTTTGATAATTATCGCACCTGGGTCGCCTTGCTGGTGCTGATTCTCGTATCGGCACTAAGCGGGGCTGCTTACCCCGCAATGTATATATCAGCTTTTAACCCGATAAATATCATGAAAGGGAACAGCAAAACAGGGAGCAATAACCGTTTCCGTAAAGCACTGCTGGGCTTCCAGTTCTTTCTGACGTTTCTGGCGATTTCAACTGCACTGGCATTTATGCAGGAAAGCAAATTTATAAAAGCCCGGCCATGGGGGTACGATCCTTCCAATATTGTAGTCGTAAACCTGGACAAATCGGCCCGTTATGAGGTTTTTAAAGACAAATTTAAAAGCTCCAATAATATACTTTCCGTAACGGGTTCAGTTGAACCACTGGGAAATTATGCCAAACAATTAGTGGTCAATATAGATGGGCAAAAGCAAACAGTAAAAAGTTTTAGCGTATTACCCGGCTTTGTCACACAAATGGGTATAAAAATCAATAAGGGAAGAGATTTGAGCGAAGCTTTTCAAACAGATGCAACGAGTGCGGTTTTAGTTAACAAGGCGCTTATGAAACAAATGCATTGGACCACTGCCGTAGGGAAAATCATTAATTATAATAATCACAATTATTCGGTGATCGGTGAAGTAGGTGATTTTCATTATGACGACTTTCAAACACCCATTGGGCCGTTGCTCCTGATGGGTTGCAAGCCGGAGCATGTAACTTCGGTTTATATAAAAACAAATCCGGCGTTATTTTCAAATGCTCATACTGACATAGAAAAGATATGGAAAGAGATCAACCCCAGCCTGCCATTTGAATACCATTACCAGGAAGGGGTTTTTGACGGTTATTTTAATGGATTTGTACAGGTTGCCCAGGTGTTAACCGGCGCGTCTATTGTGATGATCATCATTTCGGTAACCGGCATTTTCGGGTTGGCCTGGCTGATCTTAGGAAAAAAGATGAAAGAGATCAGTGTCCGGAAAGTACTGGGAGCAGGTATGAGTAATGTTATTTTCCTGGTCAACAAGGAATTTTTATATGCTATTGGATTTGCAGTGCTGGTGGGATTTCCATTTTCCTGGTGGCTGACCGGCAATTTATTCAATATCCTTGCCCCCGATTCAACAGTCTCATTTGCGCCGCTTTTCTTAGCTTTTTTTAGCCTGATAGTAATGACAGCCATTAGTATTTCGTGGCATATTTACAAAGCACATACTGCTAATCCAACACAGTATTTAAAGGAAGAATAAGCGTGGAAAGGATAAACGGCGTAAGAAAGTTTAACAGAGAGCAGGGTGATCTTGTACCGGAAGTACTATGATGCTCCCCTATATCAGGACAGATAAAGCCGTTTGCTAAGATAGATTAGCGACACTCCGGATGGTAATAATTGTTCTGAAGGAGCTTGGATTCGTACCATTGCTCCAACAATTGTTACCAGATGGAGTGGGCTGTTTTTAAGCTGCTGCATAAATGGTCCTCGGTGTTTAATAGGCAAGCCCCTGGTGGGGTCTGGTTTCGTTTTAAAAGTCAAAATACCCGGACAAGCCTTCATACAATTGGACTGCGTCGTCATAGATGTACAGGTAGACGTGCTCGTATTTGACGCTGCGCCATAGCCGTTCCACAAATATATTGTCGATGGCTCTTCCTTTGCCATCCATGCTGATTTGTATTTTATGCGCCACCAGCAAACTGGTGAACTCGGCACTGGTGAACTGGCTGCCCTGATCCGTATTAAAGATCTCAGGGGCGCCATAACGCTCGATAGCGTCCTCGGCCACCAGCCGGCACCATTCCGCCGTCATCGTGTTACTGACGCTCCAATTGACGACAAATCGGCTCTGGAGATCAATGATCGCACACAGGTACATATATCCCCGGCGCATGGGAACATAGGTTATAACCATCGCCCATACCTGGTTCACCCGGTTGTCGACCAAGTCCTTCAACAAGTAGGGGTACTTATAGACACCGGGCTGAGGGTTTGTCGTTCTCGGCTGGCGGTAGATCGTCTGCCAGCCCCAGACCTCCATAAGCCTTCTGACCCTTTTTCTATTGATCTTATAACCTGCCCGTACCAGCCAGGCCCGCAGCCGTCGGACTTCGAAGAAAGGAGTCCGCAGGTATTGTTCGTCTATGAACCGCAGAATAGCCAGATTCTCCTGGCTCTCAGCACATGGCTTGTAATATAGGCCACTGCGATGAAGGCCCAGCAGTTCACATTGCCGAACTACGCTAAAATGGAGATGCTGCTTGTCGATCATAGATCTGCGGTCCGCCAGGGTCTTGGTTACTGGTGCATCATAGGTGTCGAGGCTTCCAAATTCCTCGCCTTTTTCAAAGTCGCCTTCTTGCTGGGCCATGGTGTTGGTGAGGTGGGCGAAGCAGACGATGGGTTATTGCAGGGCTTCGGATAAGGCGTAGAGGGCGGCGGCTTCCATTTCGACACAAGTGATGTTATGCCGCTGCATAGCCTGAATGGCAGTATCGGTTTCCCGATAGGGAGCGTCGGTGGTCCAGCTGATAGCGACCCCGTAGAAGTCATTGTTGGTGATGGTGAACTTTTCAAGGAGGTGCGGTGCCAAGCGGGCCGGGCGATCGGGCGGTAAGTAGTGGTAGTTGGTGCCCTCATCACGGACGGCCTGGGTAATGAGCGCAAATTTTTGTGTGGTGCGGCGTCTGACAAGTTGCCTGCGGAAGTAACACTAATATCGAGGGGTTATAATCGGCAAAATGTAGTTTTCCAAAGAAAAGATTCATAATTATCTATTCCCTTCCTAACATTGAATAATGATATTTGTAATTTCAAAGGCGAAACCTCGAATCTATAGGGATAATATCTGGCAATCTTTGCAAATAAAAGGTTATCTTTCATACGATACAGATAAACTTCTGCCGCTTCGTCAAAAGTAATGTTCAATGGCCTAGATTTTATTTTATGGAATCGAATGATGAACACTCAAATAAGCACACCCGGGATGGAGAGCCTCTTGGCCCTTTTTCCAGCATAAAGTCGGATGATAACCTATTCGTACCCAAGGTAACTTGTGCGCTGAAAAATGGCGGAACCCGCCCAGCAGGATATCGATATTGTTGGAAAGGCAAAATCATGCAGTGTGGCTCCGATGGGAAATGGTTTGACACAAATATCGCCTGTTAAGCTTTATTTCTTAGAGGAAAGGTTGTAGTCTCCTCAACACCTATGAATTATTACGCAGGGCAAGTCATATAACCAGCGGTGTGGTAGCAAGAAAAGAAAACTTAGCGGCTCAAGGGCAATATAATCCTAAATAAAGTGCCCACATTTTCCTTTGACACAACTGATATTTCGCCACGATGGTTGGTGACAATTTTTTTACACAACGCCAAGCCGATACCAGTACCTGCGTAGCTATCCTGGCTATTCAACCGACGGAAAAGTAAAAATATTTCCTCTCCCAACTGTTGCTTAAATCCTATTCCATTATCCCTAATCCCTATTTCACAATAGG
>Ga0105237_10003363_pt1 | contig 19043 bp, 14 predicted proteins | sample KBSC24metaG_FD_81520 | JGI IMG/M metagenome (GOLD analysis project Ga0105237, IMG submission 81520) | Corn rhizosphere microbial communities from Kellogg Biological Station, Michigan, USA - KBS C2-4 metaG | ecosystem: Host-associated > Plants > Roots > Rhizosphere > Soil | place: Michigan, USA... | reverse complement strand
TCCCTACGGCGCCGGCAGTCAGCGATGTCTGGACATATTTTCCCTTGAACTGAATATTGAAGACTTGGGTTGCACCGCTGTCATTCAGCACGATGAGCACTTTTTTTCCATCGGGCGTCACGAAGGCCACATTTTGCAGGCTGCCGGGGATATTGGAATCCACTCTTACAGACCCGGGACGGACAAATTTGCTGGCGTGCGCCACGATATAATAAGACACATTGCGGCTCACGGAGGAGCCGATGGTGAGCGCCCCCAGGCAATTGGTGCAGCCACCCTGTGTATGCGGCTGATAACTAGGATCATTCGCCAGATTCCATTCCAGCACATTGCGGCTCCAGTTACGGGGCGCACCGATGATGAGGTTCTTGACATGCCATCCCAGGTCTCCTCCAAAATCAGTGCTGGGCCCTCCAACCCATTGCTCGGTAAAATATACGTTCCTGGATGGATATGCATTGTGTACCTGCGTCAACGCGCTGATATCACCCCCATACAAATGGAAGGCGGACCCATCCACGAAATTACGTGCGGCAGTATCGGCGAGCACGGCCAGGGGGTATTCAGGATTGCCGCAGTTGTGGTCAAAGCAAATGATCTTAGTGGTAATGCCCGCGGCCTGGAAGGCGGGTCCGAGGTGGCTCTTCACAAAGTCGGCCTCCTGCGCTGCGGTAAGGGTCATGCTGGGATTATTGCCGGGATTCATGGGCTCGTTCTGAGGAGTGACGGCATCGATGTGAATGCCTTCGGCCTGCATGGCTTGTATATATTTTACAAAATAGCGGGCATAGACCTCATAGTATTGAGCTTGCAATGTCCCCCCTACACTGTTGTTATTGTCCTTCATCCAGAGGGGGGCGGACCAGGGTGAACCCAATATCTTGATGTTGGGAGCCAGGGTCAGTATCTGTTTCAGCAACGGCACCAGGTCCAGCTTGTCGGTGGACAGATCGAAGTATGCGAGGGTGGTGTCGGGTGCCGAAGGGCTGCCGGCGTCGTCATAAGAAAAGACATTGGCGCTGAGATCGGAGGCCCCGATGCTGATCCTCAAATAGCTCACCCCTATGTGATTGCTGTCTGTCAGAAAAAGCTCCTTTAGTATGGCATCCTTGTCCGCGGCCGCCAGATGGTTGATCAGATAAGCGCTGCCGCCGGTGAGGCAATATCCGAACCCATCGATGGTCTGATAGGTCTTTGTGCTGTCCACGGTAATGGTAGGTCCGGCGTTGCCCTGGCTGCCGAAGACGAGGCTCAGGTTCTGTTTGCTGAACATCGCGGTCTTGTCTGTCCTGGTGAGGTAGAGCGTCACATCCGAGCCGGTCACAGTATTTGTCGTCGTATCTGTCGGCGGTGTGACAGGCGGGCCGGAGGCGGCGTCTTTCTTATTGCAACTGTATAGAACGACTATTAAAAAGACGATAGCAGGTAATATCTTCACGCAAGCTGGCATATAGGCAATTTATTGAAATACCCTTACATAATCTACGAACATCCGTTGGGGGAACACGGTAGTGCCGTCCGGGGAGCCGGGCCAATCCCCTCCCACCGCCACATTAAATATAAAGAAAAAGGGGTTATTGAAGGGATAAGTCCCGGAACTGACATTGCTGATACTCCCATTAACATACGCATGATCGTCCACCAGGAATTGCAGGCTGTCCTTCTTCCAGATCACGCTGAAGACATGGAATTCCTGGGAAAAGTCCTGGCTGGAAAGGCTGTAAGCGTTGTTATATGTCCCTGTCGCCCCATCCTGCTGCTTCCAGTGCATCGAACCCACTACCTGTTTTGGATTGGTCCCGATCAGCTCCATGATATCCGTCTCGCCACAGCCGGGCCAGGGGACAGTGGAAATATTAGAGCCCAGCATCCACAAGGCGGGCCACATTCCTTTCGACACGGGAAGCTTCGCCCTGATGTCAATACGGCCATAAGTGAATTGCTGCTTGTTGTAGGTAGTGAGCCGCCCTGATGTATAATCGTTGCCGCCATAGGACTCTTTCCTGGCTTCGATGATCAGGTTACCGGCAGAGACGAATACATTCTGCAGTCTGTTGGTATAATTCTCCAATTCATGATTGCCCCAGCCGCTGCCTCCCTGCTCATAGTTCCAATCCTGTGTATTCAGGGCGCTGCCGTCGAACTCGTCGTGCCATGCGAGGGTATATCCCGGATAGCTCAAGGGAGTCGAATATCCCGTCCCATCAGTAGGCAGGTAGGTCCCGTCGGTGTTTCCCAATGTGCCGGTGGCTTTGGCGTCGCCAAGGGTACAGTTCACCGGACTACTCAGCTGAACATAGAATTGCTGATCATCCTTTCGCAAGCTGTCCCCTGTCACGGGAACATCAATGTACAATTCTGTCTGCCCGGCCGGGAAAGTAAGCGTGCCGCTGACGGCTGTGAAATCAGTGGGCGTCTTGGCGGTGCCGGCCTCGGTGGAATAGTTCACAGTGACGGACTGGGTGGATGAGGCGTTGAGGTCCACATAAAACCGGAAGGCGGATGCGGCGCGCTGCCTCGGCTGGCTTACATCACTGATCTTTACTGTCGGCAAAGGGCCGGAAGACCTACCGCTCTTCGAACAGGCGGTACTTCCGATGAACACGACGAGTAAAAGGACAAGGTCTAATGGCTGGCCTGGAGCCAACGAACCCTTGGTTCGTTTCGAGGCTACGGATAAATTGGTCTTCATGTTTAATTTTTTGGTACTAACGTAAATTGCCAGCCTCCCCAGCTGTATTGTTTCTGGACCACGAGGCGGGAATCCGTGATGGAACTTATCGTATAGGTCACCTGGTTGTCCGGCGTGGCTGTGGTGCCTGCATCGCCTACCTTATAGAGTCCTAAGAACGCGCCCTTACCTATCACCGTTAGTGTAGTGCTGGTCATGGTAAATGTGTGGCTGCCCGAGCCCCAGGCGACATAGGCAGGGTTGATGGCGGACCAGGCATAACAGCCGGACTTGTCACCGGTGTTGTTGAGCATATCGGACGGATAGGGGTCGATGCCGCTGTCATTGTCCACCCACATGTCGTCCTTATTGTCGAATGTAAAGGTCCCGTCTTTGCCAAAAGTGTATTCATCGTTGAACTGGCAGGCCCTGGCGGTAACATCGCCTGCCGAATTTGCCCACCAGGTAGCGCTATGGTCGTTGGGGCCCACCCACAAGGCGCCTGCATTCGGGTCCAGCACCCAGGTCTTCAGGGCGCAGCCTGTCAATAAAGCTTTATTGCCAAAACAGCCGTTGGGGTCGTCACTGGCCACCTGGATGGTCTGGGAAGTGCTGTCATAGCCGCCCTTGGTCACCACTATCAATCGTACGGTATAGGAGCCTTTCGAACCATAATAGGCGGTATCGGTCTGGCTGCCATTCACGGGCTGCGATCCATCCCCCAGGTCCCATTTCCAGATAAAGGCGCCGGAGGTGCTGGCTGCCAGCACATAGGTATTGGTCTTACCTGCGACAGGAGTTATGGTAAAAACAGCTGTTGGCTTCTGTCCCTGGTTTGGTACGGAATTATCCGGCTTGCAGCCGACCAGGCAGCAGATGGCTAACAATATTTTTATTCTATTATTCATATGGCGTTGTTTAAAGATTAATTGTATCCGGGGTTCTGTACCAGTTTGGTATTGTTCAATTCACTCAGCGGTATGGGCAGCAGCTCATTCTTGTTCGCCGTAAATCCTTTAAAGGCCAGCACGGTGGCTGCCTGGCCTGTACGTACGAGGTCGAACCAGCGATGTCCTTCGGTGGCCAGCTCCAGTCTGCGCTCCTTATAAATATTATCCAGCGTGGCAGGTACAGAGGTCAGCCCTACCCTTTGTCTCACCTGGTCAAGATAGTATTGGGCCTTGGCGGCATCTCCTCCGCCACGCACCAGCGCCTCGGACTCCATAAGATAGGTGTCGGCCAGGCGTATCTCGATCTCGTCATTCGGCCAGTTCAGCGGTATATCTCCTACCTTACCCTCGAACTGCGCGAGGGGTGCAAACTTTTGTATGAAATACCCGGTGTTCTGATAGCCTGTCGTATCATAGGTAGCCGCGCCGGCCTTTCTCATGCTGTCGATGTCGGCAACGGTATAAGCCCACCGCGGATCGCCCTTCAGGACAGTAGCCAGCTGAGGGGTGATGGGATTAAACCCATAGCCGGATGCATTGGATTCATAGAGGGGACCCTTGTACCCGCGAGGTCCGACCATCTGTACCCCCACATTCCCATCGAAATTCGGCCAGTTGCCCCAACCCTTGCCGGCGGCAGAAGTATGGTATATCTCGAAGATGGATTCGGCATTGAACTTATTGTCGGGGCGGAAGATGTCCGGGAAATTTTGCAGTAGATGATAATTGGGATTGCTGTTCACCTGTTCGAAATACCCAGCTGCCTCCTGCATACGGGAAGTATTATTCTGGAAGAGGATCACCTTACCCATCAACGCCTGCCCTGCTCCTTTTGTCACGCGTCCATTCTCCGTAGACGGCACGGTACCGGGGAGGTCGGGAATAGCTTCCTTCAGATCCTTCTCTATCTGCACATATACGTCAGCGGGCTTGGCCTGCACCTGTGTATAGATCTCGCCTGCGGACAGGGATTTCAATATCAGCGGCACATTCCCGAACAATCTCACCAGATCGAAATAGTAATAGGCTCGCAGGAATTTCATTTCGGCGATGTACCTGGCTTTATCCGCATCGCTGAGCCCTGGCACGCCTGCCACCTTCTCCAGCATCACGTTACTGCGATAGATGCCTGTAAAGTTCCGGCTCCAAAGGTCGCCCGGCAGATTGGGCGTAGCGGATGACAATTTATAATCATTCCAATCCTGGAAGCCCTGTACATCCGATGCGCTGCCACCTCCGGCATAACAATCATCCGAAGCCAGGTTCATCACCACCATCTTGGGACAATAGGTGCCAACAACGGTCCATCCCAGTGGATTATACGCCGCCGTGAGTCCGGCATACGCTTCGTCGGGATTCTGATAATAGTTTCCTTCCAGGGTCGTGCCCTTGGGCTGCACGTCCAAAAAACTTTTCTTACAGGCGGTGTTCAAAAGCAGCACCGCCGTAGCAGTCATTATATTGAAAAATATCCTGGTCTTCATATTAAATTTTTAATCGTTAGAGGCCTACGTTTAATCCCACCGTGAAAGACCGCGCCTGGGGATATATGCCCCGGTCGATACCATAGCTGCTTCCTCCTATCTCCGGATCGAAGCCCGTGTATTTGGTGAAGGTTACGAGATTATTCGCGCTGACGTATAGCCGCAATTTTTGGAGCCCGGCCTTGTCAGTCAGGAACTGCGGCAGGCTATATCCTATCTGCAGGGTCTTGATCCGCATGTAAGACCCATTGGAGAGATAGAAAGGGGAAGGTCTGCTGAAGTTCCCGTTGGGATCGCCGTCTACCAGGTGCGGGAAATCATTGGAAGTGCCGGGGCCTGTCCATCTGCTCAGCGCCGCGGTGGTATAGTTGGCCATCTGGATGTCCAGACGCCGGAGTCCCTGGTATATCTGGTTGCCTGCCGCTCCTTGTCCGAAGACGAGGATGTCAAATCTTCTCCAGGATGCGGATGCGGTGAAACCAAAGGCCCAGTTAGGGGTTGGATCCCCGATAAAGGTCCGGTCGTCATTGGTGATCTGTCCGTCGCCTGTAATATCGGCCCACTTGAAATCGCCGGGCTTTGCATTGGGCTGTATCATCTGGCCGTTCTTATTCAGGTATTTGCTGATCTCGTCCTGTGTCTGGAAAATGCCGAGGGTCTTAAATCCATAAAAAGATCCGATAGCATATCCAGGTGTCGTACGGCTCAGCTCCAGCGCGCTGGATGCCAGCGTGGCGCCGGTGAGGTATTTGGTCTGGCCAAGGCTGGTCACCCTGTTCTGCAGATAGGAGACATTTCCCCGTACGCTGACATGCACTTCACCGAACTTTCTTCCATAGCCCAGTTCCAGCTCTACGCCTTTGTTGGACATATCCGCCACATTGCCGATGGGCTGTCCCGTAGCGCCCACATAACCGGGGAGCTGGATGGCCAGCAGCATACCTGTCGTCTTCTTTTCATATACATCAAAGCCTACAGTAAGATCGTTGAACAGCACGGCGTCGAAGCCTGCATTGGCCTGCCAGGTCTGTTCCCATTTCAGAGCGGGATTGGCAGGTGCATCGGGACTGTTGCCAATGGTGTAGCTGTTGTTGCCGAAAGTATAGTTACGTCCGCCGCTGACGGTGGAAAGATATTTGAAGTCCCCTATATTATCGTTGCCCGTCACGCCGTAAGAGCCCCTGATCTTGAGGAAGGTCACGGCATTGTTCACTGGCCAGAAATTTTCATGGGAAGCTACCCAGCCCACACTGGCAGAAGGGAAATAGCCGTATTTGTTATCGCTGCCAAATCGGGAAGAGCCGTCCCGGCGCATGACACCGGTGAACAGGTACTTTTCAGAGAAATTATAGGTCAACCTGGCAAAGACAGAGCTCACAGTGTGGTCGGGATTGTCAAATCCTCCGGCGATCTTGTCGGTATTCGCCATACTATAGGAAAGAGAAGCATCATTCAGATTGGTCACGGGCATGTTCTTGTAAGTGCCGCTGACGCCGCTGGAAGTTTGTTTAAAAGCGCTGGCGCCTACCAGCACGGTGATATTGTGCTGTCCAATGTTGTGTGTATATGAAGCGGTGTTCTCCCAGTTGTAAATAAATCCCTTGTCATTCTCCCGGTAGAAAGAGGTGGTGGGATTGGAGCTGGAGCCATTGAGATAATAAATGGGTGTAAAGCCTTCGCTGCCATAAAAAGCCAGTTTTGTCCCGATGTCGCTGCGGAGCTTCAGGCCCTTGATGGGCTCTATCTCGAAGTAGGCGTCACCCACGATGTTGTCGGACCATCCATACCCCTGCTGTGTCTGAATATAAGCAAGGGGGTTGGTCTCTTCCTGTCCCACGTAATTCGAAATAGCATAAGGACGTCCCAGTGCATCTTTTATCACCGGCTTGGTATGATAAATATTGGTGGTGTCATTGAGAATGGCGGGGTCTGTGATCACCAACGGTGTCAGGGGGTCCAGATTGATGGCCGAGCTTAGAGGGCCGCCATATTCGCCATTGGTATTGCCCAGTCCCTGTGCCTTGATATGAGAATACCCGATGTTCTCTCCGAATGTCAGCCAGGATTTCATCTTGTGCGTGGTATTGAACCGCGCTGTCAGCCGCTTGTAATAGGAAATGGGTGAAGCAACGATGCCTGTCTGATCGAAATATCCGAAGGACGCATAATAGGTGGACTTTTCGCCGCCGCCATTAAGGCTCAGCTCATGATCCTGCATCCTTGCGTCGTTGTTGAAGATAGCATCCTGCCAGTCTGTGCCCTTGCCAAATGAAGCGGGATTGGAGAACAGAATGCCTCCGCCCCCAGCTATGGAAGATTCATTTCGGAGAGTAGCATATTGTGTAGCGTTGAGCAGGTGTAATTTCCTGGCGGGCGCCTGGGTGCCATAGTATCCGTTATAACTTAGCCGCATGACCCCGGCCTTGCCCTTCTTGGTGGTAACCAGGATAACGCCGCTGGCGGCGCGCGCTCCATAGATGGCGGCGGAAGCTGCATCCTTCAATACTTCTATCGACTCGATATCGGACTGGTTCAGGTAGTCGATACCGCCCACATCGATAGGCACTCCATCCACTACATACAGAGGGTCACTATTATTGATGGAGGTTGTGCCGCGTATCCTCACGGTGGAGCTGGAACCGGGCTGTCCTGAGCTGGCCGCGATCGTCAACCCGGAGGTCCGTCCCTGCAGCGATTGCTCCAGCCTGTATACGGGCATGTTCTCCAGGTCGCTGGACTTTACACTGGAAATGGCGCCGGTGACCACGCTTTTCTTTTGCGTGCCATAACCCACTACCACCACATCATTCAGGGATTGAGACTGGGATACCAGCGCCAATTGGAAACTGGTCTGGCTGCCCACCGCCACCTCCCTGGGTTGATACCCGACGAGTGAAATGAGAAGGACTGATCTTGCATCCGGCACTTCCAACCGGAAACTACCGGTCTTGTCGGTAGTGGTACCCCTGCCGGTGCCTTTTATGATAATGCTCACTCCTTCCAGCGGCATCGCTTTCTCATCCATGATACGTCCGGTAATCACAATGGGAGGAGCTTCCTTTGTACCCCGCACGTGCAAGATCTCATCGGGGATACTTTCTCCGTGACCAACGATGGCCATCAGCCGCCGGAGCTCCGTACTGTTGGCATAGATCACATAGGCCCTGGTAAGCACCTTTTTGTACTTAAGGTTATAAGGCCGCAGCAGCTCGGTAAGGAAATCCTCGACATGTTTGAACCGGTCGACATCCATTACCAGCTTCACATCCGGCAGGATCTTCGACTCGTAGATAAAATCCACGTCGAATGTCTTTCTTGCCTCCGTCAGGATACTGGAAATAGCTCGTGCCTGGTCCGGGTCCGCCGGGGGAGTGGTGACCTGTGCGTAGGACACAAGCCATGTGCCTGTCTGCGAACGGGCATTCATGAAATTGCAGCAGCCCATGAACAGCAGGATAAATAAAACGAATTTACATGTGTAGGCATGATCTCTCATATAGCATGTTTTAGCTTTGAATCGTTACAATGTCGTGGACGCGTATATAAAAAGTTTATTCGGGTCAGGGTCTCGTCACATAAATGGTCTTTCTATCTCTGTCGATGCGCATGGTGGTCTTCAATGTCACTTCCAGCACTTTTATCAACTCCTGTATATTGGAAGCCCGCAGATCACCGGAGATGGACAATTTCCATAAGGAAGTATCCGACACGGTCATCTTGTATCCATAAGTATCTTCCATGAGCCGTGCGATCTCGGCCAGGGAAGTGTTGTCGAAATGAAATTCATTTTTGGTCCATCCGGAATGTGCGGTAACATTTCTGTCTTCATTCACCTTCGGACCGCTGGATGCATCCACCACCACCGTCTGACCCGGACGCATGACGATGGCGGAGTCTTTATTCACGAGGGACACTTCACCATGCACAGACAGCCGCACTTTTCCCTCTTCCAGCGAAACAATGGATTGCTGTCTCCGTGTATTGACGTTGAATCGGGTGCCCAGCACCTCTACGTCCACCTGGCTGGTATGTACGACAAAACCTGTTCGTGCGGCATGCTGTTTTTGTACCTGGAAATAAGCTTCTCCGTCGAGCCAGACTTCACGGTTGTCACCGGGTCCCCATTGCTGCAGCATGCGAAGGGAGGAATTGCCATTCAGCGTCACCACGGAACTGTCCGGCAGCAGGATAGTCTTTACCTCGCCATAGCTTGTCTTCTCCATGGCCATCAGGGGTGTACCGGGGCGGGTGGCCATGTACCAGATCCCAGCGACGACCAGCAGCAGCGAAGCTGCGGCCAGCGATGCACGCAACCAGGGAAGCCTTCTGACAGGAGTTTCTTCCTGCTGGCGGATAGCTTCATCTACCGCCCTCCAGTTGTCCTGTTGTAATTGTTCGTCCACCGGCCTGGGCCGGAATTCAAAGGGGAATTCTCCGTGGCCAAGGGGATGCTGCTGTTCGTCCATGAAGCCGTTTTAATAGGAAAGACACATGAACTTTATTTTCATACTCTCTTTTTGGAAAAAATATCGAATAGCAGCAGAAACACCGTCAGCAGATTGGCAGACCGCAGCTTTTGCAGGGCCTTCTGGGTGAGATTTAAAACAGACTGATAACGAATACCCATGACCTCCGCGATCTGGGTATAATCCATGTTCTCGAAATAATGGAGGTAGATCACCTCCTTCTGGCGCTCGGGCAGCGCATTCAACAGCTCGACGATCTTATCCTGCAGCGATCCATATTCCTCTTTGCGGATCACGATCTCCTCCGGGGAAAAGTCGATGTCCGGCTGGGGCATGCTCCCGATCTTAAGGTCCCGGAGCCGGAGATTACGCAACTGGTTGAGTATTTGACGCCGAAGGGCGGTAAAGAAATAGGGCTTCACTTTCCTAAGCTCACCAATGGCGGCCCTTTTCATCCAAATTTTGATAAAGAGCTCCTGTACGGCATCCCCAGCAAGCGCACTGTCCTGCAGCACCTTTAGAGAATAATTGAACAAACCCTGGAACAGCTCCTGGTGAATATGGCGGAAAGCATCTGTGTCCCCTTCCAGGGCACTTTGCCACCATACTTCCAGTTGATCTGTGTTTAAGGGATTAATATCCATTCGGTTAAAATAAAAACAAGGCCTGTTGGAGCACTTTGTACAATAAGACCTATTGCAACAAATTTAGCTTTTACCCGGATGTGTCAGTAAAAAAGAAATTAAGCGACAATTTGTCTCTAATTACGGCTTGGCAAAACTTTTGACTTGCTTACCTTTGTGCCCAAAAACGCGGATACGCGTTTTGTCCGAAGGACAGACATTAGCGCTTTGCTGGGAATGCGCTAATTTTTATACGAGCGTATTCCCAGCACAAATTTTTACGAACTATGAATATTGAGGATATCAACAACGATATGGAAGACATGAATACGGATGAGAATGTCGCGGGTACCACCCATCTCAACGACAGCCTGGGAGTGGAAGATGAAGTAGAAAAGCTAAAACAGGAAGTTCAGGATCAGAAAGATAAGTACCTCCGCCTGTTCGCCGAATTCGATAATTTCAGGAAACGCAGTGCCCGGGAGAACCTGGAAATACGCCAAACGGCCGGCAAGGAGGTGATCACATCCCTCCTGGATGTGTTGGATGACTGCGAAAGAGCTGAAAAACAATTACAAAGCGCCGAAAATATCGACCAGATCAAGGCGGGCGTCCAGCTGGTATTCAACAAGCTCAGGTCCACCCTGCAGGCCAGGGGGTTAAAACCCATGCAAAGCATCAATACAGACTTTGACGTGGAAAAGCATGAAGCTATCACGGAAGTACCCGTAAAGGATGAAAAATTAAAAGGCAAGGTCATCGACGAAGTACAGAAAGGCTATTATCTCAACGATAAGATCATCCGATTTGCCAAAGTGGTGGTTGGCAAATAAAACGCCGTTCCCGGCACCCAAACGGCCCTGAGAAGCTATAAAATTGAGCATCTATTTATGTCTACAAAGAGAGATTATTATGAAATACTCGGTGTTGCAAAAGGTTCATCCGCCGAGGAGATCAAAAAGGCCTACCGCAAGGTAGCCATGCAATACCACCCTGACCGCAACCCCGGTGACAAAGCCGCAGAAGACAAGTTCAAAGAGGCAGCTGAGGCGTACGAGGTATTGAGCGATGCGGACAAGCGGGGGCAGTATGACCGCTATGGCCATGCGGGTGTGTCCGGCAATGGCCGCGGATTTAACGGCAACCCCAACATGGAGGATATATTCAGCCAGTTTGGGGACATCTTCGGGGACGACCTCTTCGGCAGCTTCTTCGGAGGCGGCCGGCGTGGAGGAGGCGGGGGCCGCTCACGCGGCGTGAGAGGCAGCAATCTCCGGGTAAAGATCAAGCTCAACTATGAAGAGATAGCCAAAGGCGTCACGAAGAATATCAAGGTAAAAAAATACGTCACCTGCAATACCTGCACCGGCAGTGGCGCCAAGGATAAAAGCAGCATACAGACCTGCAACACCTGCGGCGGTAGCGGCCAGGTACGTAAGGTCACCAACACCTTCCTCGGCCAGATGCAGACGGTCACCACCTGCCCGACCTGTAACGGCGAAGGCTCCATCGTCACTTCCAAGTGTTCAGTGTGTAAAGGTGAAGGACGGGTATACGGCGAAGAAACGGTCACCATCGACATTCCCGCAGGCGTACAGGAAGGTATGCAGCTCAGCGTAGGGGGGCGAGGCAATGCGGGCGAAAGAGGGGGCATGGCGGGCGACCTCATCATCCTCATCGAAGAAGAATCACATCCCGAGCTGCACCGCGATGGTCTCAACGTCGCCTATGAGCTCCATATATCTTTCTCGGACGCGGTCTTTGGTATGAACGCGGAAGTTCCCACCATCGACGGCAAGGCCAAAATAAAAATACCACCGGGCACGCAGAGCGGAAAGATCTTCCGTCTGAAGGGCAAAGGATTCCCGGGCGTCAATTCTTACGAAAAAGGCGATCAGCTGATACATGTCAACGTCTGGACCCCCCAGCATGTCTCGCCCGAAGAAAAGGCGATACTGGAAAAGCTCGGCGATTCACCCAACTTCCAGCCCAAGCCGGATAAGAATGAACGCAGCTTTTTTGACAAGGTGAGGGAGATGTTTAGTTAGGTCTATCTATTCGTCCATGACCTTCCGCCTTTTCTGATGACTGTAGATCTTACGGGCCTTTTCGATGAGACCGATAAACTCCTGTTGCATTCCATCATCGGGATCGCTGGATTTTTCCGCCAGCTCGATCACGGACTTCCAGCCGGACTGTGGAACGAATTTCGAGCGTTTCAAGAGTCCCCCGAACAAGGCGATAGAGGAGGCAAATCTATAGCAGGGCTGCAATTCGCTAAAAGGCGTCACTTCGGAGGAGCAGGTATAAGAAGTGGACCTTCCCACGGAATCATGGGGCAGCTTGTAATTCAATACCACGTTGGCCAGTCTGTCCTTGTCTGTCATATCGATGCTGTCGGGGTCGGTAGGAGTGATCTCGAATAAGGCCAGCAATGAATGTCCCGACCCTACTTCCCCACCCTGCACTTCATTCAGACTGTCGGAAAGTACCTTTACTTTATTATCGAACCCAATCAGCCTGTAGTCCTTTACCAACGTAGAATTAAAAGAGATGTTCAGATACGCATCATCCGCCACAGCATATACGGTCTGTGTAAATTCCCGCACCAACACCTTCTCGGCCTCCCGCTCGTCATCGAGGTAGGCAAAATTTCCATTCCCCTTTTTGGCCAGGGCCTCCAGCTTTGAATCCTTGTAATTACCCATGCCCACGCCAAGACAGGTGAGATAGATACCCCATTGCTTGTGTAGGGACACGAGCTTTTCCAGCTCGTCCTCAGAGGTTTCGCCCACGTTGAAATCCCCATCGGTGGCGAGGATCACCCTGTTGTTGCCGCCTGCAATGAACTGCGACTTTGCCACGCGATAGGCAGCGCGGATACCAGCCTCACCCGGCGTCGGTCCGCCGGGTGAAAGGTCCTCGATAGATTTTTGTATCTTCTTTTTATCCGCACCCGAAGTAGGAGGCAGCCATACGCCCACGGTACTTCCATACACGACGATAGAGACGGTATCGATGTCCCGCAGGTTATTCACCAGCAGGGAAAAGGCGGACTTCAACAGCGGCAGCTTATTGGGCAGGTCCATGGACCCGGATACGTCTACGAGGAACACGAGATTGGCCGGAGGTATCCTGGCAGGGTCCAGCTTCCGGGCGCAGACCTTTACGAACAGCAGCTGGTCATCTGCATTCCAGGGACATTCGGACAGGCTGCTGCGGATGGAAAAACAGCTATCCCTGGGCGGCTCGCTATAGCCAAAATTAAAATAGTTCAACAGCTCCTCGATACGCACGGCATCGGGTGGTATGGTGCTGCCCATGTTCAGGAATCGCCGCACATTGCTATAGCTGGCCTTGTCGATGTTGACGGCAAAACCCGTCTCGGGAAATCTTGATGCCGGAACGAATGCATTTTCCACCAGCGAGCTGTAGGTCTCGCTGCCTACGGTCCATCCTTTCCAATCACCTCCTTTAAGATCCTTTGTCAGGGACAGCAGTCTCTTTTTCGGTGCGGGTGGTGGATGATATAATAGCTTTAATGTAAGGTGCTGGTATTCGGTGGCGTCTACATGTAAGGTGGAGGTCTGATATCCGTCTGCTGAAAGAGTGAGCGAATCGCCGGGTTGTGACACAGGTATCCCAAACTCTCCGGAACTCCCGGAATGATATGAATACCCGCTGGAATGAAGCAGTATTCTCACATTTGGCAAGTAGCTATTGTTCTCATCTTTTATCTCACCCCTCAAATAGTACTGTCCAAAGGAGCATTGAAACAAAAGACAGCCAATAACTAAAATGGCTACATTTTTCAATGGGATATTTTGATTCTTAAATTACTACGAATTGTAGGCTTTGTCAAGCATCACTTTGTTAAACTACTCTATCAGCTTATAGATGGAGGGGATATTCCGCCCCAGTCCATCATAATCCAACCCATATCCCAACAAAAATTTATTCGGCACGGCAAAACCAAGATAATCCACGGTGATAGGGTAAACTGTCGCCTCGGGCTTGTGCAGAAGGGCCGCTATACGCAGACTGGCGGGCTGCATATGCTCCAACTGCGGTAAAAACTCGCTCAATGTCTTACCGGTGTCCACGATATCCTCGATGATCACCACATGCCTTCCGATCAGGTCCGTATCCAGCCCAATAGCGGTGATCACATGCCCGGATGACTTAGTTCCCTTGTAAGAAGCCAGCTTGATAAAACATATCTCGGCCTCAATGGAAATAGCCTTGAACAGGTCTGACGCAAACATAAAGCTCCCGTTCAGGATGGCGACAAACAAAGGCATCTTCCCGGCATAATCCTGGTTGATCTTCTCTGCAATCTCCTTTATCTTACTCTTTATCAATTCCTCATTTAAATAAGGCTCGAACTCCTTATCGTGTACCCTGACAATGGACATCCTCGTTTGATTTATCAGTTAACAGTTTTGGTTACCACGGGACGGGTCGGCGCGGACGACTGCAGATAGATCTTTTCTCCCGCGGCCGGCTGCGCATCAGACGTCAGCTGATTCATTTCCAGCAGGTCCTGGAACCGTACTCCTTCCTCCTGGCATATGTCATATATCGACTCCCCTTCCTGTACAATATGAAATTCTGTAGCCCCTGTCCTGCGTTTACGCTGCAGGAACAGCAGCTGATCCTTTACCACTACATCCTCTTCCTTCAGGTCGTTGAACTCCAGCAACCGGGCAAGCTGCAGCTCATATTGGTTGGCAATAGCCAGCAGCGAGGTCCCCGCCTTGACAAAAACGACCCGGGTACGATTGATCTGGAACTCCCCTTCGGGATAGGCCTTCTGCGAACCTTGGGAACCGGCCCCGGCGGGCTGCACTACGGCTCCTCCTGCGCCAGGCGTCACTACCACGGCAGGCCCCTGGTTCATAGCGGTCAGCGGCTGCGAAGGCGATCCGGGTACGGTGAGCACCACTTCGTCGGAAGGCTTCATCTTACCCATGGCAATGAGGGAATACTGGTTCAGATTATAATCCTGTATGTATTTTATAAGTATCTGGGAATAACGGACATTGGTGGCATATCCGGCCTTGCGGAGCCCATTGGCCCAGGCCTCATAATCCGACGGGTCCAGGCCGAAAAGAAAAGCATACCGGCCGCCTCTTTTTAAAAAGTCGGAATGGTCCTTATATGACTCGGCAGCCGTGGGATAGCTGCGAAAACATTCCCCCCGGGCATCATCGTCATGATATACCCTCTCGCCGGCCCAGTCATCCTTGCACTTGATGCCAAAATGATTGTTCGACCTTTTCACCAGGTCGCTATTACCAGCCTCGCTCTCGTGGATACCCTGGGCCAGGGTGATGGAAGCGGGTACGCCCGTACGCTGCATTTCAGTGATAGCCAGCGCCTTGTAGGTGTTTATATAGTTGATGACGTCAGGATTGTTCTGGGCGTAAAGTCTTCCTCCACTTAGGATGATGCATGCTGCGAATAGAATTTGTTTTCCCTTCATGAAAGCCCCACATTGATTTTTTTCCGGATGAACAGCAAGCCATCCCGGACGGTGAGCATTAATTGTTCAACAGTATCGTCCTTTTCTACATACTCGTTAAAAGCTTGTATCGCCTTGGCATTCTTGTCATTAAGAGGGCTTTCCAGCACCTTCCCATGAAACAGCACGTTGTCGGCAATGATCAATCCCCCAGGCGCCAGTCGCGGCAGTACTAATTTATAGTATTCTGTATAATTGACCTTATCGGCGTCTATAAAAACCAAATCCCAGTCTTCATGTAGGACCGGGATGATCTCTAACGCAATACCCCTGTGTAGTATTATCCGGCCCCCCATATTTGCCCGGCGAAAATACCCCTCGGCGACATCTGCATCTTCATCCCTCAGCTCGATGGTATGGAGCACGCCCCCCTCCTGGAGTCCGGCAGCAAGGCATATAGCGGAATATCCCATAAACGTGCCTATTTCCAGTATCCGGCGGGGACGCTGCAGACGGCTGATCATTTCAAGGAATCTACCCTGCAAATGGCCGCTCAGCATATGCGCATGAGCATGATGTTGGTAGGTATGATCCGCGATCTCTTTTAGCAGACCATTCTCCGGAGAGGTGAACCGCTCTGCATAGGTTTGTGCCAATGGGTTGATTATATCCACGCCGAACGTTTCGGCAAAGATACGTCGAATGTGCGAGACCGCCGGGGCCGACGCCTGGTGAGGCGCGGGACTTACGCCTAAAAGTTAGGCTGTAATGAATGCTGCTGATAAAAGGCCAGCACATGCTGCGCCACCTCATCGGCCGTATCGGCCACTTTCAGCAGGTCCATATTGTGCGGAGAGATATTCCCATGCTGGTGCAGCATCACCTCTTTCATCCAGCTCAGCAGACCGCCCCAATAGGAAGACCCTACGAGGATCAGGGGAACGGTCTCCATCTTACCTGTCTGGATAAGCGTAGCCACTTCAAAAAATTCATCCATGGTGCCGAATCCACCCGGCATCATTATAAACCCCTGGGAATATTTGGTGAACATGACCTTGCGGACAAAGAAGTAGTCGAAATTCAGGTTGGCGTCCCGGTCGATATGCGGATTGCAATGCTGTTCAAATGGCAGCTCGATATTCAACCCCACTGATTTGCCTCCACCCTGCTGAGCACCTTTGTTGGCGGCCTCCATAATACCCGGTCCTCCGCCGGAAATGATCCCAAAACCCTCTTCCGCCAATCGCTGCGCAATCTCGGTGGACAGCTCATAATACTCTGTCCCGGGCTTGGTACGGGCCGATCCGAAGATGGATATACAAGGCCCCAGCTTGGCCAATGCCTCGAACCCATCCACAAACTCAGCCATTATTTTAAAGATCTGCCAACTACTGTGTGCTTTTGATTCTGCCCATCTGCGCTGCTTGGACATACGGATCGTGTCATTCATACTGCTCTCTGTTGTTTCGTTAGATATTGGAACTAATACCTATAACGTGTAGTCCGGCAGTTTAGTTTGTAGAAATGTCTCTTTTTGAGACAAGCAGCAGGCCAAGGAAGGTGAGAATACCATTGATGAGCAGCAGCTCTATCCCTATCTGGAAGCCGCCCAGCCATTGCGAAGAGTACTTGCTGAGAAAATAACAGAGCACGGGTGCTCCCAGACAGATAGCGGTGATCACGCCCGTGTCGGGTAAATGCCGCCGGGTGAAAATACCAAAGGCAAACAGCCCCAGCAACGGTCCATATGTATAGCCCGCCAGCTCAAGAATGACGCCAATGATGGATTTATTATCGATCCATTTAAATACGAGTATACATAACAGAAATACAACGGCAAAGGTCCCATGTACGGTCATACGGGTCTTTTTCTTCTGCTGCTCACTCAGCCCGGTGCGCTCACGAAGTCCAAGTATATCGATACAAAAGCTGGAGGTCAGCGCGGTCAATGCCCCGTCGGCGCTGGGGAAGAGCGCGGATATGAGCCCAATGATAAAGAGGATGGAAACGGCTTTGGGCATGGCATGCAGAGCCATCGTGGGAAAGAGATCGTCCCCTATCACATTGTGACCATTCAGCAGCAGCTGATTGCCCTGGTAAGCGGCTCCATTGTGCAGCACGAATAAATACAACAACCCTCCCAACAGAAGGAACAAAAAGTTCACCAGCACGAGTATCAGGCTGAAAGTGACCATGTTCTTCTGCGAGTCCTTCAAATTCTTTACGCTGATATTCTTCTGCATCATCTCCTGATCCAGGCCTGTCATGGCGATGGTGATGAACATACCCCCTACGATCTGCTTCAGGAAAAAACCCTTGCTGTTGACATCCCAGTTGAAGATACTCGTAAAGCTCCTTTCATCCAGAGCTTGCATGGCGCCGCCAAAAGAAAGGTCAAGGTGTTTTAGCATATAGATGATACACACGACGAGCCCTATCAGCATAAAGGTGGTCTGCAGCGTGTCGGTATATACGATGGTCTTTACCCCCCCTTCGAAAGTATAAAGCAGGATCATCAGCAGGATGACAAAAGTGGTCACGGCAAAGGGCACTCCCATATCCTTTAGAATAAAGAAATGCAGCACGTTGATCACGAGATAAAGTCTTGCTGTGGCGCCCACAGTACGGGAGATGATAAAGAAGAGGGCCCCGGTACGATAGGCCACCTTGCCAAACCTCGTCTGCAGATAATTATAGATGGAAGTAAGATGCAGCCGGTAGTACAAAGGCAGCAATACATACGCAATGACAAAATATCCCAAAAAATAGCCGATGACTACCTGGAAATAGCCAAACCCCTTGTGAACATTCCCCGCAAAATCTCCCACGGTGCCGGGCACGGAGACAAAGGTCACCCCGGATAAGGATGTACCGATCATGCCAAAGGCGACGAGCATCCAGTTGGAGCTGCGATTGCCTATAAAGAATGAGTCGTTATTGGAATGCCGGGAAGTACGCCAGGCCACTCCCAATAAGAGTAAAAAATATCCGATGACAAAGGAGAACAACAACAATGAGGACATGGGCAGTAATATTCAAGTCGGAAATTAGGAAATACAGGAGTAATATATCAATTTTAATTTTGAATAAACCCCTTTATGCAAATATCATCCGTTGCTGTTTTTTGTGGATCACAAAATGGAAAGGACCCCTTGTATGCTCAACACACAGCCCAGTTGGGCAGATTGCTGGCCCTTGCAGGACTAAAGATCATCTATGGCGGAGGCAATGCGGGGCTGATGGGAATAGTGGCCAATGCGGCCCTGGCGGAAGGCGGCAAGGTCATAGGCGTCATCCCCGAAAGATTAAAGGAATGGGAACGTCATCACAGCGGACTGACGGAACTGGTAGTAGTCCCCGATATGCATACCCGTAAAAAAATGAT
>Ga0105237_10003360_pt1 | contig 19050 bp, 17 predicted proteins | sample KBSC24metaG_FD_81520 | JGI IMG/M metagenome (GOLD analysis project Ga0105237, IMG submission 81520) | Corn rhizosphere microbial communities from Kellogg Biological Station, Michigan, USA - KBS C2-4 metaG | ecosystem: Host-associated > Plants > Roots > Rhizosphere > Soil | place: Michigan, USA... | reverse complement strand
TCGAAAGCGCTTTCCGGATTTGAAAATGGGGGCCGTTCTGGTCGTCGTCTATGAACGCGTCCTCGGCCTGGGCGCCTTGATCGCGCTCAGCGCTTCGACGTTGTGGCTCCGTGCGGAATGGCTGCATCGGTCGGCCGCCTCGGGGCATTTGGCAGACCTGGCCCTGGCCTGCCTCGCCATCGGAGGCGCAACGGCCATCCTGTCGCTGGTCGCCGCGCAATGCCGTTCCGGCAAACGGTGGTTCACTCGCAATGAATTCCGTTCATCCGATGCCAATTCATCCGCATGGAATGTTTCCAGTCTGGCCGTCGTTTTGGGATCCACCCTCCTGGCCCACCTCTGCTACGGGGTCAGTTTCTACTGCACGGCCCGGGCGCTCTCGCCGTCACACGCGCCATCCATTTTGGATATGCTCACGCTCACACCGATCGTGAATACATTCACGTCGCTGCCGATCAGTTTATCCGGGATTGGAGTCCGCGAATCGCTGCTGCAAGTTCTCTTGCACGATCTTTGCGGGTTACCCGGGGCCGTGGGAGTTTTGGTCGGCTCGCTGGGGTTCGCGATTCGCGCGCTCTGGGCGATTGCCGGCATCCTGGTCCTGGCGTGTTGCCACCGTCTGAATTGGAACGAGTGCATCGGCCATCTCGCGATCGAGGTGCGGAAGAAGCATCGATTCGCGATGCAGCCGCAAAATACCCGGCCGGTGACAGCCCTCCAGAGAACCTGAGATTTTCCGCCATTTGCACCCGATGAATGGATGGTGGCGCCGCCCGATTTCGCGCCCGTCCCTGGCCGCTAGAGTGGCTTCACGCCCGCAAACGGGCCTGCTGTCAGTGTTATGAAAACTCCTTCTCTCGACTGCGAATTCACCGGCGACGAACAGCTCATGGATGAACTGCTTCAGCAGCGGACCACGGCCCTGCGAAGGCTCTACAAACGATACCAGGCGGTCTTGCACGCCGTGGCGATGCGCGTGCTTCATGATGAAACAGATACCGAGGAAGTCTTGCAGGATGTCTTCGTGCAACTGTGGCAGAAGCCGGAAAAATACAGCGTGCAAAAGGGGAAGCCGCTCGGTTGGCTCATCACGCTCGCCCGCCGCCGCGCCATCGATCGCGTGCGGCAGCGCATGGCCTATCGCCGCGCCACCGAACGGTTTGAACTGGCCTGCCGGAACCGCACGCCCGTCTTCGAAGATTCGCACACCGTGGATCGTGGAGCAGAGCAAACCGACTTGCGCGAATATCTTGAAAACGTGATTGGCCGGCTTCCCCCGGCGCAGAAGGAAGCGATCGAATGCACGTTTTTCCGCGGCATGAGCCAGCGGCAGATTGCGGCCGCGCGGCACCTTCCATTGGGCACGGTGAAGACGCGCATCGAACTCGGGTTGCGCCGCCTCTCGGGGATGATCTCGGGCTTGCGCGCCAAGGTGGCCTGATCTCAAGGAACTTCCGACACGCGGATCAGGGCGAGGCCTGATGGAAAAGATGCGCGTGCCGGTCCCTGATGCAACGAAGTGCTGGCATGTCTACCGTAACCCAAAACAAATACCAGAGCTGTATCGACGCCTGCCAGGCCTGCGTCACCGCGTGCGAACATTGCGCCAGTTCCTGCCTCCAGGAGGACGACGTGGAAATGATGACCGGCTGCATCGATCTCGACCGCAGTTGCGCGGATATTTGCGCGCTCGCGGCCCGCGAATTGGCGCGCGATTCCGACTTTGCCAGGCGCGTTTGTGATGTCTGCGCGGAGATTTGCGATGCCTGCGCCGCGGAATGCGCCCGCCACTCCATGGACCATTGCCAGGCGTGCGCGGAAGCGTGCCGGCGCTGCGCCGAAGCGTGCCGGGAGATGCTTGCATGACGACCGGCGCCTTTGCGCCCATTTGCGGGCGGCCAAGCTGACGCACCTCATTCCCCCAGAATTATCGTCCATGTTTGAAGAAAACATCCCCGTGTCGGAGCTGGCGCTCCATTGCGAATATGAAAAGCAGGTGGCCGCGCAGGCCTACCTCTATTATCTCGAAGAAGGCCGCCCGGCGGGCCGGGATCGCGAGCATTGGCTGCGCGCCGAGAATGCCGTTCGCGAGCGCAACCTAAGCCGTAACGATGCAGTTGAAAGGCGAGTAGTTCCATCGCGGAGCGATGACTGACAGTAGCCGGGGCCTTTAGGCCCCGGTGCGGATCGGCGAAGGGTCCGTCGCGGAGCGACGTTTCCAGGGGACGCACTGTTCGGTGTATTGGTGCGAACCGGAGGCAAACGTCGCTCCGCGACGGCGCCTGAGGGGCGCGGGTCCGGGGCCTGAGGCCCCGGCTACCTTCAGTCATCGCTCCGCGATGGAAGAGGCCGTCGCCTCTTCCACTGAATAGTTACGGCTCAGGAAGGTCAGCACGGACGAAACCGATTGACGGAAATCAGGCCGGCGCGTCCACGGCCTTGCGTGCGGCCAGCGTACCCTGCCGCGCGGATACCTCAACCGAGCGCCACACGGGTGATGACTCCTGACTGTTGTCGACCGGCGCGGTGTCGCGCGACGGTTGCGCTTCGGAGTCCAGGAATTCCTCCTGGGGCGCATCCATCGTCGCCTTGTTGACCGGTCGCCTTTCGCCGGGATGAATGAAGGATTTAGTCATTGAAAATCTTGATTGGAGGACAAGGCCCTCACCTCTTGATGAGCGCGGCTCGGGTGCGGGCGGCTTTCTTGGCGGCGGCTGAACGCTGCGCGGGGGTCCGGCGTTGCGCGGCGCGATGCGCCTGGCGCGAAAGCGCGGTCTTCGAGGCGGATTCGCGCGGTTCGCGTTGCAAGGCCCGCGTCGTGGCCATGGAACGTTTGCGCGAAACCTTTCCGCGAGTTCCGCCGCGGCCTTTCGCCGTATCCTGCGCTGCCTTCCGGCGCGTTTTTTCGGACGCCGCGCCCTTCCTGGGAGGCGGCAGCTTCACTCCGGCCCGCCGGGCTTTCGACAACCCGATGGCGATGGCCTGCCGTGCCGAGCGGGCGCCATGCTTTCCCGCACGGATCTCTTCAATTTCTTCGCGAACGAATTCGACCGCCTGGGTGGAAACGGATTTACCCCGGCGGCGATCCGCCGCCGCGCGCTTGATCGTGGATTTCCTGGGCATACGACGAGGTTCGCGCGCCGCGCTCGGGGCGGACTTGAAGAAGTCCGCTTTAAAAAAACGTGCCGATAAGCGGGGCCTCGGGGACCTCCCTCCGGGGGAAGGGAAGCAGCTCCCAGGACACCTCGCTTATCGGCTCTGCAAAATACAACCCTTCGGAGTGCGGGAAGTTAATCAGGAATCCACCCGATCGTGTCCTCGGGTCGTCAGAAGAGAAACAAAGTCCCCTGCTCGCCTTTCTGGTTGACGACAACCAACTGCCCTTCTCCTTCTTCCGACAATGATCGGGCATAGAAATAGGCCGCCGCCACGGTCGAGAATTCCTGCTCCCACTGCTGCCCCTTTTGAGTCAAAACATAGCGTCTGGCGGATTCGATTTCCGTCAAAATGAAATCGCGGAGTGGGGAAATGGGGGCGGTCCTTTTTGGCACGCGTCCTTAGACATTCAGATCATTAGGTTCGCCATCGGAACTTCGCTCCTGAGCCAAAAATCAGGAGATAGCCTGATGCCTCGCGCCTAATAGATGACTAACAGAAGATTCACAAACATGGAGCGCCGGAGCCCCCAACAGGACTCCGGCGCCCAAGCTTTTCCACCTAAAATTCAGCCCACTTGCCTCAGAACACGATGCGGAAGCCGGCGCGGGCGCTGAAGAAGCTCAGATCGTCCCGCTCCTCGCGGTCGCCCAGATAGGTCCATCGGGCGTCGACGAAGATGCCCAGACGATTCGGCTTGATGCGATACTCGAGACCGACCCCGCCATGCACGCTGGCCCACTGCTCGCCATCCACGTGAAATCCGCCGCCTGCGTAGACGTAGGGAGCCAGGCAGGTATGGTCAATGGGCAGGCGCAGGATGACGCTGCCGCTGAAATTATGAATCGCGGTGCGATTGTCGTCGGCATCGTGACGCGCAAATCGATGTTCCTCATTCGCCGCGAGCCAGGCCGCGTCGAGGCCGACTCCGAAATACCGCGTGCAAAAATAGTTCACACCCACGCCACCGCCCCAGCCATGATCACGAAAAATACCGGAGTGTCCCGCCTCGCCCACGGAGTACTGGCCAAAAGTATCGAACTGCCACTCGCCAGCCTTGAAGCACGGTTCCTCGACCGGGGTTTGCTTCGGCTCCTTGTAGTCCTTGCCGGTCGAAACGGTCGTTTCGCCCGCGTGGAGAAAGGAGGCGATGCCGATGAATGCGATGAGACTGATGGTCAGTTTTTTCATGAGACGTAAGGGTGGGGTTTCGTGAATGCGATGCCGGGGGCATCGAGTGCTGCATTCCTGCCAACTTCCGGCTCTCCAGGCTAGCAGGGCGAAACCTGAGAGACGCCTCAGGCGGGCGCCGCGGCGGGCAACCTCGCGGGAACAAAACGCGCTCGTCTGAGGAGTTCCATGCGATAATGTAAGGGCCTGCATGAGTGTTCCCAACAACCCTTCCGACGCCTCTCCCGGCCAAGCCTCTCCGCCTGCCGGGTTGCCGGCGATGGCCCCGGATTTCGTGGAGCAGGATTTTCCGGACGAAATCGACAATGCCATCCCCACTCGGGGCTATCAAATGCTGCCCGTGGTGGCCTTGGGTGGATCGGCCGGATGTCTCCAGCCGCTCCAGACATTTTTGGGGGCGATGCCGCCCGATTCGGGGCTCGCCTTCGTGGTGATCATGCATCTCTCCCCGGAGCATGAGAGTTCGCTTCCGGAAATCCTCCAGCGCGCCACGAAGATGCCGGTCGCCGCCGCGCAAAACGGCGACATTCTCGAGAAGAACAAGGTCTATGTTATTCCACCGGGCAAACACCTGGTGGCGGCGGATAGCCGGCTGAAACTGACGGAACTGGAACCGGAGCGCGGACGGCGCGTGGCCGTGGATCTTTTTTTCCGTTCCCTGGCCGACACACATGGTCCGCGCGCGTCAGTCGTCGTCCTCTCCGGCGCCGACGGCGACGGGGCCATCGGGTTAAAGCGGGTCAAGGAGCGCGGCGGTCTCACCATAGCCCAGGATCCCGACGAGGCCGAACACGAGAGCATGCCCCGCACGGCGATCGCCACCGGCATGGTGGATTGGGTCCTGCCGGCGGCGGAGATGCCACGGCGGATCGTCGAATATCACGCCGCCGAACGGCGCTTGCGATTGCCTCCCGAGGAAGGTCCTCCCCCTTCCAGACCCGCACCGCCGGTCGACGAGAGCGAGGCCGCGCTCCGCGAAGCGCTCGTTTTCCTGCGAATGCGCACCGGGCGCGACTTTTCCTGCTACAAGCGGGCCACGATCGTCCGGCGCATTTCGCGGCGCATGCAGGTCAATTCCGTGGAGGATTTGCCGGCCTACCTGGCCTTCCTGCGCATGCACCCGGGGGAGACCGGCGCCTTGTTGCAGGATCTCCTCATCTCAGTGACGAACTTCTTCCGCGACCGTGAGGCATTCACCGCGCTCGACCAGCATCTGCCGGCCCTGTTTGCGGGCAAGGATCATGGCGATGCCGTCCGCGTCTGGGTGCCGGCGTGCGCCACCGGCGAGGAGGCCTATTCGCTCGCCATGCTGTTGCTCGAGCATGCGCACTCGCTCGACTCTCCACCGTCCATTCAGATCTTCGGCTGTGATCTCGACGAACAGGCCATCCAGGTGGCCCGGGCGGGCCTTTATCCGGAAGCGATCGTGGCCGATGTGAACGAAGAACGTCTGCGGCGCTTTTTCACCAAGGAGCGCAGCGGCTATCGGGTGCGCCGCGAGGTCCGCGAGATGGTGCTCTTCGCTGCTCACGATCTGCTCAAGGATCCACCGTTTTCACGGATGGACCTGATCTCGTGCCGCAACCTGATGATCTATCTGAACCGCGAGGCGCAGATGCGAGTGCTGGAAACCTTTCATTTTGCCATGAAGCCCGGCGGGCGGCTCTTCCTGGGAACCTCGGAATCGATCGACGAAAATAGTCCGCTCTTCAAGCCGCTCGACAAAAAGTACCGAATCTACCAGTACCTTCCCGCGGCGCGGATCGGGCTGCCGGTGCCAACCGGCCCAAGCACGCTCTTGCGAGCGCTGGAGGCGCAGCAGGTCAAGAATACTCCGGTTCTGCCGGGCAGCGCGTTCACGCAGGGAGCAGGGCTGCCTTTCACCCATGCCATGGCTGCGCTCGAGGAGCGCGCGTCACTCGGCGAGTTGCATTTCAAACTGCTCGAACGCTTCGCGCCGCCATCCGTCATGGTCAATCAGCAGCACGACATCGTCCACCTTTCCGAGAATGCGGGGCGCTTCCTGCTTTTCTCGGGCGGCGAACCCACGGTGAACTTGCTGCGCGTCGTGCATCCAATGCTGCGCGTCGAGCTGCGCGCGGCCCTCTTCCGCGCCGCGGAAGCGAATTCGCCCGTGGAGGTGTTTGACCTGCCGATGGAAATCGATGGCCAGCCGAAAGTGGTCGACATCAGCGTCGCTCCGGCGCGCGAACTGGCCCCCGGCTACCTCCTCGTTGTTTTCAGCGCGCGCGAATCGGGAGCTGCGGCGGAAAGAGCCGCGTCGCGCCTCGAGCCGGAGCCCATCGTGCGGCATTTGGAACGGGAACTGGAGCAGGTGAAGGCGCATCTGCGCGACACCGTGGAGCAATACGAGGCCGGCACCGAGGAACTGAAAGCCAGCAACGAGGAACTCCAGGCGATGAACGAGGAACTCCGCAGCGCCACGGAGGAACTGGAGACCAGCCGCGAAGAGCTCCAGTCGATCAACGAGGAGGTGACGGCCGTCAACCATGAGTTGAAGGCCAAGGTCGACGAACTCGGGCAGGTCAATAGCGACCTGCACAACTTCATGGCTTCCACGGCGATCGGCACCGTCTTCCTCGATCGGGATCTGCGCGTGATGCGTTATACCCCCGCCGCGGTTTCTCTTTTCAGCCTCATCCCCGGGGATGTGGGCCGTCCGCTCGCCGATCTGAACGTCCGCCTCGATTATCCGGAGTTGATGGCCGATGTCCGGCGCGTGTTGGAGCAATTGGCCCCGGTGGAACGGGAAGTGGAAGGCCACGGCCGCTGGTTTCTCGCCCGGCAGTTGCCCTATCGCACCCTCGATGACCGCATCAGCGGGGTCGTGCTCACCTTCGTCGACATCACGGCGCTCAAGCGCGCGGAAGAGCATCTGCGTGAAAGCCGGCAGGATCTCGAGGGGGCTCTCTCCGTGGCGCAGATCGGCAGTTGCCGCTTCAATCCGGCGACGGCGCAGATGAAATTCGACGGGATCGCGCGAGGCATCTATGGCCTGCCGGCGAGCGGCGAGACTTCTTTCGACGCGGCCATGGAGCTCGTCCACGAGGAAGACCGCGAAACACTCGCGGCCAAATTCGAACGCACCCGGAGGGAAGCCGTGCCCCTGGAGGCCGAATACCGGATCATGCATCCGGAAAAAGGCCTGCGGTGGGTCCTGAGCCGGGGCGGCCTGGCGCGCCTGCCCGACGGTTCGGCGGAGATTTATACCGCGAGCCTGGACGTGACCAAACGCAAACTGGCGGAGGAGGAGTTGCGGACTCGCAACCAGGAACTCGAGCGCTTCAATCGCGTGGCGGTCGATCGTGAACTGCGCATGGTGGAATTGAAAAAGGAGATCAACCTGCTCCACAGCCGGCTGGACGAGGCGCCGCCCTACCGGATCGATCCCGCATAGGTCGAGCCCTCGCATGAACGCGTCACCCTCCGCACCGGCTGCGAGTTCCGTCGACCACGGCCTGATTACCGGGGAACTCCTGCGCCGGCCCTCGCGGATGCCGGACCACGCCGCGGAGAACCGCGCGCTGCTCGCGCTCGCACAGGAACTTTCCGAGAGCCCGCAGACGGTCCTGCACAAAGTCGCGGACCTCGCGCGCGAACTTTGCGGCGCGGACTCCGCGGGGGTCAGCGTCCTCGATGAAAGCGGCGCGCCGCCGGACTTCCGCTGGCGCGCGATTTCCGGACCTTTCGCCATCAACCTCGGGAAGGCCTTGCACCGCGACGCCAGCCCGTGTGGGATGGTCCTCGACCGCAATGCCGCCCTTCTTTTTGCGGAGCCGGGGCATTTCTTTCCCGGCGTGCACGCGCTTCAGCCTCCTATTTTTGAAGCCCTGCTCGTACCCTTCCATGTCGATGGCCGGGCCATCGGCACGGTTTGGGCGCTCGCCCATCGAAGCGACAAGCATTTCCAGGCGGAGGACACCCGCTTGCTGACCAACCTCGCGCGTTTTGCATCCGGAGCCTATAAGCGGATCGCCACGGAAGAAGCATTGCGCGCCTCCCGCGCCGCGGCGCTGAATCTCATCGAGGATGCAGTCCTGGCTCGGGAGAAGACCGAGCAGGTCAGCGCCCACTTGCGCGAGAGCGAAGCCCATCTCGCTGTCGAACTTTCGGCGTTGCAGCGCCTGCATGGACTCGTGATCCGCCTGCTCGCCTGCCCCGATCTGCGCACCGCCTTGGAAGAAGTGCTGGCGGCCACGATCGAAATCACAGGCGCGGACATGGGCAAGATTCATCGCTTTCACCCGCACGACGGAACGCTGGAGATTGTGGCGGAGCGTGGTTTGCCGAAAAGATTTCTCGACCGTTTGAACAAGGTGAATCTCGAGGAGGATTTTGCCTGCTGCCGGGCCGTCCGGGCAAGGCAACGGATCGTCGTCGAGGATGTGCTGACGGACCCCGCTTATGAATCTTCTCGCGAAATCGCGGCGGCCGGCGGATACCGCGCGGTGCAAACGACCCCGCTGCTGGCCCGTGGAGGCGACCTGCTCGGGATTCTCGCCACACACCACCGGCAGCCTCACCGCCCGTCGGATCGCGACCTCCGCCTCCTCGATCTTTACGCCCAGCAGGCGGCGGAAGTCATCGAGCGCACCCGCAGCGAAGAAGTCCTCCGCGAGAGCCAGGAGCGCCTCCGGCTCGTGGTGGAAAATGCGCGCGACTATGCCATCTTTTCCGCCGACCTCGACCGCCGCGTGACCTCCTGGAACGCCGGCGCCGAGCGGCTCCTGGGCTTCACGGAAGCCGAGATCCTGGGACAGAGCGCCGATGTGATTTTCACTCCCGAGGACCGCGCCGCCGGCGTGCCGGAAGAGGAAACACAGACGGCCCTGGCCGAAGGGCGGGCTTCCGACGAGCGCTGGCACCTGCGCAAGGACGGCAGCCGCTTCTGGGGCAACGGGGTCATGACCGCGATGCGAGACGCGAACGGCGACGCGGTGGGCCTCGTGAAAATCTTTCGCGACGAAACCGCGGCCCGGACAGCACGGGAAGAAATTGAAGCGGCCAGAGAGGCGAAGGATCAGTTCCTGGCGATGCTCTCTCACGAATTGCGCACGCCCCTTACCCCGGTGCTGATGGCCGTGCGCGCTTTGGAAAAGCAGGACAATCTGACACCCATGGCCAGGGACGCCCTGGGAATGATCACCCGCAACATTCAGCTCGAGGCAAAATTCATCGACGATCTGCTCGACATAACGCGGATCGAGCACGGCAAGCTGGAACTGCTGCTCGAACCGCTCGATCTCCACGAGGTACTGCGTTGCGCCCTCGAGGTAACCGCCAGTGACCTGCAAAACAAAAAGCAGCACTCGATCGTGACCATGGACGCCGCCGACCATCGCCTGCAAGGCGACCGCACCCGGTTGCAGCAGGTCTTTTGGAACTTGCTCAAGAATGCGTCGAAGTTCACCCCGGAGGGCGGCACGATTCGTCTCGCCACCTGCAATCGGGATGGCCGCATCCAGATCACGGTGTCCGATACGGGAATTGGGTTTGCACTGGATGCCGTCGAGCGCCTTTTCAAGCCCTTCAACCAGGCGGATGCCTCCGTGACCAAGCGGTATGGCGGGCTGGGGCTCGGGCTGGCCATCGCCAAGGCCGCGGTGGATGGCCACGGCGGATCCTTGCGGGCCCACAGCGACGGGCCCGGGAAGGGCGCGGTGTTTACGGTGGAACTGCCACTGGGCAGGGAGGGATGTAATCCATCAGTGATCGGTGATCAGGTGCCCGGCTGGAACCCTGACTGTGTACCGGTACCCCCCCCCTAAATTACAATCAGGTAACAACCTCTCCTTGATTTGGAAGCGAAGGACATAGACTGATGAGTGCTTCCGCGACCTCACCGCAATCCATGAAGCCGCTTTCCATTCTCGTCGTGGAGAATCACGCCGACACCTCCAAATACCTGTGCATGTACCTCCAAATGATGGGCCATGCGGTGCGCGCGGCCTTCAATTTGCGGGAGGCATTGAAGGAATTGGCCGCCGGACCATGCGATGTCCTCATCTCCGACATCGGGCTTCCCGACGGGACGGGGTGGCAGCTTCTGCGTGAAGCGCATTTGCCGGCCACCGTCTATGCGATCGCCATGAGTGGTTTTGGCATGGGGCTGGATGCCAGCCGGAGCAAGGATGCGGGGTTCCGTCATCACCTCCTGAAGCCATTCACGCCGGACCAACTCGACGACTACCTCGCCGAGGCACAGGAGGAGCGGAAGAACGCGGCATAGGAAGGAGTGCACTCCATTCGTGGTCTTCGCCGGCTTCCAGTTCGCCGGCGAGCCGATTCCCATCCCGAAGGGATGCCCATGCCCAACGTCATCCCGGACCAACAACCCGCTCAGCGGCTGGACGCTGTGGGAATGAGGGCACGGCGAAGTCCTCGGAAGGCAAAAGCGCTGCGGAGCTGGCGCACAGGCAATTCGCACGAGACCTGACCATGACCTCGGGCGAAGGCCTGACCCCGGTGGCGGAAGGCTATTTCGATTCCCCACTGACTCCTTCCGAGGCGACGACTCCAACGACGCCGATCTGGAATTCCGTCAGCTCCCGCCTCATCCACAATGAAAACCTCGCTTCTCTTCGCAGGCATGATGGCTTGGATCCTCGGCACGATGGCACCACATTCACCCGCCGCTGCGGAACCGGCGCTCGAGGCCGTTGCCAGCTTCCCTAATCAGCAAGTAACCGGTGTCACCCTTTCCAGGGCGGGCCGCTTGTTTGTGAGCTTCCCCTTTTGGTCCGACGACCACACCACGTCCGTGGCGGAAATGACGGCCGACGGCGCGGAGCGCCCCTACCCCGATCTCGGGTGGAACAGCAAGGAAGGCCCGCCGGAAAGCCGCTGGATCTGCGTGCAAAGCGTGTATGTCGATGACAAGGACATGCTGTGGGTGCTCGATCCCGCCTCGCCGAAGATGGAGGGTGTCGTGCGGGGCGGTCCCAAGCTGGTCGAAATCGATCTTGCCACGGGCATGGCAGCGCGGCGGATTCCGTTCAATGACGCAATCGCGCCCGAACATTCCTACCTCAACGATGTGCGTGTGGACGCCGCGGCCGGTGTCGCCTACATCACCGACAGCGGAATGGGGGCCATCGTGGTGGTCAACCTGGGCAGCGGGGTCGCGCGGCGGGTGCTCGCCAACCACCCCTCCACCAAGGCCGAACCAGGCGCCACGATTGTCGTCGAAGGGATGAATCTCATCGATCCGAAAACCGGCCAGGCACCGGTCATCCATTCCGACGGCATCGCGTTGGATCGCTCGGCGGGCTGGCTTTACTACCACGCGCTCAGCGGGCACGGCCTTTACCGGGTCAAAACCGCCGACCTCCGCAACGAGGCGCTGACCGAACCACAACTCGGCGCCCTGGTGGAAAAACTCGGCGACACGCCAAAGCCCGATGGGATGCTCGAGGGCCGCGACGGAACGCTCTATCTCACGGCGATCGAGAAGAACGCGATCGTCCGTTTCGATGTAGCCACGAAGAAGAGCACCGTCATCATCGAGGACAAGCGGTTGCAATGGCCCGACACCATGACCTGGGGGCCGGACGGTGATCTGTATGTGACGACGTCGCAGATCCATCGCACCGCGAAATATCACGGCGGCAAAAACTTCCAGGACGGTCCCTTCCGGGTCTACCGCCTCAAGCTGCCCACGGACAACCGGACCACGTTCACCGTGCCTCCTCCGTTGTGAAATCGAATCGCCGGACGAACCCAGCAAGCAGGACCCTTATCTTTTGCGTCTCCGCAACGAGTGTCATGCTGAGCCGCAACTATTCAGTGGGGGGCTTGTCCGATGGGCGAGCAGACCCTTCAACCGGGGCGGAGCCGCCACATGCGTGGGCTTGATTTGCAACGCATACGCGCACCGGCGGGGGCGCGTGCGAACCCGATTGGAGGAGTTCCCTATGATCCGTTCCAATCCCTCGCCGCCTCGCAGCCATCCCGCCCACGAAGTCAGCCGCCGCACCCACGCTTTTCTGGATTATCTCGGCGCCATATTACTGTTCCTGGCCGCCGCCGTGCTGCCGTTCCAGGATCCCAACATGCGCACCTTTAGTGTCGCAGTCGGCGGTTTCCTCCTGCTCTACAGCGCCGTGACGGACTACGAGTTGAGCCTGCTGACCTTCGTTCCCTTCGCGATTCACCGAGGGGCGGATCTGTTGATCGGCATTCTCGTGGCATTCTCGCCCATCCACTTCGGAATGCGGGGCGCCCCGGCACTTCTTTTCGTCGCCGTCGGGGCCATGCTCATGTACCTGGCGTTTTGCACCCACGCGGAACCGGGGCGGCAAATGCGCGGGTGAGCAGCGCGAAGCCGTGGGATTACGCTCTCCTCTACGATGGGCTGGCTCCATCCCGGAGGGATGAAAGATATTAGCCTGCTCGCCCGAAAGGCGCCGATCGCCCCCAGCACCTCAGCCGCCTCCTCGGTCGTGACTGGAGCGGAGCGACAGGACTCGCGACAGCGAGCCCAAGGGTGGTCGCGGGGGCGACCGTCAACCGAGGCACGAGGGCAACCACCGGAGCAGACCCCATCGAGAGATGCGCCCCGGAGGAGGCGCGAGAAGTTTTCCCGCCCCGCTGGCCGCTGGGGCGAATCCCCGTTTGATTGGTGAACCCCGGGTGGTCGCTCGTTCCTCGCTCGACCCGGGGCTTATGTGTTTCTTCACAGCCCTCCGGGCTGAAGCGAACCCTTTACGCAACGTGCCGATTGCTGGCGCTTTATTTGCTCCAGGTCCCCACCATCTCCGGGCTAACGCGAACCCTCCATGCATCGTACCGATGTTGCCCCCCGCCCCCTTTTCTTTGAAAGTCCGGGCCGTACGGGATAGCCTTGGCGCCCCCACCTCATGGAACTGGACCCCTCATCTGAGCACCTGGCCGCCCTGGTCCGCTCTGCCCACACGGCCATCATCAGCGTGAGCAACGATGGCCGTATCCTGAGCTGGAATCCTGGCGCCGAACGCCTGCTGGGTTTTTCCGCCGGCGAAGCCGTCGCCTGCGACTGGACGATTCTCGTCCCGGAGGATCACCGAAAAGATATCCGCGCTTGCCTGGCTCGCGCGGAAGCCGGCGATAGCGTGGTCCTTGAAACTCTCTGCCGGCACAAGGACGGCCACCGGGTGGAGGTATCGATCTCCCTCGCGCCGGTGCGTGACGCGCACGGGCAGGTGGTGGCCACTGGCGCGGTCTTCCACGATCGCACGGGACGCAAGGCCGCCGAGCGACAGTACCAGCAGGAAATCGGCATCCGGCGGCGCACCGAGGAAGCGTTGGAATCGCGGTCCCGGGATTTGCAGGCCTTCTTCGAGATGGCCAACGTCGGCAACGTCATCGCGGAGAGCCGGACCGGACGTTTCCTGCGGGTCAACCGCTTCTATTGCGAACTGACCGGGTATTCCGAGGCGGAATTGCTGGCCATGACATCCTATGATCTGACACACCCGGACGACGTGGAGCGCGATCGCACGGGCTGGGAGGACGCGGTGCGCCACGGCGCCCCCAATTTTACCATCGAGAAAAGATATCGCACGAAAGACGGACGGACGATCTGGGTCCACGTCACATCCACCGTGTTGCGCGGGGTACTTGGCGCGCCGATGCACGCCATCGGGGTGGTGCGCGACGTCACGGATCGCCGTCTCGCGATGGAGGAACTGGAAAAGGCCCGCGCCGAATTGGAGGCGCGGGTCGCCGCTCGCACCTCCGAACTGGCCGCCGCGACCATGGCGGCCCGGCAAGCCGCCGAACGATTCGAAACCCTGATCGATAACTCGCCATTGGCGATTGTCAGCGTCGGCGAGCAGGGCTTGGTGGAGCTGTGGAATCCCGCCGCCGAGCGCCTCTTCGGCTGGCCGGCAGCGGAAGTGCTGGGGCAGCCCCTGCCCAATCTTCCCACGGAAAACCGGGAAGCCTACGAAACCGAGCTCCGGCTGATGGCCACCTCGCCGGAGCGCCGCCATTGGGAAACCAAACGGCGCAAGCGCGACGGCTCGGTGATCGACATCGAAATCTGGCGCGCCCCGCTCTTCGACGCCCGGCATGAGGTCAGCGCCAGCATCGCGATCCTGATGGACATCACGGAGCGCCGCTTCCTGGAACGCGCGCTGCTCGAGGCGGCGGAGCGCGAAAGCCGCCACATCGGGCAGGAACTGCACGACCATCTTTGCCAGCACCTCCTCGGCGCGGCCTTTAGTGCGAAAGCCGTGGCCATGGGCCTTCCGGCCGATTCAGCCACCTCGGCTGAGCTGCATCACCTCGCGCGGCTCATCAATTCCGCCGTGCAACAGACCCGGGACATCGCCCGCGGGCTCAATCCGGTGGAATTGGACGCCGCGGGATTGATGACCGCCTTGCAGGAACTGGTGCAGCGGCCCCGGTCCGGCATCGCCTGCCGCCTGGAATGCGCGGAGCATGTCCTGTTGCCCGACGCCAACGCCGCCCTGCACGCCTACCGCGTCGCCCAGGAAGCGGTGGCCAATGCCACGGCGCATTCGGGTGCGACGGAGATCGTCCTCCGTCTTGCCGAGGACGACCAAAATGTCATTTTGCAAATCGATGACAATGGGCGAGGCTTTGATCCCAAAGTCCAGAATCGTCTTGGCTTGGGAATCGCAATTATGAAATATCGAGCCCACGCGATTGCGGGAAGAGTACGCGTAGATACGTCCCCTGAGCGCGGCACGAGCGTAACGTTGTTGTTGCCAAAAAAATGACAATGACCAAGACCTTAACCCCACCTTCCCCGACTCCGGCGGAACCGCAATTCCCCAAGGCTTCGCATCGATTGATGGTTGTCGATGATCATCCGGTGTTTCGCCACGGCATTCGACAGCTCATCAGCCAGCTCCCGGACGTGACGATCTGCGGGGAAGCTGAAAACGCCCCGCTCGCCCTGGACGCGATGCGCCGGCTCAAGCCGGACGTGGCCCTGGTCGACGTCTCGATGCCCGGAACCAATGGCATCGAACTCATCAAGCTGATGCTCGCCGAACAGCCGCACCTGATCGTGCTTGTCGTTTCGATGCACGACGAATCCCTCTACGCCCTGCGCGCGCTGCGCGCCGGGGCGAAGGGATACGTGATGAAGCAACAAGCGATGGAAACCGTTCTGGATGCGCTGCGGAAAGTGATGAACGGAGGCGTTTATGTGAGCCCGCAATTCAGCGAGCGCCTGGTCTTCAAAGCGATCCAGGGCAGCGATGGCGATCTGGGCACGCCCGTGGACAAACTTTCCGACCGCGAACTGGAGGTCCTGCAACTCTTTGGGCGCGGTGAAAGCACCCGCGCCATTGCCGACCGCCTGCATTTGAGCGTGAAGACGATTGAGACCCATCGCGCGCACATCAAGGAAAAGCTCGGCTTCAAGGATGCCGAAGCGATGGTAAAGTTTGCGACCGAGTGGACGGCGGCAGCGGAGACCTGATTACGCCGGTTCATGGCGCCACCTCGACCACCTTCAGCCAGGGGTGATCCGGCTGGACGCGGCGCAGGACAGGAAGCGAGACATTGAACACACTCACTCCGCCGCTGGTTTTCCCGCTGGGCGCGCCGTTGTGCGCGTGCCCATGGAAGGCCACTTCGACGCTAAATCGATTCAGCGGCCCCTCCAGTCGTGTCGAACCCAGGAAAGGAAAGATCTCCAGCGCCTCGCCCTCCACCGTCTCGCGAATCGGCGCATAGTGGAGCAAGGCGACACGCTTGCCCGTTTCCAGCCTCGCCAGCGCGCGCTCCAGCCGCATCGCATGCTCCACGGCTTCCTGCACAAACGCCTTGATCAACGGCTCGCCCCACGCGTTCAGCATCATCCGGCCGAATCCGCCTCCAAAACCACACACGCCGGCAAAACCGACGCCCTGAATTTCCACGCAGTCACCGTCCAGCATCTTCACTCCCGCCTCGCCGAGGATGCGCGTCACTTCCTCCACGTGACCGGACTCGAAATCGTGGTTGCCCACCACACCGATAGCCGGAACCGTGAGAAACGCGCGGATATCTTCCGCCAGGACCCGCGCTTCCTCCGGCAATCCATAGTCGGTGAGGTCACCGCAAAGGAGCAGGACATCGGCTTCCTGCGAGGCGGCGGCAAAGAGAGGTTGAAACTGCCCTTTGCCGGTCTTCGTGCAGTGGAGATCCGCGGTGGCGGCAATCCGAAGGATCTTGCGCGGCTCTTTCATCGCCACTGAATCGCGAGTCGAGGCGCGCCGCGCCTGTCCCAATGCACGTAAGAGGGAGCGGAAACGCGTTTCAGTGCCGATGAGCAACGCGATTTCCGGCCACGAGTTCTATTGCCGCATTCTCGATATCTTCGACGCTACGGGCGTGGAGTTTCTGGTCGGCGGCGCCTTTGCTCTCGATTTCCTGGCCGGCATCCAGCGTGACACCAAGGATTTCGACCTGATGCTGCGTCCGCGCGATGTCGAGCGGGCCCTTGGCGCCTGCCATGACGGAGGATTCCACGCGGGGTACGCGTTCTCGCATTGGATCGCCAAGGTTCATCATGGCAAACACTTCATCGATCTCATCTTTCGGGCCGGGAATGGCCTTTGCGAAGTGGACGACGAGTGGTTTGCCGCTGCCCCGCGCGCGGAAGTATTGGGCCGCTCGCTCGCCCTGTGCCCGGCGGAAGAGATGATCTGGCAAAAAGCATTTGTCATGGAACGCGAGCGGTTCGATGGAGCGGATATTCAGCACCTGCTCCGCGCCAACGCGCGCACCCTGGACTGGACCCGTCTCGTCCGGCGCTTCGGGGACGACTGGCGCGTACTGCTCAGCCACCTCATTTTATTCGGCTACGTCTATCCTGAACTACGGGATGCCGTGCCCCCCACCCTGCTCGACGACTATCTGCACAGGCTGCGCGCCGAGGCGGAATCGCCTCCGGTGAAAGACAAAACATGTACCGGTACGCTCCTCTCCCGCGCCCAGTATCTGCCAGATGTGGAGCAATGGGGATACGACGATGCGCGGCATCAGGCCCGGGTCGCGATGACCGCCCAGGAACTGGCAGCGTGGACCAATGCCATCGACCGCCGGCAACACACCTAGGGAGCATTTCAGCCCCGATGGCTTCGTAGGGGAGAAGCCTGACCCCCAGGGCGGCAATTCCTTGCGAGGCAAAAGATAAGATGAACGCGATCACTGAGTCCGCTGAGCCCGAAATTCTGAACCGCTGCCCACTATGCGATGAGCCACTTCCAGAGAACGCAACCGAGTGCACCAAATGCGACTGGGTGCGCGGCTACCGCCAACAAGCCGCAGGCCGGCGTCAACACGACCCGAGAGACATTCTGGCCGCCGTGCTCAGCGTATTCCCGGGCGCTGGCCATATCTTGAAAGGTTACACCATCAGCGGCTGGTTCCTGTTCCTGGTGGGCGTGCCCGTGATCTGCACATTTGCCTTTGCCTTCACAATGTTCTTCGGATGGCTGCTCGTGCCCACCTACTGGATCGCCGTGGCTGCCGACGCCTATCTGCGCCAGGATTTGAAGCGCCCCACCTGGCTCTCCAAAGCTCTCTCACCACCCTGACTGACTCCGAGTCCATCGTCAGGCCTCCCCCCGATGTTCGCCGCGACGGCGCAATGCTAGATACGCGGTGTGACCTTGCTCTATAAAGTCCTCTACCGCGAAGGCACTGAAATCCAGTTCCACGACACTGGAGACTGGTTGGGCTGCGATGCGTGTATTGAGAAAATGAGGAGTCTGCTCGCGGTAAATCCAGGACGTGAATTTCAGGTCGTGGATGATCACGGCGTCGTGGTGGTCTCGACCTTGGCGGGACAAGCGCGCGGAACGTGGGAAGCCAACGCCGCGGCTCGGTAAGGCTTAGCAGGCAGCCCCGATCGTGCTGAGCAGTAACGATGCAGTTGAGGAGGCGGATGCCATCGCGGAGCGTTGACTGAAGCCCCGGACCATTTTCCAGACAATCCTGTGCCCTGAGGCCAAAACGTTCCCGCCACCATGGAAATTCGCTGCGATTCAGGAGCATGTGCATTCAAGTCTACGGCTGCAACCATGTGGCGATCGAAGTCGGCGATGTGGAAAAGGCGGTCGCATTCTACCAGGACGTCTTCGGCCTGGAAAAACTCGATGAAGGCGAGGGCGACGCTTTCTTCAACCTCGGCGAGCATCAATTCCTGGCCATGTTCGAACGGAAAACAATCAAACCCGAGACCAGTAACCGCCACTTTGGGATGATGGTCCGCGACGAAGATCAGATCGCGGAGGTCCGTGACAAACTTACCGGCAAGTATGGCATCCAGTTAATCGAAGGTTTCCGCTGCGACTTCCGCGACCCGTGGGGAAACCGCATCCAGGTCGTCGATCTGCACGATGAATCGCTCATCTGGCTGCTCCCGTATCGCGAGGTGCAGAAGGCCGGCGTGTCGTTCCAGCCTGAGAAACTCGTTCAGTCTGCGTAGCTACCGCGCTAGGCGAGGATCTGCTTCACCACCTGCCCATGCACATCGGTCAGGCGGAAATCCCGGCCCTGGAAACGGTAGGTCAGCTTCTCATGATCGAAGCCCAGGAGCTGGAGAATCGTCGCGTGCAAGTCGTGAACATGCACCTTGTTCTCAACCACGCCGAACCCGAGTTCATCGGTCGCGCCGAAGACCGTCCCCTTTTTCACACCGCCTCCCGCCATCCACATCGTGAACGCGTCGATGTGATG
>Ga0105237_10003359_pt1 | contig 19051 bp, 13 predicted proteins | sample KBSC24metaG_FD_81520 | JGI IMG/M metagenome (GOLD analysis project Ga0105237, IMG submission 81520) | Corn rhizosphere microbial communities from Kellogg Biological Station, Michigan, USA - KBS C2-4 metaG | ecosystem: Host-associated > Plants > Roots > Rhizosphere > Soil | place: Michigan, USA... | reverse complement strand
CAGATCGAATAATGGGCCAGCGATGCGCGGCGATATTCGGTCGCCTCGCGGATGAGGACAGCAGCCGTGACGTCGGCGATGTCGTCTGCGGTGAGAGCGGACTTGGACAGGATCGAAGTCGTCTCGCGATACCGCTCCTTCGCCGCATCGAACAGGGTCGCCTCCGCAACCCGGATCAACTGCTCGATCGTGCCGAAATAATAAGCCGGGGCACTGAGGGCGACACCCGCGCCGGCGGCGACCGTCCGGTAGCTGATCGCGCCGGGCCCGGATTGGACGAGCAGGTCGATCGCGCTGTCGAGGATCGCCGATTTCGCCTTCGCGGCCTTCGCGGTCGATGGCGATTCCGCCCCGCCATCCGCGACGGACGAGGCGGGGCCGGGCGGCAGCAGTGTCTCGATCGGCACGCTTTGCCGCAACGCCCGCACGGCATCGCCGCTCAGTCCCAACGCGAGGACGACGAAGAGGTAACCGATCGTGAGATCGATCGCGGCGCTGACCCCCAGCGGAACATGCTCCCCCTCCAGCAGGCTCGCCATCTCGCCCCAGACACGTTCCAGATCGGCGAACCAGCGCTGGGCCAGGGCATGGCCCGCCGGATCTCGCCCCGCATCGAGCATGAGCTCGCACCAGGCCAAAGTCCGCGTGCGATGGCGGCCGGCGGCGTTCACGGCCAGTCGGGTGACGAGATCGTCGAGCGTGCGATCGTCGCCCTCGCCCCTTCGGTGGCGATCGGCCATGCGCCGGAAGGAATGAAGATAGGAATCGAGCAGCCGCTGGAAGGCGTCGGCCAGCATGTCGGCCTTGGTCGCGTAATGATACGTGGTGGCGGCGATCGGCACCCCCGCCGCCTGCGCCACGCGGCGATGGGTCAGGCCGCCAATCCCGTGCTCGGCCAGCACCGCGAGCACCGCCTCGCCGATCCGATCGCGCTTCTCGGCCGATCGTGTCGACGGTCTGTGCGGCGCAATCTTGTCGACCACGGATCAACCCCATTCCTGCGCGCAGGACAGGGCCGATCTCGTCGTTTCATCGGCAAGACAGGTCAGCGCGACACTTAGCGGATCCTCCTAAGCCTGGATCACGCGGGCGACTAGCTCCTGAAATGCCGCCGCGGTCCGCGCCACGATGGCGGGCGAGATGCAATGCTCGTCGTCGCCGGCGACGTGATGGAAGCGATGGACGCCAAAGACGCCCGCCACCTTCGCATATCCAGCGGCGGAGATCTCATCCAGCTCACCCGCCGAAAAACTCTCCCGCGAATAGGGGGCTTCATAGCCGGGATGGCCCGCGAAGACCGCGCGCGCCAGCGGCAGCAGGTCCGGGCTGACCGACAGGCAGCGTTGCGAGTCCACGCCGGGCAGAGGCAGCAGCCTGCCGAGCGCCTCGAGCCAGTCGAGCGCCGCGACATTCGCGCCCAGATGCAGCCAGAAGAACGTTTCGTCCGGCTTGGGCGCGATCGCCTTCAGGGATTGCGCGGCGCCGAGATATTCATATTCGTGGCCAGTATTGCACACGAAGGCGAGATCGAGGTCGCGGACATGGACGCTCGCCCAGCGCGCGAGCCAGAGCCACGCCGCGATCCCGCCGCCGCGCTCGCCCGCGCACACGTCCCAGCCGGATCGGGGCGTCGACACGGCGAGCCAGCGCTTGCGCCCGCGATCCAGCCGTCCGATGAAGTTGAAGGCCGGCCGGCGCCCCCCCTGCCCCGTCACATGAAGCGTCGCGCGATCCCGGCGCATCGCGGCCGCGAGGAAGGGGCTGGCGTCCTGCGGCGCCAACAAGGCGACGGGCCCCGGAAACATCGGCTGGCGGCCATCCGCATTGAGCGCGATGATCTTGCCGGTGGGCCCGTTGGTGATCACCACGACAGCCTGCGCGCCGGCGGCGAAGGCGGCCGCGATCGGCTGCCGGACGGGCTTGGCGACCGCCGTCGACCAGCGCGCATAAGGCAGTTCGAACAGGGCGATGGCACCGCCGAGATCGCCCTCCCAATGGCCGTTGCCGTCGATCCGGACGATCGGCCCGGTCACGCCGTCCGCCGGCGTCGGGACGACGATCGGCTGCGGCCAGACGGTCGCGGTGGCATCGCCGCACGCCAGCTCGCACCGGGCGGCATCGAAGAAGGGGGCGCTGATCCGCTGCCGTTCGATCCGAAAGCCCAGTGGCTCGAGCTCGCCGGCCAGCCAGTTGCCGCACGCCTCGTCGCCCGCGCCGCCGGACTGCTTGCTGCCGAACGCGATGTAGCGCTGGAGATCGGCCGCCACCTTGTCGGCGAGATCGCCACGCGGCGCCGCCTGCGCCGGCGTGAGCGGCAGGGCGGCGGCGCCCGCCATGAACCCGCGCCGCGTCGCGTCCTGACCCAAGAGTCCCATGGTCGATCTCCTTCCTCCAGGCCCTTTCGCGGGCCGGTCGTTCCGATGCCGCCGCGCCAGTCGTCAGTCCAGGTACACGGGCCGGCGGCGGGCGGCGCGGCTCAGCACCAGCACGCTGGCGAGCGAGATCAGGCACATCGCCATCAGATAGCAAGCCAGCGGCAGGGTCGAATGAAAGCGCATCGACAGCCCGGTCGCGATGATCGGCGCGAAGCCGCCGCCGACCACCGAACCGATCTGATATCCGAGCGACGCGCCCGAATAGCGAACGCTCTTCGGGAAGAGTTCGGCGAACAGGGCCGCCTGCGGGCCGTACATCAGGCTGATGGCGAGCAGCTCGACGGTGATCGCCACCGTGACCAAGATCGGCGATCCGGTGTCGATCAGGGGAAAGACCGCGAAGGCCCAGAGCCCCGATGCGATCGCTCCGGTGACGAACACCGGGGCGCGGCCGAACCGATCCGACAGGGCGCCGCACAGGATCAAGGCGGGAATCATCGCCGCGCTGCCGAACATCACCGCGAGCAGCAGCGTCTGCTTGTCGAGGCCGACATGGGCGGTGCCGTAGGCGATCACATAGGTGATCGCGACGTAGAAGCAGGTGTTGTTGGCGACGAACGCGCCACCGGCCAGCAGGATCTCCCGGCCATGGCCGCGGATCGCCGACAGGACCGGCGAGGGCGGACGGGCATCGCGGCCGGCCCCGCCGCGCGGCTGTTCGCCCGCCGCCGGTTCCTCGATCGTGTGGTTGATGTAGACGCTGATCAGCACGAGACCGACGCTGAGCAGGAAGCTGATCCGCCAGCCCCAGGCGGCGAAATCGCGCGCGCCCATCACCGCGCCGATCGCCAGGAAGACAAGGTTCGCCAGCACCACGCCGAGCGGCACGCCCAGTTGGACGAAGCTGCTATAATATCCCCGCCGGTCCGCCGGCGCGCTTTCGATCGCGAGTAGGGCCGCCGCGCCCCATTGCCCGCCCACAGCGAGGCCCTGGACGAAGCGCAACGTCACCAACAGCAGCGGCGCGAGCGTCGCCAGCGTCGCATAGCCGGGCAACAGCCCGATCGCGGTCGTCGCGACGCCCATGATGACCATGGCGAACACCAGCGCCCGCTTGCGGCCGTGGAGATCGCCGAAATGACCGAAGAGCATCCCGCCGATCGGGCGGGCGATGAAGCCCACCGCGAAGGTGCTGAACGCCGCGATCTGCGCGACCAGCGGCGGCAGTTCGGGCGGGAAGAAGAGCCTGGGAAAGACTAGCGCCGCGGCCGTGCCGTAGACGAAGAAGTCATACCATTCGACGGCCGCGCCCAGCGACGCCATCAGGGCCACGCGGAGGCTCGGGGGGGCGGAACGTGCCTGCATCATATGTCCACTCGCCGCGCCGGAAACCGGAGCGGGGATGCCGCCGACGTCGCGATCGATCGATCGACGCCGGCGGACCGCCATCACCATTTGAACGAGACGCTGCCGCCGATCGTCCGCGGCTGGCTGTAGCGCGCGGACAGCGGATAGCCGTTCTGCTGGAATTTCAGCGCCTGGAAGACCTGGTCGGTCAGATTCTTGACGAAGAAGGTCACCTCGAAGCGCTTGATGTCGAGGCCGAGGTTCAGGCTGAACTGGTCGAAGTCGGACAGGGTCAAGGCCGGTGTCGCCAGCGTGATCGCATCCTGGATGCCGCCGCGCTGGCCGCTATAGGTGACGTTGCCGAACGCGGTGATCGTGTCGGTCACCGGATGGCGGTAATCGACGCTCGCCGACATCGTCCAGTCGGGAATCTGCGGCACGTTCGATCCGAGAACGGGCAGGCCGGTGATGCCCGTCGGAATCCTGGCGAAGACCGCATGCTGCCAGGCCGCGTTCAGCGACACCGACAACTGGCCGTCCGCGACGTTGAACCGGCTGTCGATCGCACCCTCGACGCCCTTGGCGTGGATCGTGCCGGCATTGACGTTGAACGTCTGCTGGCCGGTGCCGCACGCATTGCTGACCGTGCAGCCGTCGGTGATGCTGGTGATCGCATTCTTGGTGCGCGAGAGATAGCCGTCGAAGCGCAGGTAGATGTTGGACGTGAGGTTGGACTTCACGCCGGCCTCGTAGCTGATCGTCTTCTCGTCGCCGTAATTGAACTGGTAGGGATTGGGCGCGGCGGCGTTGAAGGTGCCGTTGTTGACGCCACCCGCGCGGTAGCCGGTGCCGACCTTGGCGTAGAGCAAGGTGTGGCTCGCATTCGGCAGCTTGTAGCTCAAGGTGGCCGTGAAGCTCGGCTGGGTCGCCTTGAAGGTGAAGCTGGTCGGCAGCTTGGAATAGGTCGTGGTGTAGAGGTTGTAGGCGAACTGGTCCGCCGACTTGTTGTCGTGGGTGACGCGCGCCTCGCCGTTGAGCGAGAAATCGCCGAGCTTGTAGGTCAGCGAGGTATAGGCCGCGAGCGACTGGACATGCTGGCGGACGCGGCTGTCCGAACCGAACACCGCCGGGAAGACCGCCGGGCAGTCGAGCGCCGTCGCGATGGCCTTGACGCAGATCGGCTGGCTCGGCGTGCCCGTGCAGATGCCCGACGTGGCCGTCAGCGTGCAGGGCGATGTCGCGGAGGTCACAACATAGCGGTCGTGCTGATCCAGGAACTCGCCGCCAACGATCCAGGAGAGATTGTCGTCGAGCGCCGTGCCCGCCAGGTGGAGATCCTGGTAGAAGCTCCGCTCGCGGACGTCCGTCGTGACCTGGGCGAAGGGATAGGCTCCGGTCTCGCCGAGCGACTGGAACAGGGCTTCGGTGCCGAGGTCGATGTTCGAGTTCGAATATTGCTGGCTCGAATGCCAGTGGTTGTACATCGTCGTCGACTGCAGCGTCGCGAAGCCGAGCGTGTAGCTGGCCAGCAGCATCACCCGCTGCTCTTTTTGCTGCATCCCGTCGACGGTGCTGTGCGGAATGACGAAGCGATCGCTGAAATAGCCCAGCGGTATCTGCGGGTTCACCCCGCCCCCCGGCACGATGGTGGCGTTGGAGAAGGTGGGCAGCTTCATGTCCTGCCCATCAACCAGCAGGGTGACGTCGAGCGGGCCGTGGTGGTAGCGCACCTGACCGCGCACCGTATAGCCGCTGGTCGTATCATAATATTTGCGGGCGTTGGGATCGTAGAAGAAGCCCTTGGTCTGGCCATAGACTTCGCCGCCGACCCGCACGGCCCAGTCGTCGCTCAGCTTCTCGTTGATGACGCCGGCCTGCCGGTCCTGATCCAGGCCGCCGGTGAAGATATTGCGGAGATAACCGGAATCGTCGAACTGCGGCTTCGCGAGGACGAGATTAACCACGCCGAATTCGGAATTGCGCCCGTACAGGCCGCCCTGCGGCCCTTCGAGCACCTCGACCCGGTCGATGTCGAAATAATCGAGCTGCTTGAAGTTGCGCCCGCCGAGCGAGCTGCTCCCGACATAAGCGCCGTTTACGAACAGGCCGACCGCCGAATCCGCGCCGGTGGCGCGCTCGGTCCCGGACCCGCGCATCGAGATTTCCGACAGGTTGGACGCCGTCAGATTGTTGAAGCGGACCCCGGGGACCGTGGCCAGCAGATCGCCGGTGCCCACGACCGGCCCCTTGGCGGCCAGCTGCCCGGCAGTGACCGCGGAGATGGTACCGGGAATTTCCTTGATGCTTTCCGCGCGTTTGCGCGCCGTCACGATGATATCGCCGACGCCGGTCTGACTGGCAGACGCTCCGGCCTGCACCGGCGCGGCATCCTGCGCGAAGGCGGGGCTGGTCGCGACGCACGACAACAAGGCGGTGGTGGCAAGAAAGGCTCGCATACATCCTCCCAGGCTCATGGCGCTCATGACGGCGCCTTTGACCTTTTGTTGCGATGTGGTCGTGCAAAGTCAAATAAATTGTACAACAATTTTTGAATCTCGTACGACAAAGAACTTGCCCAAAGGAAGGTTGGGCCATAGACGGATGATGGATCGGCGGCTGCGAGGCGGTTCGAGGGAGCAACGGCATCTTGGAAGACGCGACGAAATCGGCGGCATCGGACACGCCGGACACGCCGGATCGCGCACCGGCGGTCGGAACCAGCGCGGACGATATCGCGCACAATCTCCGCGTCCGGATCCAGAATCGGGAGCTCGCGCCCGGCGAATGGCTGCGCGAGGCGCGGCTCTGCACCGAATTCGGCGTCGGCCGCTCGATCGTGCGGCGCGCCCTGCGCACGCTCGGCGAAGACGGGCTGATCGAGCTCGAGGAGAATCGCGGCGCGCGCGTGTCTGCGACCACGGTCGAGGAGGTGTTCGATCTCTATGAGGTGCGCGCGGCGCTCTACGGCCTGTCCGCACGCTTCGCCTGCCTGCGCGGGTCGCCGGCCAAGATCGCGCACATGCTGGCATTGATCGATCGGTTGCTGGCGGAAGCCGAGACCGGGGCGCCCTCCGCCCAGATCATCGAGACCAGCGAGGCGATCTTCAGCGAGATGGCGGAGACCGCCAGCCCCGATGCGCAGAGGATGATCGAATCGGTCCGCCGGAAGACCCGCTTCCACTATTCCTACATCGCGCTCGCCCTGAACGAGGGTGGCGGCCCCTTCGACTATTGGCGCCAGGTCCGCGCCGCGCTGATGGCCCGCGATGCTGACAAGGCCAGCGAGGCCGCACGCAAGATCCTGTATTACATGCAAAAAGAAGTGTCGCGAATGATGCTCGCGCACGGCCCCGGCAATCACGCGGACCTTCGCGGCGCGCGTTCCGAGAAAGCCGGCGAGTCACGCGCCTGACAACCCCGGGAGGGATTATGGTTCGATTATCCGCTCGATCGCGCTTCATCCGCCGCCTGACAATGCTGGCCGCGCTGATGGCGGTGCCGGTCACGCGCCCGGCCGCGATCGCGATGCCCGCCGCGCCATCCCCGTCGGCGGGCGCGCTGGACCAGTTGCTCGATTATGTGCAGCACCAGAACACCACCGGCTTCCTGGTCATCCAGGACCGGAAGATCCTGGTCGAGAAGAACTGGCCCGCGCCGGACGATCCGCAATTCAGGCTGTTCACCTATGAACGGACCAAGGATGGCGCCCTGCTGGAGGATGTCGCCTCGCAGCAGAAGAGCTTCGTCTCGATGCTGGTCGCGATCGCGATCGACAAGGGGCTGATCGACGTCCAGCAGCCGGTCTCCTTCTATCTCGGCGCCGGCTGGTCGAAAGCGAGCCCCGAGCAGGAAGCGAGGATCAGGGTCATCAACCTGCTCAATATGAATTCGGGTCTTGGCACCGATTATCGCTACCAGGCGCCGCCCGGCACAGTCTTTCTCTACAACACCCAGGTCTATGCGATCATCAAACGGGTGGTCGCCGCCGCCGCCAGGCAGCCGCTGGAGACGATCACCCATGACTGGCTCACCGGCCCCGCCGGCATGGCCGACACCGCGTGGCGCAAGCGGCCGGCGGCATTCGTCGATGTTGGCAATCCGACCGGCCTGGTGACTTCGCCGCGCGATGTCGCGCGGTTCGGGCAGATCCTGCTCGACGGCGGCCGGGCGGCCGACGGCCGGCGCATCGTCTCCGAATCCAGCCTGAAGGCCATGTTCGAGCGCTCGCCGACCAACCCGTCCTACGGCCGGCTGTGGTGGCTGAACGGCAGCGCCTATACGGTGCGCCCGACAGGCCGGCATGACGGGCCGCTGATCACGGCCGCGCCGGCCGATCTGGTGGGCGCGCTGGGCGCGCTCGACCGGCGCCTGTTCGTGGTGCCGGGCCGCAAGCTGATCGTCGTGCGCATGGGCAATGCCGTCGACGACAAGGATTTCGACCAGCAGCTCTGGCTGCGACTGGACAAAGTGATCGGCTGACATTCGTCTCGCCGCTTAGCCGAAGAACGGCGGGCCCTGTGGCCCGCCCGATACCTAGCGCACGCTGGCGATTGCCGGCGCGCTGGCGACTGGATGGGAGAGAAAGGATGGCGAAGGGGTTGCGGATCGCGGCGCTGGCTGCCGCGCTCCCGGACAAGGGATGCGCCTCCATCGATATGGCGGAGGCGACAGCCCCTGTCGTTCACGCGTCGGCGGACGCGGCCCGCGAGGTCGCGGCGGACGGCGAGCATGTCTTCGAAGGCATTCCCTATGGCCGGCCGCCGGGCCGCCATGCGGCGAGCGACCAGACGTGGACGTGGAATATCGGCGCGGGCGCGCCGCCTCTCCCTTCGAACTCGGAAATCTGTCGATGATGGACGGTCATATCCAGTCTTTCCCGCTGACGCTGAACGCGATCCTCGATCATGCCGCCAAATGGCATCCACAAACCGAGGTCGCGACGGCGCACGGCGACGGCACCATATCACGGATCGGCTACGCCGCGCTGCGCGCGCGGTCGCTGCGCGTGTCCCGCATCCTGGAAGGCTTCGGGACGCACTTCGGGGATCGGGTGGCGACGCTCGCGTGGAACAGCCAGGCGCATGTCGAGGTCTGGTACGCGATCATGGGCATGGGGGCCGTCTGCCACACGCTCAATCCGCGCCTGACCCCGGTCGATCTCGCCGCGATGCTGGTCCAGTCTGGCGCGCGGATCCTGATCGCCAGCGCCGATCTGCTGCCGCTCGCGCGGCAGCTGGCCACGAAAGCGGCCAGCATCGAGCGCATTCTGGTGATCGACGGCGACGTGGCCGAGCTCTCCGCCGGCCCGGCGCGGATCGACGCGCTGGAACCCATGATCCCGGGCGCCGACGAAGGCTTTCGCTGGGGCGGCTTCGACGAGACCGCGCCGAGCGGGCTCTGCTTCACCTCCGGCTCCACCGGCGCGCCGAAGGGCGTGACCTACACGCATCGCGGCAATTTCCTTCACACGCTGCGCCTGCTGCAGGCGGACGTGCTCGGCACCACCAGCGCCGACACGGTCCTGCCGGTGGTGCCGATGTTCCATGCCAGCGCCTGGGGATTTCCCTTCGCGGTGCCGGCGAGCGGCGGAAAGCTGGTGCTGCCCGGCCGCCACACCGATGGCGCCAGCCTCACGAAGCTGATCGCCAGCGAGGGCGTCACCGTCGCGGTGGGGGTGCCGACCGTCTGGCTGGGCCTGTGCGAGCATATGGAGGCCGTCGGCGGGCGCCTGCCGTCACTCACGCGCATCATCTCCGGCGGCGCGGCGCTGCCGCCGGCACTGATGAAGCGGATGGAGGAGCAGCTCGGCGTGATCGTCCAGACGAGCTGGGGCATGACCGAATTGTCGCCGGTCGGCACCTTCGGCGTGCTGAGCGATCCGGCGCGCGACGCGCATGTTTCCGGCCGTCCGTCGATCGGCATTGACCTGATGGTGGCCGACGAGAATGGCGTGCCGCTGCCCGAGCAGCGCAACCAGGAGGGGCGCCTCCACGTCCGCGGCGGCGCGGTGATCGAACGCTATTTCGGCCAGCCCGCCGCCGTGACCGACGAGGACGGCTGGTTCGACACCGGCGACCTCGCGCGGATCGACGACCGGGGCAATCTGCGCATCACCGGCCGCGCCAAGGATCTGATCAAGTCGGGCGGCGAATGGATCAACCCGTCCGAGATCGAGGCGGTGGTCAATGCGTTGCCGCAGGTGTCGCTCGCGGCGGTGATCGGCCGCAACGACCTCAAATGGGGGGAGCGCCCGATCCTGGTCGTCGAGATGCGGGACGATCAGGATGTCAGCGACGAGCAGCTGCTCGCCGCGCTCAAGGGCCGCGTCGCCTCCTGGTGGGTTCCCGACGCGGTGATCCGGCTGCCCGTCATGCCCCTGGCGGCGACGGGCAAGATCGACAAGATCCGGTTGCGGGCCCTGTATCGGGAGGCTTGACGCCGCCGCCGTCAGGCCAGCGCCGAATAGACCAGGGTCTTGAGCTCGCGCCGGATCGGATAGGTGTTCGATGGGCCGAGCTGCGTCATGAAGATGACGTGGATCCGCTCGACCGGATCGATGAAGAAGAAGGTCGAGAACATCCCGCCCCAATAATATTCGCCGGCCGAACCCGGGATCATCGCCAGCGCCGGATCCTGCGTCACCGCGAAGCCCAGCCCGAAGCCGATGCCGGCATTCTGCGTCTCGCTGAACATCGAGCGCGACAGGGTCGAAAGATCCGATCTCCCGGGCAGATGGTTCGCGGTCATCAGGTCCAGCGTCTTGCGGCCGAGCAGGCGCACGCCATCCAGCGTGCCGCCATTCTCGCACATCCGGCAGAAGCGGTGATAGTCGAGCGCGGTCGAGACCAGCCCGCCGCCACCCGAGACGAAGCGCGGCTGCCGGAGCCACAGGCTCTCCGCCCCGCGATCATAGATCAGGCGCCCCTTGCCGGGCGTGAAGAGGAAGCAGTCGGTCAGCTGGTCGACCTTGCCGGCCGGCACCGAGAAGCCGGTATCGTCCATCCCCAGCGGCGCGAAGATGCGATCGGCCAGATAGCGATCGAGCGGCTCGCCCGACACCCGCTCGATGACCGCTCCGAGGACATCGGTCGACACCGAATAGTTCCACGCGGCGCCCGGCGAGAATTCGAGCGGCAATGTCGCCAGGTCGGCCACGAATCCAGCGAGATCGTGGCCATCATGCCAGCCGTCCACCCGATCAACGTCAACCTTGCGGGCGCGGTAGGCGGCGTCGACGGCCGTCTGGTTCTGGAAGCCGTAGGTGAGTCCCGACGTGTGGCGCAGCAGATCGAGCATCCGCATCGGCCCGTCCACCGGACGGGTCGCGAACGGTGTGTCGTCACCCCCGGCGGCGTGGACCCCGACATCGCGAAATTCCGGCAGCACATCCTGGACCGGCGTGTCGACGGCGACCCTGCCCTCCTCGACCAGCATCATGAACCCGACGGAGGTGACCGGCTTGGTCATGCTCGCGATGCGGAAGATCGATCGCTCGTCGATCGCGCGATCCGAATCCGCACGTGCGCCGCCCTGGCTGGAGAAATGGACGATCTCGCCCTCGCGGCTGATCAGCAGCTGCGCATGCGGGAGCAGGCCGGTGTCCAGGTAGCGGTGCTTGAAGAAGGCGTCGAGACGATCGAGCCGGGCGGCATCGAAGCCGTTCGTGGCGGACACAGGGATCGACATCGCTCTCTCACCTTCAAGGACGAGCTGTTGGCGCGCAATCCTATGGCGCACGAAAACGCCGGGCAAGAACAATTGTTCAACTAATTTACCAATATTGTCGTACGATATTGACAGATATTCCATCGGCTGGAAAAAGCCCTGCAATGCGGCGATCCGGTCGATGCGTCCGCAGCAACCGGACGAGCGGATGATCGAATTATATCATTGCCCAGGCACCCGCTCGTTCCGCGCCTTGTGGGCGCTGGAGGAGATGGGGCTCGCCTATCGGCTGCATCCGCTGTCGTTTCCGCCGCGCACGCTCCAGCCGGATTATCTGGCGCTGAACCCGCTGGGCACGGTGCCGCTGCTGATCGACGGCGATGTCCGGATGACCGAATCCGCCGCGATCCCCCACTATCTGGCCGCCCGCCATGGCCCGACCCCGCTCGCCGTCGAAACAGCCGAACCGGATTTCGGCCTGTGGCTCGACTGGCTGCACCGCAGCGAAGCGACGCTCACCTTCCCGCAGACCATCGTGCTGCGCTACACCCGAATCGAGCCGGAGAACCGGCGCGTTCGGCAGGTGTCGGACGATTATACCCAATGGTTCTTCTCGCGCCTGCGCCACCTGACGCGCGCGCTCGGCGACCGCGACTGGCTGTGCGCCGGGCGGTTCACGATGGCCGATCTCTGCGTGGGCTATGCCCTGCTCTCAGCACGCACGCTGGGGCTCGATTACAAGTTCACGTCGGAAATCGTGGCCTATTGGCAGCGGCTCTCGGCGCGCCCCGCTTTCCTGGCAGCCCAAGCCGCCGACCGTGGACGCGCGTCCTGAAAGGCAACTCCGTTCCGCCTTTTCCGATGAGGGCCATCGGATCATTCGGTGGGCCCATCGATGGCTTCTGTGTCGTCCTCCCGGCCGGACTATCGGTCCCGGCCGGCCTTTCTCACGCGAGCGGTCATTATCCGCCGGTCCACAATTTGGATCGAGCGCGGCATCGATCTTCGACCGGCGCATTACGGACGTGAGAGCCAAATCAGTCGCGTATCTTTCGAGCGATGGCCGCTCGGAGCAGGGCTGCCAGCAAGGGCAACAGGAAGATCGCGATAATCGCGATCGCGAGCAGCCGATAGCCGCGCGCGATCAGGGCCACCAACCCGAAATGCTCGGCGGCGAATATGCAGAGCAGCAGCATGGCGGCGGTCATCGTCAGGCGGATGCCGCGCGTCAGCGGTCGGCGCCAGGTCGCGGCGATGCGCTCGTTAATGGCATGCACCGCTCCTGTGCCGCTTTCCAGCAAGGCGAGGAAGATCATCATCTGAAAGGCAAGGTGGAAGAGCGGGATATCGAGCGCCGACAGAATCGTGTCGGACGGCAGCGGCGCACCGGCGATGGCGGGGTAGAAGGCGACCATCGCCACAAAGAAGATGATGGCCGGCATCATCGCCATCGGCCCGGCCACCAGCCCGGCGATCACCGCGTCGCGCGGGCGGGCGATGTGGCGCAGCATCGGCAGGATCGCGACCGCGCCGACGACATTGTAGCTCGCATAGGTGACGCCGCCTGCGAGCCAGACCGGTGAGGCGACGGTGGGCCGGGCGAAATGCGCCGCGATCAGCGGACCGAACCGGGTCAGCGCCAGCAGCAGGAACAAAGCATAGACCAAGTAGAGCGCGATCGAGACCCATTTGAAAAGGCGTTCGACGGCATGGTTTCCGAAGGTCGCGAACCCCGCGATGCCACCGGCCAGAAGCAAGGTACCGACAATCGAGGACCAGCCGAATAGCGCCTGCCCGATCGCGCCAGCCGCCGCGCCGTAGACGGCGATGATGAGGATCACGAACAGGGCGTAGACGATCTCGAACAGGAACCAGCCGCGCCCGAGGATGGCCTGGAAGAAGCTGCGATACTCGTAGGATCGGGTCGAGACCGCGAGCGCGAAGGTGGCCGCGCAGACCAGGCTCCACAGCAGCGTCGCGACGGCGATCGCCGCGAGGCCGCCCCACGGCCCGGCGGGCAGGAAGAATTCGGCGAGCTCGCGGCCCGTGGCATAGCCGCCGCCGATGACGACGGCCTTGAAGGCGAAGCCCGGCAGGAGGAAGCGCTGGAACCAGGTCGCCGGCACGGCCGGCCGATCGGGTTCCGCATCCACCATGCTCAGGGCCTGGGCTGCGCGTCGATCACCGCCTGGTCCGCATTGCCGGGCGGCTCATGGGCCATCGACGCCGCGACCCTCTCCGCCTGTTCCATCACCCGCAGGACGTTGCCGCCGGCCAGCCGGGCGAGATCGGCGTCGCTCCACCCGCGACGCGCCAGCTCGGCCAGCAGCGCCGGATAGGTGTCGACGCCGTTCAGGCCCGCTGGCAGCGCATTGCCGACACCGTCGAAATCCGATCCGATGCCGACATGGTCGACGCCGGCCACCTTGGCGATATGCTCGATATGATCGGCCACCTGGGCCAGCGTGACCGGCGGCGGCGGATTGGCATGGTCCCACGCCGCCAGCGCCGCGGCGGCCTTGTCCGGTTGGCCGATATAAAGGCCGCCATAAGGCGGAGTGCCCAGCCGCGCCTGTTCCGCGTCCTGCTCGGCGGACCAGCGGCGGTAGGCGTCCGAGACGTAGATTTCGGCATAGTTGACCATCACCACCCCGCCATTCGCGGCGAGCAGCCGGAGCACGTCGTCCGGGACGTCGCGGGGATGATCGTCGAGCGCGCGGGCGCCCGAATGGGAGAAGATGACCGGCGCCTTCGAAGCGGCCAATGCGGCGCGCATCGTGCCTTCGCTGACATGGGCGAGATCGACCAGCATGCCCAGTCGGTTGAGTTCATGCACCACGGCCACGCCGAAGGGGGTCAGGCCATTGTGCCGCGGGGCGTCGGTCGCCGAATCCGCCCATTCGATCGTCTTGACGTGGGTCAGCGTCAGATAGCCCGCGCCGAGCGCGTGATAGGCGCGCAGCACCGACAGGTCCCTGTCGATCTGCCCGCCGCCCTCCACCCCGATCATCGAGGCGATCCGCCCGGCCTTGTGGATGCGCCGCACGTCGGCCGCGGTTCGGGCAAGCTCGAACGTATCGGGGTAGCGGCCGACGATCTGCTTCACGAGATCGATCTGGTCGAGCGTCTGCTCGACCTGGACCGGCCCGGGCAGATCGGCCGAGACGTAGACCGACCAGAATTGGCCGCCGACCATCCCCTTGCGCAATCGCGCGATATCCGTGTTGTAGGGTTCGGGCCGCGCGCCGAGCCCTTCGCGCAGATCGAGCGACCAGCGCCCGTCCCCTTCCCGCTCGCGCAGGACCTCGGCCCAGTCGTTATGCCCGTCGATCAGCGGGGTGGCCTTCAGCACGCGCGCGACGCGGGCGTCGATGGCATCGGCCCGCGCGGCGGCGGGAACCGCCAGCGCCGCCAGGCCGGCGAGAAGCGCGGCCTTCCTCATCAGAAGTTCAGCGACCAGGTGAGCAGCTTCAGGTCGAGCGCCAGCCAGACCAGGAACAGCGCCGAGACCGCCACCACCACGCTCCAGAAGGACGCGAAGCGGTGCTTGCCGGGCCGGGTGAAGACGGCATGGACATTCCACACGGTCAGCACCGTGCCGACGATCGCCGCGATCAGGATCAGCTGGAGCAGCCGCATCCAGATGTCGAGCCGCCCGTCGAACGCCGCCGTGTCGCTGCCGAGGATCGAGACCAGGATCATCCAGCCCCCCGCCACCGCCACCATCGCCCAGGCGGTGATGCGGGTCGCGCGGTGCAGCATCAGGCCGCGTCCGGCGAGGCCCGGATCATAAGCGTAGCTGCGACGGATGAGCGCCACGATCGGCCAGGACAGAGCGGTGAGCAGCATCACCGCCAGCGCCGCGATCAGCACCGGCACGATCCAGCCGCTGTTGAGCGAGACGGGCGCGGGCACGAATTCGATGATCGGGGCGAAGGCGCCCGGCGCCAGCATGACCACCTTGCCGTCCTTCACCAACGCGCCGAGCCTGTCGCCGCCGCCGACCTCCTGCCAGAGATAGCGGCCGATCGCGCGCCAGTGCTTGGGCACGCCGGCGGCGTTGGTGAGCGCGGCGACGCTGATCGTGTCGTCGTCGTTCAGCGCCACCGTGGTGCCGCCCAGCAGACCGAACATCTTGAGGAAGTTCGATTCAGAGCCACGGCTGCTGACATAGTGGCCCGCGACGAGCAGCCCGTCGGCATGCGCGGTGGATGCGGTCGGCGGCGGGGCGGACGGCTCCGGGAAGTAACGGTCGGTGAACTGCTCGAACAGGCGCGTGCGGACCAGATGCGCGGCGCCGTCCTTGCCCGCGCTGTTGAACGACATGAACAGGCCGACGCCCTTGTCCATGTAGAGATGCAGGTCCGAATGGAAGAAATTGAGGTCGCCGGCATGGCCGATGATGGTCTGGCCGTTGCGGTCCTCATGATAGAAGCCGAGCGCCATCGGCGGCAGCCCCGGGATCGGCGTGTTGGCGGCGGCGTGCATCAGCGTCGCGGTCTGCGGCGAGAGCAGCGGACCACCATTCTGGAGATGCGCGATCATGAAGCGCGCCATGTCGCCCCCGCTCGCCGCCAGCGATCCCGCCGGGGCCAGGTCGATAAGCTCGTAGCGCTCGGCCTTCATCGAGGCCTGCTGGTAGCCGGTCGCCATGTCGGGCTGGAGGCTGGCGGGCAGCGGCTGGTCGAAGGACGCATGCCGCATGCCGAGCGGATCGAAGATGTGGTGTTTCACATAATCGTCGAACGGCTCGCCCGAAACACGCTGGACGATATAGCCGGCGAGCGCGGCGCCATAATTGGAATAAGCGGGCATCGTCCCCGGCGCGTAGATGCGGGTCGGGGTCCAGCGCTTGAGCACCCGGTCGAGCGGCACCTGCGCCTTGGGATCGTAGCCGATCAGATATTTGGCCGATTCCTCGAAGCCCGGCGTGTGCGTCATCAGGTTGCGCAGCGTGATGGGCTTGCCCTGATAGGGCGGAATCCTGAAGTCGAGATAGTCGTTCACGTCGCGATCGAGATCGAGCTTGCCGGCCTGGACGAGCTGCATGACCGACGTCCAGGTGAACAGCTTGGAGATCGAGCCCGGACGGAACATCGTGGTGTCCGGATCGATGCGCTTCTTCTTCGCGATGTCGGCATAGCCGAAGCCCCGCGCGGTGAGCACCTGCCCGTCCTTGACGACCACGACCACCGCGCCGGCGATGTCGCCCTGATCGATCGCATACGGCACGAAGCCATCGAGCCAGCTGTCCGCATCCGCCTTGGTGAGCTGGGCGGGGCCGACGGGCGCCTGCGGGTCGGCCGGCGCGGGCGCCGCGTGCGGCGGCTTCGCGAGCGGCGAGGCGGGGCTCAGCGCGGTGGGCGACTGGGCGGCCAGCGGCATCGCCAGCAAGCCCGCCAGCAGCGCCAGGGTCCGGATGACACGCATGGTCTCTCTCCCTCTCAGATCGTCAGTATTTCGCGCCCAGGGTGAGCCCGATCGAGCGCGGCCGGACGATGGCGGCAGAAAGCGCCCCATTGTTGGCCGAGCCCGCCGTGCCGACGTCGAGGATGCCCTTGCTGTTGGTGAGGTTGCGGACGAAAGCATCGATCCGGATGCCGTCGAAGGTCACCCCGGCATGGGCATCGAGCTGGCTGTACGCGCCGAGCCGGTGCTGCCCAAAATCCGGATCGAAGCCGGACCGGCGGCGGCCGCTGTAGCGCCAGCTGACCCCGAAGATCGCATCCAGGCTGCCGCTCAGCGGGCGGTCATAGTCGATCGCCACGGTCGAGGAGAATTTGGGCGCATAGGGCAGATCGTCGCCCGCCTTGGCGCCGGTCAGCGGCGATCCGTCGTCGCGCAGCTTCGCATCGGTATAGGCGCCGTTGGCGCTGAGCGTCAGGCCCTTCACCGGAGTCAGGACGCCCGAAAACTCGATGCCCTTGCTGCGTGCGCGCCCGCCATTGGTGACGACGCCGAAATTGTCGAACGCGGTGAGGATCTGGATCTTGCGCCAGTCGATCCAGAAGCCGGTCAGCTCCAGCAACAGCTTGCGATCGAGCAGCTCGGACTTGATGCCGATCTCGTAATTGGTGGTGGTGTCCGGCCCGAACGCCTTCGGGAAATCCGCGGGCAGAGTGGCCACCGCCGGCAGCACGTTGGGCCCGCCCGGCTGGTATCCCCGCGCGACGCGCGCATAGATCGTCGTATGATCGTTGGGCTTGAACGACGGCGCGACGGAGAAGGTGAAGACATTGTCGGTCGAGCGATTGGTGGTGTCGCTGGGCGCTTGCAACGCACCGCCATTGACCTGCTCGACCAGCTGCTTGTTGTGGCTGTAGCGGCCGCCCAGCGTCACGTCGAACATCGGCCCGAAATGGACGGTGGCGTTGGCGAAGCCCGCAATCTCGCGATAGGTCGAGCCGAGATCGACGGTGGCGAGGCCGCCCAGGCCCGGGAAGATGCCGCCGTCGGTCGGGTCGGTCCCGTTCAGGATCTGCGCGATCAGGTTGCGCTCGTGGGTGTAATAGCCGCCCACCGTCCAGTCGAGGAAACCGGGATTGCTCGACGCGAGGCGCACCTCCTGCGTGAAGCGGCGCTGGCGGACATGCTCGTCGAGATCGGCACCGAGCCCGCCGAGCAGCGCGCCGTAGACGGCGGTCGCATCCTGCCGCCAGGTCTCGTCGAGATTGCCCCAGCTCGTCGCGGAGACGAGCTTGACCGGTCCGAAATCATAGGTGCCGGTGCCGTTGTAGAGGCGATATTTGGTGTCGTTGATCTGGCGCACGACATGCTGCTGCACGTAATCGCCATAGACCGGCTTCAGCGTGACCGGATCGACATCCTCCGAATTGGTGCCGTCGCTGTCGATATTCTGCAGCACCGCCGTGGCACGGAGCGTCAGGGACTCGGTCGGCTTGAACAACGCGGCGATGCGGCCGCCATAGGTCCTGCCGCCATTGACGTCCTTGCGGCCGTCGGCATCGTCGATGAAGCCCGGATCCTTGCGGTAGAAGCCGCTGCCGCGCAGCGCCAGCGTGTCGCCCATCGGCAGGTTCATGCCGACATGGCCCGACCAGCCGGTATTGCCGCCGTCGACATCCTCGATGCCGGCCTGCCCAAAGACATGGACGCCATCCATGCTCGGCGCGACCGTCACGAACTTGATGAGGCCGCCGAGCGAATTGGCGCCGTAGAGCGTGCCCTGCGGCCCGCGCAGCACCTCGACGCGCTCGATATCGTTCGGATCGAGATCGGGAGTGAGCACGGCGCCGTTGGCGAGCGAGGTCGCGGAGCCGTAGGGCGTCTCGTCGACATAGGTGGCCACCGTCGCGCCGGTGCCCCCGGCATTGATGCCGCGCAGGATCAGCCGGGCCTGGCCGGCCTGCCCCTCGTTGATCGCGGCGCTGGGGATGCGCGCGAAATAATCGTCGAAGCGCTCGGCATGCACCTGCTGGAGGGTCTGGGCCGAGACCACCGAGACGGACTGCGGCACGTCGATCAACCGCTGCTCGCGCTTCTGCGCGGTGACGATGATGTCCGCCGGCTGGGCGTCCGCCCGCGCCGCATTCCCGGCAGGTGGCGCATCGGCGGCACGCGCCCCGGCAGCGGCCAGCAGCGCGACCGATGCCATCAACAGAGCCCTAGAACCGACTTTCACCATGACGATCCCCCTTCTTTAT
>Ga0105237_10003358_pt1 | contig 19053 bp, 14 predicted proteins | sample KBSC24metaG_FD_81520 | JGI IMG/M metagenome (GOLD analysis project Ga0105237, IMG submission 81520) | Corn rhizosphere microbial communities from Kellogg Biological Station, Michigan, USA - KBS C2-4 metaG | ecosystem: Host-associated > Plants > Roots > Rhizosphere > Soil | place: Michigan, USA... | reverse complement strand
TCGAACACCAGCGGCATCGCGTATGGCGGCGGCTTTCTCTGGATGTCGGCCAATGGTCCGGCTGTGGGGCGCAATGCGAAACCCACCGACGCGAAATCGGGTGAGATCATCAAGGTCAATCCAGCGACGGGTAAGACCGTGGCGCGCTATCCGAATCCGGATGGCGGCGGCTTGCACGGCATGCTCTACCACGATGGTTCGCTCTGGATGACCTGCTTCAAATGGAAAGCGATTGCGCAGGTGGACGCGAAAACGTTTAAGGTGATTCACAAGATCCCCGTTGCCTACGATCGGTCGCACGGACTTGGGTGGGATCCTCCTGGACTCTGGGTCGTTTTCTCGAATGACTATGTGATCCAGAAACTGGACGCGCAATCCGGAAAAGTCCTCGATGAAATCAAACTCACCAAGGGCAAAGATCCCGACCCGCATGGCATGGACATTCACAACGGTTACATGTATTATTGCGACGCAGGGATCGCGCCCGGCGGCAAGAGCAACGGCAGTGCAACTGGTGGATATATCTGCCGCTTCAAGATATAACCGCAACTCGCCCCGGGCCGGTCACCAAAAACGGGTGGGGGTGATTCGTTGTCAAATATTCACGTATGCGAAATCTTCGCGAAGCAGAGGCCTGTTAATTTCAGGGATATGCTTCGCTATCTGGTGTTTGCTTTACTCATTTGTACATCTGCGTTTGCGCAGTTTGACGCAACGGTTCTCGGCACAGTGAACGACTCGTCCGGATCCGCGTTAAGCAACAGCAAAGTCACGCTCTTCAACCTCGCAAACGGTACGCAGCAGACCACGACGACTAACACCGCGGGAGAATTCCAGTTCCTTAATGTTCGTCTTGGGGAATACACGCTGAAGGCGGAGGCGCCCGGTTTTAGAACTGGTTCGGCGGAACGCTTCACTGTAACCGTCAATGCCCATCAGCGCGTCGACCTGGTTCTTCAGGTAGGCGAGGTTTCCGAACAGGTTTTGGTGAGCGGCGCGGCAGCGCTGCTGGAAACCGATTCGAGCGAGCGCAGCCAGGTGATCACGAGCCGCGAGATCCTGAACCTGCCTCTGAACGGACGTTCTTATGCGGATCTGACGCTACTTGTTCCGGGCGTTCGCAAATCTGTTTTGGAGAATCAGTCCGACAGCAGCCGCGAAGCCTCATATAACATCAACGGCCAGCGCGCGGAGTCGAACAATTTCATTCTGGACGGCATCGATAACAACGCACAGGGAACGAGCAATCAGGGATTTTCGAACCAAGTGGTGCAGATCACGCCGGATGCCGTGCAAGAGTATCGTGTGGAGACGAGCAACTACACGGCGGAATATGGGCGCGCTTCCGGTGGCGTAATCAATGCGACGACACGCAGCGGCACCAATGAAGTGCACGGCACGTTGTGGGAATACCTGCGCAACACGGATCTGAACGCCGTCGGTTTCTTCCAGCCCACAGGTGGAGTGAAACCCAATTATCAGCAGAACCAGTTCGGGGCTGCGGCGGGCGGCCCGATCATTCGCAACAAGCTGTTCCTGTTTGGCGATTACGAGGGTCTGCGGCGCGTCACTAGTGTTCTCACGTTTGCGACGGTGCCTACGGCAGCCCAGAAATCAGGCAACGTCGGCACGCCGGTGGTGAACCCGTACACGGGAGAGGTATACACAAACGGAATCATTCCGCAATCGCAGATTATCGCCCCCGCCGCGAGCGTGCTGGCGGCGCTTCCGCTTCCGAATCTGCCGGTGGTGAGCAACAATTACGAATCGTTGCCGCGAGGAACGATCAACGACAACAAGGGCGATTTCCGGATGGACTTCTACGCTAACCAGAAGCTGACTGCGTTTACGCGCTATAGCCATCGTGTGGACGACATCTTCAGTCCGCCCAACATTCCTGGGCCTGCGGGCGGCAATGCGAACGGTAATGTGCACATTTTCAATCAGCAACTGGACCCTGGCGTAACGTATTCGTTCAACCCGACTTCGGTGATAGACGCACGTCTGGGATTCACCTGGACGGAAGGTGGGAAGACGCCGATCGGATTGGGTTTGCCGAGTCTTTTGGTGGGAGTTCCGAATCTTCCGACCGATCCGCTGGTTGCAGGTTCGCTCATGTCCCAGAGCGTCTCCGGCTTCTCGCAATTTGGACGGCAGACCAGCAATCCGCAATTTCAAAACCCATTCGTGATCAATCCCAAAATTAATTACTCAAAGTTTCTTGGACATCACACGTTGAAATTCGGCTACGAATACCTATGGGTGGATACGGCCATCGACGATTTCAATCCGGCCTATGGCCTGGAGAACTATACAGGCCTGTTCAGCAAACCTACGACCGTTGCGCCTAATCCGGCACTCTCTGCCGGGGCGTTGACGGAAGCGTATGGAATCACGGATTATCTTCTGGGGGCGCGCAGTCACTACGAGCTCAACAATATTGCCGTCGTGGACTACAAGCAGTTCATGCACTTCCTATACGCGCAAGACGACTGGAAGGCCACCGACAGCCTAACATTGAATATCGGTCTACGATACGAATTCGCTTCGCCACAGTGGGTGGCGGACAATCATCTCGCAAATTTTGATCCGGCGACGAAGTCTCTGATCCAGGCCAAATCCGGAGACCTATACGACCGGTCACTGCAAAACCCGAAATATAACAACTTCGCGCCGCGATTCGGCTTGGCCTGGCGTCCTCTCGCGAAGACAGTGTTCCGCGGAGGCTACGGCATCAGCTATCAGCAATTCAACAGGCTCGGCGGCGAGAACCTGCTGGCATATAACGGCCCGAACATTATTGATGCGGCCATCGATCAGACGCCCAGCCAGGGAATCTGCGGGGCCAACAGCGCTCCGATCACCTGCTTCCGTCCCACGCAGCAAGGCTTTCCGACGAATTTTGCCGTGCCAGCGAACTTCAACACGCTCACCGCGCAGGCCCGCTATATCCCGAACAACAATCCGACCGGCTACGTTCAAAGTTGGCACCTGAGCATCCAGCGGGAGCTATCGAAGGACCTGGTTCTGGATGTCGCCTACGTAGGCAGTCACGGCACACACCTGATGATTCTGGCCGATGCGAACCAGGCGGTTCCGAATCAGCCGGGCCAAAATCTCTCGCTGCAAGCGAGGCGTCCGATCTCAAATTTCAACTTTATTGAAATTGCTTATGGCGCGGGTTTCTCCAGTTACAACGCGTTTCAATTCAAGTTGGAAAAGCGGTACTCGGGCGGACTCTATCTGCTCAATTCTTTCACCTGGTCGAAGACGATCGACAACGCTTCGGGGCATCTCGAGACTGCGAACGGAGACAATTCACGAGTGAATTTCGCCAACGTGGCAAATGACAAGGGCCTCTCCAGCTACGACCAGCCGTTTAATAACACAACGTCGCTGGTGTGGGATTTGCCTTACGGCAAAGGACGCCACTTTGGTACAGATGCTCCCGGCCTGGTCCAGGGCGCGCTGGGCGGATGGCAGTTCACTGCCATTAACACCGCGACAAGCGGGTTGCCGATCAACCTGATTTACTCACCGACGCAGCAGTTTTCAGTGAGCAGCGCACCGAATTACCGGCCGAATATCAGCGGCGATCCGGTGACGCCAGAAGGCCAGCGCACGACAGTGAATTACTTGAATCGGGCGACCGTTTCGGTGCCGACCGATCCTAGCCACCCCTGGGGCAATGCGGGCCGCAATATCGCGCGCGGGTACCCGATGTATCAATTGGATATCGGCTTACACAAGGAGTTCCGGTTGTGGTCGGAAAGCAGTAAGCTCCAAGTCCGGGCCGAAGCGTTCAATCTTTTGAACCAAACCAATTTCATGGCGCCCGACAGCAATATCAGTAATTCCACATTTGGCAGCATTACTACCACGTTCCCGGCTCGTCAACTACAATTCGCTATGAAGGTGATTTTCTGATGATGAATCGCAGACACTTTGGACAGCTACTCGGTGGTGCGGCCTTTGGGGCGGCTCCTCTTTTGGCAGCACCGGCACCCGGAAAATTCTACTTCGCGGTGATTGCCGATACGCACATCATCGACGATTACTACAAGGGGCCGGAGAGTAATGCGCTCGATACCGAGAGCATCTTCAAGGCGACCGACCGCCTGACCGCGGCGCGCGATTTCATCAACAAGCTGAACCCGCCAATGGAGAAAGTGTTTCTTGTCGGAGACTATTTCCATAACTACCCTTCCGCCGACTGGGATTTCTACTTCAAGAACAAGACCCGCGTGGACCGCGCAAAAATGATCACTGATGAATTCAAGATGCCCGTTCATGTGTGCTTCGGGAATCACGATTACGACGTGCCGCGCATTTCACGCCAGTTCAGCCACGATCTGTTCCGCGACAAGTATGGTGTGAAGCCGTACTATTCGGTGGATTACAAAGGCTACAAGTTCATCCACCTGAATAATTTCACCGGCGACACTTGGAACCCCGCGAGCAACCTGTATAACAAACAGGCTGGATCGCTGGGTGAAGAGCAGTTGAACTGGGCTGAGGCCGAGTTGGCGCAGCGCAAGCCTACCTTTGTGTTCATTCACTATCCGCTGATGATTGTGAACGATGTAGAGGTGAAGGATTACGGTCTGCACCCGATGATTCGCAAATACCAGGATTCAATTCAGCGCGTGATTTCCGGCCACTGGCACAAGTGGATCGACTTCGCGCGTACGTTTGGGCCCCTGCATAACGTGATGGGCGCGACGCGGTATGACGAAGACGCGTATATGCTGATCGAGGTGGATACGGTTAAAACTTCACACCGTGTTTTGAATCTTGCGCAGGTGGATTGGTCCACGCACTATAGCCGGCCCTATCCGGGGTAGTGCTCGACGCATGCGCTTAAAGTAACCCGGTACTCGCAACGGTTAAACTTGTTGTTGTGACGCGGGAATCGCGCCCGAGGAGCGTCATGCAAAACCTTTCCTACCCTGCGACACTGAGCTCCGAAAAAAAACGGAGCGTTCACCGTCACATTTGCGGGCCTTCCCGAAGCGATCACCAGCGGCGTGAATCTGCAGGACGCGCTCGTGCAGGCGGCAGACTGCTTGCAAGAGGCAATTGCCGGCCGCATCGTACGCAAGGAAGATATCCCTCTTCCGGTTAAGCCACGGCGTGGGCAGCACGGCATCGAAGTCGCTCTCTATCTCGCTCCCAAGCTTGCGCTTTATCTGGCGATGCGCGGCCGAGGGATGAGCAACAGCGAACTAGCGCGGCGCCTGAAGACAAGCGAGACCGTTGTCCGCCGGATGCTTGATCCGCATCATGACACCAAACCGGAAAAGCTTCAGACTGCACTGGAGGCGCTTGGAAAACGTATTCTGATCGCTGTTGATGATGCGGCGTAGCATCTAATGTATGCCCAGCGGCATTTCAAAATAAAACAGATCTTTCCCGCTGCCGGCTTGCTTCAATCCGGTCAGATACAATTTCGCGCCGCTGCGGTGGCCGGTCTGGAAATAGAAAAACCCATAAGCCGATTCTCCGGGGGGCAACATTCGCGCGGCGAACGCACGGGCTTCGATTTCCGGACTTGCCAGCGGGTTCTTGTGCCGGCCGCCCATTCCGGGTAGAGGAGTGCCGTTCAGATTCGGCCGCTTCACCGGATTCAAGTATTGAACATCCCGCGCGGTAGTTGGCCCGATCCTTTCGCGGTCCGTTGTTTCGTACTCCACCTTCATTTTTTCCAGGCTGATGGTCTCTTTCGAATCGTTCTGAATCACTACGAGCACCGGTAGAACGCCGTGCGCATAAGGGTTCAATTTACCGAACGCAGTCTTCGCCATATCCTCGGTTTCGTAGGCCTCGGCGCCGATTGTCACGCCGTCGTTCGTCTGTTTCGATGCGAAGGAACTGGCTGGACCTGGCGCAAACTTGGCCTTATCCTTGTCGACAGCCATCACGACCGATATACTCGCCACTAGGATCACCACGGACGAGCGAAGGAGAAGCAGCAGGTTTTTGCCACGCATATTCATATTTTTTTTCTACCGCGCTCTTCTGATTGCGGCTTTTCCTTTCATCCTAATTTACCTGTTGATTCGCGTGATCCGAGATCCGCGCTATCTCAAGGGGCTCGGCGAACGCTTTGGATTTCTTACACCCCTCTTCGACCGGACGATTCCTGGCGGCATTTGGTTGCATGCCGTTTCGGTCGGCGAGGTGGTTTCTTCGCTGGAACTTGTGCGCCGACTTCGCGCCGCTTATCCGCAGAGCTCGATCTTGATCTCGTGCGGGACCCTGGCGGGTAAGGAAGTCGCGCGCGAGAAATTCGCCCAACTCGCGGACGGCGTTTTTTTTGCTCCGCTCGATTATTGCTTCGCTGTGCGCCGCGTTCTTCGTATCATCCGCCCGAATATGATGATCGTGCTCGAGACGGAGATCTGGCCCAACCTCTATCGCGAAGCGAAACGCGCCGGCTGTGGACTCGTGATCGTCAACGGGCGGATTTCCCCAAAAGCGTTCCCGTCCTACAAACGTTGGCGGTGGTTTTTCGCAGAAGTGCTCGCTGTACCCGATCGGATACTCGTGCAGAGCGACGAAGACCGCCAACACTACTTGGATCTCGGTGCGCCCGCGGGCAGCGTGTCCATTACGGGAAACCTGAAATACGATTTCAATCCCCAGTCCGGTGTTATTTCTCCGGCGGTCGAGGAATTCCTTAAGCGGCCTAGCCCACCGCGAATCTGGATTGCGGCCAGCACCACGGCCGCGACCAACGATTCCATCGATGAAGACGACGCAGTGATCGCGGCCTTCGACCAGCTTGCAGATACGCATCAAGATCTTATGCTGATCGTCGCCCCCCGAAAACCGGAGCGTTTCGACGCCGTCGCGCAGAAGATCGCCGAGGCGGGGCTAGCCGTCGCGCGCCGGTCGGAACTCCCTTCGAATCTGCCCGCACGCGTTCTGCTACTCGATTCCATCGGTGAACTTGGCGCGCTTTTCGCGGTTGCGGAGGTCGTCTTGATGGGGGGCACGCTCACGCAGCGCGGCGGACATAACATCCTCGAGCCCGCGATCTTTGGCAAGCCGGTGATCATCGGCCCGCACATGGAGAATTTCCCGGAGATCGCGGCCCGGTTTCGAGCCGGAAATGCTGTGCTGGCCATTGAAGGACCAGACGAGATCGCGACTGCCGTCGACCGGTTGTTGCGCGATAGCCGGTTCGCCGAAGATCTCGGCCGGCGCGCCAAAGAACTTGCGGAAGCACAACGCGGCGCAACGGGCCGCGCACTCGCGGTGATTGCCGACGTTCGTTCCGGCGTGTTTCCGAAGTCCCTTCCTTACGGTCCACTTCGTCCGGTGCTGCGGCTGCTGTCGCAATTCTGGAAGATCGGGGGTGATTGGAAAAGAGCCCGATCGCTCGCCCATCAGCAACGGCTGGCCAAGCCGGTAATCAGCATTGGCGGGATCGCGATGGGCGGAACCGGAAAGACGCCGATGGTTCGCTGGCTGGCAGGCCAACTCCACAGCCATCATCAGGTGCCGGCAATCCTTACGCGTGGTTACCGCCGCCAGTCGCGGGAGGGTTGTACCGTTCTTTCCGTGGGAGACAAAGCTCCGGTATCGATTACCGGCGATGAGGCGCAACAATATTTGCGCGACAGGGTAGCTCATCTGGGAATCAGCGCGGACCGTGCTGCCGCAGGCCGGCTGATGGAACGTAAGTTCAATCCGGATGTCTTCCTCCTCGACGATGGTTTTCAGCATGCCCGGCTCCATCGCGACCTCGATATCGTGCTACTCGATGCTATGGACCCGTTTGCCGGTGGCGCGCTGTTTCCGCTGGGGCGACTTCGCGAGCCGCTTGATGCGTTGAAGCGTGCTTCCGCTTTTGTGATCACCCGTTGCGTCCCTGGCGACAACTACAAAGGACTTCGCTCGAAATTGGCTGAAATCAATCCGGACGCGCCGGTGTTCCTATCGCGGGTCGCTCCGGAGTGCTGGGTAGACGCGGCCACCGGAGACCGTCGTCCGTTGGAGGCTCTTCGCGATGAGCCGGTGGCCGCATTCTGTGGCTTGGGTAATCCGGCTTCCTTTTGGAGCACGCTCGCAGCTCTCGGGTATAGGCCGGTGCTAAAGCGTGCATTTTCTGACCACCACCCCTACAGTGCCGCGGATCTGCTGGACCTTTCATCCCGATCGAAGGTGCTCCTGACAACTGAGAAGGACGCAATGAATCTGCCTGAGGGTGCATTCCCGGCATCTATCTTCTGGCTAAGAATCGGGATTGAAATGGATGATGCCGAGCGGTTCAACAATCTTGTTCAGGCGGCCATCAAACGGCCGGTACAAAGGCAGTACTAGATCTCCAGTAGAAGTTCTGGGAACCTCGTTACATCTAGATGAATCTACATGGAGTACGAAATGGTTTGCCGCTGTTCAATAATAGTAGAGAGCCCGGTGGCCAATTATGAGTTCCGGATGCTGCGAACCTATGCCAACATGTTGCTATAATGTGAGTTTCCTATGTCTGAAATGGTAACCGGGCTCAATATGGGCGTACGGAAAAAGATCATCCTGCTCAGTCCCCGCGGTTTTTGCGCCGGCGTGGTTCGAGCGATTGACGCTGTCAAGATCGCTCTTGATCTCTATGGCGCTCCCATTTTTGTCCGCAAAGAGATTGTCCATAACCGCCACGTGGTGGACGAGCTACGAGCGGCCGGCGCTGTTTTCGTGGAAGAACTGAGCGAAGTTCCTTCAGGCGCGCGCGTGATTTTCAGCGCGCACGGCGTTTCCCCTGCGGTCCGCCTCGATGCGAAGGAGCGAAAGGTCCACGTGATTGACGCCACCTGCCCGCTGGTGACCAAAGTCCACCTGGAAGCGGTCAAGTTCGCGCGGCAGGGATACACCATTATCCTGATCGGGCATAAGGACCATGACGAGGTGATCGGCACACTGGGAGAGGCTCCCGAATCGACGATTCTGGTTTCGACCGTCGCGGATGTGGCAAAGCTGAACGTTGCGAATCCTGAGAAGGTCTGCTATCTGACGCAAACAACGCTTAGTCTGGATGAAACCACCGACGTGGTGGAGGCACTGAAGGTTAAGTATCCGGGGATCAAGGGCCCCCCGGGGCAGGACATTTGCTACGCCACGGAGAATCGCCAGCTAGGTGTCAAAGCCGTCGCACCACTTTGCGATCTGTTGCTGGTGGTCGGTTCTCAGAACAGTTCGAATTCACTGCGTCTGGTGGAAGTCTGCCAGCAGGCGGATATCCCCGCGTATCTTGTTGACGACGAAAGCGAAGTGAAACCGGAATGGTTGAAGGGTGTCAACACTGTAGCAGTGACAGCCGGGGCATCTGCGCCGGAAGTGTTGGTGCAGGCTTTGGTGCGCTCCCTGGCCCGCTATGAGTTTCATGAAATGGAGGAGATGGAACTAAAGGACGAAGACGTCCGCTTCTCACTTCCGGGTGAGCTTGCGGCCGCCTCCGCGCGTCTTACCACCATCAACACAGCCAGACTATGAGCCTAGGCCTTCAAGTAGCAGAAGAGTTGATTGCCGGCACTTCGCAGGCAGCTCGACGCGCCGCCGACTCATTGCTTTCCAGGCAGCACTCGCAGGGTTTTTGGTGGGGCGATCTGACTGCCGATACCACGCTCGAAGCCGATTATATTCTCCTGCAGTTGTGGCTGCATCCGCCGGTGAATGGCCAGTGGAATCCTCCGAATCGGGCGCAGATCGATCGTGCGGTCCGCTCCATTCTTTCACGCCAGTTGCCCGACGGCGGTTTCAATATTTACCCGAAGGGACCCTCCGAACTCAACGCCACCATCAAAGCGTACTGTGCGCTGAAGTTGTCGGGGGTTGCTTACGACGAGTCTTGTCTGGTTGCCGCCCGCGAACGCATTCTGGCGTTGGGCGGACTTCACGCGGCAAACAGCTACGTGAAGATCAATCTCAGTCTGTTCAACTTGTATCCACGCGACCTCTGCCCTTCTATTCCTCCGGAGATGTTTCTACTTCCGGGGAATTTCATGTACCAGATGTCATCGTGGACGCGTGCGATTGTCACTCCGCTTTGCATCGTGCATTCGGCGAATCCGAGCCGTCCCGTACCCGCCGGTTTTGACCTGGATGAATTGATTCTCCCCGGTACCGGAGGATGGCAGCGCGATGGCAAGTTGTTCACGTGGAAGAACGCATTTCTGGCCATCGACAAGTTCTGTAAACTTTGGGAAAAATACGGTTCGAAGAGTATTCGAAAGAAAGCCATCATGCGCGCCGAGCAGTGGATGCTGGAGCGCACGAAATATACCGACGGTCTTGGCGCGATCTATCCGCCGATGATGTACGTCGTGATGGCGCTCGATGTACTCGGCTACTCACCCGATCATCCGGATTGCGTTGAGGCCGCGCGCCAGTTCAATGCGCTGATGGTGGACGGCAAAGATAATTTCTTCTTTCAGCCCTGCTTCTCAGTAGTGTGGGATACAGCGATCGCGGCGTTTGCGCTGGGCGAATCGGGTCTGGCTCCGAAGGCGGCTTTAGAACGGTGCGCCAATTGGCTGCTGACCAAGGAGGTTCGGCGCAAGGGCGATTGGTCGGTGAAGCGCCCGAATACTGAGCCCTCCGGCTGGTATTTTGAATTTGCCAACGAATTCTATCCCGATATTGACGACACTGCGATGGTGCTCCTGGCGCTGGCGGATGCCAAGGCGACAGACCGCGCCGCGCACGACGCGTGTGTGAAGCGGGCCGTGAAGTGGTTGCTCGATATGCAATCGAAAGATGGCGGCTGGGCGGCGTTCGATGTCGATAACAACTGGGAGCCTTTGAGCTACGTTCCCTTCGCTGACCACAACGCGATGCTCGATCCGACGTGTCCGGACATTACCGGGCGCGTGATCGAAGGTTTATGCCGTTCCGGAGTTCCGAAAGATCATCCGGCCATCCAGCGCGGCGTTGAATATCTGATTCGGACGCAGGAAGCAGACGGCAGTTGGTACGGCCGTTGGGGCGTCGATTATATTTACGGCACATTTCTCGCTTTACGCGGTTTGAAGGCAGCCGGAGTCAGCGATCGGGAAGCCTATGTCCTGCGCGCCGGCGAGTGGCTGCGCGCCGTTCAGAATGCCGATGGCGGATGGGGCGAGAGCTGTGAGAGCTATAACAACAATACGTTCACCGCGGCGCAGAGCACACCGTCGCAAACGGCGTGGGCGATTTTAGGATTACTCGCCGGCGGTGATGAAACCAGTGGCAGCATTCACAAAGGCGTCGAGTATCTGATGGAGACGCAGCGCGCCGACGGTACGTGGGACGAGCGGCTGGCCACGGGCACGGGTTTCCCCAAAGTCTTTTATTTGTCCTATCACCTGTACCGGGATATGTTCCCGTTGCTGGCACTGTCCAGCTACCTCGAAACAAAGAATCCGGCCGGCTGGCAGAGACGATGAAATGGTAGCTGCGACAATAAGAGCTATGTGTTTCGGCTGTATCAGGCTGCTGTGAAGCCTACGCTGGTGACCGGAGCGACCGGTTTTGTAGGATGGCACGTTGCACGGAAGTTAGCTGAAAAGGGCCGTCAGGTTCGGGTGCTGGTCCGAGACCCGAAAAGGTTGCGCGAGTTGGATGTGGAAGTGGCGGTCGGTGATCTCCGCGATCCAGATTCTCTGGAGGGCGCGGTGGATGGCTGCGGTACCGTGTTTCACGTCGCGGCCGATTACAGGCTCTGGGCGAAGGATCAGGATGAGATGTTCCGGTCGAACGTGGGTGGTACCAGGAACATGCTGGTAGCCGCGAAACGCGCCGGGGTCGGGAAGTTTATTTATACGAGTACGGTGGGCTGCATCGGAGTTCCCGAGGGAAGCTTGGGAGATGAGCGGCAGCCGGTCCGGCTGGAAGAAATGGTTGGATCGTACAAGCGGTCGAAGTTCCTGGCTGAGCAGGTAGCGTTGGAGTTTGCGAAATCCGGTTTTCCGGTCGTAATCGTAAATCCGACGGCGCCGGTGGGCGATCATGATTTTAAGCCCACGCCGACCGGCAAGATTGTTCTGGATTTTCTGCGTAAGCGGATGCCGGCGTATTTGGATACTGGACTGAATTTAGTCGACGTTAGGGATGTGGCCGACGGCCATATTTTGGCTTCGGAAAGGGGCAGGCCAGGGGAGCGTTATATTCTCGGCTCCGAGAATCTGACGCTGCACCAGATCTTTGAGAAATTGGAACGAATTAGCGGCGTCAGGGCGCCGAAAATACAGATTCCCTATTTCGTGGCGCACGGCTTTGGAATGATGGAAACGGCATTTGCGAACCTGACAGGTAAAGAACCAAGAGCGCCGATTGATGCGGTGAAAATGGCGAAGAAAAAGATGTTCGTCGCACACGGGAAGGCTGCTCAGGAGTTGGGGTTTTGCCCGGAATCGTCCGATTCGGCGCTTCGGCGCGCAGTGGAGTGGTTTCGCGGCAACGGATACTGCGCTTGAGAAATGTCCTGGTGGTCGCGGCCGAGGATTTTGAATTGTCAGGCATTAAACGCCGTGCGGCTTCCGTGAGCAAGCCGGATTGGCCGATACGATTTGCAAGGATTGCGGAATTAAATGGATCGCGATTATTATTGGCGGCGCATGGACCTGGTCGAAAGCTGGCTGGAGCGGCAGCGGCTGTGGTGAAAAGCCGCGAGCAGGTGGACGCCGTCGTCAGTACCGGAATTTGTGGCGGGCTAGACCCTGATCTTGCAGTGGGCGATGTCCTCGTAGCATCGGCGGTGAACGAGTCGCCTGCTGAGATGCCGAAAACATCGAAACCATACCGCACTGGCCGGGTTATTTCGATGGACCGTGTGGTCGGAACAGTGGACGAAAAGTGCCGGTTGCGCGCATCCGGCGGATCGGCTGTAGAGATGGAAGCAGCTGCCCTGGCTGGATTGGCCGCTGAGTGGCGGAAGCCGTTTTATTGTGTGCGCTCGGTGTCCGACAGCGCGAAGGAAGGTTTTGAGCTGGATTTGAATTTATCACGGGATCCGGAAGGAAGGTTCAGCAGGCCGCGCATTATCGCTAGTGCCTTGCGAAGGCCGTTCCGGCTGGTGCCCGAATTGCTGCGTCTGAGGCGGAACAGCGCCAAGGCGGCCGAAGCTCTAGGAGAGTTTTTTGCACACTGTCACTTTTAAGGGCGCCGCGCAAGATGGACTCGCTGACCGCGGCCTTTGCGCTCCCGAAGAACTGAAGACGGTGGATGGGGCGCCATCGGCGGATGGAGAGCCTTCCACAATGAGGGCGGCCGTGTACCAGGGCGGCAGCCGCATCGCCGTGGAGCCGGTTCCTATTCCTGTTATCGGTCCCGGCGAAATTCTTGTCCGCGTGGAAGCCTGTGGGATTTGCCACACCGATCTGAAAAAGATCGAATACGACCTGTTGCCGGCTCCGAGAATTTACGGCCATGAAACGGCCGGCGTTGTCGCCGCGGTTGGCGCGGGCGTTACGCGGTTCCAACCTGGCGATGGCGTCATCGCTTTCCATCACATTCCGTGCGGCGCTTGTTTTTACTGCTCGCGTAAGTTGTATGCGCAGTGCCTCGGTTACAAGAAGGTCGGCATCACGGCTGGTTTTGAGCCGGCGGGCGGCGGCTTCGGCCAATACATTCGCGTGATGGACTGGATCGTCCGCAGCGGCGTCGAGAAGATTCCGGCCGGCGTTTCCTTCGATCAGGCTTGCTTCGTCGAACCTGTGAATACGTGTCTCAAGGCGGTCAGGCAACTCGCGCCGGCACCCGGCGACACCGTGGTTGTGATGGGACAAGGCCCCATTGGACTGATCTTCACTATGTTGGTGCGCCGCGAAGGCGCTCGCGTGTTGGTGACTGATGGAATTGAGAAGCGCAGGAAACTGGCTCTCCGGTTTGGCGCCGAAGAGGCGTGGAATCCGCGCGAAGGCGACGTGATCTCTAAGGTCAAAGCTCTGACGGCCAGTCGTGGAGCGGATCATGTGATTGTGGCTACATCCGTGCCCGGAATCGTCGAGCAAGCCGTCCATTGTTCGCGCCCAGGCAGCAAAATCCTGCTTTTTTCCCAAACTTCAGACAAAGAGAGGATCGAAGTGTCCGGCGCCGACATCTGTGTCGGTGAGAGGGTTATCTTCGGTTCCTACAGCGCTTCCGTCGATTTGCAAAAGGAATCCGCGGATCTGGTGTTCAGCGGAGAGTTACCGGTGCGGGAGTTGATTTCGCACCGCGTTCCGCTCAATGAGATTAGCTCCGGTTTTGAATTGGCTCGCCATCCTGACGAAAATTCGTTAAAGATTGTTGTCCAGCCACAGAGGTGGTCATAAGTGAAAACGCAAATGAAGGCTGCCGTACTCTACGGCAAAGAACACTTGGAAGTAGAGCAGGTAGCCGTACCCGAAATAGGCAAGTCGGACGTGCTGGTTCGCGTAAAAGCGGCCCTGACTTGTGGGACCGACGTCAAAGTATTCCGGCGCGGTTATCACGCACGCATGATCGTCCCTCCAGCTTTATTCGGGCATGAATTGGCCGGCGATATTGTTGCCGTCGGCGACGATGTGAAAGGTTTTCGAGTGGGCCAGCGCGTGGTGGCCGCAAACTCCGCGCCGTGTCTTGATTGCTACTATTGCAAGCGCGGCCTGGAGAATCTTTGCGAAGATCTGTTGTTCAATAACGGCGCCTACGCGGAATTTATCCGTATCCCCAGCCGCATTGTGAAGCGGAACATGTATGAGATTCCCGCTCAGGTGAATTATCAGGACGCAGCGCTCATCGAGCCTCTCGCCTGCGTGATGCGGGGCCTGGAAGAAACAGCCATTCGTCCTGGCGACAGCATTGCCATCATCGGCCTCGGCCCCATTGGGTTGATGTTCGTGCGTCTGGCCAAGGTGTACGGCGCGCGGGTGATCGCGATTGGACGCCGCCAGACGCAATTGGATCGCGCGGCCCGCATGGGCGCTGAGGAATTACTCAATACGAGCACTGGCGAAGATCTCGTCGCGGCAGTCAAGGATCTTACCAAGGGCAGAGGCGTGGACGTAGCCATTGAAGCCGTGGGCAAGCCGGATACTTGGCAATTGGCTGTGAAGATGGTCCGCCGCGGCGGTACGGTCAACTTCTTCGGCGGTTGTCCCAGCGAGAGCCAGATTCACCTTGATACGTCGTTGTTGCATTACTCTGAAATTACCTGCAAAGCCAGTTTTCATCACACGCCGATGCATATCCGCAAGGCGCTCGAAGCGGTCAGCCGCGGCGATATCAGCGCCCGGGATTTTGTGAACCGGGAAGAACCTCTTACCAATCTGCTAGAAGTGATGCGGCATTTGATGAGCCATAACGGCCACATGAAAACCGCCATCATCCCGTAGTATTCAGACGGCGTGCTGCTACCCAAGGATTTTGTAAATTCGCCTGAAGCGCTCAGCCGCCGGTACACTCCCGCTGAAGCTACGGCATACACGCACTGGCTAGCTACTCACCACTACGAAAATTTCCACGTCGTCAGCTTTCTCCTTCCCAAGAGACTTCATCAGGACTTCTATAACGTCTACTCCTTCTGCCGTTGGTCGGATGATCTGGGAGACGAGATGGGCGACAAACAGGAAAGCCTGCGTTTGCTCGGCTGGTGGCGCGGCGAATTGCACAAAATGTACAGTGGCGAAGTCGTGCATCCTGTGTTTATCGCACTCCGCGAAACTGTCGCCCGGCACAGTCTTCCCCAGGAACCATTCGACGATCTGATCACTGCGTTTGAGCGCGATCAGGTGATCACGCGCTTCCCCACTTACGAGGATGTGTTCGACTACTGCAAGTACTCCGCGAATCCGGTCGGGCGGCTGGTCCTGTATCTTTGCGGCTACTCAGACCAGGAGCGGCAGCGCCTCTCCGACTACACCTGCACTGCTTTGCAATTGGCGAATTTCTGGCAGGACGTAGCCGTCGACATGCAGATCGATCGAGTCTACATCCCCCTCGAGGCGATCGATCGACACCGCTACAGCCTCGATAGCCTGTTCGCACATCGCGAGACCCCCGAGCTCCGGGCCGTCATGAAAGAGGTCGTCGACCGCACGCGCGATCTGTTTCATCAGGGCCTTCCGCTGGTCGGAATGGTGAACAAACGGCTGTCTCTCGACCTCGATCTTTTCAGCCGCGGCGGACTTCGCGTGCTCGATAAAATCGAGCAGCAGAACTACAACGTGCTCGGACGGCGGCCTGCGATTTCAAAGATGGAGCGCGTCGGGCTGCTGCTTTCCAGTCTCGTTCGAGTGACCTTTTCGAAAGCGGCATGATTTCGGTTGCCGAGTCGTATGCCCACTGCCGCAACATCGCGCGGACCCAGGCTCGCAATTTCTACTATTCGTTCGTGCTGCTGGAAAATCAGCAGCGTGATGCGATGTGCGCCGTATACGCCTTCAATCGGCATTGCGACGATTTGAGCGACGGCGCCGTGGCCGCGTCACGATCGGCAATGGAGCAATGGCGGCAGGCTCTCGACCGCGCGCTCAAAGGCGACTACGGTCCAGAGCCGCTCTGGCCGGCCTTCCACGATGCCGCGCAGCGCTACAAAATACCGCACAAGTATTTCCACGCCATGATCGACGGAGTGAGCTCGGATCTGGAGTCGCGCGAGATTCAGACGTTCGATGAACTCTACCATTACTGTTACCAGGTGGCCTCGGTCGTCGGCCTCACCGTCATCCACATCTTCGGATTCGAAAATCCCAAGGCAATCGAGTTGGCTGAGAAGTGCGGGGTCGCGTTTCAACTCACCAATATCTTGCGCGACGTCAAAGAAGATCAGGAGCGCGGCCGCGTCTACCTGCCCCGCGAGGATCGCGAACGATTTCCGGAGTTCCGAGACCTGATGCAGTTCGAAGCGGAGCGGGCAAGCCGTTACTACCAGGAATCGCGCCCGCTGATCGAAATGGTAAGCCCCAAAAGCCGCGCCTCGCTCTGGGCCCTGATCGAGATCTATCGAAGATTACTGGAGCGAATTAAAGCGTCCAATTACGACGTGCTGGCCCGGAGAATAAGGCTCTCAACCCCCGAGAAACTCGCCATCGTACTCCAAGCCTGGCTAATTAAACATTAGCGTTCATTCCCGTTTATTCGCGGCCAGATCAATTTGCACCAACTCTTCCCGTGAAGGCGCTTGGGGCTTTTGCGGGCGCAGAAGTCTCGCTGGGAGCTTGGAGAGATATACCAGCCGTTCTACCGCCGGTAGCAGTCTCCTCACCGTACGGCCGTGCAACAGTAAGCTTCCTGCCACCAGCGCCGGATGAGGAATCGTCGTGCAGCACCGGGAACAAATATCGATCTCACCGGCGCGCCCCTCCACATGCAGGCGCCTCATGCGCTGCATCTCCTCCGAGTCCCAGATTTCAGTCAGCGATTGCTCCCCGATCCGGCCGAGTGGTGCGCCATCCAGCATGTAACTCTGGCAGCACGGATAAACATCGCCGTTATGTTTGATGTACGCCGCGCCACGCCAGAGGTAGTGGCACGGATGCTTCCAGTCGCTCGCGGCATGCCCCGCATCGGGCCGCATCAAATTCGTTTCGTCGGCTTTGATGCGCACCTGATCGACTCCGGGAACCGCGAGCCAGAAGCGCGTGAAGTCTTCAACCTCATTCCAGTTCCGCTCCATCCGGACCATCTGCATCACAATCTGCACCTTGGAACGGCGTTCGTGTTTCATCCGCGCGAACCGCACGAAGTTGTCGCGCACCCTCTCGAATCGTGCGCCCTTGCGGTAGAACTCGAACGATTCCTTGGTCGATCCGTCGAAGCTCAATGTGATGTGCTCCAGCGGCGTGTTTAACAGCCGCTCGCTGGCCTCTTCATCGAGCAGCGTGCCATTGGTGGAGAGCAGCGTCGAAATGTGGTGCCGTTCGCAATATTCGATGCGATCGAAGATCTTCTTGTCGAGCAGAGGCTCGCCCAGGCCGATCAGCATCATGTGCTCGGCTGAATTTCCCGCCTCCTCCACCAGCCGGTCGAAGATCTCGCCCGTCATGTCCTCTTTCGGTTGCTTGTGCGTCTCGCGCGGACACATTGGACAGTAGATGTTGCACTTGGCCGTGGTCTCGACGATATATTCCACAGGCAGCGCCCCGAGCTTCGTCTTGCCGCGCAAGTAGGCCCACAGTAGTTTGGTGCGATTGATCGCCCGCATCGTCTTCCTAATTGTATCGGGCCGCGCGCGCCCACATCTGATAAAACTGATGCTGGACCGAATTTGGAGCCCTATATGAACGTCATCGTTACCGGCGCCTCCGGATTTCTTGGGACCAGGTTGCTCGACCGTTTGTTGCGCGACGGGCATTCCCTCCACATTCTCGGACGCAAACGAAAACCGGGTCTCCCGGCCGCTGTGAAGTTTTCATCCTGGGACGCCATGCACGCCGAAGCGCCGCTCGAAAGCCTGTCTGGAGCCGATGCGGTGATTCACCTGGCCGGCGAGCCCGTAGCACAGCGGTGGAACGCCGACGTGAAGCGCCGTATTCGGGAGAGCCGGTCGACCGGCACCCGTCATTTAGTACGCGCGATCGGGAAGCTGAGCCGGCGTCCACGGGTTTTGATCTCCGCGTCCGCCAGCGGCTATTACGGGGATCGTGGGGAAGAGGTGCTGACGGAATCGTCACCTGCGGGTCACGATTTTCTTGCCGAGATCTGCAAGGAATGGGAGCGGGAGGCGCGGACCGCGGAAATCTTTGGAGTGCGCGTGGCGATCGTTCGCATCGGCCTCGTACTCGGCAAAGAGGGTGGCGCGCTCAAACAAATGTTGACGCCGTTTCGTCTAGGCATAGGCGGCAGATTGGGATCGGGCGAGCAATGGATGCCATGGATCCACGTCGACGATCTCATCGAGATGTTTGTCTTTGCACTGGACAGCGCCGTGAGTGGGCCGGTCAACGGCGCCGCTCCGCAGCCTGTTCGAAATGCGCAGTTCACGGCCGCATTGGCGCGGACAATCCACCGCCCCGCGATTTTCCCTGTTCCGCGGTTCGCGCTGAAGCTGATGTTCGGCGAGATGGCTGAGATCGTATTTGCCAGTCAGCGCATGTTTCCGAAAGTGGCCGAGGC
>Ga0105237_10003356_pt1 | contig 19067 bp, 11 predicted proteins | sample KBSC24metaG_FD_81520 | JGI IMG/M metagenome (GOLD analysis project Ga0105237, IMG submission 81520) | Corn rhizosphere microbial communities from Kellogg Biological Station, Michigan, USA - KBS C2-4 metaG | ecosystem: Host-associated > Plants > Roots > Rhizosphere > Soil | place: Michigan, USA... | reverse complement strand
AGCTGAACTGCACCAGCATGACCTCGGCATAGTTCAGATCAAAAATCGACTTCAAATGCGGGATCAGTATGTCGTTCAGGGCTGCGAGAAAGCCGCAGGTGAAAAACAGAATGAAGAGCATCGACATCGCGGCGCGAGCCGTGGTGACCGGCTTCGTTTCATGGGTAGTGCTGTGTGTATCAGTTGTGTGCATGAATGACGGGTTCTGATTTCTCTTGACATGCCGCCTGGGTTGAATTATACATGCAACTACCGTGGTTTGTCAGCAGGCTTGTTGACATTCTTGGTAGAGTTGTTTCGGGCAGATTTGTTGGCCTTGAAACGTCCCAATCCAGGAGGATTGAATGAAACGTCAAGCCATGTGGGTGACTCCTCAACGGCCGGCAGAATTACCGGAGTTACCGATATTATGAGGCGGCTTCAGCTTAGTGCGACATTACGGTTCTAATGCCATTTCCGATTTCGCTTGACATGTCTTAGCGGTTGAATTATACATACAACAACGACAGTCTGTCAGCAGGGTTGTTAACATTCCTGTTGAGAACGCGATTTGCGGGTTTTCTGGTATTGAAACGTCGCAATCCAGGAGGATTGTATGCACCACCGAGCCATGTGGCTGCTCTTTTTGCTTGTAGTTTCACTCTTAATAACCTCTCACCTCGAAGGACAGGCGGTTTCGGGTTCCGTCACAGGTGAAATTACCGATTCATCCGGAGCGGCGCTTCGAGGAGCAAGCATTGACGTCGTAAACCTCGCAACCGGAGTCCATTACCAGACGAAAACGAACGATGCCGGTTATTTCAACGTTCTCAACCTGATAGCCGGCACGTATAGCGTGGACGTGAGCGCCCCTGGATTCAGACCTGTCATGCGTTCGGACGTTCAGGTCGACATCGGGGCGGTGGTCAGGCTCGATTTCAGACTCGAGGTGGGCAGCGTGCAGGAGCGAATTAACGTCACCGGCGAAGCTCCACTTCTCGAAACAGACAAAGTGGAGGTGGGCGGTACGGTCACGACGAAGGCTCTTGAATCTCTTCCCGCCCAAGGCCGGAATCCGACCAGGCTCGCCGTGTTGCAGCCGGGCGTCATCATGGGCACCGGCTCGCAGGGTATCCCGAGCGCCCAGAGTTCGGCCAATTTCAGTTTCAGCGTGAACGGCCAGCGCGCGCAGCAAAACCGCCAGTTACTCGATGGAGTGGACGATACGGAAGGCGTCGGTGGCGGCGCGCCTATCGTGCCCCTGACCGACGCGCTTCAGGAATACCGGTTAGTGACTTCGAACTACGACGTGGAACTGGGGCAGGTGGCGGGCGCCATCCAGAACTTTACGACAAAGTCCGGCACTAATGACGTCCACGGCAGCGCCCACGAATTCAACCGGGTAAACACGGAATTCGCCCGCAATCCTTTCACTGAGCCGCTTGGTCCGGGCCATTTTGTCTGGAATCAATTCGGCGGAACGCTAGGCGGCCCGATCAAGAAGAACAAGATTTTTCTGTTCGGCTATTACGACGGCATCCGAGTCCGGTCCGGAGGTAATGTGCTCACCACGGTACCGACGGCGGCATTCCGGTCCGGCGACTTCAGCAGCGTAGCGGGCACCCATCCGATTTTCGACCCTCAGACGGGCGGGGCCGGTGGCGTGGGGCGAACAATGTTCCCCGGAAACATCATCCCAGCGAACAGACTCAACCCCATAGTGCAGAATTTGCTGTCCAAGCTGCCGTTGCCAACTCAGCCCGGAACCGATAATAACTTTCTTGCCTCCCAGATCGCTCCCATCGACCAGAACTTAGGAACGATCCGCGCCGATTACGTCATCAACGACACGAGCAGATTCTTCGCCCGCTACACGCGGCAGCAGGGGAACTCCACCTCGAACGTCCCGGCGTACGGAGTGCTCAACTATCCTGGCAGCAATGTCGCCGAGGGCAATAACAACAGCCTCGTCGCCAACTACACTCGCGTGGTAACTCCCAATTTAGTAATCGAAGGCAGGTTCGGCTGGACGCTCAATGAATGGAAGCAGGACGCCCTCGACCAGGCATCGAAAACTTCCGAACAGTTTGGCATTCCAGGCCTGAACAGCGCCTGCGATTCGTGCGGGGGCCTGGCGGGATTCATCATCGGAGGTCCGGTGGGCGCCTTTTCGTTCGGCAATAACGATCACACCCATCAGGTGGACAACTACGGCAACTACAATTTCGTCGGTATGGCAACCTGGACTCACGGGGCTCATACCATCAAATTCGGCACCGATACGCTATTCACCTGGCGCGACCGCCGCGACACATCGTCTCAGGGCGACTTCGGCTGCTCCAATACAGGCGTGTGTTCCGGTAACGGCTTCTCGCAGCAAATCACCGGCAGCCCCGCGGTGCCGGGATCGGGACTGTCGGTCGCCACGCTGCTGCTTGGACAGGCCAGTGCGTTCGGGCGTGTGATCTACGCCCGAAACCTTCCGCTGGCGCACAACACCCGGCAGGCATTTTTCGCGCAGGATACCTGGAGAGTCACCAACAAGCTGACCCTGACGCTTGGCTTGCGCTGGGATTATAACGGCTATCCGACTTCGCCTCAGAAAGGCGGCATCGCCAATTTCAATTACAGCAACTCCAATACGATCATCAGCGATTTCGGCAACTCTTCCTCGACGGCAAACGTGGACCAGAACTACCGCGATTTCCAGCCGCGTGTCGGCATAGCGTACCGGCTGGGCGACCGCACAGTGATCCGGACCGGCTACGCCCGATCATATGCGATCGGCTTCTACGGAGCCAATTTCGGAGCCATCACGAACGACTGGCCCAACGCCACCCGCCAAAACGTGAAGCAGAGCGATGCCTACCTGCCTGTCCTGACCATCGGCCAGGCACCCCCGGCCTTTGTGTCGGGATTTGACGTTCTGGCGGCAGCGGGAAATCCCGGACAGTACCCCACGCCGAACTCGGCGGGCTTCGGAGCCGACCAGTACAATCCTTCGAACTCCATCGACATGTGGAACTTCTCCATTCAGCATCAACTGCCAGGGGACATGACGTTTACGGCTGGTTATGTGGGCAATGCGGTGCGGCATCTCTTTTATCGTGTGGACTATAACGCCGCCCGCCCGGGTCCGGGCACGATCAACTCCCGCCGCCCGTTCGATATTTACGGCTTCGATACGAACGCCTACAATCAGAGCAATCAGACCAGCACGGGCTATGAGGGTCTTCAATTGTCCGCTCAAAAAAGGTACTCTCACGGACTGCTTTTCACTACTTCGTTCACGTGGGGCAAGAGTTATGATTTCGGCTCGCACAACCCGATGTACAACTGGAATGCAAATCTTGATCGCGCGGTGCAAGATGGCGACCGGAAGTTCGTTTTTGTCACCAGCCAGGTATGGGAGCTGCCGTTCGGGCCGGGCAAGCGTTTCCTGTCGGACAAGGGTCCGCTGAAGCATGTGGTGGGCGGCTGGCAGATCTCCGGAATCGAAACGGCAGAATCGGGAACCCCGTTCACTCCGGTCCTGGGCGACACTTCCACGCTCAATTCCGATTGCTGTACCCTGCGCCCGAACGTGACCGGAGATCCCTCGGCGTCCAACCAGTCCCGGAGTCTCTGGTTTAATCCCAAGGCGTTTAGCGTGCCGGCTCTTTATGTCTTCGGAAATTCCGGGAGAAACATACTGCGAGGTCCGGCGCTGTACCGGGTGGACCTTGCCTTGGTGAAGGGATTCCAGATACGGGAGCATACCAGGCTCGAATTGCAAGGGGAAGCTTACAACGCCTTCAATCACACCAACCTGAACAATCCAAACGGAACGGTGGACAGTTCAACGGCGGGAGTTATCAGCGGTATTACCGATATCATGCGGCGCCTTCAGGTTAGTGTTACATTACGTTTTTGATGCTGAGGCGCTGGGCCCCGATCGCGGTGTTCGCCGGCTATGCCTGGGCGGCGCAGCCGGGTCCCAATCCACTGGGTGAAGGCATCGCTCTTCTGGAAAAGGGCGATGCGCAGCACTCTCTTCCTTTACTGCGGCGCGCCGTCGAACTGGACGCTAATTCGGCTCCGGCTCACAACTATCTGGGGTTTGCGCTCGGCCGAACCGGCTCGGTCAATCCAGCCATTGAGGAGTTCCGCAAAGCCATCCGTATCGATCCCCGCTACGCGGAAGCATTCTACAATCTCGGTACGGCATTGATGATCGACGGCCAATCCGCCGCCGCAATTCAGAGCTTACAAACCGCGGTTGCGTTGCGTCCGGACTTTCCTGAAGCCTTATTCGAATTGGGGAATGCACTGGCGGAACGCGGCGAGGCGCGCGATGCGATCACGGCGGTACAGAAGGCCATCCGATTGCGGCCGGACATGGCCGCCGCGCACACCACGCTTGCTTTACTGTACTCGGGTATCGGCGATCCCCAGGACGCCGCCAGTGAGTTTCGCCGGGCAGTGGCCCTTCAGCCAAATTCGGCGGAAGCGCACAACAACCTGGGTGTGGCGCTCGATCAGACTGGCGATCTCACGGGGGCTATCGAGGAGTTTCGCCGTGCGCTGGCGTGCGACTCCAAGTTTGTGCCGGGGTTCCTGAATCTGGCGCAAGCTATGCGCGACAAGGGCGATCTTCCGGCGGCCATCGAAAACTATAAGAAGGCTCTGGCACTTGAGCCCGATTCCGGCTCCGCGCGCGCCGATCTTGGTTTTACTTTGAAGCGCAGCGATCGGCTTAAGGAAGCACTGGCGGAGTTATCCGTCGCGGTGCGGCTTGCGCCGGATCTCGCTCGAGCGCACTTCTATTACGCCGAGGCGTTGACTCAGTCCGGAGACGCCGCCGGTGCTCTCGTGCATTATGAGCGCGCCGCGCGCCTCAGTCCCCGCGACGCGGGGTTCCGTTTGAGCTATGGCCTTGCGCTTTCCGAAAAATCGCTGCCGGAAGGGACCGCCGAACTCCAGGAAGCTGCACGGCTCGCTCCCAACCGCGCCGACGTTCTGACAGCTCTTGCAACTGCGCTCCGTAAATCGGGCGAAACACAGCAGGCGGCGGAGGTGTTTCGCAAATCGAGAGAGGCGTCGGCCGCTGCGTCGCGGCGCTCCGATGCGGTTCTGAACACGAATCGGGCGATCGAATTTCTGAAAAAGGGTAACATCGATTCCGCGATCGATGCGCTGCGAGCCGCTTTGGCCGCGCAACCGGACTCCCCCGACGCGAACCACTATATGGGCATCGCGCAAGCCGCCCGGCAGAACTGGGCCGAAGCGAACCGGGCTTTCAGTGCGGCCGTAGAATCGGGGCCGCGCAATCCGGATATCCATTTCAACTTTGGCGTGGCTTTGGAAAAGCAAGGCGATTGGGCGGGAGCGGCGCGCCAATTCGAAGCTGTTCTTGCTTTAAGTCCGGGGCACGCTCAAGGCATGTGCAAACTGGCGGATGCGCTCGGTCACATTGGTGAGGCGGATCGCGCTGAGAAGACACTGCGGCAAGCTAGAGAGATGGGTCCGTGTGCGATCGCCTCCCGGCCGCGCGGTGACAAATGATCACACGCCGCTCGCTCTTATTTGGAGCCGCGGGTCTCAGCGGGTTGGCCGCCCCGAGTGACGACTACCCGGTTCGTTTCGAGGATGTCGCCGCGCGCGCGGGACTCACAGTACCTACAACGTATGGAGGAACAACCAGCAATCGCTATATTCTTGAGACCACCGGCTGCGGCGCGGCATTCTTCGATTACGACAACGACGGCTGGCCGGATATTTTTCTGGTCAACGGAACTACTCTAGATCCCGGCAAAGGGCCGGAACCTTCCAATCGTCTCCTCCATAACAATCGGGATGGCACTTTTACCGATGTGACCCGCCGCGCCGGTCTTACCCGCAGCGGCTGGGGCCAGGGAGTTTGCATCGGAGACTACGATAACGACGGCCACGACGACCTGTTCATCACCTACTGGGGTCAAAACGTCCTCTATCACAACAATGGTGACGGGACTTTCACCGATGTCACAGCGAAAGCCGGTCTAGCGGCGAAGGAGACTCAATGGGGCGCCGGCTGTGCCTTTCTCGATTACGACGGCGATGGCTATCTGGATCTGTTCGTGACTAACTACATCGACCTGGACCTGAAGACAGCGCCGCTGCCTGGCACTGGCTCATGTCTGTATCAAGGGATGGCCGTCAACTGTGGTCCGCAAGGTTTGCCACGCGCTCGCAATCACTTGTTTCACAACAATGGCGACGGCACTTTTTCCGATGTAACGCAGCAGAGCGGCATCGGGAAAGCCTCCGAGAGTTACGGTCTCGGAGTTCTCGTCGGTGACTTTGATAACGACGGGCGTCCCGATATCTATGTGGCTAATGACAGTGATATGAGCTACATGTTCTGGAACAACGGCAACGGCACGTTTACGGAAGGCGGGCTGGAAGCGGGCGTCGCCACGAGCCGCGACGGACGGAATCAATCGGGCATGGGCGTGACCGCGGCCGACTACAATTGCGACGGCCTGCTGGATATTTTCAAGACCAATTTTTCCGACGATCTTCCCAATCTCTATCGCAATATGGGCAAGCGCTTCTTTGAAGAAGCGACACAGAGCGTTGGGCTGACCGCCTATTCCCGCCTGCTGGGCTGGGGTTGCGGCTTCTTCGATTTCAATAACGATGGGTGGCCCGACATCCTATACGTGAATGGGCATGTTTATCCCGAGATCGAGCGCCTCAATGGACCGGCGCATTACAAAGAGCCGAAGGTGCTCTATGAAAATCTGGGTAACGGTAAATTTCGCGATGCGTCCGCCCTTGCAGGCCCTGGTATCACGAGCCTGGCGAGCGCGCGAGGCTGCGCGTTCGGCGATTACGACAACGACGGTTGTATCGATGTAGTGATCAATCCGATCAATGCGGTGCCTCAACTGCTTCATTGTGCATCGAAGACGGGGAACAACTGGACGACACTGAAGCTGGTGGGCACAAAGTCCAACCGGAGCGCGGTTGGCGCGCGCGTGAAGTGCGTGACGGGCGCCCACTCGCAGATTGATGAGGTTCGAAGCGGCGGCAGCTTCTATTCTCAGAACGATCTGCGAATTCATTTTGGTGTTGGTAAAGCGGCCCGAATCGACGAACTGGAAATCCGCTGGCCCTCCGGCAGAGTCGACCGTTTCACTGGAGTGCCGGTCAATCGGCGTCTCAAGCTCGTGGAAGGACTCAAACTCGATCAGTTCCCCAATCCAGCGGCTTGATTGGGCCTACCAAGATTGCATAGGAGGCTACGCCGGCGGCAATAACTACGGAGCACGCCGCGAAGCCAAGTGATACGAACCTATCCGGTCGACGATGACTCCGGTGAGATAAGTTGAGTAGGGTGGGGCTTAACAGGCAGGCGCGCGCGACTGGGCGAGGCACGCTCCTCCAAGAGCTTAGGCCCAAGTATCTCGCGGGAGCGCCGGATTCGTGGCCGACATCGTGAAGGACTCGGAATTGGAACAGGTTCTGATCGAGCTGTTTTGCTTGGACGAGAATTTCGCGAATCCGGACGAGGCAGGGATTGCGGCGCCGGAGACTCGGTCACGATTCTGCGAAATGGCGTTTCCATGCGGAATAATGCTGTTATTCTCTGCCGATAGCCATCTGGTTCGCTCTTATCCTGCGGGCGGTGAGCTTAAGCGGAAATCGGATGGTCCAGGATCATCTCGTGTTTCCGATCCCAATACATCTTCTTCCCCTCGCGATAACTCCGCGTCGCCATCACAACGGCCACAGCGTGTGCGAACCCGGTGTCGATGTTTCCATTTGGCGTCTTACGGCTGCGCATGCACCGGAACCAGTCGTCCGTGTGGTATTTCAGATTGTCATCCTGGTGAACGGGAGGCACCTCATCGTTCCCGGGGATTGTCACGGGCTCTGGTTTGGCGGTGCCCGTTTTCAAATCGAAGACGACGTTCGATCCCCAGCCGCTCTTGGTTTCGGCCACGAACCACCACTGGGGGCTGCCTTCGCCACCTGGAGAGTAGAGAGTTCCATGTGTGCCGCGGATGATGGTGTGATCCCCGTACCCACTGCCAAAAGTGGTGCCGTAAGAGTACAGCACCTCTTTTTCGGCGAAGGTCGACAAGCACTGGAAAGTGTCGGGGTTCTCGCGGACATCATGCCAGGCAAAGATACCTCCGTTCGAGACGGTGTCGTCCGGGATGAAGGTATCCAGATAGAAGTGTGCGAGTCCGGAGCCGTGGCTGTACCATTGATCGGTGATTCCGCCGGAGAATTCCTTGAAGATGCGGAATTCAAAGTAGACGCGCGGATCGAAAGGCCGCGCTGGACGCCCGAGGAGCCAGCGATTCCAATCCGTGTCTTGCTCGCGAATTGCGGCGATGTCGGGGTTCTTCGGTATATCCCAGCGAGGGCCGTTGAAGTTCCAGCTCTGGCTCACCGAGACGATTTTGCCTAACTTCCCGCTCCGCACAATCTCGCGCACCCTTTGCTGATAGGGGTCACTCAACCACTGCGAGCCCAGTTGCACCACCTGCTTGCCGGCGCGAACGGTGTCGCGCGCAAGTTTGGCGTCTTCCAGTGTATTCGCCATGGGCTTTTCGCAATAGCAATCCTTGCCCGCTTTCACGACTTCGGCCAGGATCCTCGCGTGCTGGTGATCTCCAGTGCCGATCATTACGGCGTCCAGTTCGCGGTCGGCCAACAGTTCTTCGGAATATTTGAACGTCTTCGGACGGGCGCCAAACAACTTTTCGGCGTCTGCTGCGGCTCGTTCGCGATTGACAGTCCAGAGGTCGCAAACGCTCCGGAGATCGAACTTGGGGTCCGTTGCAAAAGATTTCTTGAGCATCAGGCGGTGGCCGCCAGCACGATGCCCACAGCCAATCTCGCCGATTTGAATGCGATCGTTCGCACCGATGATCCGTGCATAAGATCGCGCAGTAAACGGCAGTGCCGCGGCGACGGCTCCGCTAACAATACTCCTACGTGATACCTCTTTCGTCATTGGAAGTCTCCTCCAAAACCCTCACTGTGCTACAACGGATCCCGGTTCATCAGGCCGCGCGCATTCTCGCGATAGAGGCTGGCGAGAGCGGCAGGCGGGAGTTCCAGGCCGTAATACCGCCACCACATGCGTCCAGGCATGAACTCATCGGCGCTTTCGAACAAGCGCCACCAAGCCTGGTACATGCTCTTTTCACGCCCCATATCGGAACCGAACAGCACTCGAGTCCGGTACGCCGCCAGAAACTTCGCGGCAGCTCTCGGAGTGCGTCCCACTTCATAATCGCGAGCGGAAATATCAAGGTAGAGATTGGGATGGTTGTCGAGTTCCTTCGAGAGCGCAGCCAGGTCATTGCCCTGGTTCCCCAAGTGGCAGGCAATAAATCGGGTCCCTGGGTGCTTGGCCAAAATGCGGTCCCGGACGTCGATCAGCTCTTCGTAGGATGGTACATCTTTCTCGTACAGATTAAAGTGCTGGTAGTCCGGCGTGCGCTCCTGATAAACATCGAGCGGCTTCCAGCAAGAGGGATGATCGGCGATGTGAACGTTGACGGGCAATTTGAGTTCAGCGCATTTGTTCCAGAACGCGTCGAGCCGCGGATCGTCCGGGTGCAGCCGCCGTGTGCGTGGCAAGCTGGTGTCGCCGCTCAAGCCGTACCCTTTGTCGGTCAGTTCGCCGACGCCGCGTGCGCCCTTGCGATAGCAGCGCACGAGTTCGGCGACGGCACGCTGGGAATACCCGGCTTCAGCAAAATTCTTCGTATCGATCCCGCAAAACAACTGGAACCGTGTTGGGTAAGGTTTGAGGTACAGCTCCACCAGTTGGTCGAACTGCGCGCCGGTGGCTCCCGTCAGAATGATGCTCGTTTCAATCCCGACTTCGTCCATGGTGCGTACCCAAGCACGCACTTCGGCCGGGGTTTTCGCGTTCACGTGCGCATGTGCGTCAATAACAGGGCTGTGAGCTTTCGCAATGAACGTTTCCCGCGCGACGATGGAGGATTTGGGAGCGTAATCCTTAACCAGAAGAGAATCCATGGGACCGGGCCGGGCATCCACGCCGGGACCACCCCATGCTCCATACCGCGCCTTGATCCACTCCGGATCAGGGCTGGGCCGAGCCCACGATCCAGCAAGATACGCCAGTCCCAGGGAGGCAACAAACAAAGCTGTCTGAAGTCGGGTAATCCGCATAGCAACCTCTCATTTCTTTGAAGTGTACTGCTGATAGAGCGAAGCGATGTTGGCAGTCTGGAAATCGCCCGGATGAATCACCACGCGATAGCGAAAGGTAACAGACTTTCCGGCTTCCACTGTCATGCTGCCATCCCTGGTCTTGTCCCCCGTGAAGTCTCGGACGCCGAAAGGATTCGCAGCGAACAATCCATAGGCGCGCGCGTGCCAATAGGTGGGATGCCGCGGATTTGAGGGGTTATCCATGATCGCGACACCGACAGTCTGATCTTCCAGAGTCCCAAAGTAATCTACCCAGGGCGACTGTTTTCCCCAGACGTTCTTTTCGGTTTGCGCGCCCTCTGCGTTTACCATCTTGCCGCCTTTATCTTCCGACAAAGGAGTGGCCAGACGAATCCCGAAGGTGCCTTCTTTGGTATCTACGAATTTGAGTTCCCGGAGCGCCTTGATACGGATTTCGAAATCGATGACGCGCAGTTCCGAACCCGGGTAGAACGTGAGGGTGCGGGTCTCGGTCATCATCGGCTTACCTTGGGGATCCAGGCCATCGAAGACGGCCTGGATCGTCCCGGACTTGGCCCCACCCTTCGCCTCGACCACCTTCTTCAACACCATGCTCCCCTTATTTGGAGCTTTGACGTTCGCCTCAGTGGCCCAGAAATTGACTCCGCTTATGTCGCCGTGAGCAAAGAACATGCCGCGATGATGCGGATGATCATGCGTCTCGCCGGTGGCTTCCTCCATGGGAAAGTGACGCGTCACCAAAATGCCGGAGGCGGTCCGTAGGGGATACACATAGGGTTTGTTCCCGTCCGCGGAAAGGAAGTAATCGGTGTACGGCCTACCATCGATCTCCACCGAAATGCGGCCGGTTCCCTGGGTTATCTTCACCTGCGCGCTCAGCGACAGGGTGGCAAACACAATTACAAAAGACGTTCGTATCATTTGTTCTCGTTTTTACGCAGGACTCAATCTTAAACCTTTTGGGACACGACGTACGGCGCGCGATAAGGACGAGTCACCACGCGGTTGGCCTCGTCATCCTCGGTGAATTTCACGGCAACAGGATCGAATTCGGGCCTACGCTCCTTATGGTTCCTGCTACGCACCGCCACAAGGAAGTTTTCCGTGTGTGGGCCGCGTCGCCGCGCGAAGCCCGTCTCCTCGCGAGCCTGTGCCTTGGCCTCATTCCTCACCGCCTGGCTCGGCGGTATCGCGTCGGAGCCGAGGATTGCTTTCTCCAGGCTGCTCCGCGTATCCCTCTTGAGCTTGTATGGCCGCCCGGCGGTGAGAAGTTCGTAGAGGATGACTCCGCGAGAGTACACATCACTGTCGAGCAGCCGGACGCCTCCCTCATTCGTGACCAGGATGTTGGCGGGCTTCAGATCCCGATGAACAATCAAATTCGTGCGCGCATACTGAACGGCGCGCAGAACCTGCAGGAAAAGCTGCAGGCGGGACTTCAGGCTCAGGCTCTTCTGGTCGCAGTACAGGGTGCCCTGATCTATTACGCCGACGTCGTAGAGCCTGGCGATGTGCGGATGCGTGAGCTGCGCCAGAATGTCTCGCTCCCGGGCGAACCGCTCGGCCAGAGACCGGTTGTGCAGAGAAAGAATTGGAAGCTTGAGGGCGACCGGGCGCTTTATTTCGATGAGCGCGCCCGCGGAGGAATGGGGCCCGGTGATTCAAGGTGGGCAGCGTGTTCAGAAAGCGATCGGCATCGATGCTTCCATAGGACAACATTAAAGTCCGCGGGGTTGGCAGGATGCCCGCGTGTTCGGGTCCGAGGTTCTCCAGCCATTCGGTGCGGGATTCCTCGGGTAGGTCGAGCCATTGGTCCAAAAGGCGCGACAGAGTTGGCCACGATTCCGGATCGATTTTCATCATACGGAATCCTTGACAGGCTCCGCACCAGCGACGCATACTAAGAGCGCTTCATCGAGAGAGACTCAGCATGGCTCGACAAGACTCCCTTCAAGGCTCGCTTCCACTACTTGTGTTGAAGATTCTGGCTCGCCAGGGTCCGCTGCACGGCTATGGCCTCACGGCGCAGATCGAATGCATGTCGGAAGAGGTTCTCCGTGTGGAAGAGGGCTCGTTGTATCCGGCGCTGCATCGCATGGAAGAGGAACGTTGGATCGCGGCGGCGTGGGTAACGACGCCGAACAAACGCCGGGCGTGCCTCTACGAGATCACAGAAGACGGCCGTAAACAACTGGATCAGGAGGAGGCCAGGTGGCGCGCGGTGACTGCCGCGGTCGGCCACATTCTGCAGCACGCCTGAAGCTAATGTCGTGGCGATCCCGTCTAACGAATGTCTTCGATACCGAGCGGTTGGATCGGGATCTGGAAGACGAACAGCTTTTTCATGTCGAGGCGCGCGCCGAAGCCTTGGTGGAGCGGGGCGTGCCGCCGGAGGAGGCGATCCGTCAGGCTCGCCGGCGCTTCGGCAATCTGCTGAAGCTCCGCGAGTCGAGCCACGAAACCAAGTTGCATCCACGGCTGGAATGCGTGCTGCAGGATGCCCGGTTCGGGCTGCGCATGCTGCGGAAGAACCCAATGGTGACCGCGGCCGCTGTCCTGTCGCTAGCGCTTACGATCGGAGCTTTCACAGCCGCCTTTTCCCTCATCGACGCACTGTTTCTGCGGCCGTTTCCGGTGGCCGATCCGGATAGCCTGGTTTATTTGAGTTCGTCGGGCCCGGACGAGGGCACCTTCCGGGGAGGGCCATCGAACATCAGCTTTAGCTTGCCGATGCTCGACCGTTTGCGTGAGGCTTCGCGGGCCGAAATTGAACTGTTCGGAATTGGTTATGGCGGACCCTATCAGAACGCAGTCTTTGATGGCGGTAGGGGTAAAGAGGAAGTCGTCCGGCCGCAGTGGATCTCCGGCGCCGGCTTCGGCATTCTCGGCATACGTCCCGCACTGGGCCGCCTGTTAACGGGCGTCGACGATACGCTCGGTGGGGACCACGCGGCCGTGTTGAGCCACGCCTACTGGATGCGCCGCTTCGGCGGGAACCCGGCGGTCATTGGTCAGAAACTGACGCTGAGTGTGCGGGGCGTGGACTCGGGACGCTTTCAAATTGTAGGTGTGGCGCCGAAGGGCTTCAGCGGCATAGAACCTGGCCAGCCGACCGATCTTTGGTTTCCACTGCCATCGCGGAATCCGGCTCAATGGGAAGCGCGGCCGGGGTCCGTCTTCTTTCATATTCGGGGGCGCCTGAAAAAGGGCGTGACCACCGAGCAGGCCCGCAACGCACTCCAGGTGGCGTTCATTAAGTACAGGCATGAGTGGGTCTCCCGCATTCTCAGGCCCGGCACACCGCTTCAGCGCGTGGACGAGTTCGTCAATGCGCGATTGGAGTTGCACCCCGGATCGGAGGTACCTGCCAATTTGCGGACGAAATTCGAGCGGCCGTTCTGGATTCTAGCGCTCATCGCCGGCTTGGTGCTGCTGCTGGCCTGCTCCAACGTGGCGAACCTGCTGGTGGCCCGGGCGGCGGCGCGCGAACGGGAAATGGCGCTGCGGATTTCGATTGGCGCCGGACGCGGACGGCTTATTCAGCAAATGCTGATTGAAAGTGGTCTCCTGGCATGCGCCGGGTGTGTCCTGGGACTGGCGTTCGCGGCGGCCACCGCACCGGCCATCGTCAGGCTGCTTGCTCCCTCCGATTTTCCGGCTTACCTCGATCTTCACGTCGATTGGCGCGTACTCGGGTTCGTCGCACTGATTGGCCTTCTCACCACGCTGCTGTTCGGCCTCGCTCCGGCGTTCCGCGCCTCCGCCGTCTCGCCCATCCGCGCATTGCAGGCGGGCGGCGACCGGCACTCAGTGAGGATCGGCATTCTTCGGCCGCTGTTGGCGGCGCAGGTGAGCTTCTGCTTCGCCGTACTCTTCATCGCCGGCCTGCTTCTGCTATCGTTCTTCAAACTCACTACGCTGGACCTTGGCTTTTCCAAGGACCGTGTTGTCATCTGTACTCTCAGCGCTGCCAACCCGCGTGATGAGAAGACGCCGGAGTCGGTGATGCGACTGCTGGAACGTACGCGCCGGCTGCCCGGTATCCGGGCGGCGAGTCTATCCGGACGGGGACTGGCCGTGACCTCGTACCTGACGCCGCAGCTGCCCATTCGGATTCCCGGACGGGAAGAGCGATCCGGCCAATCCGGTTACATGTTGGTCTCGCCCGGATTCTTTGAGACCATGCAGATTGGTTTGATGGCCGGGCGGGAGTTTGTTCCCGCCGACGCGGAGCGGCGTGCTACGGTGTCCGTGATCGTCAACCACGCGTTCGCCAGCCGCTACTTCGCCGATGAAGATCCCCTTGGCAAGAAGTTCCTGCGGATCGACCCCTGCGGCTGGGCGCCCCAGCAGATTGTCGCAGTGGCCCGGGACGCCAGGTACAACACGGTCCGGGACGCCGCGTCGCCGATGGCCTTTTCGCCCTACCTTCGAGCCGCCGGGGCGACCCTCGAGGTCCGCGCCGCCGGAGATCCTTCGCCCTTGCTCTCCACGTTGAAAGACAATATCGAGCACATCGATCCGTCGATCCGCGTAACCAGTGTGTCTCTGCAATCCACACGCATCGACGACTCTCTTCTTCAGGAACGGCTACTGGCGCTCCTGGCCGGCTTCTTCGCCGTGGTGGCGGTCGTACTGGCGGCGATGGGATTGTATGGCGTTCTCAACTATTCCGTAGCCCAGCGAACCAAGGAAATTGGCATCCGGATCGCTCTTGGCGCGCACCAGTTAGTGGTGGCGCGGCTGGTGGTCGCCGACATGCTGGTCCTGACCGTGATCGGAGTAGCCATTGGGATCGCGGGAGGACTGGCGCTGGCCCGCTATGTGGCCACCTTCCTGTTCGAAGTGAGGCCTTCCGATTTCTTCAGCGTGGCGCTTCCCCTCGCCTGCCTCCTGGCGGCCTCCGGACTGGCGGCAATCCCGGCGGCGGTAAGAGCCGTTCGAGTAGATCCGATCGTCGCTCTGAGACACGAATAACACTCCTTGACAGCCTGTCACGATCCGTACATACTTAGTAAACTCACTAAGACAACTTAGTAAGAGCTTTGGAGGCTACAGAGGTGAACTTCGTCGTTCGATTTCTACAATCCTGCACTCTAGGACTGATTGTTTGTTCCATCGTTTTCGGTCAATCACAAACCGGATCATTGTCGGGCACTGTGCTGGACGCCAATAACGCGGCCGTACCCGAAGCCCAAATCGAGGCCGTTCAAGACGAGACCGGCGTGATTCTCCGTACCGTCTCGCTGGCATCCGGAGCCTACGTGTATCCGAACGTGCCGCCGGGGCACTGGACCATCACCGCTGAGAAATCCGGCTTCAAGAAACTGGTCCGCGGCGGAATCCAGATCTTCATCGCGCAACGCCAGACGCTCGACTTGCAACTCGAAGTCGGGGACGTCTCCCAGAGCGTACAAGTGACCGCGGAACCGCCCTTGCTCGATACAAACACCAGCGAGCGCGGCCAGACGCTTTCGCCGAAGTTGTACAACAGCCTTCCGTTGTGGACCGGCGGGCTGCAAAATCCGGACGCCTTCCTCGGCTTCATGCCCGGTGTGAACAACGGCAGCGAGACGAGCATTTCCGGATCGACCGGACGGGCACGGGAAGTCCTGATCGACGGCGGCAGCAACGTGATTCCGGAATCGGGGGGCACGCAATTTAACCCGCCCTCGGCCGAGGCGTTCAACGAGTTCAAGCTGGTGACCGGCACTTATACCGCCGAATATGGACGTACTGGTGGCGGCATTGAACTCCTCACCACTAAGTCCGGTACCAACGATATCCACGGACGCTGGTCTTACAACATGCTCCGCCAAATCTGGAACGCCGCCGGCTGGAGCGTGAATCAGAATCCCGCCAATGCGCCAGGCTACCGGCCGTCGAGCCGCCTCAACGCAACCAGCGGCGGCGTTGGCGGACCGGTCTACATCCCGAAAATCTACAACGGGCGCAACAAGACGTTTTTCTACTTCGCCGATGACAACGACCTGCGGCCCGTTTCCCCGACCGCCATCGTGAACACCGTGCCGACCGCGCTTGAAACGCAAGGGAACTTCAGTCAGATTCCTCAGATTATTTATGACCCGGCCACCACTTCGGGCGCAGGGTCCACCGCTATCCGCACTCCATTTCCGGGCAACATCATTCCGACTAATCGCTTCAGCAAGATCTCGTCCAATATGATTCCGTACATTCCGGCGCCCAATAGTCCGGCCCTGTCGAATAACCACAACTTCGTCAACAGCAGCCAAGTGACTGATCATTTTTGGTCATACAAGATCGACCACGTATTCAGCGAGAAGAACCGGATTTCGTACTTCCAAACCCACGACAGCCAGCTCTCCCATGGCGTTAGCGATTTCGCCGGTCCTCTGGGCACGGCTCTCGGCAACACGTACCAGAAGCCGCAGCTTTTCCGGATCAACCACGACTACACTTTCTCACCCACGATTCTGCTGCACAGCATGTATTCGTATTCCAGCACCATACAGCAATGGTTCGTCACCGATCAAGCTGGGTTTGCCTCGAAATTCGGCTTCCCCGGCGTCACTGGGGAGTCCGATGCAACGCCCGCCGTCCAGTTCGCCGCCGCCGATGCTTACACGGCCTGGAGCAATCAACAGGGCAAAGTGAACAATGGCCTCCAGAACAATTACACGACGCACGTCGAACAGGGCCTGACCTGGATCAAGAGCAAGCACGAATTCAAAATGGGCTGGGTCATGCGACGCCAGGAAACCTTTGCTCACGATCTGGCAACAACAAACGGCACTTATGTTTTTGCGCGCAACGAAACCGCCAACCCGGCTGCCACGGGCACGTCGGGAAACTCGTTCGCCAGTTTCCTGCTCGGCTTGCCGGATTCAGCCAGCGCCGCTGCGACTCCGGTGCAGGAGGCCCATATCCACTATCAGTATTACGGGTTCTACTTCCAGGACAACTGGAAGGTGAGCTCCAAACTGTCGCTCCAACTGGGCTTGCGCTACGAGGTCCCCATTAACTGGTATGCGCCGACGATGTCGTCGATTTCCCTCACCGCGCCCAACCCGGCCGCGAATAATTATCCTGGCGCTTATGTCTTCCCTGGTAGCGGTCCGAATCGCCTGGGTGTGACCCGCTTCTGGCCGACCGACTTCTCCAATGTCGGGCCGCGCGCCGGCTTCGCCTATGCTCTCAACACCAAGACTGTTCTCCGCGGCGGCTTCGGGATTTTCTACGAAGCCACCGGTAATGGCGGTTGCGGCTGCACCCTCGGCGCCAATGGCGCTTTCGCCCAGAACTCGGACGGCCTGAATGCTCCGTTCCAATGGGACGGAGGTCTTCCCAAACCTGCCAATTACCAGGCTCCGCCATTCCTCAGTCCGAACGTCGGAAACGGTCTGGCCGTCGATTACATGGGACCGACGTTCGGCAAGGGTCCGCGCCTCTACAACTGGAGCTTTGAGGTCCAGCGCGAGATCGGGAAGTGGGTCCTCGACGCGGCCTACTACGGCCAACGCGGCAATGGCCTAAATTCCACCGTCGATCTGAACCAGGTGAACCCGAGTTATCTCTACCTGGGATCTCTGCTGCAGCAACAGATCGGTTCTCCGGCTGTCATTGCCGCGGGCTTCACCAAACCCTATGCGAGTTTCCCCAGCACCAGCACGCTGGCTCAGGCGTTGCGCCCGTTTCCGCAGTTTCTGAACGTGTGGTCGCGCAACAGCGGCCAGGGACAGACCTGGTACGATTCGGCGCAGTTCAAGGCGGAGCGCCGTTTCGGCGACTGGCAGGTGATCTCGTCGTACGTCCGGTCGAAGTCTCTCGGACTGCTCACCTACCGCCAGATTTTCTCGCAGAACCAAGTCTACGCACAGGATATGTACAACCTGAATAACGGAAAGTCGTACCTGCCGTTCGACCAGCCGAACGTATTCAACTTCATCAATGCTTATGACCTGCCCTTTGGAACCGGAAAGAAGTTTCTCGGCGGCAGCAACCGCGTGTTGAACTCCTTCGTCGGCAACTGGACGATTTCCTCTGACCACCAATACCGTAGCGGCGCGCTGATCGCCTTAACTTGCACGAATACGCTTGGCAACGGCGTTCTCTTTACCGATGCACGGATGTGTAATGCCAACGGTGGTCCTATACGGACCGGCCAAGGCCGTACATCGCTTGACCCGAACAACCCGGCCAGCCTTTATTTCAATGCTGCTGCGTTCTCCACTCCCGGCCAGTTCTCATTTGGGACTTCATCGCAGTACAACAGCCAGTTCCGCCAACCGCCTGTGCTGATCGATCAGCTTTCGTTGCTGAAACAGGTGAACCTATGGCCGAGTGGCGACGGTAGCCGTATGCGGCTTCAGTTCAGTGCTAGCGCGTTCAATTTGCTGAATCGCACTAATTTCGGTGTGAATGGGGCCGTCGGCAACCCGAATTTTGGGCGTGCAACGGGTCCGCAGTATGGAGCGCGCACCATCACAATGCAAGTTCGGCTGTACTTTTGAGAACTCGTGCAAAATGGACTCGCTTCCGGCGGTTAAGTTCGCTGAGTTTCTCTTTCGTTTGGCGCCGGCGGAAGCGGCCTTTGCGCTCTTAAGGAACACGCGGCTGCCTTTATGGCAAAAAAGCGTCACGCAAAGGCGCAGAGCCGCAAAGAAAATCTGTAATGCAGAAGGAGGAGTTCCTCGCCGCTTGGTCCCGCCACTCGGGCGGCCCTTGAGGAACTCGGGCAAAACGGACTCGCTTCTAGTGGAAATCAGGAGACAGAAGTCACGAGTCTGAAGTCAGAAGCAGTGCGTTCGCCGACAGTTGTCCCGATGCCGGCTTCTTCGGGTTCGGAGGGGCGAGTTGAGCGGGGCTTACTGTGATATTTTTCTCATAAATTGTCGTCT
>Ga0105237_10003354_pt1 | contig 19073 bp, 16 predicted proteins | sample KBSC24metaG_FD_81520 | JGI IMG/M metagenome (GOLD analysis project Ga0105237, IMG submission 81520) | Corn rhizosphere microbial communities from Kellogg Biological Station, Michigan, USA - KBS C2-4 metaG | ecosystem: Host-associated > Plants > Roots > Rhizosphere > Soil | place: Michigan, USA... | reverse complement strand
CGGCTTCCGCGGACTCGCCCGCGACATCACCGAGCGAAAACGGTTCGAAGAGGCTTTGCGCGACTCGGAAGAACGCTACCGCCTGCTCTTTGAATCTACACCGCAGCCGATCTGGGTCTACAACGAGGACACACTCGCGTTTTTAGCCGTCAACGAAGCCGCCACGCGCACTTACGGATTCACACGCGACGAGTTCCTCTCGATGACGGTCCACGAAATTCGTCCGAGTGAGGACAGTCCGACCCTGTTGATCAAAAACGCCGCCGATCCAAACGAACTCGTACTCTCGAGCCCCTGGCGGCACAAGACCAAGGACGGCAAAACCATCTACGTCGAGATGAGCTCGCATCCGGTCGTTTTTGACGGTAAGAACAGCAAACTCGTGATCGTCAACGACGTCACTGAGCGAAAGCTTCTCGACGAGCAACAGCAGCGTCTTCACGCTTCGCTACAGCAGTCTGCGATGGAATGGCGGCAGACGTTCAACGCGATCGATTTCCCGGTTTTTATCGTCGATCTCGCGGGCACGATCAAACGCTCGAATGCGGCCGCAGAACAGGCTTTGGGTATTGAAGCAGAAAAGATTGTGGGCACGACTATCGGTGAACTTGGTAGCGAACATGGCGGCGGCCAGCCGTGGAAAAAAGCCGCCGAGATGATCGACGGTCTTCGTTCCCATCTGACGCCGGTGGCTGAAGAAATCAACGACGAAGTCAGCGGTAACACGTGGGCGATCACGCTCTATCAAATTAACGAATTTGGCTCCGGGGGCGAGCGCGCGATTCTGATCGCGCAGGACATCACGAAGAGAGTCGAGCTCGAAGCGTCGCTGAGACAAAGCGAGATGATGTCGCTGCTGGGCTCGCTGGTCGCAGGTGTGGCGCACGAAGTCAGAAATCCTCTCTTCGGGATCTCGTCAATACTCGACGCGTTTGAAACGAGATTCAGCGACCGCACCGAGTACCTGCGCTATACAAATGTCTTGCGTGACGAGATTGGACGCCTAACAATTTTGATGGAAGAGTTGTTAGAGTACGGCAAGCCGTTTCGCGGCGACCTGTACCTGGTTTCGATTGACGAGATGGTCGCGCGCTCGGTGCGTGCTTGTTTGCCGGGCGCGGATGTAGCGAAGGTAAAGCTCGAGAGCACGGTCGAAGAGTCGTTACCAAAGATCAAGATCGATCGCCGCAGGCTATCGAAAGTCTTTGTTAACTTGATAGAAAATGCTATTCAACATTCAAAGCCGAATTCTTTAGTCAGGATCGAAGCAGCTAAAGTCATAGACGGAAATCACGAGTGGGTGCAGTGCGCGATCAGGGATTCCGGGGCTGGTATCCTCGCGGAGGATCTGCCGAAGATCTTCGAACCATTCTTTTCCAAACGACGTGGCGGCACCGGACTCGGCCTGGCAATCGCGCAACGCATCATGCAGGAACACGGAGGAAAATTGATCGCCGGCAACAATCCCGAGGGCGGAGCCTGTATGATAGCCAGGTTCCCAATACCTGCTGAGGGAGAGTCGTAATGTCCAGGAATAAGGTATTGGTCGTTGACGACGAATCCGGAGTCAGGTTTGGTATACGCGACTTCCTGGAACAGTACGGCTACGAGATTGAAGAAGCCGAAAGCTGCGAGGATGCGCAGCATCTGTTTCGCACCTCCAGACCAGACATCGTCATCGCTGATTACATGCTCCAGGACGGCACTGCGCTCGATCTCCTCCCAAGACTGAGAGAGATTGACGCCGGCATTCCCCTGCTCGTCCTGACTGCGCACGGGTCAATTGATTTAGCTGTTCGGGCAATAAAAGAAGGCGCTGAACAGTTTCTCACCAAGCCTCTCGAACTTCCGACACTGCTGGTGATTCTGCAACGTCTACTTCAGAAACAGCGCAACTATCACAAACAACTCGCGAGCAAATCGCGGCAGGTACGGCAGGCAGTCGATCCGTTCATCGGCACGAGCCCTGCGATTCGTGCGCTCGCCGATCAAGCCAGAAAGATTCTCTCGACCGAGAGTCCGGTTTTGATTCTTGGCGAAACCGGAACCGGAAAAGGCGTTCTCGCTCGCTGGCTGCATGAAAAAAGCCCGCGCGCTGAAGAGGCGTTTGTAGATCTCAACTGTGCGGGACTAACTCGCGAGCTGCTCGAGACGGAACTGTTTGGTCACGAAAAAGGAGCGTTTACAAGTGCCACCGCTTCCAAACAAGGACTGTTCGAGGTCGCCCACCGAGGATCGATTTTCCTCGACGAAGTGGGCGATGTCGATCTACAGATCCAACCCAAACTGCTGAAGGTGCTGGAAGAGAAAAGGTTCAGACGGCTCGGCGACGTGAGAGATCGTCAGGTGGATGTAAGACTGATCGCCGCGACACACCAGGATATCGGACAACTCGTACGAGAAAAGAGATTTCGCGACGATCTCTATTTCCGGATCAGCACGATTCCGCTTTCGTTCCCGTCTCTTCGCGAAAGAATTGAAGACATTCCGACGTTAGCACAATACCTGTTGGACAAAGTCTCGGCAGATCTGGGCCGTGGCGAGCTGCGGTTGGACCAGGGATGCATTCAGGCGTTGCAAGCGTATTCCTGGCCCGGCAATATTCGTGAACTGCGTAACGTAATCGAACGTGCGGTGCTGCTCAGTGACCAGAAAAACATCACTTTAAATGACCTTCACTTCGACGGCCACGCCCAGCTCGGCACACCTTTTCTCGACTCGAGCCTGACTCTTCTGGAACTCGAAAAGCAACACATCGAGAGGGTTCTTCAGGAGGAGCACGGTCGGGTTGAGAAAGCTGCCAAGCGTCTCGGCATTCCGCGAAGCTCACTTTACCAGAAAATCAAGAAGCATCAGATCTCCTCGTCCAGAGTCTAGACGCAAGTCTGAATGCTGGACAGCCCCCTTTTGGACCATCGGACCGATCCTTCGTAACGCCCTGAAAATGTAGTGATTTAAACCCGCCCGAGGGCCTTTGATTCATGGCCCACTCTTTGCTAGAGTTTCCGGCACGTGCCAAGTGTAATCTGCTCTCTCGCCCCGACCGAGAGCTCATCTGGCTGGTATGTTTTGGAGCAGGCATTGCCCGCTTTGCTTTAATAGATACCAGGCCTCCCACAAGATCTATCAAAGGCTTCCCTTCTTGCGGGAGTCAACTATCAAGGAGCGTTTGAAATGTCCCGATATGGGTTTATCAAGGGGAATGTACTTGCGTTGGCGATCTTCGCGATCGTCGGCCTGGCCGCAGGTACAGCAAAAGCGGACATTGTAGTTGTCACAGGAGTTAACAATCAGGGTACCGACAATGTCTTGCTTAACCCGGCGACTGATGTATCAACCGTAACGGGTACTGTTGGCGCGAACAATCTCGTGGTCAACTTTACCTCATCCAGTGGAAGTGGTTTGCTCAGTGCTGATCCGTCTGGCCAGGCGACTGTCAGCGGAGGTACGGGCAACATCGCTTTCACACAACTTACTTTTGGCCTGGCGAACAATGACACCTTTACACGTGCCGTATTCAATATCAATGCGGCAGGTAATGGGACAGTCACAATCCACGTCGAAGGTATTAATATCACTGGTGGCTCTTTTGAAGATGATTTCACCGTCGATGCGAACGGCCAGAACTTCTTCACGGTGACAGCCATCAACGGTCAATTGATTACGTCCATCAGTCTGTCGACAACCGATACATCTTTCGAGGATGTACGACAGGTTCGTCTCGGTGGTAGCGAGATTCAGTCGGTTCCAGAGCCGGCCAGCATGCTACTCCTGGGAACGGGTCTCCTCGGAATCGCTGCCGGTGTTCGTAAGCGGCTTGGAAAGAAATAGTCTGGAAGCGGCCTTGCTTTCATAGTATTTCACCCATACCGCGACAAATATGTTTTCACAGCCGCGTTTGCCCCGCGGCTGTAAAAGCATTCAAATTCAACCGGGTGTCCATAGCCAAGCGATATGCGTTCCCTCAATGAGGGAAGTGCGGACGTACGATCGAGGGGATGGTGTATAGGAATGTCCGCACAACCGACGATTTTTCCGCTGGATAAAAGCGGCCAGATTTATGCCCTGCAAGATGAAAAGGGCAACACGATAGGAACCGGAACGCGCGAAGTATGTGAGGTGTTGCTTTACATAATCACGAAGCCTGCCTCGCCGACTTCAAGCAAAATGAGTCCGCAACGGCCTAATGTCCGATCTGCAATAGCTGTGTAGCTTTAGGGTCGAGGGCAGCACTTCTGAAACTGTTGCCATCACCTCATCGTTACGTGTGCGGAGTGAACGATGAGTTTTACGGCGGCTGAAAGATCGAGCAAGGGATTCCCTGCAAACGACAGTGATTCTTCGCTGTTGAGTATTAGTGTTCGTAGTTTTAACTCCTCGCAAGATTCCAATCAAAGTTGTATTTGAAAGTGCGTTTGTCGTGGTGTGCCTGTGAAGCAAAGTCGATTCGGAGCCCTCAAGAGAGTCTCGGGCAGGTTAAAACAAATCTGGCTCGGGCGAGACGAGCAGTCACAACCGCGTCCCATGCCGCGCCTCCTCGTCGTCGACGATGAAGAGTCGATCTGTTTCTCGATGAGCGAGTACTTCTCGTTGCAGGGATTCAGGGTGGATACGGCGTCTGAGTTGGAAGAAGCAGAAAAGCTGCTGGGGGTCACGAACTACAAAGTCGTCATTCAGGATCTGCGCCTCACGATGACGACCAACCAGGACGGCCTCGACATGATCAAGCTGATCAGGCAGCAGAACCCACAAACGCGAATAGTCGTGTTGACTGCTTACGGTACCGCTGAAATTGAAGACGAAGCGAGACGTTGTGGCGCCGATGCATTTCTCAGAAAGCCCAAGCCGCTTTCGCAGGTGGCCCAGGTAGTCCAGGGCCTGATCGAATCTCCTCCCCGCCAAGCCGCCCGTCCGGCATAGAGCCACAAAAAGGCACAAAGGAAGACACAAAATAAATTTTTATTGAGCTGTCCAGCTTCCTTCTGGTTTTATGTTTTTGTGTCTTTTGTGCCTTTTTGTGGCTCAATGAAAGTCGTGGGAGGGCGCGGCTGCGATGGTTAACGAGAGCGGCTGCACGTGGCTCGCTTTCACTGAGACGACGTTATCCTGATTCTGCAACGCCCCTTCGATTAGCAGAAACGGATGTCCGACCAGCTCGAGCCGATACTGATCAAAGAGTTGAGGCGTGACGATGATGTTGCTGACACCCGTCTCATCCTCCAGACTCAGAAACATAAACCCTTTTGCCGTCCCGGGACGCTGGCGAACGATGACCCATCCCGCGACGCGCACAAATGTCCCATCGCGCAGCATACGAATATCAGCCGCTCGTAATGCTTTGAGTTTTTTCAGCTCTCCACGGTGATACGCAACCGGATGTTTTCCGATCGTCAATCCAGTCCCACGAAAATCCGCATCCACTCGCTCCGTCAGAGTCATTTGCTGCAACGGTGAATTGCCATCCTGCTCGAGCAACGCACGGTACAGTTCTCCCGGAGACCGCGTGACACGTTCAACCTGCCACAGTGCATCGCGACGATTGACCTGGTTTGCGACGTGCGTCTGAATAAAATTCAACGCCCCAACGCCGGCCAACTTTCTCAATTCATCTTTGCGCAGTTCAGGCACGCGATTGCGCAAGTCGTCGATGCCGGCGAACGGACGCACCGCTCTCTCTCTGACGATCGCGTGTCCTGACTGCCGGCTCAGCCCTCTGACGTATCGCAATCCGAGACGAAGTGCGAGCTCAGCATGACGCGGAGACAGGGAGACACGGGGACGCGGGGACACGGTGTTCTCCCCGCTCCGTATCCCCACGTCAACGCGTCGCCGCGTCTCCGTGTCCCCGTGTCTCCGCGTCTCCGCGTCGTCTGCCTCCTCGAGCGTGCACAACCAATCCGAGCACGTGATATCGATGGGCAAAATCTTCAATCCATGACGTTGCGCGTCTTTAATGATCGTGAAGGGCTGGTAAAACCCCATCGGCTGGTTGTTGAGGATCGCCGCCGTGAATGCCGCCAGGTAATTACATTTCAGCCACGCACTCGCATAAGCGATCAGAGCAAAACTCGCCGCATGCGATTCCGGAAAACCGTAAAGCGCAAACGAAGTGATCGCCAGCACGATGTCGTCCTGCGTCTTACCGGTGATGCCATTGTCCTGAAGACCTTGCCGCAGTTTCAGCTCGATCGCTTTCATCCGGGCTTCTGAGCGTTTGAATCCAAACGCGCGGCGCAGCTCTTCCGCCTCACCACCGGAAAAGTTTGCGCAGAGCATGGCCATTTTCAGCAGTTGCTCCTGAAACAGAGGCACTCCCAGCGTGCGACTCAACACCGGCTCCAGTAATGGATGCGCGTAAGTAACAGGCTCTCTGCCCTGCCGGCGCTTGAGATAGGGGTGGACCATGTTTCCGACGATGGGGCCGGGCCGGATAATCGCTACCTGGACCACGATGTCGTAAAAATTCGCTGGCCGCAGTCGCGGCAGGCACGACATCTGGGCGCGACTCTCGACCTGGAACATTCCGATCGTGTCGGCGTTTTGCAGCGCTTCATAAACGCCCCTGTCGTTCTGCGGAAGATGTGCGAGATCGACGTCGTCGTGGTAGCAATCGCGAATCAAGTTGAGCGATTCTTCGACGACGGCCAGCATACCGAGTCCCAGCAGATCCACTTTGATCAGGCCGAGGTCTGCGCAGTCTTCCTTGTCCCATTGGACCACCACGCGGCCGGGCATCGCAGCGGGTTCGAGCGGCACGATGGAATCGAGCTGTCCCTGGCAAATCACCATGCCTCCCGAATGCTGGCCGAGGTGACGCGGCAGGTCCTGCACCATCTGATAAAGCTCGAAGAACTTCCTGATTCGCGGGTTTTGTAAATCCAGACCCGCGTTACGAAACTGGCGCTCGCTGGAATCTTTCGGGTCTTTCCATTCCCACGTGTGGACCAGGCCGGCAAGACGTCCGAGTGTTTCTTCATCAAAATCCAGCGCCTTGCCGACTTCGCGTGCTGCCGAACGTCCGCGATATGTGATGACGTTCGCCGTCATCGCCGCGCCGAGTTTTCCGTAGCGCGTGTAAACGTATTGAATTGCCTTTTCGCGTTTTTCTCCGCTCGGCAGATCGAGATCGATGTCGGGCCATTCGCCTCGCTCTTCTGAAAGAAAACGCTCGAACAACAACTCCATGCCGATGGGGTCGACGGCGGTGATTCCCAGTGAATAACAGACGGCGCTATTTGCGGCCGACCCGCGTCCCTGGACCAGGATGCCTTGTTCGCGACAAAACTTAACGATGTCCCAAACAATCAGAAAATAACCCTCGAGCTTGAGCTTTTCGATCAGCTTCAACTCGCGTTCGATTTGCGGGAGCGCTCTTTCGTAAGTGGGTGCGCCGTGCAAACCCGTGTAGCGCCAGCGCGCGCCTTCTTCCGTGCGTTTGCGCAGGAAGGAGGTCATGGTTTCGCCGGCGGGCACAGGATATTTGGGAAATTCGTACCCGAGATCTTCCAGCGTGAACTTCAGTCGCGATGAAAGCTCAGCGGTGTTCGCGATCGCTTCCGGCAGATCCGCAAAGAGCCCGCGCATCGTGTCGCTTGATTTCAAATATCTTTCGGAGTTTTGAGCCAGCAGGCGCCCGGCCGTTTCGAGTCGCACGTGATTGCGAATGCACGTGAAGACGTCTGACACTTCGCGGCGCGCGGGTATCGCATGACAGACGCCGTTGGTAGCGAGTAGTGGCAAACGATTGCGCCTGGCAAGCTCGATCACCAGATGATTGCGGGCTTCTTCGTCGCGATCAAAATGGCGTTGCAGCTCCGCGTACACGTTCTTTTTCCCAAACACTTCTATCAGCCATTCGACAGCTCGCTGCGCGTTGTTTATGGCTTTCGCGATTGGCCCATCAAATCCACCAGTCAAACAGACGAGTCCCGGCGCATGTGCTGCCAGCTCTTCAGATGTAACTACACACTCGCCCGGCTTTGCGTGTTTTGGCACACGCAACTTCATCAGCGAGATCAGGCGACAGAGATTTTGGTAACCCTGTCGAGTTTTAACGAGAACAGGTACCGAGCCGACGTCTTGAACACTTATCTCCGCCCCGATATGGGCCTTGATCCCATTCTTCTTCGCAGACAGGTGAAACCTTGGCGCGCCGTAAACACCATCGCGGTCCAGCAACGCCATCGCCGGCATCTCCAACGCGAGCCCCGCAGCGATCAACTCTTCCGGCACAGAAGCACCCTCAAGGAAACTGAACGCCGACCGCGCATGTAACTCCACATATGACACTTTTTGTGTTCCTCTTTGTGCCTCTTTGTGGCCCTAATCGTAATTCCCTTCTACAAACCAATTCTTCGAATTCAGTTCGCGATAAATCCGATACAGAGACTGCTTACTGCCTGACTCGATCGTCACGTCCCATTCATCGCGCGCCCAGCGGTCGTCACGCCACCAGTCACCCGTAGTCCTCCACGGTCCCGCCACGTTAACCACTTTTCCATAAACACTTCGCTGCTTACTCCACGCGCTGACCTGCGTGGGCCAACCCTGATTAGCCTCGACTATCGCTCGCAGTGGCGGCCGAAACATGCGAAAGCCAAGAGTTAAATTCGAATCTCGCATTTCGCATTTCGCATTTTTCTCTTTGCGACGCTTAAGCTCGGTAAGCGTGAACCGTTTAACGCTGAACGCATCGGGCCGGTGAGTGTCGAGCAACACCGGCGAACCGATGTTTTCCTCGCCGACGAGTTTTGCGAGTCGCGCGAGCGTGAGCTCGAGTTTGTCTGGCGCCGGCGCCAACGGCACAAACAATCCGTTCTGCAATACACGCGGCTTCACCGGTTCACACGCCATTGAAATCGCTCTGACGGCTGTCTGCGGCGGATGCATCTCCGTGTCGAGCAATAACAATTTCAAAAACACTTTGTGATCGCGCATCGGGTGAGGCAGAGACAATTTGCGCTCGTGCGTCGTCTGATCTACCAGTTGCATCACGATCGACAGCTCGTTCGTCGCCAGCGCATAAGCGTCCAAAGCCGCGCAGAGCTGATGGAGGAGCCGCGCGAAAATAAATGAGAGTGGTTCGAGTTCTGAAAGCGCGTGTTCGAGCTCGATCGAATTTGCGAAGACAGGCTCAGGCTGTTTGACTCTCAACTGTCGCTCGGTTTTTCCGGCGGCGAGTTGTTGCAGTTTGAGCCCTTCCTGCCCCAGACGCTCCGAAACACCCGCCGCCGGAAGCGATGCGAGATCGGCAAACGTGCGAATACCCCAGAGCTTTAGTGTTTCCAGGATCTCGCCGGCAACTTTTTTCTCGATGTTGACGAGCGAGTAATCGAGATGATCGACCGGAAACTCTCCGAGGCACGTAAGTTCTTCACCAGTTGAAACGAACGTTATGCCCTGCAAACGAGTGGCAGCGTGTATCGCCGCATCCGGATTCGCTGCTACGGCTACGTTGACCGCCGTTTCCAGACCGCCGTGTGCGCGAGACTGTTTCGCTCGCACAGCTACTTCACTCGCGAGTTCATACGCAGAGCCAAACAACAGCTCACAACCGTCGACGTCGATCGCGACAGTGTCGCGGCGAGTCTCTTCAATGATTGGCGAGAAGCTGTAGGCAAACTCCCGCAGAGAGAGATCGGGCGAAAGGCCTGGCGCATGGATACAGGCAAACATGGGTTGCGAAGATTAGCGAAAATTTACGAACATTGTCAACGCCTATGCATGGGCCCTGAACTGGCTCTCGTTCACCCACGGAGAGATAGGACGCTGGCGATTTACCTGTATCGAGTTGAAGTGCAAAAGATTTCCATGCGTGACCGATGGCTGATTTACGGGAACCTGCTTGCGCATCGGTAACACGTTGCTTTGGCTCGCCGGCTCCGAAGCCCGCGACCACTCCGCCGCTCCCTTTAATTCCAGAGTGAGCGCCGCACACGATCGCGTACACGCCTCTTCTGAAATCACGGTGATGACGGTTGGTCTATCTTCGACTGTACGGCGAAACCGGTACCACCAGGACGAGATGATCCGGCGCGCATCCTTCCCCGGCACGTCGCCGAGATCGAGAATCACCAGGCCAAATCCACCTGCGTGCAACAAGAGATCTGTGGCTTTGAAAGCATGCTCGAGATTTCCCGCACAACGAACCCACAGCAGCCGATCGAAATCTATGCCGGCAGCAGCCGCGGCGGTTGGTGCAAACGCATCGCTTGTATCGACTAAGGCACATGTCTCTTCGTGTGTAGTTGCATGAGCCAGCATCGAAAACATAAGACTCGTGCGTCCGGACGATGCGGGTCCAGAGAGCTCGCTGAGCGCGCCTCGTGGCAGGCCGCCGGTTAAAGCATCAATCTCGTCGACGCCCGTGGAAAGAGTTTCGACCACCGGCTTTTGCTGGATCTTGAATGCATCGCCAAAACGACTGGCAATGTTTGACTGGAGCTCAGCTTTTGAGAGTGCGGCTTTCATGATTATCGTTAGAATCTCTCAGCGTAATTGCGACATTAGTCTTGTATGACCTATATGGCCTGTAGGACCTATAAATGCCGAAATTCAAATCTTCTGACAGCAAAGCCTGGGATTTAATCCCGCCGCGTCCCACGCTCTCCGCGGTCAGAAACGCAGCCGCCGGCTGTCGTGCCTGCGACCTCTGGAAAACGGGAACGCAAACAGTTTTTGGAGAAGGCTCTCGTCAGGTAAGAGTCATGTTTGTAGGTGAGCAACCAGGCAATGAAGAAGATTTGACGGGCAAACCTTTTGTCGGACCAGCCGGCCGGTTGTTCGACGATGCACTCGAAGCAGCAGGCATCGATCGGAAACAAACCTACGTCACCAATGTTGTCAAACATTTCAAATGGGAACCGCGCGGCAAACGCCGGATCCACAAGAAACCCAACTCCATGGAAATCGCTGCTTGTCGTCCCTGGCTTGAAACAGAGATCGCGCTTGTCAAACCCGATGTCATCGTTGCCCTGGGCGCTACTGCCGCCCAATCTCTTCTCGGGCCGCAATTTCGCGTCACAAAACAACGCGGCGAATTTATCCCTTCAACTCTTGCTCCCTACGTCATGGCTACTGTTCACCCCTCATCGATTCTTCGTGCTCCGGACGATGAAACGCGACGGCTCGAGTCGCGGCGCTTCATCAACGACCTCAAAAAACTCGCCAAGGTAATCAAATAACTGCTCACGCCCCGGTTCCGTTCGCACGGTGGCTTTAGCCCGGTGGTGGCGTTCACTGCGCCCAATCCAGAAGGGATTCAAATCCGGACGATGAGGGGCACATTGATTACCGGGCTAGAGTCACAGTGCGAATCGAACCCTCCTAAAAAAACCACTTGACGTGGCGCTCAACATGTTCGAGAATGTTCGCTAGATTTTCGGTTGTCAACCGAAAATTATTTTTAGGGAAGTACAAAGAGGAGCCCACCATGTCAGTTACGGCCAAGCAAAGAAGGATCTATGACTTTATCCGGAGGTATATCGAATCGAACCAGGAAGCACCCACCATCGCGGAGATTGGGCGGCAGTTTCAGATGCGATCGTCGGCGAGTGTTCACGCAGTGCTGATCGCGCTGGAACGTGAGGGGTTGATTAAGCGGATTCCGAACGTCAGCCGGGGGATGGAGATTGTCAAACAGGAAGAGAGTGACGATGAGGACAACGAGATCCCTTTATTGGGGACGGTAGCAGCCGGCCAGCCAATCGAAGCGATTCTTAGTCACGACGTCATCTCGGTGCCGAAAGATTTGCACGGTCACGGACGAACTTTCGCGTTGCGCGTGCGTGGCGATTCGATGATCGAGGAAAACATTAGGACGGCGACATCATCATCGTCGCGTCACAAAAAACCGCTGACAACGGTCAGATGGTTGTCGCCCTCATCGACGGGAATTATGCGACGGTTAAGAAGTTTTACCGCGATACTGACTTTATACGTCTCGAGCCGGCCAACCCACAGTTCAAACCGATCTTTATTAAGACTCCTGAACGGATCCAGATCCAGGGCGTCGTGAAAGGTTTGATTCGGAAATATGCCGCCTAAGGGTGAGGCCACAAAGAGGCACAGATGCATGCGCAAAGTGAACTTGAGTTTCTCGGGTTTGCGCTGAGTGATTGTACCGTCGAATTAAGTGATACCTCGGCGAAGTACCTGCGAGTGGTGCACGGTACGGCGCTCGAGCTGGCGGTCCACAATCAATTCGGTGCAGACATCGGCGGCTTCTGGTTGCTCTCGAGTCAGATCAACCAGTTGCGTCGCCTACCCGAATATTATTCACCAGACGAAGCTCCCCTCGTCGAATTCGCAATCGAAGCCTACCTCGCCGCACAAATCCGCGAGTTTGAGCTTGATCTAATCTGAGAACGTCTGCGAGACTTTGGACGGTTATTAAAACTAGTGCTCGATGGCCAAAAACTCACAGATCGAATGGACACACCACACCTTTAATCCATGGTGGGGTTGCAAGAAGGTTTCTCCGGCCTGCGATAACTGTTATGCGGAACTCTGGGCTAAGCGTATGGGCCATCGCCTTTGGGGAACAGACTCACCGCGGCGTTTCTTTAGCGATGCCCACTGGCGCGAGCCTCTGAGATGGAATGAAGAGGCTCGACTGTCTGGATCTCGTCAACGAGTCTTTTGCGCAAGCATGGCAGATGTGTTCGAGCGCCGCGCCGATTTGAATCCACAGCGTTGTCGGCTGTGGGAATTGATTGATAACACACCTAATCTCGACTGGCTTCTGCTCACAAAGCGTCCACAAAACGTCACTCGTATCGCACCTTGGGGAAGTAATTGGCCTGCTAACGTTTGGCTTGGTACAAGTGTAGAAAACCAAATCTTGGCTGAGAAGCGGTTGCCGTTCTTGTTAAAGAACCCCGCGACGGTCCGGTTTCTCTCGTGTGAGCCGTTGCTTGGACCTCTGGATTTGAGCCGATGGTTTAGACGAAACGGCTATTATCCCATCGATTGGATTATAGCGGGCGGTGAAAGTGGGTCGGCCTCACGTCCGATGCATCCCGACTGGATAACGAGCCTTTTGCACCAGTGTCAGCACTTTGCTGTTCCGTTTCATTTTAAGCAATGGGGTCAATGGGCCCCAGTACAAGTAGTTGAGGAAACGAACGGAATGAGGTTGGTGCAACTCAACAATGAACGGCCTGTTGAAATGGTGCGGATGAGCAAGAAGCTCAATGGGCGAACGCTCGAAGGAACTACCTGGGATGGGGTGCCTCTCACACCTCTAATGCATGCCTAAACTAGACCTCAAAAATTACACCGGACGTGGGCGCGAACACGCTTACATAAAACATTACCTGCTTGCGAAGTATCTTTCTCGCTGGGGATATAAGATTGGCAGTAAATGGGATCCATTGGTCTTTATCGATGGATTCGCCGGTCCTTGGGGGTCAAACGACGAGGAATTTAACGATGCCTCTTTCGGCATCGCTATTAGAGCACTAGGCGAAGCCATTGATGGGTTATCGAAAATAAATAGAACCGTACGGGGACTCTGTGTGTTCGTTGAAAAAGAGCCGCAACCATTTGCAAAGCTCGATGAATTTGCAAGGACACATTCTACCGACACGGTAGGCGCTATAGCTCTCCAGGGCCGCTTCGTAGATACGATTCCTGCGATCGATAAATACATCGCGGAGATTGGCAATACACCTTTTAAGCTTGTCTTTTTGGACCAAAAGGGCTGGGCCGCAGCTCCCATGAATCAATTAAAAACATTTGTGGGATCCCGAAGCTGCGAACTACTCTTCAACGTAATGACCTCCTTTCTGACGCGATTTGTGGATAGAGAGGGAATGGAGGAAAGCTACCATTCCTTCTTTGGACGCAACGTGGTTGATAGGATTCGGGCTTTACCGAAAGGAACTGGAGAACGGGAAGAAGCAGCTGTAGACGAGTATTGCCAAAGCTTGCGCGAAATATGCCACTTTAAATACGTTTCGCAAGCCGTAATCCTGGATGCATCTAAAGAAAGAGTTCGCTATTACTTCGTATTCGCCACCAACAGTCTTCATGGTATTCAGGTGTTCAAAGATGCAGAATCACAAGCAGCAGAAGCCCAGGACGAATTGCGGCACGAAACAAGACTCAAGAAGCAAGCACAATTCGGGTTGCCATTCGGAGGTCCCGCTCCGAAATCCTCCAAGGCTCTTACTCTGCAGAAGCGCTATCTTTCTCGCTCACGCGAAAAAATTGTAAGTGCGATCCGAAACAGCCGCAGCGCCACAGTGTCCTACGATGAATTGTACGGGGAGGCGATGTCGTTCCCACTCGTTACAGAATCTGACCTGCACGAAATACTTCTGTCATTAGAACCTGACGTGCGACTAAACCTCGCCGGGCACCGTCGCAAAAAGCCTCTTTTGTTTAAGGGAGATTACGTGACTATCCATTCACGGTCGCTCAAGTAAGCTTCGTCAGGTCTCGTGATGAAGTGTCCCTTTGCTCTTTACGGAAGCGCACGACGGTGAAGGCGATACCGATTATTATCATTGTGCCGCCGGCGAGAGTGCGCCAGCCGATTTCTTCGTCCAGGACAATCATCCCGAGGATTACGGCGACGACGGGTGTGACGAGGGCTATCAGCATCGATTTCGTCACGTCGAAGTTCAGCACGAGCCAGTAGTAAAGCAGAAAGGCGATGACGGAGCCGACGAGCGCCAAATAGAAAAGCGAGATCACGGCCATCGGCGTCCAGCGAATGTTTAGCGGGTTGCCTTCGAACGCGACTCCGACGCTCAACAGCAACAACAGACCAAAGAACATTTGACCCGCGGCGAGTACCGATGGATTGAGGTTCTTTCCGTAGGCCTTCACGAGCACGTTCGAATACGCCGCGGAAAGCGAACCCACCAGCACCGCGACGCTTCCTGCCAACGCACCTTTTCCCGCAATTGAAAGCTGATTTGAAAAAACCACTGCAACGCCACACACACCCAGCACGACTCCCACGATCCTCGCCCAACTCAAGCGTTCACCAGGGAGATGAAAGTGTGCAAATACCAATCCGAACGCTGGAATAGTCGCTTGCAGGAGCGCTGCCAGACCTGAAGAGATGTGCTGCTCCGCCCAAAAGATCAACCCGTAATTAAATCCAAACGAGAGAATTCCCGTACCCGCCAAAAGGATCCACGCGGCACGTGTTTTTGGCAGCGGCACACGACGAACACGGATCCAAAAGAACAGGACCGTGCACGCAATTACAAACCTGATACCGGCAAAGGTGAATGGAGGCAGGGCGGCGAGACCCAGCTTAATGAACAGCCAGGTCGATCCCCAGATGCCGCAGAGTATTAGCCAGACGAGGCGGGCTTTCATTGCCACTTTCCGATTGCCAATTGCCAATTTGCTTGAACCCGTTGCTCAACACAAATCGGCAATCGGCAATCGGCGTTTGGCAAATAACTAAACCATTGGGTCAGCACTGTCGAGTTTGATAATCGCGAATGCCGCTCCTTGTGGATCGGTAAGGATCGCGAAGCGTCCGATTCCGGGGATATCATCCGCCGGCTTCATGACGTTCGCGCCGAGCTCAGTTGCTCTTTGGACCTTGGCATCGCAATCATCGACTGCGAAGTAGACCAGCCAGTGCGGCGGGATCGGTCCCATTTCCGGCGTGATCCTGTACATGCCGCCGGCGGCACGATCGTCGTTCCTGAACATTGTATATTCGATTGGACCACCCGACATCTCCTCCCTGGCCCAACCAAACAGGTTCGAATAGAACTGTCCGGCCTTCTGCGTGTCGTTTGTGCCGAGCTCATTCCAGCAAAGAGAGTTTGGGGCGTTGTAAATGCCAGCGCCGCTCTGCTCTTTTGCCTGCCACAGCGCAAATACCGCGCCGGTTGGATCCTGGACCACCGCCATACGGCCCAAAGTCGACACGTCGAATGGTCCATTCAAGAGAGTGGCGCCTTCAGCTTTCGCCTTTTCCGCTGCTTCGTCGGCATTTTCGACGGAAACATAGCTGAGCCAGTGAGGGGGAATTCCCTGTGCTTTCATATCGGGCATCAATTCGTAGAGTCCGCCGACGTCTTTTCCGTTGAGTCTCAGAATCGTGTAGGTGCCGTGCGATCCCATCGAGTGATCTTCGTGATCCCAACCGAAGAGTTGCGTGTAGAAATTTTTCGCAGCCGCGGAATCCGATGTTCCCAACTCAACCCAACAAAACGTACCGGGCTTATATTGAGGTGTGTGTTGCATTCGAGCTTCAGTCATTAGTCGATCTCCTTATTGTTCGAACAAGAACGTTGACGCTTTTTCACGCGTCGGGAAACGGGGGAGAAACTTTTTCTGTTTTCGGAAGGCGCTTAATCTATCACTTATGATGGAAAAACAGAACCGAGCGCGGTAGCGAGCACCGTTGCGATGCCGGTTGGATGAGGTCAGTACCGTGGTTTTTAAAAAACGAAATGCGCTACTCCCAGCAAGCTGAAAGCAGCGCAATCCGTTTTCCTAAAGTTTGCCGAAGCTCCCTATAGGATGGCGACTAGAGCATGTACACACTCACGTCGCCAATTTGTATCCCGGTGACCAACTGGCGGTCAGTCAATCGCCGGTCAGCACTCGAATCATTTTTCAATAATCCTCACACTCTTGCGAGTGCGGTGCCGTTAGGTTTTTGTTGTGGTGGCTTTTCCTCCACCGCCGGTTACGCTCCGGCAACGAAGCTCAACTTTCGCTGAGCCGCTTTGCTCCCTTCGGCGGGTCCTTGCCTCCGGGTGCCATTCGTTTTTATTCGAATGGCTCGAGAAAGTCTCGCAACCTTCTCTAGCTGAGCCTTTCGGCTCCGATAAGGGCGTCAATAGAATCAACAGCCGCCTGTCACTTCTCTCGCTCGGGCGTCACCGCCCGATTGCCGATCCCTTTCTCTGTCTCGAAGGCCGTAACCTTCGTGACAGGGGGTTTATACCGCGAGACGATTTTTAGATCAAATTTTTGAGTGTTTTATTTTTCAGAACTGTTTTCTACTTAAGTTTCTTCAACGCCGCTGCGATCTTTTCCCGCACGAGTTTCATTTCTTCTTCGCTTTCGTATTTCGTGCGCGGCCAGAAAAAACCTTTCAAACCATCCTTTCTCCGCCGCGGCACAACGTGTACGTGCAAATGCGGCACGCTCTGGCTGACACGATTATTCATCGCGACAAACGTTCCTTCGGCATCGAGGCCGGATTCGACTGCGCGCGCCAGCAACTGCGCGGCTTTGAAATATGGTTCGACCAGCGATGGCGAGAGCTCGCCGAGTGTTTCAACGTGTTCGCGCGGAACGAGCAGCGTGTGTCCGGGAAATAACGGCCGGTGATCGAGAAACGCCAAGGAGTTCTTGTCTTCGTAAACCACAGTCGCAGGGACTTCGCCGGACACGATTCGACAGAACAAACAGTCCATCAATTTAGATTCCTTTCCACTGTTCACACAGATGAATGCACGTCAAAACCCGGCCTGATAAAACTGCGCGCGTCCGGAAAAAATTTTTCCAAACGGTGTCGCAGGCCCTCGAGTTGTAGCATCAACGGCACAATCGTTTCCGCACGTTCCGGCAACGATAGTTGCATCAATCGCCAGGCCGCAATCGAGCGATCAATGCCGATCAGCGCCACTTTCGCAGATCCGTCGGAATCCTTCGGTAAGTCGAGCCCTTCGTCGAGCTCTTCCCGTCTTCCGGATAGCGCTCGGATCGTCTTTACAGCGATCTGGTACTGGTACCATTGAATCACTTCACGTGCATCTTCCAAACTTTCCGTGCGTTCCATCGTTTGATCAAAGTCACGAAACCAGTCGCTGGCCGCGTTCGCATATTTCTTCCCGAACCTGGCTAAGGGATGGTTATCGACAAGTTGTCTTTTTCGTCGATAGCGTGATTCGTCTTCGCACGCGGTCTCAGTGAGATCTACGCCGGCTGCTTTGGCCCACCCGGCGATCACCTCGCGTGTTTCCTGAAAAATGGCTCCGAGTTTTCGCCAGAATGCCTCGTTTCGAATATCGTGGTTCTCGATTGAAACGTCGTCTTCCTGTTCGGCTGCATAGACCAGACAACGTGAGGTTAATGGACACCGCTCACACCAACGATCGCAGTAATTGTAAATGCCCGAGATCAAGTCAGGATTATTGGCGAGCTCGGTGAGGTTTCTTCGTCGCATTGATTTGTCTCCTTGATGAGGATTAAGGTTGGCTCATTCTAAGCTACTATCGTGCGAAATGACAGCGGACGTCAGGAAACAATTCGATCGAGTTTTTCTGCAACTGCAAGAGCTTGGCGTGTTGCTTTTGTCTGACGCGAACCTGCCGAGTGTGAGCGGAATAGTGACAGGCGAAAAGCTTCGCGGATCGTGGTGGGCCCACAAACAGGCGCAGACGATCTTCGCAGTCAGCGGACTGCTCGAGGATCACAAAGATGTTCTGATCACGAAGTTGATCTCAGACAAAGTAACCTTTGTACATCGTGAACTCTGGGGACGAATCTACTCGATCGGGACGGCACGCGAATATTGGCAACTGCAAAACCTGTCTCCAGCGGCGAAGCTTCTGCTCAAAGCCGTCGACGCTGAAGGTTCACTGGAAGCAAACAAGCCTGGCAGGAAAATCGGAGCAAAACCAGCGGACGCTGCGCGTGAACTCGAGCTTCGACTGTTGGTCCATGCGGAGCAAAAACACTCAGAGTCAGGAGCGCACACGAAAGTGTTGGAAACCTGGGACACGTGGGCTGAGCGCGCCGGATTTCGCGCGAGAGCCCAGAGCGCGGCAGCGTCAAGACGGTTCCTCGAACAACGACTCGCACAGATCAATAATGGTTACGGCAGCCTGCCGTGGACGAACGCACCGAAATGATCAATAAAACTTCGCGGATACTAATGCTGCTTCTCCTGCTCGCGTGTGGGAGCGCAGTAGCGGCGCAGGAACAAGCACCCAGGACTTTCAACTACGCCTTCGTCAGTCCAAACACACGTGAAAAACTGAAGATCGAAGATGCGATCAAAGGAATGAACTCGCCCGAAGAAATGCAACTGCGCATGAAGGCCGTCAATCTGAGTTGCGTCGTGAGTTCGAGGATCCGCG
>Ga0105237_10003352_pt1 | contig 19074 bp, 14 predicted proteins | sample KBSC24metaG_FD_81520 | JGI IMG/M metagenome (GOLD analysis project Ga0105237, IMG submission 81520) | Corn rhizosphere microbial communities from Kellogg Biological Station, Michigan, USA - KBS C2-4 metaG | ecosystem: Host-associated > Plants > Roots > Rhizosphere > Soil | place: Michigan, USA... | reverse complement strand
GTGCCCCCGGCAGGACTCGAACCTGCGGCCCTCTGCTTAGCTTCCAGCATCAGGCTTTCCCTGACCGCCCGTCAAAGCTGGGGTTGCTGGCTGGACTATATCTTGGACATCACAGTCCCGACCCGTATAGTCTCTGAGGATCCCCGTTCGTAAACAGGTTTCCTGCGGATTACCCAATCCTCGAGGATTTTTACTTGGACCGGAAGATCGAAGTACCTGAGGCTCTCAGGGCGTTCCCGCATACAGGGTCGTCCACTCAATGGGTTCTCGACACCGCAATTCCCCATCAAGGCTCCAACAAGGCAGATGCTCTATCCGCTGAGCTACAGGGGCACGTTTAATGGCTTGCGGCATGTTAGCACGTCAAAGACCGATGTCAACCGCGTCTCCAGCCGCATGAATAACGCCGAAGGCGTTCGGTAATTTCAGCCCAGGGTTGGAGCACCAGCGACAACCCTGGGATCAGAACATTAAATAGTCATGAACCCTGAAAGCATCCCGACGTGGGCCGCCCACGTCATCTCAAAAAGGAACTGGACGCTACAGTCGCTTTGTTGAAATCATTAGACTTACGCGTCTAGTTCCTTAGGAGGGTTCGCTAACCACCTAACCCCTTCAGGGTTTGAGGGGTTTGAAATTCATGTCCCAGGGTTCTCGCTGGCGCTCGAACCCTGGGCTGAAATTAGCGAACGCCTTCGGCGTTTAATCGTGGTCAATACCTGCAGACGCAAAGGTGCAAACAAAAAAGAGATCGCCCACGGAGGGCGATCTCCCTAAATCATACCGACAAGAACTGGCTTAAGCAGCGCGGAAGTGTTCCTTGGTCTCAGCAAACACTCGACGGCCGTTCAGCGCATCGTCGATGATCTCGCGCACTGCCGAGGTTTCCGGATTGACGTCCATTCGGTCGCACGCTTTCAAATGTCTGACGATACCCTCTGTAGCTATCTCGAGGGCCACGCCGTTGAGCTTTGAAAAACGGCGAGCCTGTATATGATCGATCCTCATAAGCCGCTCATGCAGCGGCAGGTGTGTATCAAAAGTCACGATTGCCTCTACTCCTCCAGACTAAGATCTGCGTCTCAAATGTATAAACTATAGATGCTCCGCCTACCCCCTTGGATGCAGCCTCCGCCCAAGGCAAGGCTTTGGATTCAGGGTAAAACCCCAAAAACACAAAGGTTGTCGTCTAGACATTGCCGCAGGGGTGTTCAGCGAAACGTTAGATTATAGCGAAGGAGAAAACGCTCGTCCATCTTTTTCTTTTCGGACCGTAAAAACGGTTTACAAGTGCGGAGAAGTGCCGAAAAGCTCCGCAAATTATGGACAAAGGCGCCGCCCTATTGCCTAAAAGGTTGATAGGGACAGCGCCGTTGCTGAGAAATAATAGTGCCGGGCGTTTACTTTTTTGGAAGTACGGTGTCTTTCATTGACTTTCCAACTCTGAACTTCAACGTGGTCTTGGCGGGAATCTGAATCGTTTCGCCGGTCGCTGGGTTCCGGCCTTCACGGGCTTTGCGCTCAGATTTTACGAGCTTTCCGAATCCTGGGAGAACAAACTCACCATTAGATTTAACCTCGCGCGCGGCTAAAGTGGATAGCTCTTCAAAGAACTCCTTCACCTGTGTGCGCTTCATTCCTGTGGATTCAGCGAAGTGGTTAACAACTTCCGATTGCGTCATGCGCTTCTTGCCTGGTGCGGCTTTGGTCGCCATAGTCTGGTGTAGTACCTCCAACGAGAACTAAATTGAAAAAGCAGTCGGACATTCATATATCACACTCAAGCGGCAAAGTCTTCAAGAAAACCAGCATTTCGCTAGGTTTTTTGGCCCAAAGGCGGCCCAGGGATGGGTGAAATCCGGTCAGGTTTGCTCCAGCGCCCGCAATGCCAGACCTTTGGCGACGGTCGTTAGTTCCTCACCGCTCCGTAGTTTGTGAGCTCCGAAGGTCTTCGCAAAGAACCGCCGCACCACCGGAACAAACGACGAGCCTCCCGTGAGGAAGATCGTGTCGATATCCGAGGATTTAACGCCACAATCGTTCAAAAGAGCCCGGATACACGAGGCTATGTTCTGAATGTCGTCCTGAATCCAGGATTCAAACTGCCAGCGTTCGAGAACGTCTTCCATGGGAACGTTTGATTGAAAGAACAGAAAACTCGCGCTCTCCTTTTCTGTGAGCTCGACTTTCGTCTGTTCCACCGCGCGATAGAGAGCGTAGCCAAGGTTTTCAGAGATGATCCGAATCAATGCCGCGACCTTTTCACGTTCCGACGCCTGGTTTTTCACTTCGCGCAAAACCGCCATCGTCTTGGGTTCCTTCAGCAGAAACATATGGTGCCAACTCGATAACTGCGAGTAGATCCACACCGGTACGGGTAGTTCTTTTCCGAGGGATACGTAATGAGATCCGAGGCCGAGTTTCGGTGCGACTAATCTCATCATGACTCTGCTGTCGAACGTATCGCCCGCGATCGGCACGCCGGAGGTACCCACCACCGGACTTTGACCGCTGTTCCTTCTGCCGGGACCGAGGCGAGCTAAAGTGAAGTCACTTGTTCCTCCGCCGAAGTCTCCGATCAGAACCAATTCATCGTGATCGAGTTGAGTTTCATACTGATACGCAGCGGCAACAGGCTCCAACTCGAATGAGACTTCCTGAAAGCCGGCTAACTCGGCGGCGGCTTTCAAGCGCTCGAGTGCCAGCGTTTCGTCGGCATCGTTTTCGGCTCCAGAAAAGCGAACCGGGCGGCCTAACACCACGCGAGATGCCGGAGTGTCGAATTGCTGCATCACGGCCGCGCGCAGGCGTCGCAGAATAATCGCGACCAGGTCTTCCAACCTGTAGTGACGTCCGTTGATCGTCGTAGCAAAGAATAAGGGACTGGCCAGGTACGACTTGATCGAGACTACGAGTCGGCCTTTCGTGGCTGCGTCGAGATATGCGTTGATGGCTTCTGGTCCGGCTTTCGTTTCAGCAGGTTGTGGTGAGGCCTTTTCCTTTGCGGGAAAGTAAAGAATCGACCGGAAGTTTGTGATCGTATTCAAACCATCTTCGAACGTTGCGAGCGTCGCCTGCCGACCCTCATCAGCCACGGCGATCGCGCTGTTGGTTGTGCCAAAATCCAGACCGATGACCGTCATTTGTTGATCCTTGTATCTTGAGGCGGCTTCTTCTCTACGCTGTCTTTGAACAAAATATCACCTCATCAACGAAATGTTTTTTCCCTAAACACCATTACAGGTTGTAATTCACCAAATTGATCTTTCAGCATAAGGTTCCCGATGAAACTAATTCTTATCTCACTCTCGCTGTTGATTTGTTTTAGTTCCGCAACTCTTGCGCAGGACACAATAGACTCGAAAACCAGGAAACTGCTTGAACAGGCTGCTAAGGTCGGCAATCCACTTCCAAGTGAGATCACCGTTAACAGCAGCGTCCAGGTGCAGGCCGTCCTCATTCCGCGAATTGATGCCAAGCGGATTTTTGGCAAAGAGATAAGCGAGAACTATGCAGTGATTCAATTGATTGTGGGCAACAAAAGCCCTGCGGCGGCGTTTATTATCCATGGAGTCTTTATCGACTATCGCGATTGGCCGCTCAGTGGGGCCACACCTTCCGCATTGCTGGTCGAAAGCAAGCCTAACAAATATCAGGCCGCCTCCGTAGCCAGTCAGGTAGCCAGTGAAGAGTATCGTGTTGTGAGAGGACAACTGCTTGACGCTCAGGCCGACACACTGCGTAACCGTTTTCTGCGATGGCTGACGTTGGCAGGCAATCTGGCTGGCGCCTTTACTTTCTCCTTGAATGAAGAAGGCATCGTTAAGGGCATCGCGGCCGTAACGGGCGTTGGAATTCCCGGTGTCGCCACCGCTTGGCCCGATAAAACTGTGGAACAGCTCAACCGGGTAAGTGACCTGGGATTTCGAGCCAACAAGGTGGTGCCCAAAGATTCCTCTGAGATCATTGTTTGCTTTTTTCCCATCGATAGGTTTCTGACTCCGGGTTTTCGAAGACTCTTTTTGAGGTCACCAGCGCTTTTCTTTGCGCCGTTGCAGATGCTGGCCGATAGGAAAATGGAAGGTGAAGCCAGGGCCGCTATGGACGTTTTTCTGCAAGGAGCGGGTCTTGATTTCAAAGACCTGCAACAAGGTCTGCCCTGCTACATGAAGGTCCGTCATCCCGATGCGGACCGGCTTGGTTTCGACGTCTGCCTGAGCCGGATGGGTCTCGAGCTTTACACCGACTCCACGGGTGAAAAGAAGATGAGGGCCAAAGGCGCCAGAGATAAAGATGGCAACATGGTGACACCCGATAAAAACTTCGCGACCTTCATGGCTCTTGAATTCTTCGGCAACGTCAGTCTCAATCGCGTTGCCGTTACAGTCGATGGCGTGATGGCGGTGGACGTAAACGCGATCGCGGGCAGAATCGACGAAGTGGATATAGATGATGTGGCCGATTGCAGCGACGCCACCAACGAATGTTTATGGACAAACGTCGCTGCGGGTGGCGGCGTACGTACGGGCGTGATTCGCGGCGCCTATCTTAAAGACGCGCAACTCAAGCTGGCCGAGACAGAAGCACTATCTATTACCGATCTTAAGACGATCGAGGAGGAATCGACTGACGACGAGTTGCATTTTTCTTTCAAACTCAACGCACCAATTCCTAATCAAACCAAACTTCATTTCACGGTGACGAAACCTGCCGCGACTACCGGGGGCAAAGCACTTGAAAGTAATACGTGGGAATATGTGGTTGCTTACTTTCCTTCCGCTACGGCAATTACTTCGGTTATTCTCGACAATGCTTCGGCGCCCACCAAGCTCACAGTAAAAGGAAAAGGCTTTAAGGGCACTCCTTTAGTCGTCTCCTTGCTTCCGAAAACGGGCGACTCGGTAACGGTCAAGCCAAACGACGTTACCTTGAAGGATGATGCGACGTTCGAAGTCGTACTGCCCACGGATGCCAAGAAGCTCCACGCCGGTTGTTGGCGAGTGCAAGTGACAGCCGCCGGAATTGCTTCAAACAAATCAGAATGGTTTGCTGTTCCACCAGATCCGGTTTTGGATTCCGCGGAGCGCACTGACAAATTCATATTTGTAAAAGGAAAAGACTTAATGGATTTCGGCGCCTGCGGCGGCCAACAGGTGAGTTTCAAACTGTTGGGAAAGAACGCCTCCGATACGACGGACCTTGAGGTCAAAGATTGGAACAACGGCGCTCCGCTGTTGAATCTGCCTGACAAAGCGAAGGAAGGCGAATGGAAGGTACAGGTCTCAAACAAAAAGGGAGACAAAAAGAATGACAAGCCTTTGACCGTTCGCCAATAATTGGCCTGTGTCTCTGTGGTGTGTTTTTGCTCGGACTTTCATCAATCACAGAGACGCAGAGCACGCACAGGTTGCACAGAAAAACCTCAGTCTCGTTAGGAGATACCCATGTCCGCCACTCCCACATTAGGCGCAAACAAGCCGACGGTTGATTTCGATCAGGAAGTCAGGTTCGCAGTCGTCATGTACGGTGGTTCCTCGCTTGCCATCTACATCAATGGCGTCGCTCAAGAACTGCTGCGGCTCGTCCGCGCAACAGCGCCTGAAGTCGGCGGAGCCTCGAAGGCTCATTTCGCTGATGAAGAACTCAGCGGACCGGAGCGCGTTTACCGCCGTCTTGGGCGCTTACTCAGGCGACAGCGATCACCGTCAGATAAGGCCGATGGCAAAGCTGGAAATAGTGGTCCTATTCGAACACGGTTCGTCGTCGACATTCTGACAGGCACCTCCGCGGGCGGCATCAACGCCGTCTTTCTTGCAAAGGCCCTCGCGAATAATCAGGACATGGATAAACTGAAAAACCTCTGGGTCACAGAAGGAGATATCGGCGTCCTGATTAACGATTCTGAGTCGTACACTGGGTTGAACTTTGCTCTAACTGACGACAAGGGTGAGCCCTGGTCGCTCCTGAACAGTCGCCGAATGTATAGGGCACTCCTCAAGGCGTTGCGAGGAATGGACGAGGATAAAGAACCGGCCGCTGTGGGCACATCTCCGCTGGTGGACGAGCTGGACCTCTACGTTACGGCCACGGACATGTTCGGCAAACCCATACAGATGCGCCTGGCTGACGACGTGGTTAGCGAGTTTCGGCATCGCAATGTTTTTCGGTTCCGCTACCGGAGTAATCGCGCCAGCGACATGGACCACACTGACTTCGGTCCCGAGATCAACGCGTTTCTCGCCTTTGTCGCGCGCGCCACATCGGCCCATCAGGCAGCCTTTGCTCCGATCAGGCTCCGCGACGTTTCTCTCGTCACTGCAACGAATCCGAAAGAGCCTCCAGGCGAGGAGTTTCCAGCAGACCACAAGAAACTACGCGACTTTTATCGCGACTATCTACTGCAGCGCGCCGGCAATACGAACCTGGATCCCGAATCGCTGGCCAAAGACTTTCAAGGTGTGTGGTTCGTCGACGGAGGGACTCTCGACAACAAGCCCTTTAGCTTTGTCGCCGAAGAGTTGCCGCTGCGTCACGCGGATACATTCGTCGACCGCAAGTTACTCTACATCGAGCCATCGCCTCAGGAATCTGAGTTCAGAAAAGCTCCGGAAAACAGGCCCCGGATCGTCGCCAATGCAGCGGCAGCGCTATCGTCGCTGCCGAGGTACGAGACGATTGTGCAGGACCTGAATCGTCTGCTCGAGCGCAACCGCCTCGTAGAGCGTGTTGAAAACATCATGCGCGGGATGGAGCAGGACATAATCTATGGCTCCATACAGCGTCATACGCGCGATGAGTTTCTCAAGCTGCTTCAGGATCCGGAAAAGCTGAAGGAGTGGCTGAAATCAAAGGGTAGCTCCTGGGGAAGCTATCTGCGACTGCGCGTGGCAGAGGTAACTGACGACCTGACTCTGCTGGTGGCGCGTGCCGCCGGGTTCAGCGAAGAGTCAGACGAGTTCCTCGCCATTCGCTATCTTGTGCGCCAGTGGCGCCAGTCTCACTACAATCCGCACATGGAGGATGGGAAGCTGTCGGAGTTGCAGTTCCTGGTCGAGTTTGACCTGCTCTGGGCAATGCGTCGCATCAAGTTCATCCTCAAAAAACTGAATGAACTCTCCTGCCTCAGCGAACACGATGAAGACTCACGCAGGACCGCTAAAGTCGCGCGCGGGCGAAATGACCCTGAAGTCTGGCCGGAGGAAGGTGAAGTTGATGAGTTCCGTAAAGCTGTGCAGGATTTGAGGGACAAGTTGAACAAGGCTTTGGTGACCCTGCGTGGTGAGCGACGGAAGCTGTGGTCGCGCGACGAGACGAATCCTTTCCGTAAATCCATCAAAACACTGGAAATCACATCGCGCGATCTGCTCGATTTGCTGCACGAGCCAACTGACAACGATCGTCGAAAAAAGGCTGAAGCGCTTCTCGAGACATCGCTCAAAGAACCCCCCGCCGATGCGACGAACTTGCGGACCAGAACCGATGCCATTGGTGCGTTAACTGAAAACGTAAAGAGAGAGTTGGCCCGGGTGATAGACAACGCTCGAGGCGATGTTTCGAATGCTTTGCGGCCGCTGAAGGATGCGGCCGCCGAGCAGCAACCGCGCTGGGAGCGCTTCCTGCGCGAGACCATCTGGTACTACTACATCTACTTCGAGGATTTCGATCAAGTCTCGTATCCCATTCTCTATTCGACTGCCGTCGGCGAGGAGGCAGACGTCATTGACGTTTTCCGCGTCAGCCCTGTGGATGCAACTTCGCTGATCGACGAAAGCGACCCGCAGAAAAAAGTACATAAACTAGCGGGCACAACGCTTGGCAATTTCGGTGCGTTCTTTGAGCGCAAGTTCCGCATAAACGACATCATGTGGGGCCGGCTCGACGGCGCCGAACGCATCATTGCCGCGCTCCTGCCGTCCGATCCTGAGCTGAGAAAAGAACTCACAGAGGAAGCACATCGGGAGATCATAAAAGAAGAAGCGCAGAACAGGATTGATCTCGCACGTGCGCATGCCAACCAAGTGTTCGGCAGCATGACTGAAGGAGAGCGGCGCGCCAAAAGCAATAGCTCGCTGTTAATGCTTGTAGAAGAATCGCTGGATCTCATGGCGTCGGACAAAGATTGTGATTCTCAGTTCGACGCGATAGGCAAGGGGGCTTCAGCGCTGCCGAGCGACTCGCTGTGGCGAGTATTTCTCGAGTCCTTCGTGACGGAATTCCGGCCGTTCGCACGTGAGTACATCAAACCCACCGCACAGGGCGTGGATCATCTCGACGCTTTCAGGAAATGGTTCAACGCACAGTATGACGACGGCCGAACATTCACTCAGCATGCGACGCTGAACTCTGCCGTACGCGTCAACCGCGTGCTCGGTGATATGGCCCTGGGCTACTTTCCTGCCGATGGCAAGGGAAGTTGGAAACGCAGGCTGGCAATGTGGCTTGGCGGGCGTCTTCGGTTGTTTACTGAGGCAGCTATCCGGGCCGACGGTGCCGCCCGGCGCAAGCAGCGCAGAAGACTCGTAGTGGCTTATGTCGTCTCGTCCCTGATCGCTATCCTGGTGTGCCTACCCGCGGTTCTGCTAGTACTCCCGACAACAAACTCGTGGTCCATACTTGGCCTGATAGGACTTATCGTCGCTCTGCCGCTGGCCGTCATCCCGTTGTTGCTGACAGCCGGTTACAACGTTGTATGGCTCATATTGAGGCGGAATCTCGCGGCGCGGCTGCTCAGCGCCCGCAAAACTTAATCCACGTATCGCGGGAGTGGAATTATGAGAATACTCGTTCGCGCAATTGGCGCCCTGGCAGCTGTGATGTCCGTGCTGGCGGTAGTGGCAATTCTGACGACCCCGAAGCTGAAGAAAATACCTCTCGGCTTGCATATGCCCGCGCTGGCAATACAGTTTGCGCCATTTAATGAGATCGAAACTTTTCTCGGTTCGCAGGACGTGCGGAATCAAATTCGAAAGGGACTCTTTGGCGATTACTTTTTCATCGCAATGTACTGGCTCCTGTTTGTCGGGATGAGTGTACTACTCGCCACGCGGAGCCACGCTTGGGCTGTGTGGGCAGGCGTCGTTGCTGCTGCTTGCGCAACAAGCGCAGCTATCTTTGACGTGGTGGAAAACCTTCGCACGGCTGCCTTGCTCGAAGCTGTTAAAATCCAACCCGAATTGGTAGACAGGGTTGCGTCGGCTGGGTTCGGCAAGTGGCTCCTCATCTCATTGGCGACGCTCGTCCTCTCGCTTGTCTTCGTACGCAGAGATTGGCTCATACTGCTCGCCGCGCTCTATGTTCTCATCGGCGTAACTTGCATTTACGGTTTACTGCTACGGCAGCCGCGATTCGTGGAGTTGTCATTCCTGTTGAATTTGGTTGGGCTGCCGGTCGTCGCGATCTTTTTCAGTGGCTGGCCGCAAAAGCTCCTGGACCAGCTTTAGCAGCGGCTACTCAAGTCCTCAGAATGGACGTTATCAGATGCCAGACGTGAAATGGGGTGACGAAGTCTCTGAGAGCGATCGCCGTGACCAGTTGAAGCTCGTCTACGACTACATCAAATTTCACATTAGTTTGTACATTGGTACACCGCGGCCCTCTCGATCATTGCAGATGCCTTAAAGGTCAAGGACTCCGGCTATTTCATCGTAGGCTTAAGCGTGGCTATCGTCATTTATATAATCGCCGGCATTAATGCAGGTTTATTCATGTCACACCAAATCAATGACCCGTGGCAATCAGGCTATCTAACAAAATTCGAGAAAGCCGCATTCTCTCCCCGTCGTAGATTCATGCATCATTTTTTGTATTGGCTTGGATTAGTAGCGCTAATAATTGGGCTGATTGCAGGATATGTGAAGAAATGTTACCTCGGTCATTTATGCTGAGGTTTAAGATCTGAACGATACAAACAGCAAGGCCACTCGTGAATGGCCTTCTTACGGTCTTTGAAGAAGTGAACTGCAGGCATCATGCTCCGCTGATTGAAAAGTTCATCACATACAACAGGCTATAGCTTCCCTATCAGTGCTTTCGCGCGACGTGCTGCAAATTTGTTTGGTTAGGACATTCGGTGCATTCGCAACGTCATCGCGCGGCGTGCCACTCAGGAAACTGCTCGAGGTATTTGGCGTTTAGACCGGTCAGCCAAACGTAATGATCGTCGATTTTTTGGGGAGCAACGACTCTTGTCTTAACGACTCCGTAAATTACGGCGCCAAGAAAAAGCGCCAACCCGACTAAACTTAAGACTGTTTTTCGCTCCGCGAATTGCTACTGGGAAGCGCTGAAACACTTGCAGGATCTGCCGTTTCCTATTTGGGATTTGAGCGACGACCAATGGGGGTTTCATAAGCGCTGCTGGGATTGAGGAAACCCTGTCTAAACCTTCGCAGACGTCATTTAGGATCTCGGCACCCTGAATAGGTCCGCGTCGATCCCCGTAGTCGTCTCTGAAATTCCAACAGCTATTTTGCGGCGGAAAGAAAGGTAGGCCGCAGATTCTCGCGGATGAACGCGGATCCGATCTGGGTTATCCGCGAAATCTGTGAGGTTGGGTGATTTCCGTTATGACATAACGGTGGCGGCTAACAGTTCGCTCTCAACATCGGAGTCGCGTTCGTCGTAGATATAGCGGTCATCGGCCTCCTCATTGGAATTCTCCTTGGATTCTTCAACTAACATGTTGATGCGGTCGAGAGCATCTTGCAGTCGCTCTTGGGCCTGTGCGTCAGTCGGATACTCATCAACGAATCTCTCAAGGGTTTCTATGAGCGGGGCGAAATGGTCTTGTAGATTCTCCGATCCATAATGATCTATTTGCCATTCCGTGACTGTATCATCGAGAAAAGGAAGGAGCTCGGTGCGAATTCGTTCAATGATGTGTTGGAATTCTTGTTTCTTAAAAAGTCGGCGAATTCTTTTGAAAGAAAATCTGCGTTCGGAGTTTCAACCGCAGCATCTGCCAGTCGCTGTACGAAGAGCCCGCGGTTTTTCTCGGGTAAGAGTCCGACTCGAATAGCTTGATCAGCAACTCGTCTTGATATCGTTGCGTCAACGGTTACTGAGCCTGCCAAGCGGGAGGCCGTTTGAAGTGACCATTGACATTGAAAAATTGACGGTAGACTGGATGCTGTCGCGCCTCATTGCGCGAAAGCGTCGCGGTATCGAAATGTTTACCAAAATAGGCATGACAAAGCACCCGCTTGTCATCCAGAAGCTCGAGTTCATCAGAAAATTTGAACCAGTCGAAAGTAATATCACCTGTGGTTTTGTCGAGCGATGCGACAATGCATATTTCCCTAGCGACAAGGCTGTTCGCCAATCTTTGAGCCACCTTGGCCTGAGAGCCAGTGGTACCCAAATCGTAGAAGGCTCCTTTGCCGTAGAGAGTTGCGTGTTGGCGATTGCGACAATTATTGAAAAGATACATAAGAATCTCCCTCCAGGGGTCATCAACGGTCAAATGTTCAACCGTCCATGGTACATCATGGGGTCAACCATTGCGTGGCGCTGCCCGGACTGCTCGCGACATCAACGAACCCTCGGCGAGACAGTGCTATCAGCGCATTGCAACCATGTGCTGCAAATTCTGTACACAAATTGACCACAATTTTGGGGTGACCTATCCACCATTGATTAATAAACTGTCCCGCGGGTAACGAAGAAAGACATCTTGGAACGTCCACGCAAGTACGGCCAGAGCACACAGCATCAACGGCCTTGCTGTTACGGCTAAACGCTCTGAGCCTTCAAGGACTCTGTGCGTGTCGATATCACAGAATCAAAATCCTGGCGTTGGCATCGGAGAAACACGACAATGACATGCATTCCTTCCTGGACTTCAACTAAGTTCTTTTTGTCTCTTGGCCTCCTAATACTTGCGTCAGCTTGGGGCGGTGCAACGTGGAGCCAATCACAGCGACCTGACATCGGTAAACGGACCTCGCAGGAGACCACAGCTCGGCCAGACGCGGCCACGAAGGCGCGGCTCAACGAGTTGTATGGTCAACTGCCATTGAGCTTTGAGGCTAACGTGGGCCAGATCGATCCGCACGTAGACTTCATTTCGCGCGGTAGTGGCTACACGTTGTTCTTAAGGTCCAGCGAGGCAGTGCTGGCGTTGCGTGCGGCTTCGTCGTCGCCCACCACAGGTGACAGGCGGGTTGATCACGAGTCAAAAGCCGGGGCCATGCTGCGCATGAAGTTCGTCGGTAGCGAAGCGAAGCCGCAGGTGGCGGGGCAGGAGCAACTCCCTGGCAAAGTCAATTACTTCATCGGCAAAGATCCGAGACGCTGGCGCGCCGGAATCGCAACCTATGCCAAAGTCGCTTACCAGAATCTGTACCCCGGAGTGGACCTGATTTATTACGGCAACCAGCGGCAACTCGAGTATGACTTCCTGGTCCACCCTGGCACTGATCCGAACATCATCGCCCTCAGCTTCGAGGGGACCGACCAACTAAAAGTTGATGCTCAGGGCGAGCTGGTGCTGCACGCGGGTGGCGGCGAGATCCGGCAGCGGAAGCCTTTGATCTACCAGGAAGTGGATGGCGTGCGGCATGAAGTCGCGGGTAGCTACAAACTCAAAGACAGGAACACGGTTGGTTTTCAATTAGCGGACTACGATGCAAGCAGACCGCTGATAATTGATCCAGTACTCGTTTACTCTACATTCCTCGGTGGGACTGATTTTGACGAGGGCGTGGATATAACCGTGGACGCCTCGGGAAATGCGTATGTAACAGGCGTCACGACGCAATTAACCCCTCCGCCCAACTTTCCGACGACTCCTGGCGCCTTCGACACCACCTTTAACGGCGGGTCCTTCGATGCCTTCGTGACTAAGCTCAACCCGGCCGGCGCGGCACTCGTCTACTCCACTTTCCTCGGGGGCTCTGGTGATGATTTTGGAGGTGGCATCGCCGTGGACGCGACCGGCAACGCTTACGTCGTTGGTAGTACCAGTTCGTCTGACTTTCCGACGACGGTGGGTGCCTTCGATACGACTTACAATGGATTTCGCGATGCCTTCGTAACGAAGCTTAACCCGGCCGGATCGGCGCTCAGCTACTCCACTTTCCTGGGGGGCTTTGAGAGCGACGTAGGCATTGACATCGCCGTGGACAACACCGGCAACGCTTATGTGGTGGGAGACACCATTTCCACCAGTTTCCCGACGACACCCGGTGCGTTCGACACATCGCCTAACACCAACGAAAACACTGACGTCTTCGTAACCAAGCTCAACGCGGCCGGTTCGGCGCTCGTCTACTCCACTTTCCTCGGGGGCAACCTTGGAGCCAACAGCTCTGGAATCGCCGTGGACACCTTCGGCAGTGCTTACGTGACGGGCACCAGTCACGCGCCCGACTTTCCGACGACTGTGGGGGCCTTCGATACTACGCACAACTTCTCGGCCGACGTCTTCGTGACTAAGTTCAACGCGACTGGCTCGGCACTCGTTTATTCGACTTTCCTCGGCGGCAGTATTAGTGACACCGGGGGCAGCATTGCCGTGGACGCATCCGGCAGTGCTTACGTAACGGGCGACACTACGTCGCTCGACTTTCCGACGACTATTGGCGCCTTCGACACCACCTTTAACGGCGGGTTCTCTGATGTTTACGTGACTAAGTTCAACCCGGCCGGCTCAGCGCTCGTGTACTCCACTTACCTTGGCGGGGGTGGTCAAGAGAACTCCCAGGACATTGGCGTAGACACCGCCGGAAATGCTTACCTAACGGGCTCGACTTTATCGCCTGACTTTCCGACAACTGTTGACGCTTTCGACACCACGCATAACGGGGGCTTTGACGTCTTCGTGACGAAGCTCAACCCGGCCGGCTCGGCGCCGCTCGTTTACTCTACTTTTCTTGGTGGCGGTAATGATGATAACGGACGGGGTATTTCGGTCGACATCTTCGGCAGCGCTTACGTGACAGGCTCCACCAGGGCGCCTAATTTGCCCAATTTTCCGACGACTGTTGGTGCTTTCGACACCACGAACAACGGCGGCTCTGACGCTTTCGTGGCGAAGTTCAGCACAATTACGGGTCTTCCGGCGACGCTAACCTTGAATCCGCCCGAGGCCACGAACGCGGTCGATTCACAGCACTGTGTTACCGCCACCGTGCAGGATGCATCACAAAACCCCGTCGCGAATGTCGTAGTTCGCTTCGAGGTGAGTGGTTCGGTGAGTACGAGCGGTTCGGCAACGACTAATTCCAACGGAGAGGCGACATTCTGCTACGTTGGTCCAACGCTGCCCGGTGCAGACACAATCACGGCGTTTGCGGATTCCGATAACAACAACGTGCACGATCCCGGTGAGCCGAGTGGCGTGGCCGAGAAAACCTGGGTCCTGCCCGTGACCACTCCGCTCTGCGAGATCACTAACGGCGGATGGATCATCGCTGAGAATGGCGACCGTGCAACCTTTGGTGGCTATGCGAAAGCGAATGAGAGCGGAGCGACGCAGGGACAGCAACAATATCAGGACCATGGTCCAGTGCAAGGTCTAAAGATGCAGTCGATCAACGTCCAGGCAATTATTTGCGACGGATCGACGCAGGCCAGCATCTTTGGCCAGGCGACGATCAACGGATCAGGCATCGTCAATTATAGAATCAATGTGCAGACCCTGGGTGGACCAGGCAAGGGACAGGATACTTACCAGTTGATCCTGGACGACTATAATTCAGGCGAGCAGACACTACGTGGAGGCAATATACAAATCCGCCGCAGATAGTTAGTAACATCAGCTCGCGGGGCGCCACTCAGGAAACTGCTCGAGGTAGTTGGCGTTTAGACCGGTCAGCCAAACGTAGTGGTCGTCGATCTTTCGAGGCGCAACCACTCTTGTTTTGATGACTCCGTAAATTACAGCGCCAAGAAACAGCGCCAACCCGACGAGAAACAAGCTCATCTCTTCGGCGGACGCAGCAAAATAGAAGCTGACGAACGAGAGCAACACGAGCATCCACGTGATCAGAATGTCTCTCTTTCGCGCCGCAGCGTGAGTTTCGCAAAGTCCCACGTTTATAGTTGCCGTCTTACTCAACACCAACGCGAGAATGAAATAAAACAACAGACCGCCAAGAACCAGGACGTAAAGCGCAGGATGATGCCAACGGAGATTGCGTTTGAGTTTACGGTGCGTTGGCGCGTTGCATTTAACACAGCGGTCCGGTAACGGCGCTTGCTTCGTCATTACGAGAACTGACTTGCTTCGCCAAATCGTGGACATGTTGTGTGTTGGCGGTGGGTAGTAAGCTTCTTGCGACGTCATAACACTCCTTCGGGAAGTTCGATTGGGTGGAAGTTTCGTGAAGCGAGGAAAGCGGGACGGTTCAACTCGCCAATCCATCTTGCCGGAAAGACTGAAAAAGGGTCAAGAATAAATTTATTGCTTCCTCAGCTTTGCCATGATCTGCTGATATTCCGGATCGGTACGAAGAGAATCGAATGCTTTGTTGGTTGTAATCGTTGCAGCATCGGAGAAGCCTTTCTCGACTGCTGTGTTTAGAGACTGCAATGACTTTTTCTTGTCGCGGTTGGCAGCGTAAGCCCATGCGAGGTAAAAGAACGCGCCGGGTCGATCAGGATTGACTTCGGTCGCGAATTTAAAACGCTTGATGGACTCGGAGTAATTCTTTTCCGTTTGTAGAAGACCGATGCCTTGCTCAACCAGGCCTATGAATAAACCATCCAACACGCGACGAGCGACTCTGCGCTGAGTGGAGTCATCAGGTGCCTTTGACTGCTTTCGCAAATCACGGAGAATTGCTTGCAACCGGTTGTTGGGATCAAGTCCTTCTTCGTTTTGATTAGCCGGGGTTCCGCGATCACGGCTGGCCATCAAAGAATTTAGCTGACTCTCCAACTCTCGTTGTTTTCGAATCTGATCTTGCTCTTCGCGGACTGCAGCTCTCACTTCGCGACTTTCGGCGAGTTGCTTTACCTTCGTTTCAATCTCCGCAACATCTCGCAGTCCTTTGAAGCTCGCGTCGAGATCGAGATAAAGCTGATACGCTTCGTAGTATTTCTTCGATTCCTCGAGTGTTCTTGCCTCATTGAGGAGCTGTTGCCACATTGTGTTTACGAAGCCGTCATCGCGCGGCCGCTTTCCAGCCTTCATCGCGTGCAATTCCATCCACTCAACGGCTGCGGTCGCCACCGAAACCGGCGGCCATTCGTGACGGCCTTCAAACGTCTGAACGCGATGGATGATGCCTGCTTTGGTTAGCGGTTCTTCTAGGCTCTTAAGTTCAGGATAGTTGAAGTCATCGACGCCGGCTGCACCAAAGAACACAAAATGCATCTCTGGTGACGGAGCAAGATCGAGAGGAAACCCCGCGCCGTTGGCCATTACGCCTGCCACGCATTTGCAGCCCACCGCGATGCTGATTGCCGCGCGTGCGCCGCCGGAAAAACCGGTCACATACACACGCTCATCGTCGATCGCGAAACGCTGATGCGTATCTGTCTGCATCGCGTTCCACGATTGAACGACAACGCCCATTGGACCATTGCGGGAATTGTTCGAGCCAAGCACGATCCATCCGTACTTCTCCGCCGCCTCTTTAAAACGCTCAACCGGCACCCGGCCGCGCGCACCCGGGTCGAACGCGTAAAGCACCAGCCACTTCCGATCTGGCGTGTAATTCGACGGGAGATAGAGCGCGTAACTCTGCGATGAATCGTTGAGCGCTTCAACTCTTTCAACGATCTGGCCTCTTGGGATCGACGCGGTTTGTGCGTGTGCGGCTGAATGCGCCAGTAGCACGATCATCACAATCAACCGTACGAATGAAGAAGTAATCATCACCCCACTAGAATCTCGAAACGATGAACAGACTGCCACCGATCGCGATGAGGTCTTCGAACAAAGCAATGTTGAAATCTGGCTGCCGCAGGGATTTCACGAGCCGCGCGCGGGCCTGATAGCCGCCGAAACAACCGACGATTCCGCCGAGCACTCCCAACCCCGCACCAACGAAAGCCGATCGTCCACCGCCAACAGCAACGCATGCGCCCGTGAAGCCACCGGTCACGATGCGGGCGATAAGTCCGAGAGGAGCAGTGCGGTTTGGAGTATTCGGCAGCTTATCAAAAATCACTTCCGTGATGGCTAACACGCTCAGAATTATTACGGCAGGAAGCGAGCCGATGAGAGACAGTGGCCGCGTGAGTTTGAGCCAACCCAGGTGCACGGCCCACGCGACCGCCGCGGGAGGCGTAAGCGAGCGCAACCCGGCGAAGAGTCCAATTAGAAATGCGAATAACAGCGGCATCTGTGTTGATTGTATATATCTTAAATCCACTGATCGCAAAGACAACGCGCGTCGGAGGCCGAGATGTAATAGACGACGACACGTTCCCGAAACGTGTTAAAAAATCACTCCGTTTTTAACATATCTCTTTGACGTGTTAAGCGGGCTAACATAAACTCTTGACCATGGCAGCCCCCCGCAAACGTTCGCAATCCTCGCGATCCGGGCAATTATGGCGAGCCGACAAGCCGTACAACGCGATTCCACTGCTGCCGCCAGCGGTCGATTTAGAAACCAAAGCAATTCTCAAACAGTGTATTCAGGCCCGGGCCGCGCTCGCAGAGTTGAAGGGGGCGGCGGAACTAATTCCGAATCCCTCAATCTTGATTAACACGCTGCCATTACTCGAGGCGCAGGCCAGCTCGGAAATTGAAAACATCATAACGACCACCGACCGCCTCTTTCAGTTTCGCGAGTTAGATGCGCAAGCCGATGCCGCCACTAAGGAGGCCCTGCGCTACAGTCACGCGCTTCTCGAGGGCTATCAGGCAGTGCAAAAGCGTCCGTTGACCACGAGGATTGCGGAAGAAATTTGTAGCCGAATCAAAGGAGTGCAAATGCAGGTGCGACGCGTTCCGGGTACGGCACTGGCAAATGAACGCACCGGCGAAGTCGTTTACACGCCGCCTGAAGGTGAGAATCTATTAAGGTCTTTACTCGCGAACTGGGAGCGGTTTCTCCATGAGACGACCGACCTCGACCCCTTGATCCGAATGGCCGTGGCGCATTATCAATTTGAAGCCATCCATCCGTTTACCGATGGGAATGGACGCACCGGTCGCGTGCTGAACAGCCTGTTCTTTATTCACGAAAACCTGTTGACACTTCCGATTCTTTACTTAAGCCGCTACATCATTCAACACAAGGCCGACTATTACCGGCTGCTGTTGGACGTAACGCGATCGGGTGACTGGGAGGCGTGGGTGAAGTTCATGATCACATGCGTGAAAGAGACGGCGAGTTGGACCACCGCCAAGGTGGAAGCTATCCGCGAACTGCAATCGCAGACTGCAGCACACGTGCGCGAAGCTGCTCCCAAAGCCTACATCCACGAGCTGATGAATTTGATCTTCGAATTACCATACTGCCGCATTCAGAACGTGACGGAACGGAAAATCGCCGTTCGCCAGACAGCTTCTGGTTATCTGAAAGAACTGGTGAGAGTTGGCGTACTGGAAGAGAAAGTGGTCGGCCGCGAAAAGCTTTTTATCCATCTGAAGTTAATGAGGTTGCTAACAACGGAGCGCAATACTTTCGAGCCTTACTCATAATCGAATTAGTGATCGCAAAGAAGACGCTCGCGTAAGTCAAATCGATTGATGACAAACGAAAACTTTTGCGCTAGGTTGCAGTTACTCACCTAATCAAAAAGAAGCGGGCCGACTTGTGCTTGAACCACAAAGCCAGCCCTAGATCCTAAACCTTCTGAAGAAAGGATAAGGACCATGACAAAACATGGTAGCGCATCACCGCGCAAACAAGAATCTCGCACACTCGACGCCAATCTAAAACGACGCGCTCGAAAACTCGCAACCGACAGCAGAGTCGATCCACGCACACGCTCATTGATCCGTTATGGATTGCAGATCAAAGACCCATACCTTGGGCAAATAGTGAATCGTGTTGAAGCCGGCGAAATGAGCATCGACCACATTAACTTCGATAGTGATTAAGAATTCCCCGCGCCGCTCCGTGTCTCTGCGGCACATAACCGCGGAGACACGGTTGCCGCAACGACGATCAC
>Ga0105237_10003350_pt1 | contig 19075 bp, 20 predicted proteins | sample KBSC24metaG_FD_81520 | JGI IMG/M metagenome (GOLD analysis project Ga0105237, IMG submission 81520) | Corn rhizosphere microbial communities from Kellogg Biological Station, Michigan, USA - KBS C2-4 metaG | ecosystem: Host-associated > Plants > Roots > Rhizosphere > Soil | place: Michigan, USA... | reverse complement strand
CCATCGACGCCGCCAGCATCCTGAAGCCGAAGCTGGCCCGTGGCGAGCTGCAGACCATCGGTGCCACCACCCTCGACGAGTACCGCAAGTACATCGAGAAGGACGCCGCCCTCGAGCGACGCTTCCAGCCCGTCCAGGTGGGCGAGCCGACCGTCGAGCACACCATCGAGATCCTCAAGGGTCTGCGCGACCGCTACGAAGCGCATCACCGGGTGTCCATCACCGACGGTGCGATCGTCGCCGCGGCCACCCTGGCCGACCGGTACATCAACGACCGGTTCTTGCCCGACAAGGCGATCGACCTGATCGACGAGGCCGGCGCCAGGATGCGCATCCGCCGCATGACCGCACCGCCAGACCTGCGCGAGTTCGACGAGAAGATCGCCGACGCGCGCCGGGAGAAGGAATCCGCGATCGACGCGCAGGACTTCGAGAAGGCAGCGAACCTCCGCGATCGCGAGAAGACCCTCGTCGGCCAGCGCGCCGAGCGTGAGAAGCAGTGGCGCTCAGGTGATCTCGACGTCGTGGCCGAAGTCGACGACGAGCAGATCGCCGAGGTGCTCGGCAACTGGACCGGCATCCCCGTGTTCAAGCTGACCGAGGCCGAGACCACGCGCCTGCTCCGCATGGAGGATGAGCTGCACAAGCGGATCATCGGCCAGGAGGACGCGGTCAAGGCGGTGTCCAAGGCCATCCGGCGTACCCGGGCAGGCCTCAAGGACCCGAAGCGCCCGTCGGGCTCGTTCATCTTCGCCGGCCCGTCCGGCGTGGGTAAGACCGAGCTGTCCAAGGCGCTCGCCGAGTTCCTGTTCGGCGACGACGACGCCCTGATCCAGATCGACATGGGTGAGTTCCACGACCGCTTCACCGCTTCGCGGCTGTTCGGTGCCCCTCCCGGGTACGTCGGCTACGAAGAGGGCGGCCAGCTCACCGAGAAGGTGCGGCGCAAGCCGTTCTCCGTCGTCCTGTTCGACGAGATCGAGAAGGCGCACCAGGAGATCTACAACAGCCTGTTGCAGGTGCTCGAGGACGGCCGTCTCACCGACGGTCAGGGCCGCACGGTCGACTTCAAGAACACCGTGCTGATCTTCACCTCGAACCTGGGCACGTCGGACATCTCCAAGGCGGTCGGGCTCGGCTTCACCCAGGGTGGCGGCGAGAACAACTACGAGCGGATGAAGCAGAAGGTCAACGACGAGCTGAAGAAACACTTCCGCCCGGAGTTCCTGAACCGCATCGACGACATCATCGTCTTCCACCAGTTGACCAAGGAAGAGATCATCACGATGGTCGATCTGATGATCGGCCGGGTCGAGAAGCAGCTCAAGGCCAAGGACATGACCATGGAGCTGTCGGACAAGGCGAAGGCGCTGCTGGCCAAGCGCGGCTTCGACCCGGTGTTGGGTGCCCGCCCGCTGCGGCGGACCATCCAGCGCGAGATCGAGGATGCGCTGTCGGAGAAGATCCTCTTCGACGAGGTCGGACCCGGCCAGCTCGTCACCGTCGACGTCGACAACTGGGACGGCGAGAGCCCCAACATCGAGGACGCGGTGTTCACGTTCGTCGGTAACCGCAGGGCTACCGCCGACGACGCGGCCGCCGATCCGGCCCTCGCTGGTGCCCCAGGCGCTGGCGGGACGACGGCCGCCGCCACCGAATAACGGCAGTACACGCGAGAGCCCCCGACATTTGTCGGGGGCTCTCTGCGTTGAGCGATACCCTCACCGGGGAACCCGTCAAATCCCTAGAGAGGCCCGTTTCATGCTGGTAGTAACCACCAACGACCTTCCCGGCTGGGAGATTCAGCGCGTGTGCGGCGAGGTGTTCGGTCTGACCGTCCGATCGCGAAATGCGTTCGCGCAGATGGGCGCAGGCTTCAAGTCCATGTTCGGCGGCGAGCTGCAGGGCATGACCAAGAACCTGGCGGAGAGCCGCAACGAGGCGATGGGCAGGCTCATCACCGAGGCCCGTGCCCGCGGCGGAAACGCGATCATCGCGATGCGGTTCGACACCACCGAACTGGGTGACGTGTGGACCGAGATCTGCGCCTACGGCACCGCCGTGCAGGCCGTCCCGGTGACCGACGGCGCCAAGTACACCGCCCAACAGTTGGGTTACGGCGCCGGAGCCTAGGTTTCGTCGATCCGCTCTGCCTATGATGCTCGTGTTATCGACGCACGGAGGAATCCTGGTGGAAATCCAGAACGGTCGCGCCACTGTGAATAGTCAGACCCGACGGCGTCACCATCTGATACGGGACGCGAATTCCCGAAAGGAATCGACATGACCACTTCTGACGCACGGCGGAGCGCCGCTCCAGCCATTGATCTTTCGGCCACCAAGGCCGCTCTCTGGCTGGCGGGCACCGCGTTCCTCGCCCTCGTGGTGCTGTACTTCATCGGCGTCGACCAGGGTGCCACCTCGGTGTTCGGCGACAACATGTACATCCACGAGTTCGTCCACGACGCCCGACACCTCCTCGGCTTCCCCTGCCACTGACGGCCGGAGGAGTCAACGAAGTGGAAAAGCAAATAATCGGGCGCGGCCTTTTGGCCGGCGCCGTGGCAGGCGTGCTCGCGTTCGTCTTCGCGAAGATCTTCTTGGAGCCGGTCATCGGCCGAGCCATCGACTTCGAGGACGGCACCGCCGCTGCACACCAGGCGATGGAGACGGCCGCAGGCGGCCACAGCCACGCCGAGGAGGGCGGTGAGTTGTTCAGCCGTGGCATTCAGTCGACCGTCGGCATGGGCTTCGGCGTCGTGTTCTTCGCCATCGCGATGAGCGCGTTGTTCGCCGTCGTCTTCGCAGTCGCGTACGGCCGGGTCGGCAACGTGTCGGCGCGGCTTCTCTCGGTGCTGGTGGCCGCGGGCATGCTGATCTCACTGTGGATCGTGCCTGCGTGCAAGTACCCGCCGAATCCGCCGGCGACGAGTGACGACGCGACCATCTTCCAACGCTCGCTGCTCTACCTGCTGTTGGTGGGCCTCTCCGCCATCCTGATGGTCGCCGCCGTGTATCTCGGTCGTCAACTGGCCCCGAAGCTCGGCGCGTGGAACGCGACCCTCGTCGGTGGCGCGGCGTACCTCGTCGCGGTGTTCGTCGTGATGTTGATCCTGCCGACGATCAACGAGACCCCCGGCCCCATCGTCAACGACGCAGGGGTGATCGTCTTCCCGGGTTTCCCTGCGGTCGACATGTACGAGTTCCGCCTCTACACGTTCACCACCCAACTGATCATCTGGGCGACCATCGGCTTGGTGTTCGCCACACTGATCTCGAAGGTGTTGGACGGCAGGCGAAATGCGTCGGAGGCGAACGTCACCGCGTGATCGACGGTGAGTGAGGTCGTCCGGCTGACCCTGGTGTCCCATGCCATGACGGACGCCATGGCAGCCGGACGATTTCCGACCGACGAGGCCGTGAACGCGCTCGGCCATCGTCAGGTGGATGCGAACGCCGAACTCGGGCCCGTCGACGTGGCCATGTGCGGACCCGAGCGGCGGACCCGCCAGACCGCCGAACTGCTTGGCCTGCAGGCCGAGACCGACCCGCGGCTGGCAGATCTGGACTGCGGCGCGTGGCGCGGTACCGACCTTGCCGGAGTGCCGCCCGCCAAGCTGGCGGTGTGGCTGACCGAACCCGCGCAGGCGCCGCACGGCGGCGAGTCGGTGGTCGACGTGATCGGCAGGGTCCGCGGCTGGCTGGACTCGCTGACCGGCCAGCGCGGCAGGCTGGTCGCCGTCACGCATCCTTCGGTGATCCGCGCCGCGATCCTGGTGGTGCTGGATGCGCCACCAAGATCGTTCTGGCGCATCGACGTTGGGCCCGCCAGCCACACCGTGCTGCACTTCCGCGGGCAGGCGTGGACGTTGCGGTCGACCGGCTGACTCAGGCGACGGGGAGGAGCCCGAACGCCTGCTTCGCGATCGACAGCAGCCACTCGGCCGCCGCGAGGCTGCGGTACTTCGGCCAGTTCAGCTGGAAGCTCACCACCCACGCCTGGCCTGTGCGGTCGACCGCATACCAGCTGAACGTCAGGTCCCCTGGCAGGTTTCCGCCCTTGGCGCCGATGTAGCGCCACTTCGACGGGTCCAGGTCGATGCCGGGCGTGGCCGAAAGGATGTCGCGGACCGGCGCCGCAGGCCCGACCGCCGCGCTCTGCAGCGCTGCGTGCACCCTGCAGATGTCGGCGGCGCTGCCGTACCACTCAGCGCCGAATTCCGCTGCGGGCGTGTGCGTTCGGTAGGGGTCGGGATCGTAGGGGTTCTTGTTGGTCAGCGCGAGAACCTGCGCGCGGCCCTGCGACCCGCCGTGCTCGACCGCCGTCTTCCACTGCTCGCGGATGTCGGGATCGCCCCAGCCGATGGCGAACAACTGGTGCGCGGTGGGGAACGGCGTCATGCTGGCGGGGTCGTGATGGCCGGCTGCGACCAAGGCGCGTTCGACGGCGCCGGGACCGAGCCTGCCGATGAGCAGATCGGTGGCCATGTTGTCGCTGGCCGAGATCATCTGCTGGGCCGCGTCCCGCACCGACACCGTGGAACCGGGCACGAGGTGGTCGAAGCCGGCAGAGCCGACGGCCTTGTCCTCGGCGGTGATGGTCAACCGGTCCGTCCAGCTCACCGTGCCCGCGTTGACCGCGTCCGCAACGGCAAGCAGCACATACAGTTTGAAGATGGACGCGAGCGGAAGCGACTGGTCGAGGTTGGTGCCGGCCAGCGTCGTGCACTTGCCGTCGGTCACCTTGGATGCCTGGTACGAGTAGCGGGCCCCGGACTTCGTCAGCTCCGCATCGATGTCGGACCACCGATGAATCGCGGGCGGCTGGATGGTGACCTTGAACCGGTCCACCAAGCCGCCGTCGCTCGTTCGTAGCTCGATGTCCTGAGCGGCGCCGTAGGACGTCAGCGTGTGCAGTGTCGCCTCGCCCGCTCCGACGTCGACGCTCGTCACGGTGATCGGCCGGTCCCACCACAGCCGGTCGAGGGCAGCCACGACGCTGTCGACCTGGGCTGGGACGGCCAGCGTGCGAACCCCGATCGGGCCGATCGGCCAATCGGAGTTGACCATGTCCAGGGTCTGCTTGGCGTGCAGACCCTGCGGGGTGTTGATGTCGATGTGCGCCCCGTAGGCGGCCGCCTCCGCTGGAGGCGGGCCCGCATGGGCGCAGCTACAAGCCAGGGTGACGACGAGCGCGACGGCGACCCACAACCCGGCCGTGCGACATCGCCCCCGGCTTGCGCTATGCGTCGCTACGCTCAAGCCCGCTGAACGTCCAACACGACCTCGAACTCGAGCAGCGAGGCGCCGGTGGCCACCGGGTTGGCCCGCTGGCCTGCGTGCGCCTCGACGGCCGGGCCACTCGCCCAGGCCTGGAACGCCTCTTCGGTCTCCCACTGGGTCACCACGAAGTAGCGGGTCTCGCCCTTGATCGGGCGCAGCAGTTGGAACCCCAGGAAACCGGGCTGGTTGTCGACGGCGTGAGCACGGTTCGCAAACCGCTGCTCCAACTCCGGGCCGGCGTCGGAAGGGACCTCGATCGCGTTGATCTTCACCACGGGCATGCGGCAAGGCTACCGTGTGGTCACGGCAAGATAACGGTGTGCACCCCGACCTGCTTACCCGCTGCGGCGGCCGCGGAGAGCCCATCGTGCTGGTGCACGGTCTGATGGGCAGGGGGAGTACGTGGTCGCGCCAGCTGCCGTGGCTGACCGAGGCGGGGCGGGTGTACACCTACGACGCGCCGTGGCATCGCGGACGCGACGTCGTCGACGCCGAGCCGATCAGTACCGAGCGGTTCGTATCCGATTTGGCCGACGCGGTCGCCGGCCTCGGTGAGCCTGCGACGTTGATCGGTCACTCGATGGGCGGCCTGCACGCGTGGTGCCTCGCGGCGGCGCGGCCCGAGTTGGTGACGGCCCTGGTGGTGGAGGACATGGCGCCGGACTTCCGCGGGCGTACGACGGGTCCGTGGGAACCGTGGCTGCATGCGCTGCCGGCCGAGTTCGGCTCGGCGCAAGAGGTTTTCGATGAATTCGGGGAGGTGGCCGGGCAGTACTTCCTCGAGGCGTTCGACCGCACCGAGACGGGTTGGCGACTGCACGGGCAGCCCGAGCGCTGGATCGAGATCGCCGCGGAGTGGGGCACGCGCGACTATTGGACGCAGTGGCGTTCAGTGTCGGCGCCGGCGCTTCTCATCGAGGCCGGCAACACCGTCACTCCGCCGGGGCAGATGCGCCAGATGAACGAGACCGGCCGTCGGGCAACGTATTTACGCGTTCCCGGGGCCGGTCATCTGGTGCACGACGACGCGCCTGGGGAATACCGCCGCGCCGTCGAGCTGTTCTTAACGTCGTTCGCCCATGACGCCTGACGCGGGCCACATGGGGCTCCGCTCGAAGCGCGTCCGGATGGCGTCGACGTCGTGCTCGATGCGGTAGTCGTCACGGTCTTCGCTCACGCCCGCCAGGTAGGTGCGCATGGGTTGCCCACGGTGGGCGGCCCAGCTCAACGCCGCGGCAAGTGCGAACGGTGCGATGAGGATCAGAAAGGTCAGTATCACGTTCATGGCAGCAATTGTTCGATGAAATATATTCCGCCAACAGTGGCAGAAGTGACGATGTGCGATAAGATACTGCCATGATCAAGACGGTTTCAGCATTGGTGCTGGACGGCCTCGCGGTATTCGAGTTCGGGGTCATATGCGAGGTGTTCGGGATCGATCGCTCCGCCGACGGCGTGCCAAACTTCGACTTCAAGATCTGCGGCCCTGAGCCGGGCAAGGCCCTGCGCACCTCCGTCGGGGCGTCGATCACCCCCGACCACGGGCTTGACGACCTCATCGGCGCCGACCTGGTTGCGATTCCCGCGATCGCCAGCCAGAACGGCGGCTACCTGCCAGAAGCACTCGAAGCGATCCGCAAGGCCGCCGACAGCGGATCGATCATCCTCACGGTGTGCTCGGGCGCGTTCGTCGCGGGTGAGGCGGGTCTGCTCGACGGACGGCCGTGCACCACGCACTGGATGCACGCCGACGATTTGGCGCGGAGGTATCCCACCGCGCAGGTCGACCGCAACGTGCTGTTCGTCGACGACGGCAACCTGATCACCAGTGCAGGCACCGCGGCAGGCATCGACGCGTGCCTGCACCTGGTCCGTCGGGAACTCGGCAGCGAGGTGACCAACACGATCGCCCGTCGCATGGTCGTGCCCCCGCAGCGCGACGGCGGGCAGCGCCAGTACATCGACCAGCCGATCCCGGTCCGATGTTCGGACGGGTTTGCGCCACACCTGGATTGGATCCTGACCAACCTGGACAAGCCGCACACCGTCGCGACCCTTGCCAAGTTGGCGAACATGTCCGCCCGCACGTTCGCGCGCAGGTTCGTCGAGGAGACCGGCCGCACGCCGATGCAGTGGGTGACCGATCAGCGGGTGCTCTACGCGCGCAGGCTGCTCGAGGAGTCGGACCTCGACATCGACCACGTCGCCGACAAGTCCGGCTTCGGCACCGCAACGCTGCTGCGCCACCACTTCCGCCGGGTCATCGGCGTCACGCCGTCTGACTACCGCAGGCGCTTCGCATGCGACGACACCCGGGTCGCGGCAACGGCTTAACGCTGGCTCTCGCGCTCCAACGCGTAGATCCGCCAACGGCCGGGGACACCCTTGAGGTCGTACTCGCCGCGATCTTCGAAGACCCGTCGTGACCCGGTCACGATCTCGCGCACGGTCGACGAGACCAGGACTTCGCTCGGCCCGGCCAAGGCGGAGACGCGCGCACCGATGTGCACGGCCATGCCCGCGATGTCGTCGCCGCGCACCTCGACCTCGCCCGAGTGCACGCCGACCCGCACCTCGATGCCGAGTGCGGCGACCGCGTCGACGATGGCCTCCGCACAGCGCAGCGCCACGCTCGGGCTGATGAAGGTTGCGACGAAGCCGTCGCCCGCCGTGTTCACCTCGAGCCCCTGAAACCGGGCCAGTTCGTGACGGACGACGGCGTCGTGGTTGTCGAGCAGGTCGCGCCAACGGTCGTCGCCGAGGGCGGCGGCACGCGCCGTCGAGCCGACGATGTCGGTGAACAGGATCGTGATGAGAACCCGTTCGGCCTCGGAGGCGCCGCGCACTCCGGTGACGAATTCCTCGACCTCGTCGAGGATCGGGGTGGCATCGCCCACCCAGTGCAAGGCGTCCGCACCTGGCAGTTCGACGTAGCGGGATCCCGCGAGGTGCTCGGCGAGGTATCGACCGTGCCCGACCGCGACGAACTGATTGTCGGCGCGATGCACGATTAGGGTCGGCGCGGCGATGTCGGGCAGCTTCTCGCGCATGTCCGCCTGGATGAGCACGTGATTCGACATGCGGGCCATGCTCGGCGACGCAGCGCGGTTGCCCGCGACGTCCCACCACGCGCGGAAGGCGCGATCGTCTGCCACCGAGGGGGCCATCGCCTGCAACACGTCCAGGCCGCGCTCCACCGCGTCGGGTTCGATCGCGGTCGTCGTATACCGACTGGCCCCGCTGAGCTGCGCACCGGCTTGGTAGTCCGGCGCCCACAACAGCCGTGCGGCGCCGTTGACGAGTACCAGGCTGGCCACACGCTCGGGATGGTCGGCCGCAAGGAGCAGCGCACTCATCGCGGTGAACCCCGACCCGAAGATCGTGGCGCGTTCACAGCCGACCGCGTTCATCACGGTGACCGCATCCTCCGCCCAGCACGACAGCGTGATGGTGTCGGCAGAGCCGATGCGTGACGACATCCCCATGCCGCGGTGGTCGAATCGGATGACGCGGCTGAACGATGCCAAGCGGCGGTAGAACCGGTGCATCGACGGCTCGTCGTCGATCGAGTCGATGGGGATGAACGGGCCCGGCATCACGACCAAGTCCACCGGGCCCTCGCCGATGATCTGGTAGGCGATGTCCAAGTCGCCGCGCGATGCGTAGCGAGTCCGCGGAGTCTGCGCCACAGCCAAAGGCTAGTTCAGGTGCCCTCACCCGCGAGCGCAAACCGGCCGTCCGGGGTCTGCTCGACCAGGCCGTCGATCAGAAGCGAATCCAGGGCGCGGTCGCGTTGCGCGGTGTCCGAAAGCCAGGCCAGATCGAGTTGGCTGCGGGTGACTGGAGTCGTGTTGTCGCGCAACACATCCAGAAGCCTGCCCCGCACCTGGCGGTCGGTGCCCGCATAGCGTTGCGGCCTGCGGGCCGGAGTGGTTGCCGGCGGGAAGCCTGCCGAGCGCCATGCGCATACGCTCAGCGGGCACAGACCGCAGCGCGGCGACCGCGCCGTGCACACCGTCGCGCCGAGCTCCATCAACGCCGCCGAAAAGCGGGGTGCGTCAGGGTCGTTGGGCAACAATGCGGCGACGTCGGAAAGGTCACGGACGCTGGCAGGCGAGTCGGCTCGACCGTGCACCGCCCTGGCCACCACCCTGCGCACGTTAGTGTCCACGACCGGCACCCGCTGCTCGTAGGCGAAGCAGGCGACCGCGCGTGCCGTGTAGCTGCCGATCCCCGGCAGCGTCAACAGCGTGTCGACGTCGTCCGGCACCTGGTCGCCGTGTTCGGCCGCGATCACGATGGCGCACTCGTGCAGCCGCTTGGCGCGTCGCGGATAACCAAGTTTGCCCCAGGCCCGCAACACGTCCGCTGAGTTTGCGGCTGCCGTTGCCGACGGCGTCGGCCATCTGGCCACCCAGTCCCGCCAGATCGGCTCGACCCGCGCGACGGGCGTCTGCTGCAACATGAACTCGCTCACCAGGATCTGCCACGCCGTCACGCCCTTGCGGCGCCACGGCAGATCGCGTTGCTCACGGGCGTACCAGGCCAGCAGTTCACCCGAATCAATCATCGAGCGCTCCGATCCTGCAGAATGGGCGGCATGCCTCGTACCAGCCCAGTGACTGCATGGAAAGCACTCAAGGAGGGTAACGAGCGATTCGTTGCAGGCCAGGTGCAGCACCCCAGCCAGAGCGTCGACGACCGGGCCAGGCTGGCTCACGGACAGAAACCCACTGCCGTCGTCTTCGGCTGCTCCGACAGCCGGGTGGCCGCGGAGATCATCTTCGACCAGGGTCTCGGCGACATGTTCGTGGTGCGCACTGCCGGCCACGTCGCGGATTCGGCGGTGCTGGGGTCCATCGAGTACGCCGTCACGGTGCTCGACGTGCCGCTCATCGTGGTGCTCGGGCACGACAGTTGCGGCGCGGTGAAGGCGACTCTGTCAGCACTCGAAGACGGCGAGGTGCCCGGCGGGTACGTCCGCGACATCGTCGAACGCGTCACGCCGTCGATCCTGCTGGGTCGTCACGCGGGATTGACCAGGGTCGACGAGTTCGAGACCCGCCACGTCAACGAGACCGTCGTACAGCTGCGGGTGCGCTCGGCGCCGGTCGCCCAGCGGATCATCGAGGGCAAGTTGGCGATCGCCGGAGTTACCTACCATCTGGCCGACGGGCGAGTCGTACTGCGCGATCACGTGGGCGATATCGGCGAATAGCCCGCGACACGCCGAGCCACCTCGGACGACTCGGCGTGACCTGCCCTTACCTTGGACTCGTGCTGGATCTTGAACCGCATGGCCCACTGCCCTCCCAGATCTACTGGCGGCGCAGGGCGCTGGCGATCGGCATCGGTGTGGTCGTGGTCGCCATCGTCGCAGCAATTGCCATCCTGGTGGTAAGCAACAGCACGGGTGATACCAAGACGCCGACGTCGACCGCGGCAGCTCCCACTCCGCTGCCCGGCGAAAACCCCGAGGTCAAGACCCCGGTGCAGCCTCCGGCGCAACAAGCGCCGCCGCCGACGCCAACCCCGTCCGCCGCCGTGACGCCGCCTCCCGTGCTCAAGGAGGGCGACGACTGCCCCGACTCCACGCTCGCCGTCAAGGGCATCACGAACCAGCCCGACTTCGTCGTCGGCGATCAGCCGAAGTTCACCATGGTCGTCACCAACATCGGTCTGGTCGCCTGCAAGCGCGACGTGGGTGCTGCGGTGTTGGCGGCCTACGTGTACTCGCTGAACAACGAGCGGCTGTGGTCGAACCTGGACTGCGCCCCGTCGAACGAGACGCTGGTCAAGACCTTCAACCCGGGTGAGCAGGTCACCACGGAGGTCACCTGGACCGGCATGGGCTCTGCGCCGAACTGCCCGCTGCCAAGGCAGCCGATCGGCCCTGGCACCTACAACCTGGTGGTCCAGCTGGGCAACCTGCGGTCCGCCGCGGTGCCGTTCGCCCTCGCCGAGCCCGCCGCGCCTGCGCCTGGCGCGGACGCGCCGCCGGCCCCGCCGGAGGGCGCACCGCCGGCTCCAGGCAACTGAGCTCGGCGGACCTTCGCCCAACCGCACCTTTTGCAGGGAAAGAGCCCGCTCAGGCCAGCTGGTCGGCGATGGTCGACTCGGCCAGCTGAGACAACCCCTCCCGGATGTGGCGCGCCCACATCGACCCGATGCCGTCCACCGACTGCAGATCGCTCGCGCTGGCCGCCAGAACGCCCTGTAGCGATCCGAACGAGCGCACCAACAGGTCGACGTGCGCGAACTGCAGCCGCGGAATGCCTGCCATCGCGCGGTATCCGCGAGAGCTCATCGCCGAGTCCTGAGCTTCCAGCGTGGACGGGTAGCCGAAAACGCGTGCCAGCGCAGTGAAGTCGAGCAGCTCGTTGTCGGAGAGCCCGTCGAGCTCGTCGAGCGTGGCCGTGACCTGTGTGGTGTCCGGCGGGTCCGGGTTGGCGTGATAGTCGCGCACGACGAGCTCGCGGGCGGTGTCGTTGTCGCCGACCAGCTCCTCGAGCTGCAGCTTGAGCTGACGTCCGTCTGTGCCGAGCTCGACGACGTCGGCGTCGATCTCCAGGCTGATCCGGCGCACCATCTCCAGGCGCTGCACCACCGTCATCACGTCGCGCAGCGTCACGAAGTCCTCGATCTCGGCCGTGGACAACTGCCGGTTGACCTCGTCGAGGCGCGACGTGTAGCGCTCGAGGGTGGCGATGGTCTGGTTGGTCCGCGACAGGATGGTCGCCGAATCGGGAACGACGTGCCGCTCTCCTGCGACGTACACCGTCACGATGCTCATCGAGTGGCTGACCGAGATCACCGGATAGCCCGTCTGGACGGCGGTGCGTTCGGCGGAGCGGTGCCGGGTACCGGACTCCTCGGTGGGTATCGACGGGTCGGGCACCAGCTGGACGTTGGCCCGCAGGATGCGGGTGCCGTCGGTGGACAGCACGACGGCGCCGTCCATCTTCGACAGTTCCCTCAGCCGGGTCGGGGCGTAAGCGACGTCGAGGGCGAAGCCGCCGTCGCAGATGGACTCGACGCTGTCGTCGTAGCCGAGCAGGATCAACGCGCCGGTGCGCCCGCGCAGGATTCGTTCGAGGCCGTCACGCAGCGCGGTGCCGGGGGCCAGCCGCCCCAGCGTCTCGCGCAGCGTGGGCCGTGACAGTTGCACCACATTGCTGCGTGCTGTCCTACCTGTGGACTTCACGGCCATCTCGTCTCCTAGGATCGGCCGCCATTGTCCGCGATGCGCTGCACCCCTTGCAACAGTCTGCCGATGTCCTCGCAGGTGATGATCTTCAGGCCCGCAGGCACATCCTTGACGCTGGGCGGCACCATCGCCCATCTGAAGCCCAGCCGGGCAGCCTCGGCGAGCCTGCGATCCATGCCCGTGACGCGGCGAATGTCACCGGCCAGACCCACTTCGCCGATGAAGACCGCATCGGCGAGCATGGGCACGTCCCTGGCAGCGGACGCGATCGCAGCGGCGAGGGCCAGGTCCGACGCCGGGTCGCTGAGTCGCATGCCGCCAACGGTGGACAGGTACACGTCGCACTTCCCCAGTGGCAACTGGGCCCGCTTCTCCAGCACGGCCAGGATCATCGCGGCGCGCGACGAATCGATGCCGCTGGTGGCCCGGCGCGGGATGCCCGCAGACGATTCGGCGACGAGCGCCTGCAGCTCGCCGATCAACGGTCGTTTGCCATCGAGCGTCACCGTTACCGCAGTGCCTGCGACCGGTGTGGGCCGCTGATCGCGGAACAATCCCGAAGGGTCGGCGATGCCCTCGATTCCGTTGTCGTGCAACTGGAAACAACCGACCTCGTCGGCAGCCCCGAACCGGTTCTTGACACCGCGGACCATGCGCAGCGTGGAAGCCCGATCGCCCTCGAAGTGCAGCACGACGTCGACGAGGTGCTCGAGCGAGCGAGGCCCCGCGATGGCGCCGTCCTTGGTGACGTGGCCGACGAGGATCATCGCGACGCCGGTGGACTTGGCTGCCATGGTGAGCGCCGTGGTCACTGCACGCACCTGGGTGACGCCGCCGCTGACGCCGTCGGATTCGGCCGTGGACATGGTCTGCACGGAGTCGACCACGACCAGCGTTGGCTGGACCGCCTCGATGTGCCCGAGCGCGGTCTGCAGGTCGGATTCGGCGGCCAGGAACACCTCGTCGTTGGTGCATCCGGTGCGTTCGGCCCGCAGCCGGATCTGTCCTGCCGATTCCTCGCCGGACAGGTACAGGGCTCGTCGGCCGGACTCTGCCCAGCGGTGGGCGACCTCGAGGAGCAATGTCGACTTGCCGACCCCAGGATCGCCGGCCAACAGGGTTACCGAACCGGGAACGAGGCCGCCGCCAAGCACGCGGTCCAATTCGCCGATCCCCGTGAGGAAGTGGCGCGTGGTGCCGGGATCGATGGAGCTGATCGGGACGGCGGGGGAGGTGGGGGCCAGCGCGCGACCGGGTGCGGAGCTCAGCGACGTGAGGACCGCGACCTCGTTGACGGTGCCCCAGGTGCTGCAGTCCGGGCAGCGTCCCACCCACTTGGCGGCGACGTGGCCGCACTCCGAGCATCGATACTGCGAACGCGCCTTGGAACCAGATCGAGCCACACCGTGACGTTATCCGTCGTGACCGACAGATTGCCGCCTCGAACTAGCCGTGTCCGCCCTCGGCTTCGACGGCGCCCGCGGTGTCGCCGCCGGACTCACCTTCCTTGTCACGCCGCGGCGCCTCGCCTGCAGAGATCGGCACCGCGACGGTGGCGGAACCGGACCGCTCGAACGTGAACGTGAAGGGGTAGGTGAGGCCGTTGGTGATCGGCTGGGTCAGCGTGACGGCGGCCTCGACGGTCGTGGCGTCCTCGCTGGCGTCCAGAGGGCTTGCCTGGCCGTCGGGCGTGCCGACTACGAGGGTGCCTGCGGGGCGCACGGTCGCGTTCCCCGTGATCGCCACCGAGCCGACGTCGGAGGTGATGGACACGAGCCGGTCGGACTCCGCGGGCGATTCGTTGACCGCCACGAACAGCAGCTCGGCTTTGCTGCCGGGCTTCACGTAGTCGGTGGTTTGGGGAGCGCGCAGGTGCACGTTGCGCAGCGCCACTCCGGACGTCGGGTCGCCTGCCACGACGTTGGTTCCGTTGACCGCCGGTTCCTGGATGGCGGTCTGAGAAACCTGGCCCGCACTGCAACCCGTCAGTACGACGGCTGCGGCCAGTCCGCAGGCCGACAGGCCCGAGGTGACGGCGAAGGCGCGCGATCTTTGGCGGTTCACTCAAAGCCTCCTGCTCGGCCCACGCGACGACAGGGGCATCGTCGGGGTGGTTCGACTATGCAGAGTAGTAGGTGAGGGTTCGGCGCGGTAGCCGAGGGCGCGCGGCGGCCGAAACCCGTACGCGTGGCGCGTCGGCGAGCCTTGCTGAGCGTGTCGCCGTCGGGTTGAAGGCGTGCCGAAGCTCCCTGTGAAAACACCGGCAAGGGTTCGCTGGCGCACCTGGGCGTTGCACGGATTCGTCACCATGTCAACCCCTGCTCTTCACCTGCAGTGCCCCTGACCTGCATCGTTGTTCTACACGTGTCAGGGCTCCGTGCTAAGATTGCCTAGTGAAAGGGGCTCTAATCTGATGATTTTCAAGGTCGGAGACACCGTTGTCTATCCACATCACGGTGCCGCATTGATCGAGGCGATCGAAACCCGGACCATCAAGGGCGAGCAGCGTGAATACCTCGTCCTGAAGGTCGCCCAAGGGGATCTGACCGTTCGAGTCCCAGCTGACAACGCAGAGTACGTCGGCGTGCGTGACGTGGTTGGGCAAGAGGGCCTCGACAAGGTCTTCCAGGTACTACGCGCCCCGCACACCGAGGAGCCGACCAACTGGTCGCGTCGCTACAAGGCGAACCTCGAGAAGCTGGCGTCGGGTGACGTGAACAAGGTCGCCGAGGTCGTCCGCGACCTGTGGCGTCGTGATCAAGAGCGTGGCCTGTCCGCAGGCGAGAAGCGCATGCTTGCCAAGGCTCGGCAGATCCTGGTCGGCGAATTGGCACTGGCCGAGAACACCGACGACGAGAAGGCTTCCATCATTCTCGACGAGGTTCTTGCCGCCGCTTCCTGACGTGGGTGCAGTACCCCGCATCGGTCTCGGCACCGACGTACATCCCATAGCACCAGGACGTCAGTGCTGGTTGCTGTGTCTGCCATTTGACGACGCCGACGGCTGCGCCGGTCATTCCGACGGCGACGTGGCGGCGCATGCGCTGTGTGATGCCTTGTTGAGCGCCGCCGGTCTTGGTGACCTGGGCGCGGTGTTCGGCACCGACCGCGACGAATGGGCCGGTGCCAGCGGCGCCGACATGCTGCGCCACGTCCGTTCGTTGCTGACGGCGGACGGCTACCGGGTGGGCAACGCCGCGGTCCAGGTGATCGGCAATCGACCGAAGATCGGGCCGCGTCGCATCGAGGCGCAAGAGGTGCTCTCCGGCTTGCTGGGCGCTCCGGTGTCGGTCTCGGCGACCACCACGGACGGCCTCGGGCTGACGGGCCGTGGAGAGGGTTTGGCGGCCATCGCCACCGCCCTCGTGATCGGGGATGTGCCCGGTGTTGACGGGTGAGCGCGAATAGGCCGGTAAGCTGGCCCGTCGTGACCGAGAGCGCCGGCGCCGGATTGCGGCTACACGACACCATGAGCGGTGCCGTGCGCCCATTCGTCCCGCTGCGCGACGGCCACGCGTCGATCTACCTCTGCGGGGCGACCGTTCAGGGGTTGCCCCACATCGGCCACGTGCGCAGCGGCGTCGCGTTCGACGTGCTGCGGCGCTGGCTGACCGCAAAGGGCTACGACGTGGCGTTCATCCGCAACGTCACCGACATCGACGACAAGATCCTCAACAAGGCTGCCGACGCGGGCAGGCCGTGGTGGGAGTGGGCTGCCACCTTCGAGCGGGCATTCGGCGAGGCGTACGACGCGCTCGGCGTACTTCCGCCGTCGGCCGAGCCGCGGGCCACCGGGCACATCACCCAGATCGTCGAGCTCATCGAAAGGCTGATCGCCGCTGGGCATGCCTACGCCAGCGGCGGCGACGTCTACTTCGACGTGCTGAGCTACGCGCAGTACGGCGCGCTGTCCGGACACCGCGTCGACGACGTGCACCAGGGCGAGGGTGTCGCCACCGGCAAGCGGGATCAGCGGGACTTCACGTTGTGGAAGGGCGCCAAGCCGGGCGAGCCGTCGTGGCCGACGCCGTGGGGCCCCGGTCGCCCGGGCTGGCACACCGAATGCGTCGCGATGTGCGAGGCCTATCTCGGCGCGGAGTTCGACATCCACGCGGGCGGCATGGATCTCGTCTTCCCGCACCACGAGAACGAGATCGCCCAAGCGAAGGCAGTCGGCGACGGCTTCGCGCGCTACTGGCTGCACAACGGCTGGGTCACCATGGGCGGCGAGAAGATGAGCAAGTCGCTCGGCAACGTGCTGTCGATTCCGGCCGTGCTCGGCCGGGTCAGGGCTGCGGAGCTGCGCTACTACCTCGGTAGCGCGCACTACCGGTCGATGTTGGAGTTCTCCGAGACGGCGCTGCAGGACGCCGTGAAGGCGTACAGCGGCATCGAGGACTTCCTGCACCGGGTGCGCAACCGCGTCGGCACCGTCGTGCCAGGCGAGTGGACGCCGAAGTTCGCCGCCGCGCTGGACGACGATCTCGCCGTGCCGATGGCACTGGCCGAGGTGCACGCCGCCCGTGCCGAGGGCAACCGGGCGCTCGATGCGGGCGACCACGAGACGGCGATGCAGCACGCCCGGGCGATCAGGGCCATGATGGCGATCCTCGGGTGCGATCCGCTCGACGAGCGTTGGGTGTCCCGCGACGAGACGTCCGCGGCGCTGGCCGCCGTGGACGTCCTCGTGCACGCCGAGATCGACCGCCGCGCAGAGGCGCGCGAACAGCGGGACTGGGCTCAGGCCGACCAGATCCGCGACCGGCTCAAACGAGCGGGCATCGAGGTCACCGACACCGCGGACGGCCCACAGTGGTCGCTGCTGGATGGGAATACCAAGTAATGGCTGGCAACTCTCAGCGCCGCGGCGCGGTGCGCAAGGACGGCACCAAGAAGGGGCCGGTCGTCGGATCGGGTGGTGTCCGTCGTCGCGGGCTTGAGGGCAAGGGCGCGACGCCGCCCGCCGCCGCCCGTCCTCATCACCCGGCGGCCAAGCGTGCGGCGAAGGCCGCCAAGCAGGCGCGCGGCAGGCAGGTCCGCAAGACCGACGAGACCGAGATGGTGCTCGGCCGCAACCCCGTGGTGGAGTGCCTGCGCGCGGGAGTGCCCGCCACGGCGCTCTACGTGGCGCTCGGCGCCGAGACCGACGAGCGGATGACCGAAGCCGTCACCCGCGCAGCCGATTCGGGAATCGCCATCCTCGAGGTGCCGCGCGTCGATCTGGACCGGATGAGCACCAACGGTCTGCATCAGGGCATCGCACTGCAGGTGCCGCCGTACGACTACGCGCACCCGGACGACATGCTCAGGACGGCGAAAGCCCAGGACGCGCCCGCACTTCTGGTGGCGTTGGACAACATCTCCGATCCCCGCAACCTGGGTGCGATCGTGCGATCGGTGGCGGCGTTCGGCGGGCACGGCGTGCTCATTCCGCAACGCCGTTCGGCATCGGTCACGGCCGTCGCGTGGCGCACCAGCGCCGGTGCGGCGGCCCGGCTGCGGGTGGCCCGTGCGACGAATCTGACTCGGACACTTAAGAGTTGGGCCGACGCCGGGCTGCTGGTGGTCGGGCTGGACGCCGAAGGCGACACCGAGCTCGACGAGATGGACGGCACACAGCCGATGGTCGTGGTGGTCGGGTCCGAGGGCAAGGGCCTGTCCCGCCTGGTCCGGGAGAACTGCGACGCAATCGTGTCGATCCCGATGGCGGGCAAGACGGAGTCGCTCAACGCCTCGGTGGCGGCGGGCGTCGTGCTCGCCGAGATCGCCCGCCAGCGTCGATCCTGAAGGGACGCTTCGGGTTCGGAGGTCACACCCCGAACAATTGCAGCCCGGCCCACAGCCCTGCCACCGCGGCGAACAGCGTCGCCGGCGTCGTGCACAGCCCGATGCGGCTGAATTCACCCATCGGAGCCGGTAATTCGTGCTGCCGCACCACCCGCCGCCACAGTAGGTTCGCCAGCGAACCGGCGTAGGTCAGGTTGGGGCCGATGTTGACGCCGATCAAGACGGCCAGGATTGCGGCAGGGCCGGATACCGCGACGAGTGGCAGCAACACCAGCACGGCGGGAAGGTTGTTGACGACGTTGGACAGCACGGCGGCGACGGCCGCGATCCCGAGCAACACCAGGAACGTGTCACCGGATGGCAGCATCGCGCGCATCGCCTTGTCGAGGCCGTGCAGCATCACGGCATTGACCACCACGCCGAGGCACAGCACGAACGCCAGGAAGGGCACGTTGACGGAGTTCACGATGCCGCTGACCGTGCTCCGGCGCTGAGCGAGGCTTCGCACGCCGAGCACCACCGCGCCTGCCAGTGCGGCCCACGCGGGCGCCACGTCGATCAGTGAGGTGACGGCGAACCCGGCGAGGGTGAGGACGAGCACAACGAGCACGAAGATCGGCACCTCGGGCTTGGGCGGTGGCTCCCTCGGGCCATCCTGCGGTGTGAGCTCCTTGGCGAACAGCCAACGCAACACGAAGAATTCGACGATCACCGCCGCGAGCCACGGCAGCGTCATGATCGCCGTGAAGCGCCCGAACGACAGGCCCGCCGCGGTGAACGCGAGCAGGTTGGTCAGGT
>Ga0105237_10003347_pt1 | contig 19082 bp, 16 predicted proteins | sample KBSC24metaG_FD_81520 | JGI IMG/M metagenome (GOLD analysis project Ga0105237, IMG submission 81520) | Corn rhizosphere microbial communities from Kellogg Biological Station, Michigan, USA - KBS C2-4 metaG | ecosystem: Host-associated > Plants > Roots > Rhizosphere > Soil | place: Michigan, USA... | reverse complement strand
GCGCCCGCGCCGGCGTGCTTGGCGCCTGGCTGAATGTCCGCATCAATGCGGCCGGATACGACGACAAGATATTTGTTGGGGAAATACTGGTCAAGGGCAGAGCCATACAGGAAAAAACCATCCAGGCCGAAGCGGAGATACTGGCGATCGTCAACGAAAAGATTGGCGCCTGATCCCTCCGCCCAGCCTTCCGGCCTCCGACGACTGCCGCCGCCGCCGGCCCCCCGAACATCCGGGTCGCACCCGAATTCTTCGTACATTCAATATAATATTAAATTCAGCCTATGTCACAACTAAAAGTATACACCAAGTCAGACGTCCTTTCCCATACCAAGGTCCGCAAGTTCGAAACCCGTCTGGGGGAAGAAGTGCTGATTGCGACTGACCCAGCCAACATAACGGCATCGATAGAACAGTCGCCCGCAGAATACGTCCTGCTCGGCATCCCCGAAGACATCGGCGTACGGGCCAGCGAAGGACAGGGGGGAGGGGAGACCGCCTGGCTCTATTTCCTGAAGAACTTTCTGAACATCCAGAGCAACGACTTCCTCGTGGGTTCCAATATCCTGGTGCTCGGACATTTTGACTTCAGCGATCTCTCCCGGCTCATCGAGGCCAACGCCACCGACCCGCAGGAAAAGATCATGGCCTATCGCCATGCCGTACATACCATCGATGAAGCCGTCGAGCCGGTGATCCGTATCATCACCGCTGCCGGAAAAATACCCATCGTCATCGGCGGGGGACACAACAATGCCTACCCGCTCATCAAGGGCGCCGCCAAAGGCCTGCACAAAGCCGGGCTGACCCCGCTGGCGCAGATCAATGCCGTCAACCTGGACGCCCATCCCGAATTCAGCCCCGTTGAAGGACGCCACAGTGGCAACGGATTCCGTTATGCAGAAGAAGATGGTTTCCTGGAAAAATATTGTGTCATTGGCGTACACGAGAACTATATCCCGCAGAACGTCTGGCTGGACATCCTGAACAACCCCTTTGTCGATTGCATTACTTATGAAGACATCTTTGTGCTGGAAAAAAGAACGTTCGCCCAGGCAGTAGCGCACGCCACCGGATTTACAGAAGATAATTACATCGGGCTGGAAGTGGATCTCGACGCCATCGCCCAGGTCCCCGGTGCAGGGCTGCCTCCTTCCGGTCTCACTCCGCTGCACGCGCGTCAGTACGTTACCTTCGCCTCCATAGACTCCAGGATAGCTTACCTCCACATCTGCGAAGGCGCCGTCTGCATGGGGAATGGCTGCTCCAATCCTTCCACCGGCCGCCTCATCAGCTACATCGTCAGCGATTTTCTGAAAGCCCGCGAGTAAACGCGCCGGCCCCCGGCCACCCCCTCAAAAAGGAATCCCAATATTCAGATAGCCGATCACCGACCTCGACTGATCGCTATACATCGCACTCAACTCCAGCGGACCCAGCGCAAAATTGTAACTAAAGGTCAACGCATAGCCGGAGAGGAAATCCGGCGTCGTAAAAAAATTACTCTTGGTGATAAAATTATTGAATAACACATTCGCCCTGGCCGTCACCAGCACATTGTTGAACAACTGATACTGCAGCCCCAGCATCCCCTCCGCGACACTGGAAGAATAGAACGTCCCTTCCCGTAATCCCGCGAAGGTCACCTGGTTGTGGAACTGGCTGGTCATCCCGCCAATGGAGAACTCATTCATTATATTGTTCTTGTAGTGCAGGTTGAGCCCGCCTTGCAGATGCATCCACAAGGTATACCGTTCGCTCACCGGCACATACTTGTCGAAGTTGAGCAGGAACCGCTCATAGGCGGCAGACGAAAAGCTTGTGTCCGTGCGCGTGACAGTCGACGCGAAATATGAGACTTCCGGATTCTGAGAGTACACGTGGTCGGCCTCCGCCTCGAACTTTGCCCCCCGTCGTGGATACAAGGGTCTGTCCAGCGTATTGCTGCGCAGATAAAAATAACTCGTAAAAAAATTGTTTCTTCCCTTGAATTCCAGACTGGATGTTATCGACGGGTCATAATCGATCCCCTCGAACCGGCTGCCCAGCCCGATCGTGAGGTCGCGGTTGGTGGAATAACCAAAATGACCATCCGCTTTGATATAATTCTGGTTATACAGACCGGCCTCTTTATATAAGGCATTATAAGTGGTGATGCGAAACTGATCGAATTGGGTTCCCAGTGTGAACGCAAAATTGGCCCGTCTGCTGAAATACTGAAGATGTTCTCCACGAATGCGGAAATTCTGTCCGAGGTTCATCGTCACCAGACTGCGGGAAGTAGGGGTGAAAAAGTTGCGGCTTGTCAGGTTCAGGATAGCGCTGATGCCGCTGAACTGGTTATAGTTGAGCCCTATCTTGGCGAAGGTCAGCGGATTTTCTTCGACCTCGAAGATCACCCGGCTCGTCGTATCCGGCTGTGGGCTCAGCGAATAGGTTATACGATTATAATATCGCGTGCCGAAAGCCCGCCGCACCATCCGCGAGAGATTGTCCGCAGTGTAATAGTGGTTGGTCAGCAGATCCATGCTCTGGATAAAAAAACCTTCGGTGGTATTGTGCAATCCCCGAACTTCATAGGAGGATATCTTCACCGGATATACCGCCGGGAGACGGTTTTTTACCAATTCCCGCGGACCATAAATAGCATTCAGCGAATCGGCCAGTTGTTTTAGCCTCGGATACAATCGCCGCCCCTCTTCAATTCCTGCTTCTACTATCCGCCTGGCTTCCCCGAAGTTTCCCATGCCGTATTTTTCCAATGGCTGGTTGACATAGATGGTACAAAGAGGTATCTGCGTCCTTGTATCCGCAGCTTCCCGAAAAAAAGCCACCTGCAACAATACCTGCAGGGCATTCGTCACCTGGTCGGGAGTACGAGGTTTGCCTGAAACGTTACTCCCGATGACAATGTCGGCGCCCATGTCCCGGACGTCCTTCACCGGAAAATTGCGGACGACACCGCCATCCACCAATTTATGACCGTTGTACTCGACAGCCGTAAACACCGATGGGATAGCCATGCTGCTTCGCAACGCAGATACGATCTCCCCCGTGTCCAGCACGATTGCCTCACCACTGGACACATCCGTTGCAATACACTTGAAAGGAATGGAAAATTTCGAAAAATCCTTGATATTATACACCGGACGAAACAACTCTGCAAACTTCAGCCAGAGCTCCTGCCCTTCGATTACCCCCGTGGCCAGCCGGAACCAATGGTTCACCCAGGGGAGCTCGATATCGTACTTGCCATATTCGTCCTTCTCATCCATGATCAAACTCCGCAAGTTGGATTGATTGGACAATATCAGGTCCCAGTTGATATGCCGGGTTATCTTTTCGATGGTGTCCGCGGAGTACCCTATGGCGTAAAGCCCGGCAATGATACTGCCCATACTGGTCCCTGTGATATAGTCTACCTTTAGCCCCGCGCTGTCAATGGCCTTCAGGATGCCAATATGGGAGAGCCCTTTTGCCCCGCCGCCGCTTAATACCACCCCGATCTTCGGTCTTTGTCCCGCGGGGGACGTCTGCGCGACAGCCCTGCCTGCCGGCAACAAAAAAATAAAAAAGATTAAAAGGCAGTATCGGTTCATCCGTACATTTTATCTCCGGACCTCACAGCATCACGGCGCTTTTTCCAGTTCCATGATCTTTTCGAACACCTGCTCATACTGGCGATTGGCCTGTGTCAGTTCTTCACTTGCCTTCTTGTATTCCGCTTCAGCTGCTACAAACTTATTCTTATCTGAATACGTTGCAGGGTCAGCCAGGGATGCTTCAAGTTTGATCCTTTGTTCAGATAATGAGGCTATTTTTCCTTCCAGTTCCTGGAAAAGACGCTGCTGCCGTTGTAACTCCTTCTTGGCTTCTTTATTGATAGGAGCCCCCGCCGGTTTTTGCGGCTCGGACACGGATACAGGCTTGCCCGCCGCCGGCTGGACAGCTTTTCCATTCCCCGCGGGATCCGCCGTCTTCCCATTGCCACTGACGCCTGCCGCGGCCTTCCCGTTCCCTCTTGCGCCAGCCGCAGACTCTGCCTCCGCCTGGCCGTTGCCACCTGCGCCCGCCGTAGCACCTGCTGCCTTCCCGCTCCCAACGGAACCCGCCGTTTTCCCATTCCCTGCGGCGTCCGTCGTCTTCCCACCTGCCGCGGAACCCGCCGCCTTCGCCGCCACATTGCGCTCCTTCCAATCCACCCATTCTTCATAGGTGCCCTTGAACTCGCGGATCATATGGTCTTCTATCTCCCATATCTTGTTGGCCGTCTTCGAAATGAAATACCGGTCGTGGCTTACCAGCAGAAAACTGCCCTCATATTTGTTCAGGGCATCGATCAGCAGGTCACAGGAGTGCATATCCAGGTGGTTGGTAGGCTCATCCAACAACAGGAAATTGGCTTTGCTGACAATGGTTTTGGCCAGCGCCACCCGCGCTTTCTCTCCGCCGCTAAGCACCTTGATCTTCTTGTCCACGTCATCCCCGCTGAACAGAAAACAACCTAGCAGGACCCGCAATTCCAGGTCCGTCTTTTGGCTGCCGCAGAGTTGCATCTCCTCCAATAAGGTATTATTGACGTCCAGCGCCTCCAACTGGTGCTGGGCATAAAAACTTTCATCGACATTGTGCCCCCAGACCCGTTCACCTTCGAAAGATTCTGCTCCCGCCACCATCCGCAAAAGAGTCGATTTACCCTTGCCGTTAGCCCCGATGAGCGCGATCTTGTCCCCGCGGTCGATCTCCGCAGACGCGTTTTCCACGATGGTTATCGGTCCGAATTTTTTGGTGGCCCCCTTCAGCGTGGCCAGTACCCGGCCCGGGGTCTTGTCCACCCGGAAATTGATCTTGATATTCGGCCGCTCGATCTCCACGTCTTCGATGCGGTCGATCTTTTCCAGCCGTTTCATTGCACTCTGCGCCGCCGCAGCTTTACTGGCCTTGGCCTTAAAACGTTCGATAAAGCGTTCCTGCTGCCGGATATAGTCCTGCTGATTCTCAAAAGCCCGTTGCTGCAATTCTACCCGCTGCACTTTCTCGGTCTCGTAAAAACTGTAATTACCATTATAAATATGTAGCTCCCGTTGGTAAAGCTCTACGATCTTGGTGACCATCCGGTTGAGGAAATATTTATCGTGACTGACGATCACCACCGATCCCTGGTAATGCTGGAGATATTTTTCCAGCCACTCGATGGAAGGAAGGTCCATGTGGTTCGTCGGTTCATCGAGTAACAGCAGATCGGGTTTCTGCAGGATCATTTTGGCCAGCAGCACACGCATCCGCCAGCCACCGCTGAACTCCCGGAAGGGGCGGCCAAGATCGGCATTGGAGAACCCCAGGCCCTGCAGGATCTCTTCTGTCCGGTGGTGGATGGTATATCCATCCAGTGTATCCATCTCGTGAAGGGCATCCGTATACCGGATGAGGAGGTCGTGATTCTCATGATCCTTTTCCAATTCCTTTCCCAGCTCATCGATCTCTTTTTCTAATTGCAGCACCCGCTCAAAAGCAGTCATAGCCACCTCCAGGATCGACCCGTTGGTGTCGAAGCTGAGCAGATCCTGGTGAAGATAGCCTATCGTCGTGCTCCGGCTTCTCTCCACCGTCCCGGCCGAAGGAGAATACTGGCCGGCAAATAATTTTAATAAAGTAGACTTACCCGTCCCGTTATAACCGATCAATCCGATGCGTTCGTTGGGCTGTATGTGCCAGGTGGCGTCTTGGACGATGACCCGGGCTCCGAATTCGAAAGTTACGTTCTGTAATCCTGCTAGCATGGGTGCAAATTTAACCCCCGGCGCGCATTCCCCCAAACCCGTTCGCCAAATCATCCCTCCGCACCCCCGCACCCGCACCCACCCGGCCCGCGGGCACCCGCCGCCCCTTTGACCGAATGTATTTATCCTTTACCTTCGATGAAATTTCGTGCTATGAAGAAATTTATATTGTTGATCCTTGCATTCCTTGTAGTAGGGATCTTTGCCTACAAACTCCTCTCTGACAAACCCGTAAAGCCCGCAGAAAAAAAGGACGAAGCCCTGAAGATCGGCAAAAATTCCAGCCAGTTCAATACCGCCTTCTCCGAAATGTTAACAGAATATTATGCTATCAAGGATGCCCTGGTTGATTGGGATACCGTCAAAGCCGACCAGGCCGCCTATGCCCTCGCCGCGAAAATTGATAGCCTGCCCGTAAAGACCCTGAAAGCCGATTCCGATCTCATTCGCACCGCGCTTAGCCTGGACGCCGGCATCAGCAGCGAGGCAAAAGCCTTTACCGGCGAATCCGGCATCGAAGCCCGCCGCCGCTCGTTCAATATGCTCACCGACCAGCTCTATACTCTCGTCAATGCCGTCCGCTACGACGGAGAGAAGATCTATCATATCAAATGTCCCATGGCATTTAAAGAGTCTGAAGAAGGATTCTGGCTGAGCAGAACACCCCAGGTCATCAACCCCTATCTGGGTAACAAACACCCGGTTTACAAAAATAAAATGTTGGGCTGCGGAGAAGTTACCGACTCGCTGGATTTCGCGGGAAAATAACCTAAGGCTTATAAACAAATTTCACCGCCGCGCTCTTTTGTTCGCTCGAGGATAGATAAAGATCAAATTTCTTATCCCCCGCCGTCACCATCATGAGCGCCGTATTGGGCGGTATCGTCCCCAGATTGTTCGCATACATCACCAACTCATATTCGACACCGGGAAAAGCGTTGAAGTTGATGGTCAGCGGCCGGTCGGTCAGCATCTGCCGGTAGAGCAGCAGTTTATTGTTTATCAGGATCGTCACGGTATCATGATCGATCTCCCCATTATCATACAATTCGATCTTTATCTGCGGACTGTTCACCGTAACGGTTTTAACCACTGCCTTTTCCCGGGGCGCCAGATGCAGTGATCTTTGCAGCGAAGCCAGCGTATCCGGCTGGTCGACGTCGACAGGAAAGTCAGATTCCGTCACTTTCTTCAGTTGGATCTTGCCCGGAGGACAGATCATATTCTTTTCAGAAAACACTCCCTTCCAGTCCCCGTTGAGCTCCTCCTGGGCACCATTTTTTGAATAGTTGAGATCGTAGGTCTTGATACAGGGCTGGCAGTCGGGCGGAATGTCCGCAGCCAGGACGGCGTTTTCGATCAGGACCAGCCGGTGCGTCTGTGTATTATAACGTCCGGTGAAACTCATCTTTACATAATGCGTTTTATCATAGTAGTCATAGGCTTTCCCGCTGATACGGTCGCCTGTGGAATTGACCTGCAGTTCCAGAAAATAATGGGGGTAGCATCCTCCCGGTCCCTGGGTCAGGGTTCCCTTCCAGATGCCGTTAAGGTCTTCAGCCCGCACGCAGCAGGAGAACACGATCAGTAAAAATAGGAAAGGGCCCCGCATATCTATTTTGCATATTTGAATGTCACCACCGCATTCTTTTGCTCGGTCGAAGTGATGCGTACTTCGTATTCCTTATCACCGGCCTTTACGATCATCAGGGATGTGTTCGGCGGGATCTCTCCTTCATTTTCCGCCACCATCACTAATTCATGGTAATCGTTGCTTTCGTCGAGGTGCAGGGTTAGCGTCAGCGGACGGTCTGTCAGCATAGCATGGTTAATGACCTGTTTGTTATCGAGGTAAACGGAGACGGTGTCATGATCGATGGCGCCATCGTCATAAATATTCAGTGTGATCTCATTCACATGGACGATCAGTGTTTTGACCACCTGGTTGCTCCGGGTGAGCAAAACCCGCGGGGTAATGGTCGGGAATTTCCTGCCAATGCCATTGCTGTCGCTGTTGTTTGGTCGCAGCGACATACTCGGCGTGGTCACCTTCGCCATAGGCGGCGGGTTTTTCACAGGTTCCGGTTTTTCCACCGTACGTGGCCTGGGCGCCCGCGCCACTCCCGTTCTGGCTATGGCGCTGTCTCTACGCGCTATCCCTGTTCTTGCTATCGCGCTATCCCTACGCACGCCGCCCCTTTTGACCATACTGCTATCTCTATGCGGCGGTCCCGGCCTGGTGACCTTCCCGGTCTTCACCACTCCCTTCTCCGCCAGGCGGCCCGGGGCCGTGGTCTTCGCTGCTGTTCCGCCCGGCACTGGCGCCGGCGCCGGTTTTTCCGTATTCTCTTTTTCTTTTTTTACCAAAAAGGACTCCTTATAAAAATCGCTTTCCGGCACTTTCCGTAAAAAGACCGTTCCTCGTCCACAGTTGGAGCTGTCCCGCACATTCATGCTCACATAGGTGCCCTCCAGGAATTCTTCGTCCCCCGTCTTCATATATTGTAAAAAACAGGTCATGATACAAACATCCCCCGACTGGTTCCGCACCTCCAGTAGCTTGCCTTCCTGTAACAGCACTTTTCCCGTATGCGCATTGACGGTGCCTGTCGCTGCCGCCTTGCCATAAAAAATGGTAGAGAGATAGGAATAGGTCACGGCCTCAAACGCTTTATTGGTCTGTGCGATCTGAACCTCGAATTTATAACGGTCATCAAATAACGAAGACCGCAGTTCCGTGTTATTCGATCGAAAATGCCCCCGCCACACACCTGTAACATCCTGGGCCCTTCCCATCAACGGCAACAATCCCAGTAGCACTGAAATAAATGAAAAGAATCTCCGCATATTCTACGATTTCCCTATTTGATCGGACTCCGTCCTGTTAAGCAAATTATGGAAATAATCTATTGGTTTCCCTACCACTTGTAAATTTTAACAGCAACCGACCGGAGGGAGGTTGGCGGAGCGAAGCGAAGCAGACATCGGCCCTGCCAGATGCCGCAGGCATCGGTACTGTACAGCCATCCTCTGCGGAGCAGCGACCATGTATTGAAGAGTCCCACAACCTCTGCTCCGCTGGAAGTGGCTGCCCCGTACCGGCGCCGCAGGCGCCGCCTGGCAGGGCCTATGATTTTGTCTCAAAGGTAGGGCTCGCTGCTCGGTTGGATTGCTGAGATATCCCTACCTTTGCGGGCATGATCAAGATCACTTTCCCCGATGGCGCCGTCAGAGAATATGCCAGCGGCATCACTGCATTAGAAATCGCCAGATCCATCAGCGAAGGCCTGGCAAAAAAAGTATTGGCCGCAAATGTCAACGGACAGGTATGGGATGCCACCCGCCCCATCACGGCCGACGCTACCCTCAAACTCCTCACCTGGACAGATACAGACGGCAAATCCACTTTCTGGCACTCCTCCGCTCACCTGATGGCAGAGGCGGTGGAAGCACTCTACCCCGGCGTTAAATTCTGGGTCGGACCGGCCGTAGACAACGGTTTCTATTATGATATGGATCTTGGCGGAAGACAGATCACGGAAGACGATCTGCGCAAACTGGAAGTAAAAATGGCCGATCTGGCTAAACAGAACGAGGTCTACCGCAGAAAAGAGATCAGCAAGGCCGAAGCCATCAAATTCTTCAGCGACAAGGGCGACGAGTACAAGCTCGATCTGCTCGAAAACCTCCAGGACGGAAACATCACTTTCTATACGCAGGGCGCCTTTACCGACCTCTGCCGCGGACCGCATATTCCCAATACCGGCTTTATCAAGGCGGTCAAGCTGACCAATATTGCCGGGGCCTACTGGAAAGGCGACGAAAAGAACAAACAGCTGACCCGTGTTTATGGCGTAACCTTCCCCTCGCAAAAAGAATTGGACGAATACATTGTCCTGCTCGAAGAGGCAAAAAAGAGGGATCACCGCAAACTCGGCAAGGAATTGGGCATTTTTACATTTGATGAACAGGTCGGACCCGGTCTGCCTTTATGGATGCCCAATGGCGCGATCATTATTGAAGAACTGGAAAAGCTGGCCAAACAGACTGAAGAACGCGCCGGCTACAAACGCGTCGTCACACCCAACATCGCCAAGGAAAGCCTCTACATTACCAGCGGTCACCTGCCTTATTATGAGGAAAGTATGTTCCCGGCCATGGAGCTCGAGGGCGAAAAATACTACCTCAAGGCCATGAACTGCCCTCACCATCACAAGATCTTCGGGGCCGAACAAAAGTCCTATAAAGACCTCCCATATCGACTCGCCGAATATGGTACTTGCTATCGGTATGAACAAAGTGGCGAACTTTTTGGTTTAATGCGGGTACGGTGTTTGCACATGAATGACGCACATATCTACTGCACCAAAGAGCAATTCTACGACGAGTTCAAGGCGGTGAACGATATGTATCTCAAATATTTTAAGATATTCGGCATCGATAAATATGTGATGCGTTTCAGTACCCATGAACCTGGCAAACTAGGCAAGAAATACATCGACGAGCCCCAACTGTGGCTGGAAACTGAAGCCCTGGTGCGGGACGTACTCATCAAGACAAATACGCCATATGTTGAGGTACCGGATGAAGGCGCATTTTATGGACCGAAAATTGATGTTCAGATATGGAGCACCATTGGCCGGGAATTTACTTTGGCTACCAATCAGGTAGACTTTGCCCAGGGCCGCCGCTTCAAGCTGGAATTCACAAATAAGGAAAATCAGGCCGAAACGCCTTTGATCATACACAGAGCACCATTAGGCACACACGAACGCTTTATCGGGTTCCTTCTGGAGCACTATGCAGGCAAATTTCCAGTATGGCTGGCGCCGTTGCAGGTTAAGATCCTGCCGATCACCGATAAGTCCCTGGAATATGCACAAAGTCTTTTAGTTTCCCTGAAAAATGCAGATATTCGTGTAGAAGTCGACGAACGCAGCGATAAAATAGGAAAAAAGATCCGTGACACGGAACTCGCAAAAGTGCCCTATATGCTGGTCGTCGGCGAAAAGGAAATGAACGAAAATAAAGTAGCCGTAAGACGGCAGGGAAAAGGTGACCTTGGTGTCAAAGGCATCGAAGAGTTCATTGCCGAAATAAAAAAAGAGATAACAGAGCGCGCCCCCAATCCCTAGGGACGCGCAGCGTGTGTATCTTGTTAAAAGACAAATATTCGCGAAAAAGAAAAAAATAGAAGCTTCCGAAGGGAGGGAGGCTGAACTTAAAAACAGTAAATGGCATTTCCACCGAGACCCCCGAGAGGGAATTTTAATCCACGTTTTAGAAAAGAACAACAACAAGAACATCGTACCAACCATATGATCCGGGTGCCCCAGGTGCGATTGGTCGGAGACAACGTCGAGGTCGGCGTCTATTCGGTTCAGGAGGCGCTCAAAATGGCACAGGAGCAGCAGCTCGACCTGGTCGAGATCTCTCCCAATGCGGATCCCCCAGTCTGTAAGATCATCGACTATAATAAATTCCTTTACGAGAAGAAAAAGAAGGAAAAGGAAATGAAGGCCAAGAGCAAGGCCTCAGAAGTAAAGGAAATTCGCTTTACCCCGAATACGGATGACCATGACTTTGATTTCAAGGCCAAACACGCCGAAAAATTCCTGAAAGAAGGAAATAAGGTGAAGGCCTACGTACAGTTCAAAGGCCGGGCCATTCAATTCAAGGAAAGAGGCGAACTGCTGCTGCTGAAATTCGCCGAACGACTGGGCGACGCCGGTGTGCTGGAAGGTATGCCCAAAATGGAAGGCAAACGCATGCTGGCGATCTGGGCGCCCAAGTCCCAGAAAAAGAAGGTTAACGAAAAGGGCGCAGCCTCCTAAACGCTGCCGTTCGAATATAATAAAAAAGGCCCCAAGGGCCTTTTTTTGCTTTTATCCGTATTTTTTAACGGTTTTATCAACCTTTTCCCCTAATTTTGCACTCCCTTTTGATGGGCCATGGGCCGAAAGCCTCCATCATTAGCGGATAATAGCCCAAACGGCTCCATAAGTGGTCCGCCTGTGCGGACCCGCCAGCAGGGTATCATGCAAAAAGCATTTAAAATGCCAAAGGTTAAAACGAATTCCAGTGCCAAAAAACGCTTCAAAGTTACGGGCACCGGTGAGATCACCTATCAGAAGCCTTTCAAACGCCACATTCTTACCAAAAAGTCCAAAAAACGCAAACGCAACCTCGCTAAAAAAGGAGTTGTCAGCGGTTCGCATACGGACTTCGTAAAACGCCTCCTGAGACTCAAGTAGACCTCAGCTTCTGAATTTCACCATTATTAATTTTCAAACTTAGTAAGATATGCCACGTTCAGTTAACGCCGTCGCCTCCCGGGCACGCAGAAAACGGATCCTGAAAGCAGCAAAAGGATTCTACGGCAAACGTAAAAATGTATACACCGTCGCCAAAAACGTATTGGAGAAAGGTCTTCAATACCGTTATGTTGGCCGCAAATTGAAGAAAAGAGAATACCGCACACTGTGGATCGCCCGTATCAATGCGGCCGTCCGCGCTGAAGGCCTTACCTACTCTGTTTTCATCCACAAGCTCAGCGAAAAAGGTATCGGCCTGGATCGCAAAGTGCTGGCCGACCTCGCAATGAACGAGCCGGAGACTTTCAAACAACTGGTAGCCACTGTTAAGTAAAATATGCGGGCATAGGGCTTTGAGAAAAATAGCCCTATGCCCGCAAACCGCTAAAGTCTGGCCTGTCGGCCGAGCTGCTTCCAGCAGCTCCTTAGCTTAATACATAGAAAGAAGAGCCTCCAACCCGGAGGCTTTTTTTATTTTTGCAATTCTCCAAAAACCTCCATTTTTGCATAGTTTTTTTAAAAGAGTCCCAAAGCGCCTATTTCTTAAAACATTAAATTGAATACACTGGACCAGTCAATGAACAATACGTACACCGACCTGGTGACGCAGACCTTTAACTTCCCCCAAGAAGGATTCGAAGTAAAAGATACCTACCTGCAATTTAATGGCCTGGACCTGAAAGCCCTCATCGACAAATATGGCACGCCGATGAAACTGACCTACCTGCCCAAGATCGGCATGCAGATCAATAAGGCAAAAAAGATGTTTGCCGCTGCCATCAAAAAACATCATTACGACGGAAAATACTTCTACTGTTATTGTACAAAGAGCTCCCACTTTTCCTTTATTGTAGAAGAAGCCCTGAAGAATGATATCCACCTGGAAACTTCTTATGCATACGACATTGAGATCATCAAGAAGCTATACCAGCGCAAAAAGATCACAAAGGATACCTTTATCATCTGCAATGGGTTTAAACAAAAACCCTATACCAGCCGCATCGCTTCGCTGCTGAACAGCGGGTTTAAGAACGTCATCCCCATCCTGGACAATAAGGACGAGCTGCAGCAATACAAACGCTCGGTCAAAGTGCCCTTCAAACTGGGAATTCGCGTAGCGGCGGAAGAAGAGCCGAATTTTCCCTTTTATACCTCGCGGCTTGGCTTCCGCGCCCGGGACGTACTCGAATTCTACGTTGATAAGATAGAAGGCAACGAAGACCGCTTTCAACTGAAGATGTTACACATCTTCCTCAACAAAGGCATCAAGGACGATATCTACTACTGGAGCGAACTGAACAAGGTGATCAACCTCTATTGCCAACTTAAAAAGATCTGTCCCGAACTGGATTCCATCAACATCGGCGGTGGCTTCCCCATCAAACACTCCCTGGGATTCGAATACGATTACCAGTTCATGATCAATGAGATCGTTAGTAATATCAAGAAAGCCTGCAAACGGAACAATGTACCGATGCCGAATATTTTCACCGAGTTCGGCAGTTATACGGTAGGGGAGAGCATGGCGCATATTTACAGTGTCATTGGTCAAAAAACACAGAACGACCGGGAGATCTGGTATATGATCGACTCTTCTTTTATTACGACGCTACCCGACACATGGGGCATCGGCGAAAAATTCCTGATGTTGCCAATCAATAAATGGGATGTTGAATATCAGCGTGTCGTGTTGGGGGGTATCACCTGCGACAGCCATGATTATTATGACTCGGAAGAACACATCAATGAAGTGTTCCTTCCCAAAGCGGCCAATGGCGAACCCCTTTATGTCGGCTTTTTCCATACCGGTGCCTACCAGGACCAGATCAGCGGTTATGGCGGGATCAAACATTGCCTGATCCCTTCTCCCAAACACGTCATTGTAGGGTACGACAAAAATGGAAAACTGACGGACTGGATCTATGCCAAAGAACAGACAGCCCAAAGCATGCTGAAGATCCTGGGGTATAAGTAAATCAGTGCAGATGAAATATATTTTTTATCTGGCGGTCGCGCTCGTCGCGACCGTCTCTTATTCCCCCGCGTCCGCGCAGCCCCGGCCCACCGCGTCCTCAAACGCTCATGTCCCCGCCATCCATGCGCCCACGCCGTCCGCCGAGGACTCCGTCAAAGCCGCCGTCAATCTCCTGTTCACCGGCATGCTCCAATCAAATGCCGCCACCATCCGCAGCTCCTTCACGGACAGCGCTATCCTGCAATCCATTATTGAAAAAGAAGGGAAAACCATAGCCCGCACCGAAAGCGTCAACGATTTTGCACAAGCCATTGCCAAATTAGAGAAAGGAGTAGCCGACGAACGCATCCGTTTCGACGTCATCCGCATCGACGTCCCCCTGGCCATTGTCTGGGCGCCCTATAGTTTCTATTACAAAGGAAAGTTGAATCACTGCGGGGTCGACTCTTTTCAAATGCTACTGGTAGACGGGGTCTGGAAAATTCAATACCTCATCGACACCCGCCGCAAACAGTCCTGCCAGTAACGCCAGCCGTCTTCAGGGCCTCGCACCACCGCCGCAAGCCCCGCCGGGGCCTGACCAATCGACGTCCCAACCGCCGCCCACTTCAGGGCACCGCGGCTCTATTTCTTTTTCAGCCGGTATTTCTTATTCACCTTGGGATTATCGAAATAAGCGTTCAACTGTTCTTCCGTCATGCTGCTCGTTTCCTCCAGCGGCACATCTATCAGCTGCACCTGTGTCTGCTTGAGCTCATTCTTCAGTTGCGCGATCTTTTTAGTGATCTCCGGATCTTTTTCCCCGACCAACGCATTGTCCCGCATCGTATAATCCAGCCGTTTGATGGATGACCGGACCAATGCCGCCTGGTTCTGTTCTGCCGTCAGCGGAGGAGCTACGGTCTCTTTCACAGGTACCAGCGCTACACCAACAGAGGGCAGGATGGTGCCCGTTGTCTTGGCGCTTTGACTGGCCTGGGCAGAGAAGATCGTTCCCCCGAGCGCCGTGGAGGCCGTAGTCATATCGAACTGTGTACGGGCCGTCTTGGTTTTTTTCACTTTTTTGTCCAATTGGAAAAAAGCATATTTCAGCCGGAGAATATAGGTGCGTATATTTTTAATGGCCAGATCATAATCCCCCTTCATATAAGGATAATTCAAAGCATCTTTCACATAGATCCGGATAACGGCCGTGTCCCGCATAAAAACCTTCGTCGTGCCGATAAAATACAGGATCAGCAGTTTTTGCTTGGCTGAATCCGATTCTTTCACAAAATCATAAGGCGCCGACCAAACGAAATCATCATTACAACTTTTTACATTCGAATTGGTCTTGATAGGAATATTCGAATTAAAATTGATATTCTCGATAGGGTAGGTGCCAGTTTCACATTGTACCCGGAAACTGATGGAATCCCCCTCCTCTATATATAATACATTACTCACAGTGGGCTTCACATGCGAAAGAATGATCTCGGTGGTAAAAAAGACGATCGTAAAGGAAGTATCCAGACGCTCTTTTGGATTGTTCAGGTTTTGTACGCCGATGTTTACCTTGTATTCGTAATCGTATTTTAATTTTCCGGAAAGAAAATAGGATTTGTCAGCCTTAAAGGTCAGCAAACCATTTTCCCGGACCTTCAACCCTACGGGGGCATTCTTCAGGAAAAAGAAATAACGGCCAGGGTCTTTGTTGATCTCCAATTGATAGCTCAACGTCGAATCTACATGTAAGGTAAAGTAAGGGTTCAGGTTGCGGATACGCAGAGCCGTATCCCGGCCCGCAGTATCCGATAACTGCAGGGGTACCCGGAATGCAGGATTCTGAGAAAACCCTTCGTGAAAAAACATCATGCCGATCAATACGAATAGCCAAAGCCTTATGAGACGCGAAGGTTTAATCATATTCTTGGATAAAATGGGTTAAGTTTCAAACCGGACTGGTCCGGTTTTGGAAGCCCGAAATTAAAACAATCAACAGAAAAACAGTAGATTCCACCCGATAATCTTCCAGTCTTCCTCCAAAAAAGAGGCCAGCCCTCACGGACCGGCCTCACACATTCAACCAAACCACCCAACCAATTGCTTATGAACGGAATAACTTAATTACTGTATCGTGATCTGTTTGGTGCTTTCCTTTACCTGCTCTTTCTTTGGAAGCAACAGCTTCAGCACACCATTTTCATATTTTGCCTGTATACCATTGCTGTCGATGCGGTCATCCAGGTTAAAGCTGCGTTTAAAGCTCTTGAAGGAAAATTCTTTACGGATGGTTTTGTAGTCTTCAGATCTGGTTTCTTCCTTCTTTTCAAAACCGACGGTTAACTGACCGTTATCCACAGCGAGCTTGAAGTCTTCCTTACTCCTGCCGGGAGCGCTCAGTTCCAGATGATAGGCGTCAGCCGTTTCATGAATGTTCACCGGAGGAAAACCATAACTTTCTTCGCGGCCAAGCCCCGAGGGCAACCCCTGGAAAAACTCATCTACAAAGCTGGAAAGGCTCTTGTGGCCATTGTTGTTTACTTTTACGAGTGTCATTGTTCTGCTTATTTGAGTTATATAATTTGTTTGGACGGGAGGTAAAGATCAAACCACATACCATCCGGCCAAAAAACACTTTTTCAGGAAATTCTGACTGTTCCTTACTATAAAAAGTGACATAATTGCACTTCGACTCAAAAAGTGGTGCCATTTTATCCGATTTACCCCCTGACCAAACTTTTTATCTATTTTTGTGTATTATATTCATTATCTAAAATCTCAATAAAACAATGTATCCACAGGAAATAGTACTGCCGATGAAGGAGGAACTGACCGACAACGGTTTTCAGGAATTACTTACCTCCACAGATGTCGATGATCAACTGCAGAAGACGGGGACGACCCTTGTAATGGTTAACTCCGTTTGCGGCTGTTCGGCTGGCTCCGCCCGGCCCGGAGTGTTGATGGCCGTTGCCAACAGCGGGAAAAAGCCCGATTATCTGACGACAAGTTTTGCTGGTTTCGATATGGAAGCCGTTAACAAGATCCGTGAGCACCTGCTTCCTTATCCTCCTTCCTCCCCTGCAATCGCCCTGTTTAAAGATGGCAAACTGGTGCATATGATCGAACGTCACCAAATTGAAGGCAGACCCGCTCAATTGATCGCGCACAACCTCATCGCCGCTTTCGACGAATACTGCTGAGCATTTTTGTTCATAGTAATACATACCCTTTCTGCTTCCGCAGGAGGGGTTTTTTGTTTCAGGACCATTTGGTCCCCCTTTATCCTCAACCCATTTATCCATGTGAATATCTCAAACACCCGGACAGAATATCCACATCGGTGGATAAGCTATCGGAACGTAGAAGTGACAATGCTTTCAAAGGAAAAATGTTCCCCGTGGAACACTTTTGTGGAACTGAAATCCCCAGATTTTAGTATGTGTGGAAAAAATATTTTTTTGTAAAGTGAATGATTTTTGTACAAACCGCTCAGGGTCCAATACTTCGGTGAGAAAAATAAATTTTCCCTATTTTATTCCGCCATTCATTTATAATGTAGGTTTGTACGCAGCAATGAAGCTGCTAATTGATTATGTATCCCAATCTATATTTTGCTTTCAAGGATTTATTCGGAGTAGACTTCCATTTTTTATACTTTATTAATTCGTTTGGTTTTTTTGTGGCTTTGTCCTTCATTGCTGCTGCCGTCACACTCACCAAAGAATTGATGCGGAAAGAAAGGGAAGGGCTATTGCTCTATCAGGAAGAAATGGTTTGGGTGGGTAAACCCGCCAGCCCGACGGAACTGGCCTTGAATTTTATCATGGGATTTGTTCTGGGATTCAAGCTGATAGGTCTTTTTCTCTCGGGACAGCAAAATATAGATGTACAGGAATTTATCCTCTCCGGTGAAGGCAGTCTTCCCGCAGGACTCATCTTTGGAGCGATCCTCGCTGGCTGGAAATGGTACGAAAAGAACAAGCAGAAACTGCCCCAGCCTCAGGAAAAAAAGATCCGCATCTGGCCGCACGATCGGGTGGGGGACCTCACGATCTTCGCCTTCTTTTTTGGCTTTCTGGGAGCAAAAGTTTTCAATAGCCTGGAGACATGGGACGATTTCATAAAAGACCCTATCGCATCTTTAACCAGTTTCAGCGGCCTTACCTTCTACGGCGGACTTATCTGTGCAGCACTCGCCATCTGGTGGTATGCAAAGAAACATGGTATCGGCTTCTGGCATTTGAATGACGCTACTGCCCCCGGACTGATGCTGGCCTATGCCATCGGCCGCATTGGCTGCCAGGTGTCCGGCGACGGCGATTGGGGAATTCTCAACAGCGCCTATATCACCAACAGCGCAGGCAAAGCCACTCTCGCAAACCCAGGCGATTACCAGAACATTATTCAACAGTATAAAGGAGTCTATCTTCCCCAGTTTGGCAGTCTCGACAACGTCCCCCATCTTTCCGTAAAAGCGCCCTCTTTTCTCCCCGACTGGCTTTTTGCCTATCCTTATCCCCACAATGTAGTAAAAGAAGGCATCCGCATGGCCTCTTGTGAAGGACCCTTTTGCACTCAACTGCCCATCCCCGTATTCCCGACCCCTTTTTATGAAACACTCACCTGTCTGGCTCTTTTTTTCATCCTCTGGTCCCTGCGTAAAAAACTGACCATACCCGGCACTCTTTTTGGCATCTACCTGATCCTCAACGGTATCGAACGCTTTCTCATAGAAAAGATCCGCGTTAACAGCAAATACGACATCTTCGGCTTCCATCCAACCCAGGCCGAACTCATTTCTTTTGGCCTCATCATCTCCGGCATGCTGATCTACCTCCTCCGCAAACGCGCCGCCCAACGCAGCGGCAGCGATACACCCCCAGGCAAGCCCCCCATCACCAACACCCCCCTCTCCTAAACTCACCTAAACGCTCCAAATATCACCTCCGTCGCCCCCACCCACAATGGGCCCCCCTCTCTTGCCACCCCACGCACTCCCAGCCAGGGCTGTGCATACCGTATATGCCG
>Ga0105237_10003339_pt1 | contig 19109 bp, 13 predicted proteins | sample KBSC24metaG_FD_81520 | JGI IMG/M metagenome (GOLD analysis project Ga0105237, IMG submission 81520) | Corn rhizosphere microbial communities from Kellogg Biological Station, Michigan, USA - KBS C2-4 metaG | ecosystem: Host-associated > Plants > Roots > Rhizosphere > Soil | place: Michigan, USA... | reverse complement strand
GGCTGTGACGAATTCTCCGTAGCCATAGCAGGCGCCAACCCAATGGCGAGTGCGGTGGCCGTAATCGCGAGGAGACGTGTCATGTCACCCTCCTTTCCTGTTTGCCAATTAAAGAAAACGCATTGACTCGAGTAACGTTTCCTTTGCCCCAAAATCGCCCCGTCACTTCGGCGTGAGTAATAAGAAAAGGCCCAATGGACCCACTCATTCCGGACCTTTTTTGCTGTCCTAGCCTTGCCTTAAGGATAGCGTCGGCGAATCCAGAATCGTAAGGGTAGCCGCGCAGCCAGGGTGTGGGGTCTTTTCGGCTCTACTTCACGGGGAATCGCTATCAGCTCGGGGGCGCGGCATTGGGAAAGAAGAGCTGCTCGCCATCGATCTTGTAGCTCGCAATCGCGGCCTGCCCCTCGGAACCAATCAGCCAGTCGATGAAGGCCTGTCCCTCTTTTGCCTTCACATTGGGATGCTTGGTGGGATTGACCAGGATCACGCCGTATTGATTGAACAGGTGAGGATCCCCCTCGACCAGGACTTTTAAATCGTCCTTGTTCGCGAAGCTCAACCAAGTCCCTCGGTCGGTCAGCGTATAGGCCTGCTTGCCCACGGCGGTATTGAGCGTGGCACCCATGCCAGACCCGGTTTCGAGATACCAGCTGCCGCTCGAAGCCTTGGCATCGATGCCTGCGTCGTGCCAGAGCTTGAGCTCCGCCTTGTTCGTTCCTGAATCGTCGGCTCTGGAAGCAAACGGCGCTTTTGCTTCGGCTATTTTCTTGAAAGCCTGAGCGGCGTCTTTAACACCCGCGACCTGGGCAGGATCCGCGGCCGGGCCGACAATAATGAAGTCGTTGTACATGACGTCGTAGCGCTTCACGCCCCAACCGTCGGCGACGAACTTCTCCTCATCAGGCTTCGAATGAACAAACACCACATCGCCGTCGCCGTTCTCGGCGTTCTTCAGCGCCTGGCCGGTGCCGACCGCGACGACGCGAACGTCGATTCCAGTTTTTTTGGTGAAGATCGGGAGAATATGCTCGAACAGCCCAGAGTTCTGCGTCGAGGTGGTCGACTGCACGATGATGAACTTGTCGTCGGCAGCTACGAGGCGGGGACTGGTGGCAGCGATCAAGGCAGCGCACAGGCCAAGCCCAAAAAGTGTCCTTCGGTTCATCATCCACGTCATCGACACCTCCCGTTAAAGCACAAGGCCGCCGGCAATGAATGCCCGCCCTGCCTCGCTTCGCGGCTGATCGAAAAAAACCTTCGCCGGGCCATGCTCGATAACGCGCCCGTGGTGCAAGAAGATGACGTCCTGCGCGAGCCTGCGTGCTTGACCCACGTCATGCGTCACTACAATGACCTTGATGCCCTGCCTCTGCGCCTTGATCAGAAGCCGCTCGATCAACAGCGTCGAGGCCGGATCGAGACTGGCCGTTGGTTCGTCGAGAAACAAAATCTCCGGTTCCAGACTGAGCGCCCGCACAAGACACAGCCGCTGCTGCTCGCCGCCTGACAGCGTGCGCGCGGGAACTGCCGCAAGCCGCTCAAGCCCGGCGAGACGCAGAGCCTCCTCGACGCGCGCGGGCCGTTCCGACCAATCGATACCTCTCAAGCCCAAGGCATGCCAGATATTTCCTGCGGCAGAGCGCCGAAGCAGTACCGGCTTCTGGAATACCATGGCCTGACGGCGAGCAAGCTCCCGATCGGCTCGTCGGCCAGCCCATAAGATCTCGCCTCTACTCGGCGGGATGAGCCCGTGCATGAGCCTGAGCAGAACGCTTTTGCCGGCTCCATTCGGACCCATGATCACTGTAATCCCTCTCTCCTCGATTCTCGCGTCGATATTGTCGATCAGGCGCTTGCCTCCAGTCTCATAAACGAGACCGCGGAGTTCCAGCGGGAGCGGGGGGCTTGCTCCGTCAACAGAGGTGTTGCTCAGGTCCGGAGGCGAGGTCGGGTCAAGCATAGGCGAGACGCAGCGCGAAGCGGCGCACGCCCATGAGGGCGCCGTTTACGGCAAATGCTGTGGCGAGGAGAACCAGACCAAGAGCGAGCGCAAGAGCGATGTTGCCTTTTGAGGTCTCGAGCGCGATCGCGGTTGTCATTGTCCGCGTGACATGGTCGATATTCCCGCCGACGATCATCACCGCGCCCACCTCGGCGATGGCGCGGCCGAAGCCTGCAAGCACAACAGTCAGGAGACGATACCTGCAGTCCCACAGCAGAGTCGCGGTCACTTCCCGCGGAGACGCACCGAGCGAGCGGAGCTGCTCGTCATATTCCTCCAGCAGATCCTCACAATATTGTCTGGTCAGCGCGCCGACGATTGGAACTACGAGTAGCATTTGCGCCGCAATCATTGCGGTCGGGGTGTAAAGCAGCTGGAGCACCCCAAGGGGGCCTGCGTTGGAAAGCAGGAGATAGATCGCCAGTCCGGCGACAACCGGTGGCAATCCCATCAGGGCGTTCAGGATCGCTGTCACCGCCCCCCTGCCTGGAAATCGATAGACCGCCAGCGCCCCTCCAAGTGGAAAACCAATCAGGCTGGCAAGAATGACGGCAAGGAGACTTACCTGCAACGAGAGCACAACAATCTCGATAAGCCCTGGATCGAGTGTGGCGATGAGCCTCAGAGCCGTATGGAAAGCTTCGATAAGATCAGGCATGGGAGGGCTAGGACACTCTTATTATATATAGGGGGAGGACGCCCCGGTGCCGGTCGTTATTAGACCGGCTTCAACGCAAAAAAAAGCGCTTTGGGTTGTGGGGCATAGGGCTGAAGCCGAAGATTCATCTGAACTTTGGGCTTACTTGCCGGTAAGGATTTGTCGCGCTATCACCAACCCGACTGCCGGGTAAGGCCGCTGAGCCGAAGCCTAAAGCAAGGGTCTGAGACTGGAAGGTAAAGTAGAGTGGAGCAAAAGACCCCAGGCAACGGTGGCCCCGACCGGCCGGCAAGACATGTAGGATCGCGCAAACGCGCACGGGCTTTTCCCAAGGGTCGGCAACTTGAATCCGAGGCGCTTCAGCAGGTCCGCGAGCTTCTCGAGGCCAAGCCGCGGCGCCACGACCTCCTGATCGAATATCTGCACCTCATTCAGGATCGCTACCACTATATTTCGGCCCGACACCTGCGTGCCCTCTGCGAGGAGATGCGGCTTCCGCAAGCCGCGGCCTACGAGGTCGCCACCTTCTATGCCCATTTCGACGTTGTTAAAGAGGGCGAAGAGCCGCCTCCGCCCACTACTGTGCGCGTCTGCGATTCCATCACCTGCGCCATTAAGGGCGCAGAGGCGCTTTATCAGGCACTCAAATCCGGTGTCGATCCAGCGCAGGTCAGAGTGCTGCGCGCACCTTGCATGGGCCGCTGCGATACCGCTCCGGTATGCGAGGTTGGACATCTCCATGTCGACCACGCGACACCAGAAAGCGTCAAGAAAGCTGTCGAGAGCCGAAAGCATGAACCCGAGATCCCGCGCTACGAAACGCTCAAGGAATATCAGGCGCGAGGCGGCTACGAGCTGCTCGAACGTTGTCGCAAGGGCGAGCTTAGTATCGATGCGGTCATCAACGAGATGTCGGATGCGGGCCTGCGGGGGCTGGGAGGCGCAGGCTTTCCGACAGGGCGAAAATGGCAGGTCGTGCGCTCCTACCCCGCCCCTCGACTCATGACCATCAACGGCGACGAGGGCGAACCCGGCACCTTCAAGGACCGCTTCTATCTCGAGCGCAATCCGCACCAGATGTTCGAGGGCGCGCTCATAGCCGCTTGGACCGCCGATGCAGAACGCATCTACCTCTATATGCGCGACGAGTATCCGGCCGTCCTTCACATCCTCGCTCACGAGATTGCAGCGCTGGAGGAGGCACTCATCATCGAGGAGGGCAAGATCGAGCTCAGGCGAGGTGCCGGCGCTTATATCTGCGGCGAAGAGTCGGCAATGATCGAGTCGATCGAAGGCAAGCGCGGCTATCCGCGCAACCGTCCGCCGTATATCGCCGAGGTCGGACTATTCGGCCGGCCAACTCTCAACAACAATGTCGAGACGCTCTATTGGGTGCCTGAGATCTTGCAGAAGGGCGCCAAGTGGTTCGCCGACCACGGCGTGAATGGAGCCAAAGGCTTCCGCTCGTGGTCCGTTTCGGGACGGGTAAAGAAGCCCGGCGTCATCGTAGCGCCCGCCGGGGTCACGGCCCGGGAGCTGATCGAGCTCGCGGGCGGCATGGAAGACGGCCATCAGTTCAAAGCCTATCTTCCAGGCGGTGCTTCTGGAGGCATTTTGCCTGCGAGCCTTGCCGAAGTGCCCCTCGATTTCGGAACTCTCGACAAATATGGCGCCTTCGTCGGCAGCCACGCCATCGTGATCTTCTCCGAGCAGGATGATATTGCCGAGATCGCCATCAATCTCTTGAGCTTTTTCAAGGACGAGTCGTGCGGGCAATGTACGCCTTGCCGCGTCGGTTGCGATAAGGCGGTCGCGCTCCTTAAGCAGCGCGAGTGGGACAAGGAGCTGCTTGCCGAGCTCGCCCAGACGATGCGTGACGCATCGATCTGTGGCCTTGGACAGGCTGCCCCTAACGCCTTCATCTCGGCCATGCAATTTTTCCTGGATGAGCGGCTTGGAACCGAGGTGGCGGGACGCGCCTGATGGATAGAAACGTCATCGACTTTATCGAGCAGAAGCCCTGGAAGGGCAGGAAATTACGCCATGACTGATCAATTGCTCTTCACGCTGGATGGCAAGGTGGTGTCGGCTCGGCCCGGCGAGACCATCTGGCAGGTGGCGCAGCGGGAAGGAATCGATATCCCGCATCTTTGCTGGTTACCCGAGCCGAGCTATCGGGCCGATGGCAACTGCCGCGCCTGCATGGTCGAGATCGAGGGCGAGCGGGTGCTCACTGCTTCGTGCATTCGCAAGCCGAACCCAAACATGGTGGTGAAAACGGCGACGGACCGAGCAGTCAAGGCTCGCCGCATGGTCATGGAGCTTCTGCTCGCCGACCAGCCCCCGCGCGAGGATTCTCCTGATCGCGTCTCCAAGTTTTGGCACTGGGCCGAGGTCCAGGGCATTGAAACCTCGCGATTCCCGGCCCACGGCATTCCCAAGCCGGACCTCTCCCACCCTGCCATGGCAGTCAATCTAGACGCCTGCATCGATTGCGGGCTTTGCGTGCGGGCTTGCCGCGAAGTGCAGGTCAATGACGTCATCGGCATGGCGCTTAGGGGCATCGGCGCGAAACCCGTGTTCGACTTTGATGATCCGATGGGCCTTTCGACCTGCGTCGCCTGCGGCGAATGCGTGCAGGCGTGCCCAACTGGCGCGCTGATGCCGAAGTCGATCATCGATCCCATCACCCAGCATGGCAGCAGAGAGGTCGAGCGCGAAGTACACTCGGTATGCCCATACTGCGGAGTCGGCTGTCAGATCACTTACGAGATTAACGACAATAAAATCGCCTTTGTGCAGGGGCGCAACGGTCCCTCCAACCAGAACCGGCTCTGTGTAAAGGGACGGTTTGGCTTTGATTACATCACCAATCCGCAGCGTTTGATGAAGCCTCTCATAAGGAAGCCGGGCGTGCCAAAGCGTGTCGATGTCGATCCCTCGAATCCCTACACGCATTTCCGCGAGGCGAGCTGGGAGGAGGCTCTTGATCTTGCCGCACGTGGTCTAGCAGCCGTGGCCGACAAGCACGGCAACGGAGCGATCGCCGCCTTTGGCTCGGCTAAATGTACCAACGAAGAAGCTTATCTCTTCCAGAAGTTGATCCGCACGCGGTTCCGAAACAACAACGTCGATCACTGTACCCGGCTCTGTCACGCCTCATCGGTCGCTGCCCTGCTGGAAGGTATTGGGTCGGGTGCGGTCACCGCAACCTTCAACGAGGTTGAGCATGCCGACGTGATCGTAATCATCGGTGCCAATCCGACCGAGAATCATCCGGTCGCAGCCACATATTTCAAACAAGCGGCGAAACGCGGGGCCAAGCTGATCGTGATCGATCCGCGCGGGCAGGCGCTGCGCGAATACGCGACCTACATGCTGCAATTCAAGCCTGCGAGCGACGTCGCGCTGCTTAACGCGATCATGCATGTGATCGTGGAGGAGGGGCTCTACGACGTGCAGTACCTGCAGGCGTTCACCGAGAATTTCGAGCGTTATAAGGAGCATCTCGCAGCCTATAGTCCCGAGTCGATGGCGGAGATCACGGGCATCGATGCCAAGACGATCCGCGACGTCGCGAGGGCGTACGGCCGCGCCGAGCGCGCCATCATCTTCTGGGGCATGGGCATTTCCCAGCACGTGCACGGCACCGACAACGCGAGGTGTCTGATTGCGCTTGCCTTGATGTGCGGCCAGGTCGGCAGACCCGGCACGGGACTTCACCCCTTGCGTGGGCAGAACAATGTGCAGGGCGCCTCGGATGCCGGTCTTATCCCGATGTTCTATCCCGACTATGCCGACGTGAAGAGCGAACCGGTCCACAAGAAGTTCGAAGATCTGTGGAAGACGGAACTTTCCACCAAGCCCGGGCTCACCGTGGTCGAGATCATCAACGCCGCGAACAAGGGCGAGATCAAGGGCATGTACATACACGGCGAAAATCCGGCCATGTCCGATCCTGACCTCGACCATGCGCGCGCCGGCATCGCCAAGCTCGAGCACCTCGTCGTGCAAGATATCTTCCTCACCGAGACGGCGATGATGGCCGATGTGATCCTGCCTGCTTCGGCATGGCCCGAGAAAACAGGCACGGTGACCAATACCAACCGGCAGGTGCAGATGGGGCGCAAGGCGCTCGATGTTCCGGGTGATACGCGCGACGACATGTTGATCATCGTCGAGATCGCGAAGCGACTTGGGCTCGACTGGACCTACACGCACCCTTCGGAAGTCTTTGCCGAGATGAAGTTGGCCATGCCTTCGCTCGACAACATCACCTGGGACAGGCTCGAAAGGGAGTCCTCGGTCATCTATCCGTGCCCTGCGCCGGATCATCCCGGCGAGGCGGTGGTGTTCGGCGACGGCTTCCCCACCAAGACCGGGCGTGCCACGCTCGTCCCGTCGAAAGTGCTCCCACCCGCCGAAGTGCCCGACGCAGAATACCCGCTGGTGCTGATGACGGGCCGGCAACTCGAGCATTGGCACACCGGCGCCATGACACGGCGAGCGGGCGTGCTTGATTCGCTTGAGCCGGGGCCAACGGCAAGCCTCAATCCCAAGACGCTTGTGCGCTACGGCATTGCGCCAGGCGAGCTGATCCGGGTCACGACCCGCAGAGGAAGCATCGAGCTCACCGCCCGCGCGGATCTCGCCATCGAGGAGAAGATGGTTTTCATTCCCTTCGCTTATGTCGAGGCCGCCGCCAACATCTTGACCAATCCGCAGCTCGATCCAGTCGGCAAGATCCCAGAGTACAAATATTGCGCCGTAAGAATCGAGCCGGCGGACGGAAAGGACCGACCTGCGCCAGAACCCGGGCTGAACGTGACAGCCTGGGGTCTTTAGACCTAGATTCTTGGAATGAGTTTGGAGGAGAGTGTCATCGGCGTCCTTCTTGCCGGTGGCAGGTCAAGCCGCATGGGCGGGGGCGACAAATGCCTGCGACTGCTCGCCGGCAGGCCGATTCTTGCTCGCATCATTGAGCGTCTGAAGCCGCAAGTCTCTGAAATCATTATCAATGCCAACGGAGACAGCTCGCGCTTTGCCGGCTATGGGCTGCCGGTCGTAGCGGACAGCATCGCCGGTTTCGCCGGACCGCTGGCCGGCGTGCATGCGGCGCTCGAGTGGGTTCAATCAAACCGTCCCGCCACAAGTCATGTGGTCACCGTTGCCACCGACACGCCCTTCTTTCCGCGCGACCTGGTTCAGCATTTTCTCGACGAGGCGAGGCAGGGCAACACGCTCCTTGTGGCGCGATCGGACGATGGCGTGCATCCGGTGATCGGACTCTGGCCGGTCCAACTGGCTTCAGCTCTCGAAAGCTTCCTCAAGCAAGGCAGGCATAAAGTAGGAACGTTTGTCGAGAAGCAGGACGCCGTGGAAGTCTATTTTTCCAAGGCTGAAATCGGCGGGGCGCCGATTGATCCTTTTTTCAACATCAATGAGCCCGAGGAGCTTGCCAAGGCCGACGCGCTGCTGAAGGAGCAAGCCCGATGAGGCCGCCTCTTTTTGGCGTGGTTGGCTGGAAGAACTCCGGTAAGACGACACTGATGGCAAATCTTATCAGAGAACTTAGCCGGCGAGGATTTGCAGTCTCTGTCATCAAACATGCGCACGAGCGTTTCGACATCGATCATCCGGGTCGCGACTCCTTCAAGCTGCGCGAAGCCGGCGCATGTCAAATTGCCTTGTCGTCACCGCGCCGCTTCGCTCTGATGCGCGAGCTTGGCAACGAGCCAGAGCTGCCATTCGAGGAGATCCGCGCCTATCTCGGTCCGAGCGATCTCGTGCTGGTCGAAGGCTTCAAACGCGAAGCATTTCCCAAGATCGAAATACGCCGGGATGGAGCCGCGTCTCGCGAACCGCTGCGCGGAAACTTTCCTGAAATCGTCAGCATAGCCTCCGACCGGCCTGAGACCGAAGAAGACTCGCTTCGCACCTTCCATCTCGACGACACGGACGGGATCGCCGACTTCATCATTGAGCATCTGGGACTCGCGCGGCCATGACCCTAAAGCTCGACGACGATTGCTTCGTCCTCGACAAGGACAGGCTTCCCCACCATGAGGCTCTCGCCATCCTCGAGGCACGTGTGCGTACCGTGGCGAGCATCGAAGAGGTGCCCTTGGCTGATGCGACAGGCCACTTTCTCGCCGAAGCAATCTTATCGCCCCGTCCGATTCCGGCGCACGACAACGCGGCCGTCGATGGTTACGCTTTCGCCCATTCTTCCTACGACAAGGACGCGGGAGTTCGTCTTAAGATTGCGGGCCAAGCCTCGGCGGGTCACCCTTTGCCAAGCGTGCCTTCGCTCGACCATGCGGTGCGCATTTTCACTGGTGCCGTCATGCCGCAAGGCTTCGATACGGTAGCAATGCAGGAGGACGTAGTCCTTGAAGGCGAGGGAGGGGAACGCTGGGCTGTCATTCCGCCTGGCCTAAACCAGGGGGCAAACAGGAGACTTGCTGGAGAAGACTCTAAGGCTGGGGCGGTGCTGGTCGAAGCCGGCACGCGACTAAGGCCACAGGACGTGGCAAGCGCCGCCGCGACTGGGCTCGACCGGCTCCGCTGCTACGCGCCACTGAACGTGGCCATTGCTTCGACCGGGGACGAAGTTCTTCGTCCGGGCGAAACGTTTGCTCCTGGGAAGGTCTACGACGCCAATGCCTCAATGCTTGAGGGATTAACGAAGAGTGTCGGAGCGAAAGTGGTTGAACTCGGCGTCTTGACTGATAAGGCCGAGCGTGTGCGCGCCGCGCTTTCCGAAGCAAGCCAGACCTACGACGCAATCATCATTTCCGGCGGAGCGAGCCAGGGCGCCGAGGACCATGTTGTCCGCAGCCTCGATGCTCTTGGAAAACGCTACCTATGGCAAATCGCCATCAAGCCCGGGCGCCCAATGAGCTTTGGTCAGATCGGCGACTGCGTCGTGCTCGGTCTCCCCGGCAACCCTGTCGCGGTGTTCGTGTGTTTCTTGATGTATGTGCGGCCGGTGCTGACCCGGCTTGCCGGTGGCCGATGGCCTGAGCCCGTTCGCTTTCCGCTGCCGGCAGCTTTCAGCCAGAGGAAGAAATTCGGTCGGCGTGAGTTCTGGCGAGCGCGACTAATGAGAACCGACGAGGGGCAATTGCAAGTCGCGAAGTTTCCACGCGACGGCTCCGGGCTGATTTCCTCGTTGCGGGAGGCCGATGGCCTGATTGAGGTTCCCGAGGAGGTCGAGGAGGTCCGTGCAGGCGAAATGGTGAACTTCATACCGTTTTCGGAGTTCGGCCTTTCTTCGCAATGAGGTCAGCCTCATGCCGAGAAATATGGCGGTTGAACCCGCGCCTCCTCTATTGCGTTCATCTGCAGAACACAAAGAATTTAGCCAGGTTTGTATCAGGGGGTTTTTTGTAAGTGACTTCGTCCTTGCAACTAGATACGGCCCAGCAGCGTGCGGCCTTTGACTTGGCCGAGAGGTCTTCTTCAGGCCACAAAAACAGGGAAATGGATATTCCCTTCGCCGAGACGTGGGCGAATTTGCACCACAAACCGATCTCAGTCTTGATAAGGTCAGGGTCCTGGCGGCTAGTCTGGGCCACGTCAAGCGGCGTGTGGTCTGCCCCGTCGCGAGCGGCGGTGCGCCTCGGCTGAAGCCCGAGCCGCTTCGAGTTGCGCGAGCCGCCGCATGCGCGGCAGATGCGCGGCAGGCTCTAAGTGACCATGCAAGGCGAGCCGCGCCCTATTCTCCATCTCCCCTTCGACCGGCTCGAGGAGCCGCGTCTCGTCGCCTTCGAGGAAGGCGATCGGAATGCCGTCGCGATAGAGCACGCGATTGCCGGTAAGCGCCGCGAGCTTCGGGCCCGGCGTGAGGATGCCAGCGAGGTTCAATGGATCAGCGCCTGACACTGAGACGAGGCTGTCGTCAGGTGCGTGCCGCCTGATCGCGCGCAAGGCTGCGATCGCTTCGGGAAGGGCGAACTGCTCGCCGGAGAAGCCTGAGACGAAACGTCCGCCCCTGATCTCGCCACGCGCCTCGAGCTTGCGATAGACACGCAGCAGGTCGCGCCATCTCGGCAGCGATCCCGCCTCACGCTCGAGCATGCGCATGAACACGACGCCGTAACGGCGAAGCAGCGCGAGCGCAATCTGCTCTATGCGCTCTGCCTTATGCGCAGGCCGGTGTTCATCACCGCGTTTCCGCTTGACGAGCACCCACCTGCCGGCGCCAGCAAGGCGTGCGCCGCTTGCCCGGCGGCGGTGATGTCGAGGCGGCGTGAGCAGCGCGCGCAAGCCGCCGAAGCTGTCGGAGATGACCTGCCCGGCGGCGACGAGCTCGGCGAGCGCCTCCTCGACTTGGGTCCGTAAAAGGTGCGTGTCGTCGACGATCTCGTCGAAGAAGGACGCGCCGTTCTCCCGGATGAATTCGGCGACCTTCGCGGCTCTCGCGCTGACATGCGCAGGCTCTTCGGCAACCGGCCGTGTCCAGATTGAAGCAGACTTGCGCGGAAACAGGCTGATCGGCGTGGACTTCAGCGGGGCAGGACGCCTGCCATTCGCTTTCGGCTTGGCCGCCGGCGCCCCGAGCCGCGCCCAAGCGATGCGACCCGAGAGGCAAGCATCGTCGAGCAAGCTCGGCTCGTAGTCAGAAAGGCGGGCAGGCAGGATTGCGGTCTCCCACGCGGCAGCCGGAGCCTCGAAGCCTGCAAGCTGCTCGACAACAGCGTCGAGCGCCTGCGCTCCTTCTCGCTGCGTATCGGTAGAGACCCCCTGCAAATCGAACAGGAAGCGAAGATAGTCGCGCGCCGAAACAGGCTCGATTTCGGCGCGAAGCCGGTTCACAGTATAGCGGTGAATGCGGGCGAGGAGGCGTCGCTCGCACCACTCGCGCTCGCCTCCGCCCGGCGTGAACGATCCCGCAAGCGCAAAGCCCTCGACTTCGAGCGCCGTCAGCGCGGCGGAAATCTGCTCGGGCGAAAGCCCGAACGTGCTGACGAGCTGCGAGAGTGTGGTCGGCCCTTGACCTTCGAGCCGCCCGCGTACCAGCTCGACCAAAGCTGCCTCCGGCTCCCAATTCTGATCGGCGCTGGCAGGCGCCCCGATCGCGGGCTCGACGACAGTGTCGGGATAGACCGCCTCGAACTGACGCAGCCGCTCGGCCGGAATCCAAAACTCGCCTTGAGGCGCACTAAGCAGCGCAACCCGGCGTGATCGCGCGAGTGCCACGAGCCACTCTTTCCAGTTTTCGCGCGCGTCGGCTTCTGCCTCGGTCAGGAATCCGAGCCAGACCAGCGCGTCGTGCAACTCGTCGGCGTTGGCGGCATCTGGCCATGCATCCTCGCGCACGCGCGCGATCGCCGCCTCATCAAGGCGGCCGATTTCGTCAGCGGATTCAGGATCGAGCCACCGCCGGCTCATCACGGCTTGCGTGCGGCGCTCCTCAAGGGGGGCATCATCGAGGTAGGCGTAAGGCCGGGCGGTCAGCACCTCGCGGGAAAGCGGCGAAGGCTCGGTCAGATCCCGTGCGACAATCCTGATCGTGCCGGACTCGATGTTGCCAAGCAGGCGCTCCAGGCCCTCGATATCCATCGCTTCATGAAGGCAGTCAGAAATGGTCTGCGCCACCAGTGGATGGTCCGGCACCTCGCGCTCGCCAACGAGATTCTCGGCGCAAGCCACCTGGTCCGGAAAGATTGTGCCGACAAGGTCCTCGGCCATCATGCGCATTAGCTGCGGTGGAACCTTCTTGCCGCCGCGGAAGCGCGGCAACGCCAGCGCGACGCCGGCAACCCAGCGCCAGCGCGTGCCGAACATAGGCGCATCGAGCAGCGCCTGAACGAGCAGCTCGCGCACGGTCTTCGGGCTGAGATACCGCGCGACATCGGCGAGGTCGAAGCTGTGCGCGGTGGTGAGCGAGAGGACGATGTTATCCTCCGTTGCCGCCGCTTGGAGCTCGAAATTGAACTTGCGGCAGAAGCGTTTGCGCAAAGCGAGCCCCCAGGCGCGGTTGATGCGGCTGCCATGGGGCGAATGGATCACGAGCTGCATGCCGCCCGCCTCGTCGAAGAAGCGCTCGAACACGAGCGTCTCGAGCGTAGGCAGCGCACCGAGCGCACGATAGGCGGCGCCGAGGTAGTCGACGATCTGCTCGGCCGCGGCGCGGTCGAGCCGAAGATCGTCCACGATCCAGTCAAGCGCACTTACGGCGCCGCCGTCGTCGAGGCGGTGCTCGATCTCTGTGCGGAAGCGCGAGACAGACTGGGATAGCTCGTCGGTACGTGCTGGGGCCTCGCCAAGCCAGAACGGGATCGTTGGCGGCTGGCCGTGCGCGTCCTCTACGCGCACCACGCCGCGCTCGACCCGGATGATCTGATAGGCAGTGTTGCCGAGCTGGAAGATGTCGCCCTGGAGGCTTTCGACGGCGAAGTCTTCGTTCACTGTGCCGACCACCACGTTCTCAGGCTCGAGCAAAACCTGGAAATCGGAGTTGTCGGGGATGGTACCGCCGGAGGTGATGGCGGTGAGCCGCGCTCCGCGCCGCCCGCGCAGCACGCCGTTGACCTCGTCGCGGTGGATCAGGGCGCCGCGCCGACCGCGCCGCGTGGTGAAGCCGTCGGCCAGCATGCGCAGCACAGAAGCATAAGTTTCGTGCTCGAGGTTGCGGTAGGGCCAGGCGCGGCGGACGAGTGCGAATAGCTCGGCCTCGTTCCACTCCTCGGCGTTGACCTCTGCCGCGATCTGCTGGGCGAGCACGTCGAGCGGCGCGGCCGGCATGATCAGCCGGTCGAGCTCGCCCTGATTGGCGCTATCGATCAGTGCGGCGCATTCGACAAGGTCGTCATTGGAAAGCGGGAACAGCCGCCCCTTGGGCTGACCGCCGACGCTATGGCCGGAGCGGCCCACGCGCTGAAGGAAGGCCGCGATCGAGCGCGGCGAACCAAGCTGGCAAACGAGGTCCACGTCGCCGATGTCGATGCCGAGCTCGAGCGATGAGGTCGCCACCATGGCGGAAAGCGCGCCGGATTTCAGCCGCTGCTCGGCATCGAGCCGCTGCTCCTTGGCGAGGCTGCCGTGATGGGCCGCGACCCGGGTCTCGCCCAGCCGGTCCGAGAGTTTGCGCGTGACGCGCTCGGCCATGCGTCGCGTGTTGACGAAGATCAGTGTCGTGCGGTGGGCTTCGATCAGCTCCGCCAGCCGGTCATAGACCTGGTCCCAGACGACCGCCGACATCACGGCTTCGAGCGGCGAGGGGGGGACTTCGAGCTGAAGGTCGCGCGTACGGTAGTGTCCGCTGTCCACGATTAGCGGGAGCTCGCGCTCGGCGGCGGCGCCGACCAGGAAATTTGCGACCTCCTCGATCGGCTTCTGGGTGGCCGACAGCCCGATCCTTTGGAGTTTGCCGCCGCAAAGAGCCGACAGCCGCTCGAGTGACACCAGAAGATGAGAGCCGCGCTTGCTTGAGGCCACGGCGTGGATCTCGTCCACGATCACTGCGCGCGTGGTCTTGAGCATGGCGCGGCCCGAGTCGGAGCCGAGCAGGATGTAGAGCGACTCCGGCGTGGTCACCACGATATGCGGAGGAAGCTTAGCCGCGCGCTGACGCTCGGCTTGGGGCGTGTCGCCGGTCCGCACCCAGGAGCGGATTACGACATCGGGCAGTCCCTGCGCGCGAAGCGCCTTGCGGATGCCGGCGAGCGGAACGTCGAGATTGCGGTGGATATCGTTCGACAAGGCCTTGAGTGGAGAGACATAGACGATCTGCGTCTCGTCACTGAGCCCTCCCTCGAGACCTTGGCGCACCAAGCCGTCGATGGCGCAAAGGAAGGCGGCGAGCGTCTTGCCGGAGCCGGTAGGCGCAGCGATCAGCACGTCGCGGCCGACCTTGATGGCGGGCCAGGCATCTCCTTGCGCGGGCGTCGGCGCGGCGAAACTTTGGTCAAACCACGCGCGGACCGCAGGGTGGAAGAAGTCGAGCGGCATAAAAACCAGTGAGATAATGGTCTAGCAGGACGTCTAGCTAGAGACAGGTAAGGTCTTTTTCTGCCCGTTCAACCGAGCAAAACCGGCTCAGAGGGGCTTTTTGGCCGGTCAGGCAAGGCCGAGCTTGGCCGCTAGGCCGATGCGCTGGAGCTTGCCGGTCGCGCCCTTGGGAATCTCCTCCAGGAATATGACCGTCTCCGGCACCTTGAACTTGGCAAGCCGGCTTGAGCAGAATTCCTTGATCGAACGCTCGTCGGCGATCGTCGCCTCACGGAGCACGATCGCCACCGCGATATCCTCGCCAAGCTTGGCATGCGGTACGGCGAAGCACACGCATTGCGCCACGCTGGGGTGGTCCATCAGCACCTCATCGATCTCGCGCGGCGAGACCTTCTCGCCTCCGCGATTGATGATCTCCTTCAGCCGCCCGGTGATGCTGAGATAGCCGTCGGCATCGATCACGCCTTGGTCACCGGTACGGAAGAATCCCTCGGTGGTGAAAGCTTCCGCGTTGGCCTTCTCGTTGTTCACGTAGCCATTCATGACGTTCTCGCCGCGGATCACGATCTCGCCGGTTTCGCCATGCCCGAGACGTCGGCCATTCTCGTCGGCAATGGCTATTTCCGGTCCAGCCGGCAGTCCGACGCTGCCCGGCCTTCTCACCCCCGGAGGCAACGGATTGCTCGCCATTTGGTGTGAAGCCTCGGTCATACCGTAGGACTCGATCAGCGGGCAGCCGAAGATGTCCTCGATCTCGCGGATGACCTGCGGCGGAATCGAGGAAGAGGAGGAGCGGATGAAACGTAGCGGGTTGCTCTTGATGATCTCGGCGCTCTTGCTCGCGCGCCCGAGGATCGCCTGATGCATGGTCGGCACGGCCGTGTACCAGGTGGGTCTTGCTTCGGCCAGCCAGCCGAAGAACTTGAGCGCATTGAAGCCTTTGCTTGAGATCACGCAACCTCCGGCGCATAGCGGCGCAAGGAGGCCCGCGACAAGGCCATGGATGTGAAAGAGGGGCATCATGTTGAGGCCACGATCATCCTCGGCGAGCCTGAGTGTTGCGGCGACGTTGAATGCCGAGGCGCAGAGATTGCCATGCCGCAGCGGGACGAGCTTGGGGCGCGAGGTCGTGCCCGAGGTATGAAGGAGAAGTGCGATATCGTCGGTCTTGCCGAATCCTCTGCTCGCCGGCGTCCGCTCTTTCAACTCACCAGGGAATAGGAGCGCGAAATGGCCAGCTCCCCACTCAGGCATGGCCCGGAGCCGCACCACCGGAATGCCGAGCTTCCCAGCGACATCGACGGCAGGCGATTGCTGGTCCTCCTCGATCACGAGAATCTTGGGCTCGAGGTCGGTGAGGTAGAATTCGAACTCCTCGCTTTTGTAGGCGGGGTTAAGTGGAGCTGCGGCGGCACCGGCAGCAATCCCGAGAAAGCAAGTGGCCATAGCCGGGCCATTGTTCAGCACGATAGCAACGCGGTCGCCGCTCCCGACGCCATGAGCGTTGAGAATCGCCACGGTCGCATCGATCAGCGACCTGAGTGCCTCGAAGCTGAGCGGTTCGTCGTCGAAGGCTTCGAGCGCGTTTTGCTGATCGTCGCCCGCATCAAGCAGGTCCCATAAGGTCCGCGCGCTGCTCTCCTGGTTCGCCGTCACTTGGTTCTTACTCGCTAATTCGCTTACTCACGCCCGCGGCTCGATCTGCAGCCTACCCTTGCTATGGTCAAGGGTCTGCACGAGAAGCTGCATCAAAGCATAGGACGCATCGATCCGCGGCGTCTCCACGCCGGTCAGACGCGCAAGCTCCAGAACCGAGCCGACCAAAGCCTCGAGCTCAATGGCCCGCCCGGCCTCGACATCCTGCAGCATCGATGTCTTATGCGCGCCGATCTTCTCGGCCCCGGCGATGCGTCTTTCAATCCCGAGCCTGAACGTCACTCCGAGTTTGTTGGCAATGGCTTGCGCCTCTTCCATCATCTGGGCTGCCAGCGTCCGCGTCGGAGGAAACTTGCAGATATCGACCAGAGTTGCATGGGTGAGCGCGCTGATCGGGTTGAAGCTCAGATTCCCCCAAAGCTTGAGCCAGATCTCGCCACGGATATCGCTTGTTACGGGCGCCTTGAAGCCGGCCTTGGTCAGGCCTTGAGACAGCGCCTTGACGCGCTCGGTGATCTCTCCCGACGGTTCGCCGAGGCCAAACCGGTTGCCCTCGACCACCTCGACCACGCCAGGCGTTGTGAGCACGGCGGCCGGATACACGACACTGCCGATCACGCGAGCCGGATCGATATGGCGAGCGATCTCCCCGCCGGGATCGACGCTTTCGAGTCGGGTACCCTCGAGCGTACCGCCATGCTTCCAGAAGTACCACCACGGGATCCCGTTCTGCATGGTCACGACAGTGGTATCAGCGTCATACAGGTGACGCAGATCGGCTGCGATCGGAGCAATCTGGTGCGCCTTCACTGTGAGCAAGATGCTGTCCTGCGGGCCGGCCTCGGCCATTCTCTGGACAGCCTTCACGTTTTTGGTGCGGAGCTCGGTCCCATTCTCCTCGATAAGCGTCAAGCCATGCTGCTTGAGGGCAGCGAGGTTTGCGCCGCGCGCGATCAGCGTGACGTCCTCGCCCGCATGCGCAAGTCTCGCGCCGAGATAGCCACCGATAGCGCCCGCGCCGACAATCGCAATTCTCATGCTTCGCCCGCCGAAACCAACCCTCCAGCGCGCCTCACGCCGCCGCGCGCGCGCCAGTCAACCCTTCCGAGCGCACGATCTCGCGCTGGCGCATCGGCTTGAGCCCGACCACCGCCAGGACTCCGGCAAGGATCGCCATGACTGCGGCAAGATAAAAGACAACGTGCCATTCACCGCCCTCACTCAAAATACTGGAAAGCGGCACAAGGAGTGCCGCGGTTCCCTTGGCGGTATAGAGCAGTCCAGCATTGGTCGTCGCATATTTCTCGCCATAGGTGTCGGCGTTGGTGGCGGGGAAGAGACTGTAAATTTCTCCCCAGGCGAAGAATACGAACGCGCTTAAGACCACGAACAAGACCGGGTTCTGGCCGTAGGCGCTAAGCAGAAAGATCGCCGCGCCTTCGAGCACGAAGGCGATGAACATGGTGTTCTCGCGCCCGATCTGATCTGACACCCAGCCGAAGAATGGGCGCGTCAAGCCATTCAGAATGCGGTCCATCGAGAGTGCGAAGGTCAAGGCCGGGAGCGTCAGTCCGAGAATGGATACCGGCGTGTCGGCGACGCCGAAATCCTTAGCGATCACGGCGAGTTGCGCCGTTGCCATGAGCCCGCCCGACGCCATCAACACGAACATGAGGTACATCAGATAGAACACCGGCGTCTTCAGCATCTCGCGCGGCGTATATTGATGGCGCGTCGATCGGACTGACGGTGGAACATTAGCCATCACGCGCTCCCGGTAGCCCGGGGGAGGAGCGGCCAGGAAGAGCGATAGCAGCACCACGATGATGCCTTGGCCCAATCCGAAATAGAGGAAGGTTTGCTCATAGCCGCGCGATTGGATCATGGTGGCGATCGGGATAATGGTGAGTGCCGAGCCTGCGCCAAATCCCATCGCCGTCAGGCCTGCGGCCAAACCGCGCCGATCAGGAAACCATTTGAGCGCATTGCCGACGCAGGTGCCGTACACTGCGCCTGCGCCAATGCCGCCGATTGCCGCCGCGGTGTAGAGCATGGCGAGCGAGCTCGCGAAGGAGTTCATCACCCAAGAAATTCCGCATAGTGCGCCGCCAATCAGCGTGATCAGTCTGGGTCCATATTTGTCGACGAGGTAGCCTTCGAGCGGCACCAGCCAGGTTTCGAACAGAACGAAGATGGTGAAGGCGACCTGGATGGAGGCCTTGCCCCAGTTATATTTGTCATCGATGGGAGGGACGAACAGGGTCCAGCCATATTGCAGGTTGGCGATCATCGCCATGCAGACGATGCCGATCACCAGCTGCCACCAACGCCCCGCGCGCGCTTCTGGCCGCGCGACCGCGTCCACTCTCCCGGCCATCGTCATTGAGCGTTCTCCCTCTAGCCAGATGTTCTGAATTTTTACCTTCGGACTTCTGCTGCGTGAAACACGAGACCCTGAATTTTGGTTGCTCAGTGTTGGATAGTGTCAAGAGCTCAGTTCCAACGCGCAGGGAAGATTAAACCGAGCTTCGGCCGATCTAAGACTTTGTGAGCCGCTCAGCGCGTCTGATTGCCAGGAATTCCTTTTCGCTTGTAGTGCAGCCAAGACCAATGCGAGCAAGGCTTTTCTAGGCATGACACCGTAGCGAACGCTGTTCAATTGACAGGAGCGACCGAAAGGATCATTGTTCCCAATCTCTATCGAAGAGATCGTGTATGGAGTCGGCAATGCGGGCAACGACAACTTTGACAATCGTGACCGTGATCTCGTTCGCCTTCCTTGCCGCGATCATCCTCGGCGCCATCTAGCGCGGGACGAACCGCCCGAGCGCC
>Ga0105237_10003336_pt1 | contig 19120 bp, 14 predicted proteins | sample KBSC24metaG_FD_81520 | JGI IMG/M metagenome (GOLD analysis project Ga0105237, IMG submission 81520) | Corn rhizosphere microbial communities from Kellogg Biological Station, Michigan, USA - KBS C2-4 metaG | ecosystem: Host-associated > Plants > Roots > Rhizosphere > Soil | place: Michigan, USA... | reverse complement strand
CTTCGCATATGATGATGAGGTCCTGGTTGAGGCTAAAAATATTTCCATTCATGCAGTGAACCTCACCGTGAAAGAGGTGCTGGATGAATGTCTGAGGGACCAACCCTTGTATTATACGATTGAAGACAAGACGATCTTTATTAAGAAAAAATTGCCGGAAAAAAAGGCTGATATTCCTCGGGCCATTGCTTCCCCATTCGCCGTTGGAGGAACAGTTAAAACAGAATCCGGTGTTCCCCTGGCCGGCGCTTCAGTTACAATTAAAGGATCAAAAAAAGCCGGCATTACCGATAGTAAGGGCGAGTTTGTATTGCAGGATGTTCCTAACGGGAAATATACGCTTCAAATTTCATTTGTTGGTTATGAGCCGTTTGAGATGGTGATTAACGTGACGGATAATGCAGTAACTATAAACGCAATATTAAAACAGACTTTAAGTATCCTGGATGAAGCGCAGGTTATAGCGTATGGGACGACGACGCAGCGTTTAAGTACGGGGAATATTAGCACCGTAAAGGCCGCTGATATAGAAAAACAGCCTGTGAGTAATCCGCTTTTAGCGTTGGAAGGTAGGGTGCCGGGGTTATTCATTGAACAAGCCACAGGAGTGCCTGGTAGTGGTGTAAAAGTGCGCGTACAGGGACAAAATAGTATATTGAGTGGGAATGATCCTTTATTTGTTATCGATGGAGTGCCTTATTCATCGCAATTGCTACCTGATCTATATGGCGGATTTGGAATTTTAGGTGGGGGAAACCCGCTGAGTTTTATTAATCCGGCAGATATTGAATCAATTGATGTATTGAAAGATGCCGATGCAACATCTATATATGGTTCTCGTGCTGCCAATGGCGCTATACTGGTCACTACCAAAAAAGGTAAAGCAGGGCAGACAAAAGTGAGCTTTAATGTTCAGACCGGCTGGGGAAAAGTGACAAGAATGCTTCATCTGCTTAATACGCAGCAATACCTGGAAATGCGCCACGAAGCATTTAAAAATGATAATATTTCTCCTGGACCAACTGATTATGATATTAATGGCACTTGGGACACTACCCGTTACACTGACTGGCAAAAAAAATTGATCGGAGGAACAGCTCATTACACGGATGCCCAAGCTTCCGTCTCCGGTGGAGTAGCCAATACAACTTTCTTAGTTGGAGCTGGTTATCACCGGGAAACTACAGTGTTCCCAGGGGATCTCTCTGATCAGAAAGGGTCTCTTCACTTCAGTCTTAGTAATGTTTCTACTAACCAGAAATTCCGGATGCAGCTGACAGGTAGTTATATGGTGGATATTAACAACCTGATGCAATCGGATCTTACATTCACAGCCATTAAAATGTCACCGGATGCACCTGCCTTGTATAGCGCCGATGGCACCCTTAATTGGGCGTCATTACCCGACGGCAGCTCCACCTGGCTAAACCCGCTTTCCAATTTATATAATAAATACAGCTACAAGACCAACAATTTAATAGGTAATACTCAGCTAAGTTATCAAATTATACGAGGTCTCGACATTAAAAGCAGTTTTGGCTATACCAACCTTCAAACAAATGAGACCAGTATTTTTCCATTGATCAGTAATCCACCCGAATACAGGCCGTTCTCTTCAAGGTTTACTCTTTTTGGAAATAACAATATTAATTCCTGGATCGTAGAGCCCCAGGTTACCTACCGCTGTGGTATAGCAAAAGGAACACTGGAAGCGTTGGTGGGAACAACGATATTACAAAACAACAGTAAGGGCCAGCATATTTTCGCCAATGGCTTTAATAGTGACCAGGTTTTAGATGATATTGGGTCTGCCCCCAGTTTAAGCCTAAATAATCCAACAATTAGTGCCATCTATAAATATAATGCGTTATTTGGCCGTATCAACTACAACTGGCAAAATAAGTACATTATTAATCTTACTACCCGGCGGGATGGCAGTTCTCGTTTTGGTTCCAAAAACCTATTCCATAATTTCGGTTCTGTCGGCGCCGCCTGGCTATTTTCCAATGAAGCATTCATTCAAAAAAATCTGCCAATTATTAGTTTTGGAAAATTGAGAGCTAGTTATGGCACAACGGGTAATGATCAGATTGGCGATTACCAGTTCATGAACTTATACAATCCTTATAGCGTAGCTGTTGCTTATCAGGGAGCAACAGGCCTGTTGCCTGATCGTTTGGCGAACCCATACCTGCAATGGGAAGAAACGAGGAAATTGCTGTTCGGCCTTGACCTAAGCCTGTTTAAAGACCGGATATTACTCAATGCAAATTATTATCGAAATCGCTCTTCTAACCAGTTGACAGGGTATGCCTTGCCTTATATCACAGGCTTTACCAGAATTCAAATAAACCTCCCGGCCACTGTACAAAATACAGGATGGGAGTTTACGCTCAATACAACAAACCTAAAAAGCAAGGATTTTGCCTGGAACAGTACTGTCAACCTCACTATTCCCAGCAATAAACTGGTAGAGTTCCCGAACTTTTCTGCTTCAGACCTTGCCATGGGATATGCGATTGGTCATCCTTTAACTCTGAGGAAAGTCTATCCTAGTTTGGGCGTAGACCCAGCAACCGGCCTATACCAGTTTGTTGATCACAATGGGAAGCCTACCTTCTCACCTGATTTTTCAACGGACAGAACTCTTTTGGTCAATACCGGGCCGAGGTTTTATGGGGGCTTCCAGAACAGTTTCCAGTATAAAGGATTTGAACTGAATGTATTGTTTCAGTTTGTGAGACAGACAGCAGAGAACAATTATTTTCTAGGATATTACCCCGGTTTCTTTAGAAGTAGCCTTTTTTTTGGTGTCAGCGGAAACCAGCCGATAAATGCATTAGATCGTTGGCAAAAGTCAGGAGACATCCGTCCCGCTCAACGATTTAGCGCTACTTATCCTGATTCCGTATATACTTCCTATTCCAACGCTGGCTTGTCCGACTTAACCACTACAGATGGTTCCTATATACGGTTAAAAAATCTGTCTTTTTCCTGGCAATTACCTAAGAAATGGAGGCAGAAAGTTCATTTACAAGATGGCAGACTCTATGTGCAGGGGCAGAATTTAATAACGATCACTCACTTTAAAGGGATGGACCCTGAAAATAAAAGCACTACTGCACTGCCTCCATTAAAAGTCCTTACGTTGGGAATCCAGGTGGTGCTATAGAGGATGGCCAATGGCAAATGGTTGATTACTAAAATCTAAAGCAATTAAGATGAACACTTTACTTAAAAATACACTTGGAGCAGTCGGGCTTGTTCTCCTGATCTTAGCTCAGCTATCCTGTAGAAAACTGGCCGAAGTAAATGCGCCGATTACAAGCGTAAATGCCGCGAATGTATACAATACTGATGCTACTGCAGCAGCGGTGTTGACCGGAATTTACACAAAGATCAGCGATCAGGATTACGACTTAAGCGTTATTGATAATATTAATGGAATCTCTCTCTTCCCGTCACTATCCGCAGATGACTTAACATTATATGATTTGTCAAACACTATTCTTCTCCCTTATTATAGAAATGATTTGAACAGTTTAATTTCCAGTGGCGGAGTTTTTTGGAACAGTATTTATCCTATTATTTTTGTTACGAATTCAGCTATTGAAGGGTTGAATAATTCTACGGGGTTAACTCCTGCGGTAAAGCAACAATTATTGGGAGAAGCCAAATTTATGCGGGCCTTTTGTTACTTCTATCTGATCAACCTGTATGGCGATGTACCTTTAGCAACATCTTCTGATTACAAAATAAATTCAGTGCTTCCACGCACTTCCAAAGGGCAGGTATATCAGCAGATCCTTGCAGATCTAAAAGATGCACAGAATCTTTTAAGCACCAATTATCTGATGTCTGATGCCCTTTCCGCTTATGCGGTTGGATCTGAAGAAAGAGTGCGCCCAACTAAATGGGCAGCCACCGCTCTTCTGGCAAGAGTTTATTTATATACTGGGGATTATGTGAATGCAGAAACACAGGCTACGGCAGTAATAAATAATTCATCTCTGTATAGGCTGACTAGCCTCAATAGTGTGTTTTTAAAAAACAGCACGGAAGCTATCTGGCAATTACAGCCGGTGCGAACAGGCACCCAATCCAATACAGGCGAAGGCGCATTATTTATTCTTCCGGCAACAGGCCCCGATGCCTCCGGTCATCCAGTTTATCTCGCCAATACGCTAATAAACAGTTTTGAAGCAGGGGATAAACGCAGAGTAAATTGGGTAGACAGCGTTACAGTAGGAAGCGTCACGTATTATTACGCCTTTAAATATAAAATTAGCATGGCGAATACTGCTACTGCTGAATACATCATGATAATGCGTTTGGCGGAACAATACCTTATCCGAGCTGAAGCCAGGGTGCAGCAAAATAATATATCCGGGGGGCAAATTGATTTGGATACAATCCGAACGAGAGTGTCCCTTCCAGGCACTTTAGCTAATGACAAGCCCTCTTTACTGGCGGCTATCCTGCACGAACGACAGGTAGAGTTTTTTACCGAATGGGGTCATCGCTGGTTTGATCTCAAAAGAACAGATAATATAGATGCTGTGATGGCTACAATAACTCCCTTGAAAGGCGGCTCTTGGAGTCCATTCAAAGCTTTGTATCCCATCCCCAGTGGGGAAAAAAATCTTGACCTAAACATGACACAAAACACCGGATATTGAAATGAAAAGTAGATACAATCTTAACACTATACTCACATTATTCCCATTGATGTGTCTACCAGTGATAGTGGATGCTCAGGACAACTGGACTACAAAAGGCATCAAATTCGAACAAGGCCTTAGCTGGGCGGAGGTAAAAGCAAAAGCGAAGGCAGAAAATAAATACATCTTTCTGGATGTATTTGCCACCTGGTGCGGTCCCTGTAAACGAATGGATAAAGAGGTCTATTCAAATGATAGTGTTGGCAACATAATGAATGGCAAATTTATTTCCGTAAAAGTACAGGCAGATACTTCCACGCAGGATATGGCATGGGTAAAGAACTGGTATATCGATGCCCGGCAAATACTCAAAGAATACGAGATTCCAGGCTACCCCGGTTTCCTTTTTTTTAGCCCGGATGCCAAACTAGCACACAAAGATATTGGGTATAAAAATGTATCGGATTTCATTAAACAGGCAGAAAGGGCTTTGGATCCCCAAAATATTCTTTATTATTCCCGGCTGGAAGATTATAAAAGAGGGGTAAAACAATATGACGGGATGGATAAACTGGCCATATTTGCGAAAAAGATAATAGGTGACAAAGAGTTGGCTGCGAGCATTGCCAGAGATTACAAGGACAACTGCCTAGATAAACTTAGCGACGAAACATTGTGTATAAAAAAAAATATAGAATTTATCGAGATGTTTAATAACCTGATCAACTCGAAAGACCCTTTCTTTCATTTATGCTATTATCAGCCCGAAAAAATAGATCAACTCATCGGAAATAAAGGTTGGGCAAAATTCCAGGTGGAACAAACCGTCACTAAAGAAGACCTGGAAACCAAGCTACTAAAACATAAGAAACCAATATTCACAAATCCAGACTGGGATCAAATCCTAGCTGCCATCCATAAAAAGTATAATAAATTGGATGCAAAGCGTCTCTTATTGGATTACCAGGTAAGGTATTACAGATTCTATGATTTGAACTGGATGCTTTGGACTATGTATAAAGATAAAAAAATAAAAGATTATCCTCCTAAACCTGTAGGCCTCGAAGTCTATGCCGAATTAAATGTATACGGCACCTGGGATGCGTTCCTTAACTGCAATAATAAAGCCGTATTAGCCAGAACACTTCATTGGATTGATATGGCCCTCCAGTCTGACGAAGAGAATAAGGCTGACTATTTGGATACCAAAGCAAATATATTATACAAGCTAGGGAAGTTTGAACAAGCCATAATTCTGGAGCAAAAAGCCGCTGAAATAAACAGTAGATTTAAGACTATTGTTACGAAAATGAAAAATGGCGAACCCACCTATCTTGAGGAAGGGGCCACATGGAATGCCTGTACATTGCCTAAAGGGGCTTGTACTGGTAAATAATTATGCCCGATTTTCTACGATAATAGCCGATTTATTCGTAACTTAAAAGTAGTAGGTTACATTTCTATCCCGCCACCGGCTACATTCACAATTCATACATATCTGGTTATGAAACATATTGTTCTGTTGCTCCTTCTTGCAATCCATTTGGCAGATGTATTTGCTCAACGCACGTCCAAACATGCCGAGGATCAGGCCAGGGTCGCTTCATTAAGCGTTAAAAAGCCTGCCCTTGATACCTGTGTTTTTACTAAATGGCCATCAGTCGAAAACCCGGCAATCAGCAATGATGGCAATTACGTGTTATATGCTATCAGGTACGAACCATACGGAATGGATCCAGTAAGAGGTACTTTAATAATACAGGCAATCCATGAAAATTGGAAAATGGAAATCCCGGATGTACTTCCTTCTTCAACAAAAGCGATAACAACAAACAGTCAAACAGCTATTTTTCTTAATAAAAATGATAGCCTGGGTATTGTTAGATTGGGGCGGCAGGCTATTGAATATATACCACAAGTAAGTGCCTTCAGTTTGATTATGCAGGGGGACAATGAGTTATTAGTATTCCAGCTGAATACACAAGCAAAGGAGTTGCAGATACGCAACCTAGCTTCAGGGAACGGCCAATCCTTCACGAATGTAAACGAGTATTTATTTAGTCAGGATGGAAATGCCTTAGTCCTTATATCAAATTCAAAGAAAGATAGTACTATATCACAATCTTTAAAATGGATCACCCTAGCAAATGGCACTGGCAAAACGATCTGGGAAGGAACTGGGGCGGGTGATCTGGTTTTAGATGCAGCTGGTATTCAACTGGCATTTACAGTAGAAGGGAAGATTAATAATTCCCAAGAAAAATCTATATGGTATTATCGGGTCGGCACAGATGAAGCTATTGAACTGACAAACAATCAATCAGCCGGGATTGACAAGAACGTACAGTTAAGTACTATTGACCGTTTTACTAAGGATGGATGCAGGCTTTTTTTTAACTTAATCGAGAAGAAAGGCCCTAAACCCAAACCAGATGCAGTAAAGGTTGATATCTGGAGTTATACAGATGCTGTACTACAATCTCAGCAATTAAAAGAACTCGATCCAAAAAGTTATAAAGCTGTCATTCAAATTAGTAACCGCCGTATCCTCCGTTTGCAGCAGGAAAATGAGATAGCGCTCATATTATCGGAAAGAAAAGCCGGTGGAGATGATTTTTTATTCATGCTTAAAGACAACGATGGCTATTTTCAGGCTGAACGCTATTGGAATGCTTCGGTACAGCCTTCTTATAATCTTGTATCTATTAGAACTGGAGAACGAAAACAGATAGCTAAAACCATAATTAATTATGAAATATCTCCGGGTGGGAGATATGCAATCGGATATGACCTCGCGATGAAAGACATATATGCTTATGAGCTGTCAAACAATGTAATTCATAACATTACAGCTTCTCTTCCAATTCCAACTGGAAGTGACGAATATGATCGACCGTGGTTAACAAGGTACCGTGGGTTGCAAGCAGCCAACTGGTTACCCAATGACAGAGCATTACTAGTCTATGATGAATTTGATATCTGGCAAATAGATCCTTTAGGCAAAGAAAAACCAATAAATCTCACCAACGGGTACGGCCGCAGAAACAAAATTGTACTTCGTCTTTTAAATATATATTCTGGAAATATTGTCTCCAATAATGAAAGACTTATTGTAAGTGCCTTTAACCAACTCAATAAATATGACGGCTTTTTTAGGATAACTATAGGCCAAAAGGAAAACCCGGAATTATTATCTATCGGACCTTATAATTATGCTCCTAGTCTTTTTGAACAAGGTATCATCAAAGCCCGCGACGCAGTTATTTATTTGGTTCGCCGTCAAAGTGCGACTCAATCGCCCAACTATTTCTGGACCAAGGATTTTAAAACTTTTACACCGGTAAGTACGGAATATCCCGAAAAAGACTATAATTGGCTGAAAGCTGAATTAGTATCTTTTACAACTTTAAATGGGCGAAAAGAACAAGCCGTTCTATATAAGCCGGAGAATTTTAATCCTAGCAAGAAATACCCTGTCATAATCTATTCTTATGAGAGAATATCGCAAGATCTAAACCGATACCAGAAGCCGGGCGGAGATGGCAACGGTGGATCCTTAGATATTTCCTGGTTTGTAAGCCATGGATATATCGTTTTTACACCCGACATTCATTATACAATAGGAGAAACTGGGAAAAGTGCTTATAATTCAATAGTAGCAGCACGCAACTTCATCTCCAATTACAAATGGGTAGATGCGAAGCATATTGGTATCCAGGGGCATAGTTTTGGTGGCTATGAAACCAATTATGTTGTTACCCATAGCAGTTCGTTTGCAGCTGCGGTGTCATCATCCGGAGCCACAGATTTCATTAGTTATTATGGAGGCGTAGAGGAACCATGGGGAGGTGGGAGTCATCAATTTCAAATTGAAGTAGCCCAATATAGAATAGGCGCTTCATTATGGGATCGGCAGGATCTATATATCCAAAATTCACCGATATTTTATGCTTCAACAGTAAGAACTCCATTGTTGATGGTGTCTAATAAGCAAGATGGAAGGGTCCCCTTCATGCAAGGAGTAGAATTGTTTACCGCGCTACGCCGTCTGGGTAAAAGAGCATGGATGCTTCAATATGATGAAGGCAGTCACGGATTGGGAGGGAAAAACTACAGAGATTATCTCATTCGAATGACCCAGTTTTTTGATTATTACCTGAAGGAGGCCCCTGCGCCGAAATGGATGACAGAGGGTATTCCTGCAAAGATGAAAGGAATAGATAGTGGTCTGGAGTTGGAGCCTAGCGGAGTTAAACCCGGCCCGGGGCTATTGATTCTCCGATCCGGAAAATTAAAAAAATGATTTTAAAGAGTTCACCTCTTAAGTCAGCCTTTTGCAAGGATTATTATTAGATATTGTTCATTTAGCATCTGGCAATACCTATATTGTTGTTGCCCCTCATATACCACCATATCATGGCTAACAACGGTGCAATACATTGCCGCCTCATTAACATTTTGCGAATAACTGCCAATACAATTACCTGCGGTCCCAGACACGATTGAACAATAAAAAGGTCCACCAAATTTATGTGCTTTAAAAGCAAGCGCACCACTTATGACCGCTACTGTAATTGCAGTCAGCATGATTTTTACCTTTTTCATATCAATTGTTATTTTAAATCATTTAAAAAGGGCCAACCTTTTGAGTTAGCCCCTGTAGTGTTACTACTATTGATCATTTTGAATCAGGTACCATATGAGTTTTCACGATAGTGCATTTACCTCCGCGAGTAGAGCTACAAAACAAAATACTGCCACCAGCAGTATGCTGCGTGTATTCAGCCGTACAAATACCTTCCGACTCGCTAGAGCAATACCAGACGCCCAGGCGATTATGAGCCTTAAAAGCGAGTGCTCCACCAACAACGCCTACTACTGCAATTACAGTCAGCATGATTTTGATCTTTTTCATATCAATTGTTTATTTACAGTTAAAAGTTAAATTTTATTCTCATCATTTAGTGTTCTTTGACCCTGTTGTATTTCAACAAGTAAATATCATGTCAAAAGGGCTAACCTTTTGAGTTAGCCCTGGAAAGAAATTTTTAACTATTGATCATTTTGAATCCGATGTCATATGATCTTTCGAGGTGGTGCATGAACCTCCGCTAACAGAGCTACAAAACAAAGTAGAACCACCAAGAGTACCTTGCGAATATTTAGCCGTACAAGTACCTCCTGACACGGAAGAGCAAAACCAATTCCCCAGGCGATTATGTGCTTTAAAAGCGAGTGCTCCACTTACGACTGCTACCACTGCAATTGAAGTCAGCATGATTTTTATCTTTTTCATAATAATAGGTGCTTTTTATAATCAAAAAGCTAAACTTTAAATTAAGAATTGCCTACTCTGTTATAATGGTTTTCGGCTTCGCCATTTATTGCGCAATAATTTTAATTTTCAGCTACTTCTTTAATCTGACTGCCATAAACATTCCCCATAAACGCTTCTTTAAATTTCTTGTCTTTTCCGTAGATAGCCATATATGGCACTCCCTGAGCCTTGAAATAATCCACAAAGAAATTGGTGTAATCAAGCCCTACTACCAAATTCGAAAATTTATTTAATTGAAAATGTTTATAAAAATCTTTCATTTCATCAAAAGGCCAGGTAGTAAAAATGTAAAACTGTATGTTATTTAATGATGACATACTTCCAATGATCTCATCCATTTGGGCTCGGCAATAGGGACAGCGAGGGCTGAAACAAAACAATACAATTGGTTTACTATTGGCAATACTTCCTGTATTAATATAAGTGGCACTGTCGGTCAAAAGTAAGTTAAATGCCGGCAAAGCTTTCCCTTCAAGGCCGGTTTTCAAGGGAGGCCTTCGGCCGTAACACCCGAACAGGATAGCTAAAGACAGTAAGAGAATAGCATTTTTCATTTTTCTTATTTATAGGTTATAGAAGCTGATTTCATCCTGTACTCTCTTTGTTCGTGTCTCAATAATACAATACCTGTTACTGCTAATGCTATGAATATGCTATTAAAAATAATGTGCTGCCGCCAGGATAATTCTTCCAGCACTCCTCCACAACTACAGGGTATATGCTTATTGAACATCAATATCCCAATGATATAGCCTGTAAACATAACCATTAGTCCCAGAGAGGCATATAACCCTTTCAACCTCCAGCGAGGGACTATTAATAGAATTGTCACTAAAAATTCCACCCACGGCAACCAGCCGGCTATATAGCGGGCCACCGACGCCAGCGAGGGGGATGTGGATATCTGCTCTTTAAATAAGGAATAGTCCATCACTTTGCTGATACCCGTATAAAGGAACAGGATTATAAACAGCACCGAAACAATATCGACAATCGTTGACTGTTTGTTTATGTCCATAATTATCTTTTAAATAGTTCATAAATGTGGAGCTTGCAGGATCTTCAATCTTTCTGTCTTCTCATTCATTGCCATCTCCCACATCCAGTCAATAAGGAGTATGGCAAACGTGCACATCAGCAGTATAGGGAATGCCAGAAATCGCAGAGCCCCTGCTGTAGAAAATATGCTAAAACCAGCATTAAACAGCCAAAAAAGCCCCGTTAGTATAATCCCTTTTCGGAACAACGTATTACTTCGGAACCCATGTAGCATTGAAAAACACAGCAGACCACATAGAAATACCACATTCATAATACCACTGAGCACAGGATAAAAGTCAAGCGTTCTAATCTTTAGATCACTCATCCTTGTAGTCACATTTTGGCTTTTATAACCAAACCATTCCTGCGCAATGGGTGCTACGCTGTTTTTTTCAGTATTATAAGTTTCCAGATATTCTCCTGGCGGTGCATAGTATTTACCGGCGTTTGGCAATAGAAAATAGCGGAAATAATACATCGGGTATTGTTTTATTATAAATATTCCGTAATCTCCATAGAGGGGCCCCATTGAAGCCCACTTTTTAAAATCAGAAGAAGTCGAATCTTTGGAGAATTGCAAGTCCAGGTATTTGAACAAGGGTAGCTCAGGACGCCACATGTAGAAAGTACTGGCCATTAATGCTTCTATTGGATGCTTACCTATATCCCGGGTGCTGTCAAAATAAACACGAATACTATTATCCAATACTTTAAACTTTTCAGGTACTGGCTTTCGGTCAGCGCTGTCGACATACCTGTATGCATACATCGCATTGTTAGCTAATTGCCAGCCGCTGAAGGGGGCGTACTGCCATGTAGCCGTTAATGCCTTATATTTGTTGCCTGTATACAATACAAAAAGTCCGCACAATACCACTCCGCCTGCTATGCCTGTCATCTTTTTACGCATCGGAAGTCCGGATAGCAAAAAAGCCAATGCTGTTACAAAAGGATAGATCAATGCATTATAACGCACGGTGAAAGCAATGAACAAAACCAATATATGCCAGATGATAATTTTCGTAGAAGGCCGATGAATGGTCCACAACAACAGGCTAAACCATATAAGGCTAAGGGACAGAAAAAAGCAATCACTGGTTACAAGATTGGCCATATACAGGAACAAAGGATTCAATACCAAAAAACAGAGTAACACCATTTGCACCACTTTGCCTGGCTTGTAAAAATAGAATAGCGTGAACAAAAAGAAGAGGGCGCTGGTCTGTACCAATAAATATTGAAAGACTACAAGGACAGTATCTGAACTGGTAAAAGCGCTAAACAGTCGTAAAAATCTGGAATATCCCACCATATAGCTGTTGATATCTAAATTGAAGTAGGCTGTTTCAAGATATACAAAAGAATCATTGTGCAAAAAGCTGGCAAAAGGGTATAGATACTTGAACACTGTTAATTGTACCAGGATCGCGACAGCGGCGGCTAAGAGGATTTTTTTATTCCGGCTGTTGTGAAACACATATTCATTAAAAGATATTGTCGGCAAACTGTCTTTCATAATGTTCTTACCTATACGATGAAATAATGTCTCGGTTGAAGTATCAAATAAAGACTTAACCAAATGCAAGATACCTTGTCACAGTAGCACGATCAAGGGAAAATGTATCATAATCCGGGGTGATTTTCGGATCTCTTATTGGTAAACTGGTAATAAAGAGATATCATCCAAAAACGTCCTGCAACATTAAAATGATTTTCCGTTATCTGGCTTGCATTGGCAAATCGTCTGACCCCGGAATTCTGCCCAAAGAGATCATTGACCAAAAGCCGTAGGGACAACCGGTTATCCAAAAAATTTCTATTGAGATAAGTATCGCACATGAATAAAGAATTGTTTCCATCAAAAGCATTTGTTTTTTGGAGCACAGTAATAGTGCCATTCACATTCCATTCAAAGCCCAGAGGAAGAAATAGGTCTAACATTATCCTATGGTATTGCCACCAGTACCGGGTAACTGAGCCTGTATTGATCGAACTGCTGGAATAGGAATAGTATAGGCCGGATATAACCTGGAGAAGATACTTATCCGCAACATTGCGCTCCAGAATAACCCGGCCATATGCACTATAAATATTGTTCCTGTTTGGTAATAGGTTGACAAAATTATTCGTTCTGTCGTAGGTTAAATTCATGTCGAACCCTACATCCAGGTTCAGTGGCTGGATTTTTCTATTCAAGATTATGTATAAGGCGATTTTTCTATCTCCGTTTACATTTACAGCCTGGGAAACCTGTCGACCAAGGCTATCCGTATAACTCCTGGTACTGATACTATTGGAAAAAAAGCCTCCTTGGAATCCGATATTCAAAATCGTCCGACGTACCTGATCGTATCGGAATTCAAAATAACGCGAAACTGCTGGCCTTAAATTAGAATTACCCAAGGTGATATGCAGCGGGTCATTATTATTTTGCAGTGGCAGCAACTGCGACATGGCTGGCTGTTCTGCAAATCCATTGTAACTAAAATAGAAAACATGAGCATCATCAAAATTAAAGTGTCCACGTATATACGGAATAATGATAATATGGTTATTACGAAGTATTGAGCTTTTTATCGCATCAGTCATCCTGTAATTGTATTGCCCTAAATGCGCACCAACGGCACATAAAAGTCGTCGATTATTGACCTGTAAATTCACCACTGTCTTTTGCGTAACCACCCCCGACTCAAAATGGCTACTCAAACTATCCACATGCTCCTCATATTTCCCGCCAGTTTTATTATACGTATCATACAATGACCGTCCCTTATTGAATACCAGATCATAACTCATTGCCAGAACAGTGTTCTTCCAGAGAGGCTCGGTATAGCTGAGGCCGCTCTCTATAACAAAATTGGTGGCTGTTAACGCCTTCTTTTGATCTAAGGTATCTACCCTCAGCATCCCCCCATCAGGTTTAAAAAAATGACTCGCCGAATAAAAATACCCCGTCCCCCCATTATTGGCGCCCCGAAGGCCACCCGTAACTGCAAAAAGACGGCCTTCCTTACTAAATTTTCTCCTCCAGGCAAAATTGCCCGAAAAATCCTGGGACAGAACATTAGAATGGACCTGCCGGTCACTTTTGTTCGCAAGCGTGTCATTCAGGTAGGTGGACGCCGCATAGTCAAACTGATTATTAGCCATAGATGAACCCCCATTCGAAGAAATATGAATGGCAGAAAGCGTATCGGGATTAATATCATATACCCCCGAAAACAAATGCAGATCCTTACTATTGACTGATTGGCTTTGCTGACGCTGAACATAGACCATATCTGGCAGGATCTGTTGGTTTATTACAGAAGAAACAGGGTAGGTTAGTGTATGCCCAAACGAATAGTTCCCACTGACATGCTCCCCAGTATTGTTCCATTTATTGGAGTAATGGGCCCCGCCTCCAATCACCTGCGGGATACCGGCCCCTGCTGAAGCAGCAAAGGCATCATTCAAATCTCCCTGTAAAGAAATCCCAACTGCGTCATTACCGCCTCCTCCGCTCCCGCTAAACCCTGTAGTCCCGGTATTCGCCAACATGCCGAGGGCCGCAAACTGACGCTTCCCTTTGAATGAACCAAGCAAGCCATTATTATTGTAGTATCCATCTGTGCCTGCCCCTGCCTCTACTTTACCAAAGTATCCTTTCTTCCGATCTTCTTTAAGAGTCAGGTTGAGTGTTTTAGTAGTACGTCCGTCATCGACCCCCGTAAATGCTGCACGGTCGCTTTTTTTATCCAGTACCTGTACCTTATTGATCATGTCCGCATTAAAGTTGCGGGTAACGATCTTCGGATCAGATCCAAAGATATCTTCTCCATCCACTAACAACCTCCCAATTTTCTGACCATTTACCGTAATGCTCCCATCCTGGTCCACCTGTACTCCCGGCAATCTTTGCAACAAGTCCTCTACAGTGGCATTCACTTTCAACTTCATCCCGGCAGTAGTATACTCCAGGGTATCCCCTTTCAACCGCATAAGCGGCTCCTTTGGCGTCACAGTAACTGGAGCAAGGGTATCTGGCCGAGGTGATGGTATAAAAACACCCAGGTCCCTGACATCGCCGGCAATGAGTTCCATTGGGACTAAATAATCCGAGAGGTTAGGATGCGTGATCAATAGCAGATAATGACCTCCCGGCAAATCCCGTATGACAAAAGAGCCATCTTTAGTACTTCGTGTAAAGGCCAACAAAGTAGAATCGTCGCGTAAAACTGCTATCACGGCAAATGATAAGTTCTTGTGTTCTGCCGTATCGCGGAGCCTTCCTTTGATGGCAGTCATTTGAGCGGCCAGAGGATATTGGACTACTAACAGCAGGAGGATGCCCAGCAGGTATTTTTTGACGAGAAATGATTGTATACACTGCCTTCCATTCATATGAGAAACCTACTTAGAGTTTTCAGCAAATTCAAGGGAAATACTATCATGATCCGGGCAAATCATGGTTTCTCCGATGCGCTGATTGTCCATAATGAGCCGATAGCGATAATCTGTAGGTCGCACGCCAGTTCGTTCTTTGAAATTCTTTGTAAAATGGCTGCCGGAGCAGAACCCGTGCCTGTAAGCAATCTGTTCAACAGTCAGGCTGAAATCCGCCAGATCTTCTGTCGCCCGGTCTATTCTTACTTTCAGCAGGTAATTATGCACCGTAAGCCCTGTCATGAAGGCGAAGATCCGCAGGAACAGCTTCCGGTCCAGTCTGACGTCCTCTACGAGGCCATCGGCAGAAATGGCTTCTGTGTGATGTGCATGAATATAGTCAATGGCTTTCTGGACCTGTGCGGTCTCATACGGAGTGTAGGCACCTTTAAGTGGCATTGGAATAAATATTGGTTTGATAATAAGGATCCCAACCCGATAGGAACAACCCAAACCGAATGACCTTATGCCTAAGGAAACTCTCCGTTGATATCTCAATGGATCCGGTCAGGCTGCTCCTTTACCAGGTGTATAAGTGATTGCTAAAAACCAGGGAACCTTTTTTTACCTTTAATAGCTATTAAAATAATATTTCGGGAAAGTTTATAGATACCCAGATATCGACGGTGACATTCTACACGAATTTATACTCTCCCGATGTCCTCATCAAGTCCATTTTTGTCCCGGTGACGGCCCAAAATATTCACACAGCGCATTGCAGCCTGTACTCCATCGGCGTCATCGAAGTGATCTCCTTGAACCTTTTGCAGAAATGGCTTTCCGTTTTAAAGCCGACAGAGCTGGCAATAGCCTTCAGCGGATGCCCGGTGTCCGACAACATCGGCATGGCCTGCTCGATCCTTACTTTAAAATGATATTCGTGCAATGTGAGACCGGTTTTCAGCTTTATGCCGGCCCGGAGCTTCTTGATGCCCATCCCAATTTCCATGGATAATTGTTCGATGGAGATAGCATCCCGGTAATGCTTTTTGATATAGGAGAGAGCCTGGTCAACGCAGGATAGATCATACAGGTTTAGCTGGATTTTTCCATGAAGACGCATAAGAAAGAATTGATTGATGGATAAGACTTCACTTACTTCAATCAGAGCAGTAACCGCATATATAGATGCCGTTGAAAAACGTATTTTCTCTGCTGGAATATTCTGACAGTATGCGCAAGATGGGAATGGGGAACAAGAGGATCCCTTGCTCAGGCGCATAGTTGCTTCCTGAACAAAGATAGGAGGGCGAAAATAATGGAATGGGTCAAATCAGGACTATTTCGAGACAAAATTGAAAATTACCGGCGGCAACCTCATTTCTGCCCGTTGGTCTTCCGCTGCTGTGCCGGCGTATGACCGTAATATTTCTTATAGGCTTTTGAGAAATGCTGCGAATTGGCATACCCGGTGGCATAACCAATATTATCGACCTGGTCGTCTGTGTCATTGAGAAGCCTCTTTGCCTCCTTCATCCGGGCATGCAGTCGATAGATGAGCACACTGCTCCCATAGAACTGCTGGAACCCGCTCTTCAGCTTATGCATGTTCAGCCCCACTTTGCGGGATAGTATGAGAAGCGATACGGGCTTGTCCAGGTTCTTCAGCAATTCATCTTTTGCCGTATAGATCTTCTCGATCTCTTCCTTACGGAAAAAGATCCTGTCGATGATGGGTTCATTGCTTATTTTTTCCAGGACGACGATCAGGAGCTCCATCACCTTTGTGACGGTATAGAATTCCCTTACGGTGCCCATATACCGGTTTTTAAGTATCTCATCCACGATACGGGTCATCTCGATAGTTGTTACTTGGTTGAGAGGACAGAGAAGAGCGGCTTCCCCCTTTGCTATCTTGTCGAGGAATGTGCCCAATACAGGAAAATATTCGGCCAGCTTGCTTAGAAGCTTTGGCGAAAGATGTATATCAAAGGTAGTATAGATCCGTCCTGCCTGCAGGTGTAACTGGTTGTCCACGGAAGGGACATACAGGAGGTTAAAGCTGCCGTCATGCAACTCCCTGTCACCCAGACCTTTACCATGATATGTAAAAGTATTGTTGAGACCGAACTGCAGCTCCAGCTTCGGGAGCTTGCTGATACTGTTAATCCTGCTGTCCTTTACCAGGAGGTAATTACTGTACCAGACTTCCGCCTCAGGCGTCTGCACCTGCTGAAAAAGGAAGTCACCGAATGGCCCCGAGATAGCCACAGGTATAAATCCCTTTAACAGATAGGTCAGCAGGGTGGGAGGGACGATGGGTGAATAACGCAGGCCCCCCGAATTGTCCAAGCTTAGAGCTGTATTCATATAAGTAAGGTTTTAGTTAAAGCAGGGTAATACCAGCAGGGAAGGTCATATTAAAAAAAATAATTAACCCGGTTCCTAACCGGAATTGATAATCCATATATGTTTTCATCTACCATCCCCGCTTTTAAACAGCCACCGCTTTTTCGGGCAGGCTGCCTGAAGGAAGAAGGGCTCCTTTGCTTTTACCAGCCGGGCGCGGGTAACGGTCGGAACCTGCTCAATGTGAATACGTGGACCAACCGGCGCCAAGTGCCGAACAATCGCTATTTTTGGGCTGTTAGGATCTCTTATGAAAAAAAGGCAATTAGGCCGGAGCGGGCTACAGGTAGCCCCTCTGGCGTTGGGCGGCAATGTTTTTGGCTGGACCATCGATGAGGCAACGTCTTTCCGTGTCCTCGACGGGTTTGCAGGGGCGGGTTTCAACCTCATAGATACTGCTGATGTCTATTCCCGCTGGGCCCCGGGCAACCAGGGAGGTGAGTCCGAGACCATCGTCGGCAAGTGGGCAAAGAGCAGGGGCTTGCGTGACAAGGTGGTCATTGCCACCAAGGTTGGCGGTGATATGGGACAGGGGAAGAGGGACATCTCAAAAAAATATATCTTACAAGCCGTGGAGAGCTCCCTCCGTCGTCTGCAAACAGATTATATCGACCTTTATCAAAGCCATTGGGATGATGAGACTACTCCGGTGGAAGAAACCCTGGAAGCCTATGCCGAGTTGATCAAAACAGGGAAAGTGAGGGTCATAGGTGCATCCAATTTCACGCTTACCCGGCTAAAGGCTTCCCTGGAAGCAAGCGCCCGGATCGGCTATCCACGCTATGAGAGCATACAGCCCCATTATAATCTTTATGAGCGGCAGGAGTTCGAGCGGCAACTGGAACCGTTGTGCATAGAGCTTCAGCTGGGCGTCATCAGCTACTTTTCTCTCGCCAGGGGTTTTCTCACGGGAAAATACCGCAGCGAGCGTGATCTTGCCCAGAGTGTTCGGGGAGGGGGTGTAAAGGATTATCTGAATGAACGTGGGTTTCGCATCCTGAAAGCGCTGGATGAGGTGGCGGAGCAATACAAGACGGCCCCTGCCAGTGTAGCGCTTGCCTGGCTCATTGCCCGTCCGTCGATAACGGCGCCTATCAGCAGCGCCACGAGTACGGCTCAGCTGGATGAATTGGTAAAGGCGGCATCGCTAAACCTGGATACGGCGGCTGTAGAGAAGCTGAATAAGGCCAGTGAATATTGATCTTTAACTATAACACTCAAACATCATCATCATGAAACGCACAGCTAAGGCACATTGGAAAGGCAATTTAAAAGAAGGCAAGGGAGAGCTCTCTACTCCCAGCAG
>Ga0105237_10003335_pt1 | contig 19122 bp, 17 predicted proteins | sample KBSC24metaG_FD_81520 | JGI IMG/M metagenome (GOLD analysis project Ga0105237, IMG submission 81520) | Corn rhizosphere microbial communities from Kellogg Biological Station, Michigan, USA - KBS C2-4 metaG | ecosystem: Host-associated > Plants > Roots > Rhizosphere > Soil | place: Michigan, USA... | reverse complement strand
TGTACTCATTATCTCGCTCGAACGTAGTGAACTCTGCGGCAACTTCATACTTCGGTACTTCCTGCGACTGCGAAAACGCGTGCGATTGCACTAGCAAAATCACGATTGCTGCCACGAAACAAGTCTTCTTCATATGCTCTCCTTGGTTGGTTGAAACACACACTTATCCCGATCTCAGCCAAATGAGATTGCTGAGACTGACGACTCAGTTACTGAAGAAAGTGGGAGACGGAATTACGGACGCCACTCAGGGCGGCGTCTATTAGGGACTCTTCGGCAAAAGATTTTTCATGCGGTCGGCGCCGCCGACCATCACGCGTTGAGGAACAACCGTATTCGGATTGCCTTTACTGTATAACGGGGAACCGAGCGTGAGCACAACGCCCTGGTTGGTCAACACTCCTTCGAGCTTATCGAGCACGTTGGAACCCTTCTTCAACGCCGTCTTCGGCTGAGGTGTTTCGGAAGGAAAGAGTGGCGTGTAGTTGGTGTCGCGCAGCACCCAGATATACCAGGATCCGCCATTCGGCAGAATCGGATCTCCTGAGACCCATTCATAGCGTTCGCCATTCACTGTGAATTCGATCTTGTTTTCGTTCAGCACTGCGATCTTCTCGAACTGATATCCCTCACGCGGTACGAGTGAAAAAATAAAACGCCCGCGGTCGGGTATGTAGAACCATAAGAGCGCTCCCGATGCGCCGAAACTCGACTTGCTCTTGTTCACGAGAGTTCCATTGATCGACAGACTGTAGTTCTTCACAGCGAGTGCGACAGCATCGAGCGTGAAATCCCTGGGAGCTGACTCCAAATCAGTCTCGCGCAATCGAGAGCGATCGAAAGTGACGCTCACAACATCGACGATCTTCACGCCCGATTCCTGGTTGACGAGGAGTTCGAGCGAAACGGCATCGCCATCATCGAGCGTTTGTGGAGTGGTCGATTTGGGGAACGTCGCAAACGCGCCCCTGGCTTGTAGTGGTGTGAAGTCTTTTAAGAAGCTCTGACGAAACGTTTCATCAGCAGGCAGAACGGCCAGGCTGAATTTCTTCGTAACCGGATCGGCGGTGATCGAAAGGTCGTAACCAAACACGACGTTTTGCTGTGCATCGGTTAAGACTCGGTGAATGATTCGATTGTCGCCGGCGAATGCTCGTGAGTAGAGCAAAGCGGCAAGCGCGTTCGCGTTCGGCAGGGTTGTGCTTGCCGGCGACGACGTTTCACTTCTGAAACCAACAAAACCGCCGTTCGACAGTTGCAGCACGAGTTGCCGCTTCGCCGGACTCTGCTGCGCCGAGGCCGCAAACGCCAGACAGTGCACACAAACCAGAAGGATCCAGATTTTACTTCTCATTCTGGGAGCCTCCTTTGATGATCGTGAGTTTTACCTCGTCAGTGGGTTTGAATCCGAGCAGGGCCGCAGGGATCTCCGCGTTTGGTTTCTGCGACTTGGCGAAAGTGCTTTCGACGTTTGACGGATCGGCAACTCGTTTCGAAGTGCGAGCGGGCGATCTTCTATCGCGATAAACAACTCGCGTAAGTATCTTTTCCACCGGTTTTTCCTGGACCACTGGCGTTGCAACTGGCACGTGAACGATCACCGGACTCGGAACTGCGGGCTTTCGAGCCGCGAGAACTGCGAACACAGCGAATGCGGCCAGGATCAAGGCAATCACGGGCACTGGAACTCGTACTGTAGCTCTCACGCAAAGCCGCAAAGACGCAAAGGAGAACGCCAGTTTTTCTTTGCGCCTTTGCGCCTTTGCGCGAGACGCTGCCGCCAAATCTTCGACCTGTTGCCGGAGTCTAGCGTGATAGCCAACCCAGTAACTTTCCGCGGGCGCGGCAGTGTCTCTCAGTCTCGTTGTGACACGCAGAGTCGCGTTGAGCGCGTTGAATTCTTCGCGACATGCAGCACACGCGCGCAACTCTGCCAACAAGGCTTCATCCGGACGGCGATCCGCTCCGTCCAGGACAAACTCGGTTATTTGCTCTTTCGTTTCCGTGCAATCGTGCATTGCAAAACTCCGTTCAGTATTCACCCAGGTATTCATTAGCGAGGTTTGTGAGAGCTTCGGGCCGGTCGGAGTCTGGTGAAAGCTTTGCGCGCAGCTTGACGATCGCGCGCGACACGCCCTTCTTCACCGTTCCCGTCGAACAATTCATTGCGCCGGCGATTTCTTCGTACGACATTCCCTCGTAATGTCGCAGCAGGAACGCGAGTCGTTGCTGCGGTGTCAGTTCCGCCAACGCATCTACGACGTTTTCAAAAAGTAACTTGTTGTAAATGTTCTCAGGCGAGGTTGATCGAGACTCGAGCGGCATCTCAAACGTTTCGGCATCAATTTGTATGAGTTGGACCGCGGTGGTTTGTCCGTTCCGGCGAAATAGACTCGAACGCCGGTGATTCAGAAAAGCGTTGATCGTGATGCGGCGTAACCAGGTATAGAAAGAGGAATCGGATCTGAAGGACCGCATTGCCTGATACGCTTTGAGCCAAACATCCTGCGACAGATCTTCTGCGTCCTGGGCGTTGCGGCAATAGTGAAATGCAAGCAGATGAATCCGGCGTGCGTAACGTTCGGCGAGCAGACAAAAGGCGTCGAGGTCGTCCGCTTGCGCGCGTCTGATCAGGTCACTGTCGCTGTCGGTCACAGTCACATAGACACGAGTTTCTTGTTTTGGTTGGCTTGTTAAAGCCGCATAGAAGCACAAAAAGCGATAAATCAGGCGATGTTCTTCTTGTGCCTTTTTGTGGCTGTTTTTACTACTGTCGAGGGTGAATTCGCGCTCGGAGTAACTGCACTGCCGCCGGTGTGTTGTTCCGAAGCGTCACCGAACATCTTATTAGTCTTCTTCAAACGACCTCGCAACGCAGGCGTTTTGCTCATTTGCTCGCGATTCTGATCCGGATTACCTGCAAAACCAGTCTGCTGTCCTCGCGGTTTTGCTGGTGTGCCAACCTTGTGTTGAGCCTTCCTTGTTCCCATGGTCCTAACCCTCCCGTTTGCGTCTGCTCTTTCGCCCCAGCGCCCACTTCAATGCGAGCGGTGTTATCAATGTAGTAACGATGACCATGATAACAACTGCGCCAAAAACCGCCGAGTTGATAACAGGCTCGCTGATACCCGTTGTCGACGGCAGCATCAGCGTTGCACCAATTCCCGCGAAGATCAGACCCACCTCGCCGCGCGGAATCATTCCGACGCCGACTGCCAAACGATTGATGCCTCGTTCGACGATGCCCAGCGCGCAGATCTGTTTACCGACAATCGCAGCTAACGTAAGAACGGTTGCAAATCCAAGAATGTCGAGGCGAGTGAAGAGTCTCAAGTCAACCTTCAATCCCATCAGTACAAAAAATATCGGCACCAGCACTGTGCTCACCGGTTGCAGGAGATCGTTGAGGTCGCGTTCCGTTCGCCCGCCGGTCGGTTTGTAATGCACTTCGTCGAGGATCAATCCGGCTGCGAACGCACCGACGATCGGAGCCAGTCCAACCTCGGCAGCGGCCCACGCGAGCACGAGGCAAAATGAGATGCCGAGCGTCAGCAAAACACCTCGCGACTCAAAACGACCTGCACCACGAAGCATTCGCGGCATCATGAAGTGCCCTACGACGATCGATCCAACGAGGAACGCGACCGACTTGAACGCGATACCAGCGATATCGACTATCGCCAATGTTCCACCATCGCCAGCGGCCCGAATCGCGCCGGCCATGATCGCAAGAATCAACAGTCCGAGCACATCGTCGATCACCGCGGCGCCGAGAATGATGCGTGCCTCACGCGTGGCGAGCTTGTTGAGATCTTTGAAGACGCGTGCGGTGATTCCGACACTCGTCGCACACAAAACGGCGCCGATGAAGATGTGGCCGAGCACGTGTTCGTTTGGTAAGAAGTATGCTGCGACTCCCCATCCGAGAATGAACGGCGCAATCACGCCCAGAACAGCGACTAGCAGCGACGACCAGCCGACTTCGATCATCTCTCGCAAATCGGATTCAAGACCGACTTCGAACAAGAGAATGATCACGCCGAGCTCGGCGAGTGCCGCGATAGTCGTGTTGGTTTTGAGAGGTTCGACGCCGCTGAAACCGAATATCACCAGGTTGCCGAGCAGAATCCCCGCACAGAGTTCGCCCAAAACGGCCGGTTGCCCGATTCGCTCGAACAACTCGCCCGCGATCTTTGCCGTCACAAGCATCACCGCCACACCGATCAGAACACTCGGATCGAGCCCGTGATCACCCGCGCCACTTTCACTGGCCGCCTTGACGGAAATAGTAGGAATAAAAAACAGACTGGCAGCGAGGCTGAAAGCAGTACGTTTCATGCAGGTTTTCAGGGAATACGGGTCGATTATGACATATTGTTTAACTTCCAGAGCTGGTTTTAATTAGCCTTCCCGAGTTGCGTCCCTGGGCTTTGCTCTCTATAATGCGCCCCACCCAGGCGCTCTCCCGGCAGGTTGGCGCCATCCAAACTGCACAACCATGGCGACTCCAATTCGATGGAACCAACGTAGACGTGTCGCGCCCATTGGCGGTTCGAAACGACCTGAAACCCCGTTGCGTTCTCTTGCTCTTAGCCTGACGCATGTTGCTCGTGCGGCTCTCACCGAGCCCTACATGCTCAGCATCGAACATCACCGAATCCAACTGAACCGCCTACCGAAAGCCTTCGATGGCTTCCGCATAGTGCAGCTTTCCGATATCCATCACGGCCCTTTTTCAAGCCGCGAACAGATCGAGCAGGCCGTGGAGACTGCAAACAGGCTCCAGCCGGACATCATCGCGCTAACCGGAGATTACATCTCCAAAGAGCGACATTACGCCGCTCCTTGCGCGGAGATGTTAGGGCGGTTAAAAGCGCGGTTCGGCGTGTATGCCGTGCTCGGTAATCACGATCACTGGGTGGATGCTGCGCTAATAACCGATCTCTTTCGCGCGGAAGGCATAGCGGTTCTGATAAACGAAGGCATGCACTTTGAAAAGGACGGCGACGCCTTCTGGCTGGCAGGCGTCGACGATACGATGGTGGGCCTGGAAGATTTGTCGCTGGCACTCGCGGGCGCGCGTCGTGACGAGATGAAGCTCGTTTTGGCACATAATCCAATAGTTCTCCGGCGCGCCGCTCGGGCTTCGGTCGATCTGGTGCTGAGCGGGCATACCCACGGCGGGCAAGTTGCGATCAGGGGCGAACGAAGCACGTTGCGCGGAGCGCGGAAACGTCTGTTGAAAGGTCTCGGCCGCCTCGGAAATACGCAGATCTACGTCAATCGCGGTTTAGGAACCGTTGTACTACCCATCAGGTACGGATGCCCTCCTGAAATCTCTTTATTAGAACTCCGTAGTAGCTGATCGGCGTTCATCTGCGAAAATCTGCGGCTTAAATCACGCAGGAAAAATGTCCTCCCGCATCATTACTGTTCCCAACCTTCTGACAGTGTTCCGGATGGTTTTGATTCCGGTCTTCGTCTCGCTGCTTTTTTACCAGCGATTCCTACTCGCGCTGTTCGTTTTCATCCTGGCCGGCGTCACCGACGGTTTGGATGGACTGCTGGCACGCCGGTTCAATCAAAAGTCGCAACTCGGAACCATCCTCGATCCCATTGCGGACAAGCTGATGCTGGTCACTTCTTTCGTCGTATTGTCGATGAGGTCGGTTTTTCCACAGCCAGTGCCCTCGCACCTCCCGGTTCCTTTTTGGGTGACTGTGGCGGTGATTAGCCGCGACGTTTTTATCCTCGTGGGCGCGGCGGCAATCAACATCGTGACAGGCTTTCGTGGCTTTCGACCCTCGATGCTCGGGAAAATCAACACCACCGTCCAAATCGCTGCAATAACGGCCATTATCTTCGCCGCCAGCTTCCCTTACGGCACCGGCTACTACCTCCCGACTATCTACACCATCGTCTTCGCCTTTTCAGTACTCTCCGGCGCCCACTACGTCTTTTTCGTCTCCAAACTGGTAAACGAAGACCGCCGTTAACGAATCAAACACACTCAAATAAAGTTGACAAGAACGCACTCAACTATTATATTGAGCGAGCGTTCAAGGTGAGGGGGCGCCTCATAGAGCACCGAGCGCGGTTCAGCGCTGGGTCAAAATGTTAATCAAGGAAGGTTTTGGAGACGAAAAGATGAGCAAGATTATTGGAATTGACCTGGGTACAACCAACTCGGTCGTCGCGGTGATGGAGGGTGGCGAGCCCACCGTAATCACCAACTCCGAAGGTGGCCGCACCACGCCATCGGTCGTGGCTTTCACCAAGGACGGCAGTCGACTCGTTGGTCAGGTTGCCAAACGACAGGCGGTAACCAATCCCGAAAATACTGTCTATTCAATCAAGCGATTTATGGGACGTCGCTATAACGAAGTTACTGAAGAAATCAAACAAGTCCCGTACAAGGTGCAGGGCGCGGGCAACGGCGACGTGCGCATTGGCGCCGGCGGCAAGGAATGGAGCCCGCCCGAGATCTCGGCGATCATCCTGCAAAAGATGAAGCAGTCGGCTGAAGACTATCTCGGTCAGAAGGTCGACAAGGCCGTGATCACGGTTCCCGCTTACTTCAACGACTCGCAGCGCCAGGCAACGAAAGACGCCGGCAAGATCGCGGGTCTCGAAGTGATGCGTATTGTGAACGAGCCGACCGCCGCGGCGCTTGCCTACGGACTCGACAAGAAGAAAGACGAAACGATCGCCGTGTTTGACTTCGGCGGCGGCACGTTCGACGTGTCGATCCTCGAAGTCGGCGAAGGCGTTGTCGAAGTTAAGTCGACCAACGGCGATACGCACCTCGGTGGTGACGATATCGACGAACGACTGATCGAATGGATCATCGAAGAGTTCAAGAAAGATCAGGGTATCGACCTTTCGAACGACAAGATGGCTTTGCAGCGTCTGAAAGAAGCTGCTGAAAAGGCGAAGATCGAGCTTTCCAGCACGATGGAAACCGAAGTCAACCTGCCGTTCGTAACAGCGGATCAGTCCGGTCCGAAGCACCTCGCAATGAAACTCACGCGGGCGCGCTTCGAGCAGTTGGTCGACCCGATCCTGTCGCGACTCCGTGGTCCAGTTGAAACGGCATTGAAGGATGCCGGCGTGGATGCGAAGAAGATTGACGAAGTCGTGCTCGTCGGTGGTTCGACGCGAATCCCGAAGGTTCAGGAGATCGTGAAAGAAATGTTTGGCAAAGAGCCAAACAAGAGCGTGAATCCTGACGAAGTGGTTGCGATTGGCGCAGCGGTGCAGGCGGGCGTTCTTTCAGGTGAGAAGACTGACATCCTTTTGCTCGACGTTACGCCGCTCAGCCTCGGAATCGAGACGCTCGGTGGCGTGTTCACGAAGTTGATCGAGAGAAACACGACGATCCCAACGCGGAAGTCGGAGATCTTCTCAACGGCTTCTGACAATCAGACGTCGGTTGAAGTTCACGTGCTTCAGGGCGAGCGGCCGATGGCCAGCGACAATCGTACGCTTGGTAAGTTTCACCTCGTCGGTATTCCACCGGCACCGCGCGGCATGCCGCAAGTGGAAGTTACGTTCGACCTCGACGCCAACGGCATCGTGAACGTCTCGGCGAAGGACATGGGAACTGGTCGTGAGCAGAAGATCACGATCACGGCTTCGTCCGGTCTGTCGAAGGACGAGATCGACCGGATGATGAAGGATGCCGAATCCCACTCTGCTGAAGACACGCGCAAGCGAGAGGAGATCGAGGCTCGCAATCGTCTCGATGGTCTGGTCTACCAGATGGAGAAGACGCTTGCGGACAATCGTGAGAAAGTCGCAGCGGTTGCGCCTGACGTCGAGTCGGCAATCGCCGAGGCGAAGAAAGCGTTGGCTGAAGGCGGTGTGGAGAGACTGAACGAGGCGTTCAATCAACTGCAAACTGCATCTCACAAATTGGCCGAAGCGCTTTACCAGCAGGCGCCACCGCCAGGAGCGGGAACTGAAACGGGCGATCAAGCGTCGGCTGCGGGTGCGTCATCCACGGGTACGTCGGGTGAGGACAATGTCATCGACGCCGAGTACGTGGATGTAGACGAAAACAAGTAAGCGTTGCCACAAAAGGCACAGAAAGCACAGTTAATCATTTGCGCTTTTTGTGCTTTTTTGTGGACTAACGTTGAGTGGTAAATGGCAAACAAGCAGGATTATTACGAGATACTCGGTATCAAGCGCGACGCCAAGCCCGATGAGATCAAGAAGGCTTACCGGCGCCTGGCGCGAAAGTATCACCCTGATGTGAATCCGGGCGATAAAACCGCCGAGGAACGCTTCAAACTGATGTCGGAAGCGCACGACGTGCTGTCCGATCCGAAGAAGCGAAGCGTCTACGATCGTTTTGGGCAGTACTCTGAAAATCTCGCCGACGCGCATGCGAGAGGTGCTGGTCCATCGAGCGGCAGTCGTACCCCTCCGGGTTTTGATTTCACTGGTTTTGACTGGGGCAGCGCCTCCTCGACGGCGGGAGGCGGTGGCACCAGTTTTCGCGATATCTTCGCCGATCTCTTCGGTGGCGGTGCTGCGAAAGAGAAAGAACCGCCGCGTCCGCAACCTCAACGCGGCGCCGACATCGAGATGCCTTTGAGTCTCTCGTTCGAAGAAGCGATCAAAGGACTCACGACCAATATTACTGTCAATCGGTCTGAGCAGTGTTCGCGCTGCAATGGCGCTGGCGACATTGGCGGGCCTGTTGTTGTTTGTTCGACGTGCAAAGGTTCGGGGCAGGTGCAACGAGCGGGCGGCAGGTTGCGTTTTGCGCAGGAGTGCCCGGATTGTGGTGGGACGGGACGAAGACGAGCACCATGTTCACTCTGTCATGGCAAGGGCACGACGAATAAGTCTGAGACGGTGAAAGTCCGCATTCCCGCCGGGGTTGATACTGGCTCGCGCGTGAAAATTCCCGGAAAGGGTCAGGGCGGACGTCTCGGTGCGCCCGCAGGCGATCTGCACATCATCACCAACGTCGGTCAGCACAAGTATTTCACGCGCAAGGGCGACAACATCTACGTCACGGTTCCGATCACGGTGCCGGAGGCGGCGCTCGGCGCGAAGATCGAAGTGCCGACTGTTGACGGAAAAACTCAGTTGCGCATTCCGCCGGGAACGCAATCGGGTCAGAAGTTTCGTCTGCGCGATCGTGGTGCGCCGTCGTTGCGCAATCCTGGTGCGAAGGGACATCAGTTTGTAGAAGTGCAAGTAACGTTGCCGAAGGTGATTTCGGAAGAGACGAAAGAGTTACTGCGCGAGTATTCGAAGTTGAATTCGACAAACCCGCGCGTTGAGATGGGGTTGGAATGAGCGGCAGGAAACCTAAAACCTACACGATCAGTGCGGTTGCGGATCAGTACGGCATTCATCCGCAGACGTTGAGATTGTATGAGCGTGAAGGTTTGTTGAAGCCGTCGCGGTCGGAGGGGAACACGCGTCTCTACACGGATCCGGATCTCGAGCGGCTGGAGCTCATTCTTTCATTGACGCGCGACTTGGGAGTGAATCTCGCGGGGGTGGAGATCATTCTCAACATGCGCGAGAAGATGGACGCGATGCAGCAGGAGTTTGAGCGGTTCTTCCAGTATTTGCAGTCGCACGCGGAGGAATTGACGAGCTTCGATCCGGCGCCGGAAGGCAGCGACGCTCTCGTTCCATTCACACGCGCCGCCGCGCTGCGCCGCCGGGTAAAACATTAGACAGGATTAATAAATCCTTTCTAAGGCTTTTGTGTTAGAGTTGCTGCCGCAGTAAAAACCTCACAAGGAGCAACGAAAAATGACCTCACGTCTCACACTTCTCACTATTCTTCTATTCACTTTCAACTTTCAACACGTTTACGCACAGGATCTCGACACCGTCACGATCGCGGGGCGCGTCATGGACCAGAACGCGGCCGTGCTTCCGGGAGCGGAAGTTCAAGCGAAGCTGATCAAGACTGGTCTAACACGCACGACGACAACTGACGCGGACGGCCGTTATCGTCTGATCCAGCTCGAACCCGGCGTGTACGTTATTCGCCTCGCATTTCCCGGATTTGCGGCTCAGGAGATAACAAACGTCGCAACTGCGTCCGGGCAGAGTCTTCAGTTTGATGCGACGCTGATTCCGTCGAGCGTCGTCGTCGAGCCTGTTGTTATCGCAACGGCAGACACGCCCGTTGTCGACACAAAACGCACGGTCGTGGGCGCGACACTGACGTCGCGCGAGACCGAACTCTTACCCGTCAACACTCGCTCGGCGCTCGATCTGATCTTTACGCTTCCCGGCGTCACTGAAGAGCCACTCTCCACGCGCGATCTCGCCGAGGATCGCAACAGCAATCCAGCAAGCACGCCTGAAGAGGCCGGTACGTTCTCGCTTGCCGGCGCGCCCGCTTATTCGAACAACATGACCATCGACGGGCTGGATAACAACGACGATCGCGCGGCTCGCGAACGTTTCCAGCCGTCGCTCGAAGCGATTGCTGAAGTGCAGGTGATCACGAATCAGTTCTCGGCGGAGTATGGCCGTGCGTCCGGCGGTCGTGTGAATTTGCGTACTCGAAGCGGCTCGCAGCAGTTTCACGGCCGCGGAAGTTATTTTTTCCGCGACGAAGCGCTCAACGCAAATACATTCAGAAACAATTCGCTGGGAATTCCGCGGCTGCCTTTGCAGGAACACGTCGCAGGAGTCACGCTCGGCGGACCGCTGCCTACAAAAGAATCCGTTTTCTTTGTCTCCTATGAACGGGATCAGGTTCTCGATAGCGCATTGATCGACACTCTGGTTCCGCTCAAGCAGAACGCAGCGTTTCCATTGCCTTCTCCAACACATCCTGATCGCGCGCGTCTCGAAGATGCCGAAAAACCAAACTTGGCTGCCGAAGTTGCACCGTTCATCTCGTCGATCAGTACGCCTCTGAAAAACACGAGCCTCACAGCGCGTGTGGATCACCAGTTTGGAGCGATGCACAACGCTGCGATCGTTTACCAGGCTGGGCGACTAAAAAATTTTAGACAGTTTGGAGGTGGAAACCGGCTGGCAGACTCGCTTCAGGGAAGAAAACGCAACTCAGACGCGATCTCGTTCTCTGAACTGCGCATCTTCTCCGAGCGAACAGTAAATCAACTGCGCGTTCAATACTCGCGCCTGGCGCCTGCGTTCGAAGCTCGCGGCGGAAATAAGCCGGTCGTACTCATCAGCCTCCACGATCCATTGCTTTCCGGGACGCTGGTCGCAGGCTCATCGACTGCGGGCGGCAGCGACCGGCGTGAAGATCGCGTGCAGTTACAGAACGTCCTTACATTTGTAAGCGGAAACCATTCGCTGAAATCCGGTGTGGACGTTCATCACGTGCGTTCAACCTTCATCGATCTGTCAGATCTCACCGGCACATTCAACTTCGCGAGCGCCGGAGATTTCCTTGCCGGCATTCCGAGTCGTTTCAGGCAGAACTTTCAAAGCTCGTCGACCCAGAAAAATCTCTACTCAGGCTTCTTCGTCCAGGATGAGTGGGAGATCCTGCCGCAACTGCTTTTGAATTACGGCTTGCGCTACGAGTACGAAACGATTCTTCACGACCGTGACAATCTCGGTCCGCGCTTCTCTGTCGCCTACAGCCCGTTCGACTCCGGCAAGCTCGCTCTGCGCTTCGGTGCCGGGATCTTTTTCAATCGACCTTTGCTGCGAACGATCGATGATTTCACACTCGGCAAGCAGCAACTCTTCTTCGACACAAATCTCCTGCGCGATCCACTGACCGGCAAAGTGATGACCGCCGAGCAGCGACGCGCCTTCATCGCAGCGAACCTTCACTTTCCGGAAACGCTGAGTGCTAACTCGAATCTGGTGCGTGAGTTTGGTGTGTTGAATACAGACTTTTCGCGTCGTCTCGATCCAGCGTTGAGAATTCCAGAGAGCTACCAGGTCAACGCCGGCGTCGAACGCGATCTCGGCCGTCGTTATTCCGTTGAAGCAAACTTCACGTTCACGCGCGGCATACATCTCTGGCGGGAATTCAACGCCAATGCACCAATTCTTCCCGTAGGCTATAACAACTTCACCGAATTCCTTGCGTCACGCGACTTCGGCAACTTCATAAGTCCTGCGACTTCGACGCGTCCGCTTCACAACGCCGCAAGCGCGGGCGAACTGGTCCGATTTGTCTACGGCACTTCGGGTTCAAACACAGTGACTCGCATCGTCGAGTTCGGCGTTCCGGTCTCCGTTATGAATCTCAACAACGCGTCGTCCACGACGGTGCTCCAAGCGGCGCTCGCCGCGATCAACCATCTGCGTCCAGATCCCGCACGTGGAGAGCTCGAGCAACTCATCTCCGCCGGCAACAGTTTCTATCGCGGCATGACGCTCGAACTCCGCAAGCGATTCGATTCAGGTTTTACTTTTCGCGCCGGTTACACGCTATCGAGTCTGATCGACGACGGTGTCGTCAACACTTCCGACGCGCTCGTTCCCGGAGACTTCCGCGCCGAACGAGCACGGAGCCTGCTCGATCGACGGCACCGGTTCACATTCTCCGGAACGTTCCAGATTCCGCGTCTGCTTCAGTTGTCGCCGATCGTGCGCGTTGCCTCAGCAGCGCCCTTCAACATTTCACTCGGCGGCATCGATCGCAATCTCGACGACGTTTCAAACGATCGACCAAATTACTCCGGCGATCTTCGTTCACTTCGATGGCGTGCACCCGGTGAGACGATCGACGCCGGGACCATCCAGTTGTTTAGCGTCCCTCAAATTGGCCAGGTAGGAAACTTGCCGCGAAATGCCGGGCGTGGTCCAGGTCTCTTTGTCTTTGATTTGAATGTCACGCGTGAGATTGGGTCGTTGCGATTGTCGGTCGAGTTCGACAATGTGCTGAACAAGACTGTGTTCAGTTTCGGATCCGAGTTCATCAACAGCAATCCCGTTGCGCCGCGTACGATGCGGCCGCGGCAAGTAAGGATCGGGTTGCGAATGGATTTTTAGGGGCACGGATGAACACAGATTTAAAGCACGGAAAGATCACGGATCAGATTATTCGTGTGTTCTACGAGGTGTATAACGAGTTAGGGGACGGATTTCTTGAATCGGTGTACCAGAAGTCGCTCGTGATAGCACTTAGTTCTACGGGTCTGGACGTATGTAGTCCGATAGAAATTCCTGTGTGGTTTCGTGGAATCCGAGTGGGTAGTTTTGAAGCGGACGTGCTAGTCGAAAAGTCCGTATTGCTCGAGCTCAAAGCGGCGCGCTGTTTGAATGCTAGGCATCGAGCTCAGTTGCTGAACTACTTGCGAGCGACGGAGATTGAGGTTGGATTATTACTTAACTTCGGCCTGAAACCCGAATTCAAGAGGCTTGTCTTCGACAACTCAAGAAAGGCATCTCGGTAAGAGGGGTCAAATCCGTAATGATCCGTGTCATCAGCGGCTACGTTGTTTCTCGCAACGCGCCCGCGATCGCTCGATTCGTCTTTTCATCCATCGGTTCATGGTAAATCGCCTTCCAATCTTTCCTTCGGTGGCTGGTAACCGCTCTCTTGCCCCCGCAGATTGCGTGCCAGCCACCTCGCCTGCCCGCGCCAGCTTTATCCTTCAATAAATAACGCGGATTTAATTACTCAAAAGGACCATACGCATAAATTCTCGCGCGGGTTGCCGCAAATCGTCGGTGCAGCAGATTCACGACATACGAAATGGTAGGGCATGGTAAACTCGCCACACGGCTGATCCTGGAGGAAGCCCGCGCAAAATGGCCGTTTCTGACTCCCAAACCGAGCATCTCAGCGACGTCGAAGCAGCCTTGCTCGACGCCGAGCTGTTCATGAAGTACCAGGCCACGGACCGCGCCATCAAGCGGCTCAAGAGCGCCGTGGAGATGAGCAGCCGGTCCATCAAGCTGCGCGAACGGCTGCGCGAAATCTGCGCCACGCACAAACAGGTCGAGGAAGCTGCACGCCAGTGCCTGGCACTCGCCAGCCTCTACATCGAACGAGAGGACTTCGACACCGCACACGACCGGCTGCTCGAAGCCAAGCAACTCGACGAACGAATAAACATCGGCCGCGGCCTCGAGGCGATTCGCCGTGCCCGCCGGCCTGATCTGAAGCCGGTGCCCGCGCCCGAGCCGCAGTTCGAACGCAAACATTTCACGCTCGCCGGGGATCTGAGCGCCGTCAGCGTCTTTGACGCGATTCAAGTGCTCGAAAACGCGAGATTGAACGGCATCCTGACCATCAGCGGCGCCAAGCACGAAGGTCAGGTGAAATTTAACGATGGCAGGATCGTTGATGCCGTGTGCGACGGCCAGGTCGCCGATCTCGGTTTTCAAAAGGTGGTAGAGATCACAAGCGGCACATTCGAGTTTCAAAAAACCGACGAACAGTTTCCCATCCGCATCCAGGCACTCAGCAACACAAACCTCATCCTCGACACACTGCGATTGTTGGACGAGCAGAAGGCCTAAGCGCGCGGGCGCGCCCTAGTCAATCAACACGCGTGTATTGAGCGCTTCGGCTTTCTCGATCGCCGTGAGCAAGCGCAGAAACTGAATGTAGTTTCGACTGCGTGAGGTCAAACGCGCCACTTCGGATTGGCTGAGCTCGTTGCGCAAAATCAGATCCAGAAAATCGTAGTAGTCGGCAGCGGCTTCGAATGGAAGCTCGCGCGTGTAAGTGGTGGTGTCGCTATCTTCAGAGCGAAAACCGGCGAGCAGATCGAAGATGTTGTCGGTTGTGAGCCGCGCGCCGTCGCGCGTGAGAACAATCGGAAGCCGCAGTTCAAAAAACCTCAAGCCCTCGTCCGTGACCACGCGCCGCAACTCCTTCGTCGCCTCACCATCGAAAGGCGACTCCGGATCGACCAGGATGCGCAGCAGCCGCGGCTGATCTTCCGCATCTAACGTGTCGAGCGAAAGCTGGACGCGATCCGCGAGAAACTTTTCGAATTGTGCCTCGACGGGATAATTGATCCGCCCCAGACAACCGACCGACTCGCCGTCGCCCGCGGTATCGACCGGCAGGCACGCCGGACAGTGCGCGCAGACGATTGTTGCCTGCTGCATTCGCTCGATTTCAGCACTTGCGTTTTCGACCCACTGAAGCTTGTCGATCGAGGGCGCGACGTCGTCTCCGGTCGTGAGCTTTGCGTGTAAGCTGCTCAGGCGTCCCCATTGCCGCAGGTGTTGTTCGGAGTAATTGGCGCGAAGCGGGCAGGCATATTGCAGTGCGAATTCGAGCGACATCGTTGGCGCAGAGTATAGGTCATCTATGTCCTGTAGGTCATATAGGCCCTTGTGGTAAGCTTTCTGCATTCCCGCGAAGTGCCTTAGAAAGGTCATGCCCATGGCAGTCAGTCAGGAACTCTTGGAAATACTCGCGTGTCCGGCTTGCAAAGCGACCGTTGAACTGAAACCGGATGGAAACGCGTTGAAATGCGTCAAGTGTAAACGCGTCTATCCCATCCGCGACGACATCCCGGTAATGCTCATCGACGAGGCCACCATCGAAGATTGATGCGATGAACAGCGTGCGCGACATCGTTGAGTCGTCTCCACATTTGCGCGTCATCGAAACACAGGCAATGTACGGATTGCAGGGTCAAGACGCGGCGCAGCCACTAGCGCCTCCTCGCTGGGATTGGCAAGACGTGCGAAAGATCCTGCTCGTTCGCCTGCGTTCGATCGGCGATACGGTGTTGTCTACGCCTTCAATCTTCGCGTTGAAGCGATTTTTGCCGGATGTCGAGGTCGACATTCTGGTCGAGGATTGGGTCGCGCCAGTGCTTGCGAATCATCCGCACGTGAACAAGGTCGTGGTGCTCGAGCGTGGCGGTTTCTTCACGCGCGCGCATGTCGCAAAGGAGTTGAGATCTGCTGGTTACGACGTCGTTTACAACCTTCACGGCGGCACCACCGCAACCTTCCTGACGCGAGCTACGGGCGCTCGTCATCGCGTCGGGTTCAAGACGTATCAATACGCTCAGCTTCACAATCACCAGGCGCCGTCACCTTTATTGCTGTGGGGACGACAAAAGGCGCACTCGGTCGAACAGCAACTTGCTTTACTCGGCTGGACCGGCGTGCCGGTTACGGATCGACCCCCAACACAGTTGGGTGTACCGGCGCCGGCCGCTGATAACGTCGAGAAGAAGCTGCAAGACGCTGGCCTGAGAGATCAAAAGCTCGCGCTGATTCATCCGGCCGCGGCGTTTGCTACGAAGCAGTGGGCGGTAGAGAATTTTGCGCGTGTTGCGGAGTTCGTGGCAGAGCGTGGATTTGCGCCAGTCGCGATTGCAGCACCTCATGAGAGTGGAGTGCTCCGCGATCTACAGGAAAAAGCCTCGGTAAAGATCGTGTCGTTTGATTTGATGCTACCGGAAGTGACGGCCCTCGCAGCAAGGTCGCAGGTGTTTGTCGGTAACGACAGTGGGATCGCGCACATTGCCGCGGCGGTCGGAACACCGAGCGTCGTCGTCTTTGGTTCTTCAAACATCGCGCACTGGGGTCCATGGAATCGTGAGCCTGCCGAAGTGGTTTTCGAAGAGATGCCTTGCCAGCCATGTCACGGCTATTTTTGCGAGAAATTTGCTCAGCCTGAATGTATCCTGCGCGTGCCGGTGTCGCGCGTCGTTGCAGCTATTGAAAGAGTCTTGAGCTGACCTGTGTTCTTTGTGTTCAGTACATGTTAACTAAAGCCCGCGCATCCGAAATCCTCGAGACGATTCGCGATCGTAACGTCATCGTACTTGGCGACGTGATGCTCGACGAATTCGTTTGGGGCGACGTCACGCGCATTTCGCCGGAGGCGCCTGTGCCGGTGGTTGATGTTCGGCGTGAATCCGTGCACCTGGGTGGAGCGGCGAATGTGCTGGCAAATCTCGTTGCGCTCGGCGCGCGCGGTTCCGTGGTCGGCGTTATCGGTAACGACGCAGCAGGCGAACGTTTGAAGACTGGACTGCGCGACCTGGGTGCGCAGGATCAGTGCTTAATTGTCGACGAAACGCGGCCCTCGACTACCAAAACGCGCATCATAGCTCACAGCCAATTGGTCGTCCGCGCCGATCGAGAGTCGCGCACGCAGGTGAACGGAACGTTGGAAGAGAAGATCGTTGCGTGTCTAAAGTCAGCACTCGAGGAAGCCGACGCCTTTGTTGTTTCGGACTACGACAAAGGCGTCGTCACGCCGGCGATACTGCGCGAGATTCTGCCGCTCGCTTACGAACGCGTGCCGGTGTTGATCGATCCGAAACTCCGGAACTTCAACTCGTATCGTCCCGCGACGCTGGTCACGCCAAATCATCTCGAAGCACTGCGAATGAGTGACACAGACGACCACTCAGACGACGGCTCGCATCACGCTGCGAAGGTGATTCGCGAAAAACTCGGTTGCGATGCGGTGCTGATAACACGCGGCGACCGTGGAATGATGTTGCTGGAAGCCGGCGGTGACCCGGTTTACGTCAAAACAGCCGCGCGTGAGGTCTACGACGTCACCGGCGCTGGAGACACGGTGATCGCAGCCCTCGCCGGCGCACTCTCGACAGGCGCAACGATGCTCGAAGCCGCTTCACTCGCAAATCGCGCCGCCGGAATCGTCGTTGGAAAAGTCGGCACCGCCACTGCCAGCGCTGCGGAACTGATCGCTACCCTCAATAAATCTGAAGATGGTCGGTAAGACACTTCGCAACTATCGCATCACAGACAAGCTCGGCGTCGGCGGGCAGGGCGCAGTCTACAAAGCCACCGACACCAAGCTCGGCCGTCCGGTCGTGATCAAAGTCATACCGCCTGAGCTCAGCGTTAAAGAATCAAACCTGAAACGATTCGAACGCGAAGCGCGTCTCGCATCCTCGCTGGACCATCCAAACATCTGCACGATCTTCGATCTCGACGAAGTCGACGGCGTTCATTTCATCGCGATGCAGTACGTCGAAGGAAAGAACGTGCGCCAGCTCGTCGCCGGTCGCCCACTCGAGTTGAAGACGACGCTGCTGATCGGTTTGCAGGTCGCCGACGCACTCGCCGCCGCGCACAGCCGCGGGATCATTCATCGCGACATCAAGTCAGGCAATGTGATGGTCACGTCGTCGGGCCAGGTGAAGGTGCTGGACTTCGGATTAGCCAAGTTGCTCGACGACACGGAAGCAGTCACCTCCGGCATTCATCGCACGGAACTCACGGAAGTCGGCGTGCCATACGGCACCGCGACTTACGCAGCCCCGGAACAAGCGCGCGGCGATCGCGTCGATAAGCGCGCAGACATTTTTTCGCTAGGCGTGTTGCTTTACGAGATGTTGACCGGCACGTGGCCTTTTCGCGGTAAGACGACGATCGACGTGCGTCACGCAGTGCTTCACGATCCGCCACGACCGATCACAGAGTTGCGTACGAGCCCGATCCCGCCGCGCTTGCAGCAGGCGATTGATCGCGCACTCGCGAAAGAACCGAAAGATCGTTTCCAGAACATGGAAGACTTTCGCAACGAGCTGCGGCAGGTGCTTCAGGAACTGGACGCGGGCGCCTCCGCTGGTTATCAGAACGTCGCGCCCGAACCGCCGCGCCATCTCACGGGCGCGAATCCCGTCTCGCGTGCGATGCGCTGGTTGAAGTCGATCACCAGGAGCGAAACGCCGACGACTTCTCCAAACTTAAGCACACCTTCAAAGCAAGGCATTCACGAAACGCCGTTCACCACGGTCACCGATCAGGAGAAGAAGAGCCTCGCAATTCTTTGCTTCCGAAATTTGAGCAACGACCCCGCATCGAGCTTCTATGAATTCTCGCTCGCCGATGCGGTGATCACCGAACTGGCGCGCGTTCGATCTTTGGTTGTGCGACCTTCATCCGTGATCGCGCGATACCAGGGTGAGCACAGAGACCCGCGCGAGATCGGAAAGGAGCTGAACGTCAGTGCAGTAATGACTGCCGGTTTCATCCACTCCGGTGAACGCTTTCGCGTGACGGCGCAACTGATCGACGTTGGTTCCGGCGAGTTGCTGTGGAGCGATCGTATCGACACCGCTGCGTCTGACATCATCGTTGTCCAGGACACCATTGCACAACGCATCGTCGAAGGGTTAAGAGTCGAGCTCAGCCCCGCCGAGCAGGACAAGATCGCGACGGCGTCGACTCAGAATCCCG
>Ga0105237_10003333_pt1 | contig 19128 bp, 23 predicted proteins | sample KBSC24metaG_FD_81520 | JGI IMG/M metagenome (GOLD analysis project Ga0105237, IMG submission 81520) | Corn rhizosphere microbial communities from Kellogg Biological Station, Michigan, USA - KBS C2-4 metaG | ecosystem: Host-associated > Plants > Roots > Rhizosphere > Soil | place: Michigan, USA... | reverse complement strand
CTTGCCGATCACTTCGACGTGTTCTTGGGTGATCAGCCCCAACGCTTGCGCGGCGGCAGTGGCGGCCAGCACCGGTGCCAGCGGTTCACCGGAGAACGCGTGGCGCGGCCCCAACAGCGCGGCGTCGGCCAGTCGTCGGTGCGCCTCGGCGCTCGACAGTCGCCACCGGATCATCAGTACGTCGCGCCACGACTTGGCCCCCAGTTCGCTCGGTATGGCTTGGGCGTGCAGCTGGGCCAGGATGCGGTGGCGCTGGGTGGGCAGTTGACGGTCCAGGATTTCCAGCTCATCGGCGACGCCGAAGAGTTCATCGCAGGTCAGGGTGTCGATGCCGGAGGCGGCCAGTTCGTCGTAGGCGGCGCGCAACGCGGTCAGCGCCGCCCGCACCTTCTCCACCTGCATTACTCGAACGTATGTGCGAACGTTAAGGGTTTGGCGGTGTCGTTGATGAGAGAACTCGAAGGGAAAGTTGACACCTAGAGTGACCCCTGAAACGCAAGCGGCACAAGGGATTTAACGGTCTCGCGAGCGTGCACAAAATGCGGCGATTCACCGGCGTGTCGCCCGCAGACACGCACGCTCGCGGGCGAACTGAAGACGCTAGCGCGGCTGAGCAGCCGACCGCGCATGGCGTCGGGCAGCACCGCCTCCATCACGGTGGCGGTCTCGAACTACGTCACCGAACGGCGCGCCGCGTCCAATCGTCCACGCCACCAGGCGATCCTGTTCGAGTCGGTGACCGCGTACCGTCTGACCAATTCCGCGTCCGGTGCCGGCGGCATCGGTGCCACCGGAAGGTAGCCGCCGACGGGCACCAGCGAGCGGGGCCCGGCGACCAGGTCGCCGGACAGCGGCGACGCCGTGCCGAGCGCACAGGCGTGGTTCAGTTCCGGCAGTGCGCCTGCCAACGCGAGCCCAGCCGACCACCCGATGCTCGACTCACCCGTCGAGGCCACGACACACGGCAGCCCGCACGCCTCGGCGATCACCAGCGCGCGGCGCGCGCCGCCCAGCGGACCGCACCGAAGGACCGCGACGTCCGCGACCCCCACGATGGACGCCGTCGGCGCATCGTCGGGACCGATGGGCACCGTGGTGGCGATCGGAACATCGACACGGGCGCGGACGGCGGCCAACTCCTCCGCAGTGCGGCACGGCTGCCCGACGAACTCGAGTCCGCCGGTTGCCCGGTCGAGCGCCGCGATCATCGCCACGGCCGTGTCGACATCCCACGTTCCGTTGGCCCAACAGCGAACAACGCCGTCGGTGCCGAGTGCGTCGCGCACCGCCTCGAGCCGGGCGATGTCGTCGGCGAGGGATCCCGCGACGCTGACCTCGGCCGCGCGGCAGCCGGAGTTCGCGACGATGTCGTGCGCCCGGCCGGGATCGACCGCGGGCACCGCGACGGCGATCGGCACCCGGCCACGCACCGGGTCGGGCCACCCGACGGTGCCGGACTCGATCGCCGCGGTCAGCCACCGAGCGGTCACGCGGTCGTCGCAATCGTCGTGCGGACTGAACTCACCCCAGCCCTGCGGACCCTCGATCAACATGCCTTCGCGTACGCCGATCCCATCGAATCCGGGCATGGCGAACACCGGTGCGTCGTCGAAGTCGATCATGGTTTGCATCAGACGAACTGCTGGCCACCGTCGATGTCGTACGTTGCTCCGGTGAGTGCCGTGTTGCTCATCAGGTGAACGGCGAGCGCGGCGACGTCGTCGGGTCCGACCACGCGGCCGATCGGCAGCGTCGCCCGGAGTTCGTCGCGGCGTTCCTCGAGTCGATCACCCAGCAGTGTCGCCGACAACGGGGTGTCGACGAAACCGGCGGCGATGAGATTCACCCGCACCGGTGCCAGCTCGAGCGCGAGCGCCGCCGTGAAGGGAGGCAGCGTGGCGGTGGCCGCCGAGACGATGCCGAGACCGTGATCGATGCGCCTGCCGCCGGTGCCGCCCATCAGCACCAGCGAGCCACCCGGCCTCATCTTGCCAACGACGTTGCGCGCGACCGCAAGTCCCAACACCACGTGCCCGCTGAGCGCCTCCTGCACCTGGGCCGCGTCCATCTCGAGCATGGGTCCGTACCGTGGGCCGCCCGCCGTGATCAACACGTGGTCGATGGGTGTCGGCAGCGACTGGAAGAAGGCCGCAAGGGCGGCCTCGTCGTTGGCGTCGAAGGCCGCGATCCGTTGCGCGCCGACGTCGAGCGCCGCCTGCTCGAGTCGTTCGGCGTTGCGGCCGGTGAGGATCACCTCGGCGCCCTCGGCCCGTGCGCGGCGCGCGGTCTCGAGTCCGATGCCGGCGCTGCCGCCGATCAAGACGACGGTCTGCCCAGCCAGCTCCGGTTCGCGCTGGGTGACACCGGGACTGGCTCCGCTCGTCATGGTTCCTCCAGCTCCTCGGCAACACGTCATCGTAGATCGGCCGCGCCGGGGCTACTCGGGCCAGGCCGAGTTCTTGATCACGTCGACGAAGTCGACCCGACGGAACCCAGGCACGAAGTGCTCGAGGACGTCGGCGTTGACGGTGCCGAACGTGGTCTCGGGCCGGTCGGAGAAGCCGTCGGTGAACGCCTGCAGGATCTCGTTCTTGAAGTTCGGCCTCGGATGCACCGCGGTGATCGCATCGATCTCGTCGGCGTCGATGGCATCGAGCCGGATGCCGAGGACGTCGGTCTCGACGCCTGCCGTGGTGGCCGCGATCACCGGGTTCATCTTGTAGGGCACCTCGGGGGTGGTGTGCAGGGCGATCGCCGTCCACACCACGTCGGCGTCGGCTGCCGAGAAGCCGTGCGAGATCAGAAAGCCCCGCGCGGTGTCCGCGCCGTCCAACTCGAACCGCTGCTCAGTCCCCCGGTACGGCGGCACCAGGCCCGTATCGTGGAACAGTGCCGCGACGTACTGCAGCTCGGGGTCGGGGGCGATGCCCAATCGCCGCGACTGCAGGGAGCCGAACAGGAACACCCGCCGCGAATGATGGAAGATCAGCTCGTTGGTGGTGTCGCGGATCAGCTGAGTCGCCTCCCGCGCCAATGCGCTGTCGGGGATGCGAACCCCCGCAATGATTTCAGTCATGTCCCGGCCTTTCTCCTCGATACTCGACGTGACGTTGATTCGACTATCGCGCCCCGGTAGTGGCTGCGGCCGTGCACGAAGTGCCAGGAAAGGCACACATGTGGACACCATCGAACGGATGACGTGGTCGTGATGGCCGGCGCTGAGCCACACCTCGTCGTGGTCATGGTGTACGACGGCATCCAGATGCTCGACGTCACGGGACCGGTCGACGCGTTCACCTCCGCCAACGCCCTCGGCGCCACCTACCGCGTGGTGCACGCGTCGGTGACCGGTGCCGACGTCATCGCCAGCTCCGGTGCACGTCTCGGCGTCGACACCGCTGCACACGAGGTGTCCGACCGCATCGGCACGCTGCTCGTTCCCGGTGCGCCGGACTGGCAGGCGAGCATCACCGACACGGAGCTCGTCGCCGCCATTCGTCAACTGGCGCAACACAGTAAGCGCATCGTCTCGATCTGCGCTGGCGCGTTCCCGCTTGCCGCCACCGGGCTGCTCAACGGCAGGCGGGCGGCTACCCACTGGAAGCTCGCCCGCCAACTCGCGGCACGCTTTCCCGAAGTGAGCGTCGATGCCGCCGCGATCTTCGTCACCGACGGCGCCTACACCACCTCCGCAGGCGTCACCGCGGGAATCGATCTCACCCTGTCGCTGATCGAGCAGGACCACGGACCGGCGCAGGCGCGCGACGTCGCAAGGGATCTGGTGGTGTTCATGGCCCGGCCAGGCGACCAATCCCAATTCAGCGTTCGGTTGGAAGCGCTGCCCACCAACAACTCCGTCGTGCGCACCGTCATGAACACCATCACCGCCGACCCGCGGCACAACCACACCCTTGGCTCGCTCGCCGCAAGCGCGGGAGTCAGTGCCCGCCACCTTTCGCGGCTCTTCCTCGCCGAAACCGGCCACACCCCACAGCATTTCGTCGACCGCACCCGCCTAGAAGCCGCATGCGCAATCCTCACCAGCAGCCCGGAATCCCTCGAGTACGTAGCCGAACGAACCGGCGTGGGTTCGAGCGAATCCCTTCGCAGGCTGTTCCAACGCGAGCTGGGCCTGACCCCGGGCGCCTATCGCAAGAGGTTCAAGACCACCGTTCGCTGACGACTACCAGCGTCCCCATCCGCCCCTTGGACCGTCGCCCGGTGTCGAGGAGTTCCGGTCGGGCGCGGGTGGCGGGGGTGGTGTCGCGCTGAACGGGGCCCGCGTGACGGGGGTGCGCGTCACCCCGATCTCGGGCATGTCCGACTGGGATGGCGCGGACCGGCGCGGCGGGGTGTACCCGCGGGTCGGCGCCACGGTGATCTGATCGGCCGAGGGTGGCGGTGGCGGTGGGAGCGGCGGTGGTGGCGGAGCGATTTCGGTGGACAGCGCAGGAGCCGGGCTCGAGGGAGCAGGCCCAGCGGTGGTGGGGTTGCTCGGCGACACGGGCGTCGAGTCCTCGACCGCTGCGCCGGAACCGCGGGTGAAGAGGATGACGGCGGTCAGCACCAACGCGACGGCGGCGAGCGCCGCGGCCGCGGTCAGAATGCGCTTCGAGCGATACCACGGACGAGCGACGGACACCTTGAAGTCCCACGCGCCGCTATTGGCCAGCTTGGACTCCCACGACGTCGTCGGCGGAACGACCGGCCGCTCGTCGCGCGGCGCGAGGATGCCGCCCCGCGGCGTCTCTTCGGGCTCGGGTTCGGGGTCGGGGTCTTCCGGGTCGTACTCCGCCGGATACCGCGGATGGTCGCTGGCCGAGTCGTCGAGTTCCGGCGCGGCAACCACCTCGGCCTGCGCGCTGCCGTACCACCCATCGCCGGGGTCATTCACCCCGGAATCGAAGTCAAGATCCCCGAGAACTCTGCGCTCGGTCACCCACCGATGCTAACGCCGCGAACGAGGCGTCAGCGGATCTTCTCGCCGTAGACGCGGTCGACGGCAAGCGTCATCAGCACCCGGCGGTCGGACACCATCACCGACCGGTACTCGTCCCAGTCCGGATGCTCGCCCGCCGCCGCGCGGTAGTAGTCGACGAGTGCCTCGACCTCCGGCCCGTGCGGGTCCGTGCCGGGACCGACCAGGGTGACCGATCCCTCGGCAGTGGCCCACGCCCAGCCGTCCTCGCTGGTGACCTCGAGCGCCGCACGCGGGTCCCTTCGGAGGTTGGCGGTCTTGGCGCGGCCGTCGGTCATCGAGACCCGGACGACGTCGGCATCCCGGTCGTAGAACGGTGTCACCGGCGACAGCTGCGGGACTCCATTCGCCTTGATGGTGGCGAGGACGCCGATCTTGGATTGGGTGAGCAGGTCACGCGGGTCGAAGGACATGTGAGGCGCAACACGATGCCCAGGGTCCGCATTCCCGGGAGCCGAAGTCCGGGTGGAACGATGGGCCCGGTGATCGAACTGCCCTCAGCGGTGCGCGAGATGGCCGCGCGTGGACCGGAGTGGGCAGCGTGGATCGACCGTTTGCCCAAGTTGATTCGCAGCCAATTCGACGATTGGGACCTGACGCCGGACGGCGACGCGACCAACGGATACTGCTCGATCGTGGTGCCCGCACGCACCGCGGACGGCACCGCGGTGATGCTCAAGGTCGCCTTCCCCGACGACGAATCGGAGCACGAGCACCTGGCGCTGCGGCGCTGGGCCGGCGACGGGGCCGTTCGGCTACTGAGCGCCGACCCGCACCGTCGAGCCATGCTCCTCGAGCGGTTGTCCTCGCGAAACCTCAACGAGCTCTGGGACATCGAGGCGTGCGAGATCGTCGCGGCGCTCTACCGGCGAATCCACGTTCCCGCACTGCCCCAGCTGCGGACGCTCACCGGTTTCGTCGAGCAGTGGACCGGCGAGCTCACCGATCTACCGCGCAATGCCCCGATCCCGCGCAGGCTGGTCGAACAGGCGATCACCCTCGGCCGCGACTTCGTAACCGACCCGGCCAGCACCGGCACGCTGATCCACGTCGACCTGCACTACGAGAACGTGCTCGGGGCCGACCGCGAACCGTGGCTGGTGATCGATCCCAAGCCGGTCAACGGCGACCCGCACTACGAGATCGCCCCGATGCTCTGGAATCGCTGGGAGGAACTCGACGGCGACACCCGCGGCGGTGTCCGCCGCCGCTTCTACGCGTTGGTCGACGCGGCAGGCTTCGACGACGACCGCGCGCGAGCCTGGGTGGTCGTCAGGATGGTGCACAACGCCATGTGGGCGCTGGCCGATGAAGGCCCGCTCGACCGGGACTGGCTCACCACGTGCGTGGCGATCGCCAAGGCCGTGCAGGACTGAGGTCGACGCCCGGTTCAGACCTGCCGTGGCAGCTGTTCGGCGATGAGCGGCGCGATCTTGTCCGCCATGTAGGCGTGGCCTGCGTCGGTGGGGTGCACGCCGTCGGCGCCGATCAGGTCGGGCCTGCCGACGAACCACCGCTCGGCGATCGGATCGATCCACGTCGCCCCGATGGCCCTGGCCTGGCCGTACAACACGTCGCGAACCTGAAGGACGTCAGGAGGCACGTCGGCCGTCGGCCACGGCGGGCCGATGACCAGAAGCCGCGCCGACGGTGCGACGGCGCGTGCGAAGAGGAAGCAGTCGAACGCCGCGCCTGCCAGCAGTCCGGGGTCGACGCCCTTGTCGTTGCGCGACCCGAAGAACAGCACCAGCGCGTCATCGGGCCGGACGACCGCGGGGGTCAAGTCGCGAAACACGCTCCCGTGATTGCCACGGACGCCGTAGCCGGCGCCGCCCTCGGCGGCAACGTCAGGGGCGATCTGAAAGCCCTGCCGCGTGAGGGTTTGCCAGGAGCGGACGGTCCACGCGTTGGGCCCCTGCCCACCCTGATCACTGCCCGTGGTGTAGGAGTCGCCGATCACGGCTACGCGGCTGAGCGGCGTGTCCCGGCTGGCGAGCGCCACGGGCGTGGCAGGTGCGCCAACGCCACCCGCCAGAAGTGCGCACGCGAGCGCGAAAACGGCCAACCGACCCATTGCTACCTCCACTACCGACGGGCACCGCCAGCCTATTGGCACTCTAGATCGAATGCTTACCCAACCCGCTGCCAATTTGCCGCACACAGTGTGTGCCCCAACACCATTCAAGGATTGGCTCGACTCGTCAGCTCGCGCGCGACGATACGTCGATGGGCTGGACGTTGCCAGTGTCGTTGGCCCGGGACTCGACCGAGGCCTCCCTCACGTCGACCATCCTGCGCATCCATCGTCGGGCAGGCTCCTCGACGACGTGATACAGCACGGCCGCGCCCAGCAACGCGAGCCCGATCAGGCCCACGACCGTGAACTTGCCCGCCGTACCGGTCAACACGAGCTCGAACTGCTTCGCCGCCCAGATCCAGCTCGTGTGCACCAGCTCGTGCACCATGTAGAGACTGAACGAGATCTGGCCGAGGTACACCGCGACCCGGGTGGACAGCAGGGCGGGAAGGGTGCCCGCGCCGATGGCCATGCACACCACCAGGGGCAGGAACAGAAGGTCGACTAGCCCGCTGGAGTCACGAACCGTCGGCAGCGGATGCGCCGACATCCAGTAGAGCGCACCGACGACGGCACCGACGAGGAGCACCGAGAGGTAGCCCGCGCCCGCGCGAGTCCGGTCACTGGGGCGCAGTCTGCGGACCGCCGCACACGCCAGCGCGCCCGCGATGAACTGCATGACGATGCGCGGCAACCAGCTCCACGGCGTGTAGAGCGCACCCGACGCCAACAACAACACCACCGGCGGCAGCGACGCGGCGGACGCCAGCCACAACAGGCTGCGTGCCCGCGTCGCACGGGCCACCCGGAACACCACGAGGATCAGCAGGCCGAACATCAGGTAGGCCAGCCACTCCGCGCTGATCGACCAGGCGGGTCCGTCCCAGCTGGACCCGTCGAAGAACGGCTGGAACCACAGCTGGACCAACAGGAGCTGGCGAATGTAGCTCGTCGCGTTGAGCGTGCCGACGTTCTCCGAAGGGATGTGCCCAACGTTGAGCGTGAAGATGATCCAGAGTGCGGCGAGGTGCAGGGTGACCAGGTACACCGGCCACACCCTGGCAAGGCGCAGCCACAGGAAGCGCAGCGTGGCGCGGGTGGACCACGACTTGCCCATCTTGTCGATGTAGTTCCAGGTCAGGACGAATCCACTGAGGATGAAGAATAGGTCGACGCCCTGGGCTCCACAGTCGAGGATGGGCGCGAGGGCCGAGGCGAAATCGGGCGCCGCCTCCCACAGGAGTGGGCGGAAGTGGAACAGCACGACCCACAGCGCAGCAACGATGCGCAGACCGGTCAGGGCCCTGATCTCTCCGCCGCGCACAACACTCTCTTCGTATGAACTCTTGCTTCAAATTCGCGCCACTGCGTTCGCCATCCGGGCGTTCCGCCCTTGGCGGTCTGGCATCCGGTAGCCATCGCAGGGTAGCAGCGTGACTGCACCGCACGCGTGATCGCAATGCTGTGCGGTTCCTGTCGATCACGAGATTTCGTGGCGCTACGCCGCGTTAGTCGTCGCGCTTCTTCTTGCCGTTGCCGTTGCCCCGCTTCTCGGGTTTCTTCGGAGGTCCCTGGTCAACGGTCGCCGCCGTCGTCGGTGCGGCGGAACTGATGGTGGGAGTGGGCGCGGAGGAGCTGGTGCTGGTGCCGACCGGTTGAGGTGTCTGCCGCGATGCCGGATCGAACGCCACCGCGAGTGCGGTGATGGCGAGCACGATCAATGCGGCAGCTGCGACGAGCACTGTTCGGGTCCGCCGCGAGAAGCGTCTGCGCGGCGGCGTCGGCACGAAGTAGGTGGCTGCCGGCGGGAGTGGTTCTGCGAGCACCTTGGTCGGCGGCCGGAAGCCGGCGTTCAGGGCTGCGCTCATGCGCTGGGAGTCGGGGAATCGCTGCCGCGGGTCACGTGCCATCGCCGCGTCCACGACGGTCGCGAGCGATGGGTCGACGTCTGGCCGCACCGCGGCCAAGGGTGGCGGCGGCATGTCGATGATGGCGCGAGCCAGAGCTGCCGGATTGTCCTGAGGGAATGCCCGGCGTCCGGTGAGCGGCTCGTACCCCATCACGCCGACGGCATACAGGTCGTCCGCCACCGCAGCCGGCGCTCCTGCCACGCGCTGCGGGCTCAGATAGGCCATGGTGCCGACGATCTGACCGGTGGTGGTCTGTGGCGTCCCGACGCTCTTGGCGATGCCGAAGTCGGCGACCTTCATGCCGTGACCATTCGTCGAGGCGAGGATGTTAGCGGGCTTCAGATCGCGGTGCAGCAGACCCGCGGCGTGCGCGGCGGTGAGCGCGCTCAACACGTCCAGAAGGACCGCACGTGCGTACGCCGGGTCCAACGGGCCCCGCGCGATCTGATCGGCGAGGGTGTGCCCTGGAAGGCGCTCCATGACGATGAACGGCCGTCCGTCGTGCTCGCCGTAGTCGTGGACGGCGACGATGTTGGGATGGCTGAGTGCGGCGGCCGCGCGGGCCTCGTGCTCGAAGCGCCGCCGAACGTCGGGGCTGGCGTTGAGTGCCGAGTACAGCAGCTTGATCGCGACGGCACGGTTCAGCCGGGTGTCCCAGCCTTCGCGGACCTCGGCCATCCCGCCGCAACCGAGAACGCCCCGCAGCTCGTACCGGCCGGCGAGCAATTCGCGGCGGCCATTCATGTCGATAACAGTAGCCCGGCGGTGATCAGCGCAAACGTCGCATGACGGCACGTCGAATCTCCATACAACCTCCACGCTTTCTCCAAGTACGTCGGCCTCCGGCTCGCCATCCTCGAGTCATGGCAAACAACAGGATTCGAGGCCCGCTGGTGACCCTGGCCGCCGCGGCGGCGCTGGGCGGCGGACTGTGGTTCATCAACGTCTCGCACGAGACCACCAATACGACGGCGGGCAGGCCGGTCGCGCAGTCGACCGCAGTGGCAGCACCCGTGCCACCACCCCCACCCTCGCCGACCATGTCGCCCGCGCCGCCGCAGGCACAGTTCCCGGCGCAGGCCACCTACGTCGGGAAGATCCCGACGAAGACGGGCACGATCACGCTCGACATCACCGTCAACGGTTCGAAGGCCGTCGCCTACGCCTGCGACGGCGCCACCGTCGAGGTGTGGATGCATGGCACTGCGAGCAACGGGACCGTGTCCCTGGCGAGCAAGGACAAGGCGAGCCGAGTCGAAGGCAAGCTGCAGGGCAACGCCGTGGTTGGCAAGCTGTGGATCGGTGACAAGAAGTGGGACTTCACCACCGGGCCCGCCGAGCCCCCAGCCGGTCTCTACGTCTACCAAGGCAATGGCGTGCGCAACAGCTGGATCGTCGACGCCAATGGCGGAGTCACCGGCGTTCAGCGACGTGCCGACGGTTCGACGGCGCCCGCTCCCGCACTGGCCACCGACGGCACCGCCGTCGTGGACGGCCAGACGGTGACCGCCACGCGGGTGGACGGTGACGAAGATGTCAGCTGACGCGCGCACGAACTCGAGGGGCAGCGTCGCCGCAATGGTCACGGTGTTGATCGGCGCAGCGGTCGCCGTCGGTCTCGGCGTGTTCGGCAGGGTGCACGACCCGCAGTTCTTCTCGGTCAACGTGGCGGGCTTCTCCAGCGGCACCGCCGTCAAGACGTGGACCGCATCGGTGGCCGTCGCGCTGGCGCTGTTCCAGTTCGGCTCGGCCTTCGCGATGTACGGCCTTCTCCCGCGCGGCAGGGTGCCCTCGTGGGTCGGCAAGGCGCACGTCTGGTCCGGTCGGCTGGCCATCCTGGCCAGCATCCCCGTCGCGGTGCACTGCCTGTATGCGCTCGGTTTCCAGCACACCGACACCAGGGTGCTGTTCCACTCGCTGTTCGGGTGCTTCTTCTACGGCGTGTTCGTCACGAAGATGCTTCTGCTCACCCGCAAGGGTCTCGCCCCGTGGGTCATTCCGATCGCCGGGGGCCTGACGTTCTTCAGCCTGGTCTTCATTTGGTTGACGTCTGCGCTGTGGTTCTTCGAAACCAGTGGTGTCCATTTCTAGAACTGACGGCCTGCCCTCAGGTTGGCGGGCCACAATCCCTCTACAGCCCCAGCCCCGATGAAAGGCACCCATGAATCTCGACGAGATCAAACAGCCCCGCCGAAACGTCATCGCAGGCGCCGGCCTAGGCCTTGCCGCCACCGCGCTCACCGCCTGCAGCACGTACGGCAAGAAGCCGGAGGCGTCGTCGGCCAGTTCGGCACCTGCCCCGGCATCTGCGGCGCCAGGATCGTCGGGCGCACCCGCCGCCGCGGCCGCCTTGGCGAAGACCGCCGACGTCCCGGTGGGCTCCGGGGTGATCCTGAACGAAATCGTCCTGACCCAACCGACCGCCGGGGTGTTCAAGGGGTTCTCCACCGTATGTCCCCACGCCGGGTGCAACGTCTCAAAGATCGAGGACGGCAACATCGTGTGCCCGTGTCACGGCAGCAGGTTCAGCCTCGAAGGCGCAGTGGTTCATGGCCCGGCAAAGGGTCCCCTGGAGGCGAAAGCCGTTTCCGTACAGGGCGATTCCATCGTCGCGGACTAACTCTCCCGAAACCCGTTGGGAGCCGCACCCGCCGGGTGGGAGAATCGGCACCGATGACGACACGCTGGCAGGACACCAACGCACCTCGGGGCGACGACTACGACGCGCGCTGGCGCTCACTCGCGGCGACCGGACAGAACGTGCACGGCGAAGCGGACCTCGTCGAGACCCTGCTCCGGGAGTCGGGTGGCACCCGCGTCCTCGACGCCGGGTGCGGCACCGGCCGGGTGGCGATCGAGTTGGCGAACCGCGGATTCTCCGTCATCGGCGTGGACGTCGACCCCGACATGTTGTCGGCCGCCCGCACGAAGCGACCCGAACTCCCCTGGGTTGAAGCAGATCTCACCGACCTTGGCCAGGTCGTCGCCGAGGAGTTCGACGTGGCACTGCTGGCAGGAAACGTACTGATCTTCGTTAAACCGGGAACCGAGGGCGACGTGCTGCGTGCCGTTGGCGAGCGCGTAGCGCCGGGTGGACTACTGGTTTCCGGATTCTCGATCCGCCCAGATCGCTTGTCCCTCAGCCGCTATGACGAGCTGACCGAGCAGGCAGGACTGCAACCCGTGGCCAGGTGGGCCACGTGGAACCGCGATCCCTTCACCGGAGGCGACTACGCCGTTTCGGTCCACCGCAGGCCCGCGTCATGACGCTCCCGACGCTCGACGCGGCGCAGCCCCACCTGTGCGACGTGGTGCCCGCGGTGCTCACCGCGATGGGCGCGACGGGATTCGAGAGCCGAATCAGCCTGCCCGCCAACATTGCTGGCGCATGTGTGCTGCTGATCGACGGGTTGGGAGCCGAGCTCCTCGACGCGCACGCCGAGGATGCGCCCGTGCTGGCCGGCCTGCGGGGCCAGACGTTGAGCGTCGGCTTCCCATCGACCACCGCCGCCGGGCTGGGCGCCATCGGCACGGGCCACCGATCCGGCGAGCACGGCATGGTCGGGTACACCTTCCGGCTGCCAGGGACCGGTGTCATGAACGCCCTGAGTTGGCGCCCTCACCCGTGGGGTGACGACCTTCGCGACACGGTCGAGCCCGAACGGGTGCAGCCCATGCCCACCACGTTCGAGCGGGCCACGTCGTCGGGGATCGCGGTGAGCGTGATCTCCGGCGCCAAGTTCACCGATTCCGGACTCACCCGGGCGGTGCTGCGCGGCGGTCGTTACGTCGGGGTGCACGCGATCGGTGACCTGGCCGCGTCCGTGAACACGGCCGTCGCCGGCGGCGGGTTCTGCTACGGCTACCACGCGGACCTCGACCTGGTCGGACACCTGTACGGCCCGGGGTCGGAAGCATGGCGCATGCAGTTGCGACAGGTCGACCGGCTGGTCGAGTCGGTGGTCGAGGGCCTGCCTCCCGGTGGTCTGCTCGCCGTGGTGGCCGACCACGGCATGGTCACGACGGGGCCGTCGGACGCGGTGGACATCGACGCCGACCCGCTGCTCTTGGAAGGCGTGCAGGCGATCGGCGGCGAGGCCAGGGCGCGCCACGTCTACGTCGAGGACGGTGCCCACGACGACGTGCTCGCCGCGTGGCGCGCGACGCTCGCCGAGCGGGCGTGGGTGGTGTCTCGCGACGAGGCGATCGCGGCCGGATGGTTCGGTGCCCGCGTCGCCGACGACGTGCGACCCCGCATCGGCGACGTGGTCGCGGCCGCCCGTGGCTCTGCCTCCATGGTGCGCAGGACGGTGGAGCCGCTGGAGTCGTCGCTCATTGGGCACCACGGGTCGCTCACCACCGCCGAACAGCGCGTGCCGCTGCTGCTCGCGTACGGCTAAGGGGTCGGGTACCGGGTAGCTGGAACTGACGGGTGTGCCAATCCGCAACCGGGATGGGCGCCACCGTCAATGACCGGCGCGCCACCTTGGACCAAGGTCATTGGCAGCCCGATACCCGCTGACCCAGTAGAGGAGAACACCCATGACGACATCACTAATCCGCAGCAGTCACACCACCTCACTTCTGGATGGCGAGATCGTCGAGGAGTCCGATCTGGGCTCGATGCGGCGCGTGACCGCCGACAACCTGCCCATCCTCAAGGGACTCTCCATCAAGCGGGTGCTGCTCAACCCAGGCGCGATGCGGACCCCGCACTGGCACGCCAACGCCAACGAACTCACCTACTGCATCTCGGGAACCGCACTGGTCTCCATCCTCGACAGCGGCAGCAAGTTCGCCACCTTCATCGTCACCGCCGGGCAGATGTTCCACGCCGAATCCGGCTCGCTGCACCACATCGAGAACATCGGCGAGGACGTCGCCGAATTCATCATCGCGTTCCGCAACGAGCGCCCCGAGGACTTCGGCTTCGGCGCCACGCTTGGCGCCTTCAGCGATGCGGTGCTAGGCAATACCTACGACCTGCCGGCTGCCGACTTCTCCAAGATCCGCAGAAGCACCACCGACCACAAGCTGGCCGCCCGCATCGGCGACCCAGTCGTGCCCGCTGCCGCCCACTTCAACGACCCGCACAAATTCGACATCGAGGCCCAGTCCCCGGGACTGAACTACGCCACTGGAAACGCTCGCTTCGCCCGCGACCAGTTCTGGCCGGCCCTCAAGGACATCTCGATGTACTCGCTGCGCGTGACCGAGGACGGTATGCGCGAGCCGCACTGGCACCCGGTGACCGCCGAGATGGGCTACGTCCACCACGGCGACGCGCGTATGACCATCATGAATCCCGATGGCACGCTGGACACTTGGAACCTCACCACCGGCGATATGTACTTCATCCCGCGCGCCTACCCCCACCACATCGAGAACATCGGCAGCGACGACTGGCACTTCCTGATCTTCTTCGACCAGCCCTTCCCCGCCGACATCGGCTACCGCGCCTCGGCGAGCGCCTACTCCCGCGAAGTCCTCGCCGCCGCGTTCAACACCCACATCGACGACCTCCCGCAGTTCCCCTTCACCCCTTCCGACCCGCTCGTCGTCACCCGCACCAACCCCCTGGATTAGCCTCAACGTCCGTGATCGTGCTTCTGCCGCCGTCGGAGACCAAGCGCGCCGGAGGCGACGGACCGCCCCTGCGCATCGACCAACTCGGCTCCCCCGACCTCGGACCGCTGCGCACCGAGCTGGTCGACGAGTTGGTTGCGCTGTCGGCCGATCGTCCCGCCAGTAGGAAGGCGCTGGGCATCTCCGAGTCGCTGGACGGCGAGATCGATCGCAACGCCGCGATCCGCACGGCACCGACGATGCCCGCGATCCACCGCTACACCGGCGTGCTGTACGACGCGCTCGACGTCGAATCACTGCGTGGGGCAACGGCTTCCCGCGCACGCGCCCGGTTGGCCGTCGGCTCGGCGCTGTTCGGACTGCTACGCGCCGACGACGCCGTTCCCGCCTACCGGTTTTCCGCGACCTCGAAACTACCCGGACGCCCGACACTGGCCGCCCGCTGGCGCCCGGTGCTCGAACCGGTGCTGGCCGGCTTGGCCGCCGACGAGTTGATCGTCGATCTGCGCTCCGGCTCGTATGCGGCGCTGGGACGGCTGCCCGGCGCCGTCGAGGTCGACGTCGTGTCCGAGCATCCCGACGGGCACCGGACGGTGGTCAGTCACTTCAACAAGGCGCACAAGGGCAAGCTGGCGCGGGCGCTGGTGAGTTCCAGGGCCGAACCCACCGACGCCGCAGGCGTGGCGACTATCGCGCGCCGGGCGGGGCTCCGGGTGGAGCGCCGAGGCAACGAGCTGACCGTGGTGCTGTCTGCCTAGTTTCAGGAGGCGCGAGCGTTCGCAAAGTGCCGGCAATTCACGGCGTGTCGCGTGCGAACACGCACGCTCGCGGGGTGGGGTGAGAGCTCGCGGGTGGGGTGAGAGCTCGCGGGGGAAGGGGGACGGGTTAGGCGAGGAAGGGGGCGGTCAGCACGTCACCGCGGTCGACCTGCTCGCGTGTCAGCGACCTGAACAGCACCCCGATGTTGTCGCCAGGGCCTGCCTCCGTCAGCGACTTCCGAAAGGCCTCGATGGCGTCGACCGTGAGCACGAGGGTGTCGTTCAGCCGCACCTCGTCGCCCACCCGCAGCATCCCGGACTCCACGCGACCCGTGACGACCGTGCCACGCCCGCGGATGGTGAAGGCGTCCTCGATCGTCATGCGGAACATCACAACGTGCCGAAGAACTCGATCGAATTGCCATCGGGATCGGCGATGAACATCCAGCCCATGCCGGGAACGGGAGCGAACTCGGTCGGCGGCTCCACGATCTCGTAGCCCGCGGCCTCGATCTTCGCGGCGGCCTCGCGCAGATTCTTGATGCCGAGGGTGAAGTACCGCAGGCCGGCCTGCGTCCTGCCGCCGCCGGGCACCGCGGGCTCGGGTGGCGGAGTGTCATACGTGACGAGCTTGATGACGCTGCCGCCGAGCACGTACCGGCGCTGCGAGCCGTCGGCGAACGCGATCTCCCCTTGCGGTTCGAGCCCGAGGAAGCCCTCGTAGAACCCGACCATCTCCTCGAGGTTCGTGGTCACCAGGCCGATCTCGACGGCGGGGCTCAACAGGTCCAGGTTCATCGTCACCTCAGGGTCGGGTTGGATTGGTCACAATATTCTCGAACAAGCATTACCTCACGAGGCCGCGCCGAGACGGGAGATCCGACCTTGTCGACATTCTTGCGTTACCTCCGCGTCCAGGCGTTCGTGTTCCTGTGCGGCATCGTCGGCCCGATCTTCCTCGTCGCTTACTTTGCCTCCCAACCGGATCCGACCCTGAAGTGGATGTATTGGATCGGACTGTTCATCACGGCGATCGACGTGTTGATCGCGCTGGCGCTGACCAATGCCGCCAGCCGTCCCCCCACGGAGCGCAAGTCGCGCGACTAGCTGGAGGTTGGGCAGGGGTTTCGCCGCGGGCTGTGCGTCTGACAGACTGTTCCACGAGGGGAGTATTCCTTCGTCGCGGCGTCGTCATCACGTTGTCCATGATTGGGCAGCCGGTTCCGCGGGCCGCATCCCGCGGCGGCAGAGACCTCGGCCGTATTTCTACGTCCGGAGGCTCTCTACATGCAGGTAACCCAGCTCGAATGGATCATCACCCTCGGGGTGACGATTGCCGTTCTGCTCTTCGACGTCGTCGTGATCGGGCGTCGACCACACGAACCGTCGAAGCGCGAGACCGGGACGTACCTCACCGTCTACATCGGGCTCGCGGTGGCGTTCGGTGTCTGGGTGTGGTTGTTCCACGGCCACCAATACGGGGTGGAGTTCTTCGCCGGCTGGCTCACCGAGTACAGCCTGTCGGTCGACAACCTGTTCATCTTCTTGATCATCATGGCCAGCTTCAAGGTGCCGAAGATGTATCAGCAGCAGGCGCTGCTGGTCGGCATCATCCTGGCGCTGATCTTCCGCGGCATCTTCATCGCGCTCGGCGCGGTGGCGATCAACCAGTTCTCTTGGGTCTTCTACGTTTTCGGCGCCTTCCTGGTCTACACCGCGATCAATCTGGTCCGCGACACCGACCACGACGACGATGCCGAGAACTTCGTGGTGCGCTTTGCCCGCAGCCATCTGAGCCTCACCGACAAGTGGGACGGCCTGCGGCTTTGGGTGAAGGAGAACGGCAAGCGGCTGATGACGCCGATGTTCCTCGTCATCGTCGCGCTCGGCACCACTGACCTGCTATTCGCGTTGGACTCCATCCCCGCGATCTACGGCCTGACCCAGCAGCCCTACCTGGTGTTCACCGCGAACGTGTTCGCGCTGATGGGGCTGCGCCAGCTGTACTTCCTGCTCGGCGACATGCTCAAGCGCCTGGTCTACCTGTCACAGGGCCTGGCCTTCATCTTGGCGTTCATCGGCGTGAAGCTGGTGCTGCACGCACTGCACGAGAACGAACTGCCGTTCATCAACGGTGGCGAGCACGTGGCCGTGCCCCAGATTCCGACTCTGCTCAGCCTCGCGGTCATCATCGTGACGCTGATGATCACCACCGCCGCGAGCCTTTACAAGACGCGAGTGCACGACAAGAAGGGCCAGTTGGACACCGTCGAATCGGATGTCGTCGCCGTGCCCCCGGAGGAGCGCTCGGAAAAGAACTGACGCCTAGCGCACGTCGGTTGGGATGAACCCTGCGACGCGAAGTGTTGGACGTGCACGTCATCCAATGAGAGGTGCGTGCCATGGTCGCTTCGTCGGGCTATCACCCAGGCGAACTCGCCGTGCAGCGCCTGGCCGGCGTCACCGGCCAGGCAGCACGGTTGGCCGGGATGGTCGGTGCAGGTCAACTCAGTGGCGGGCTTGCGCAGTTCCTGGACGGTCGCACGTTCGCCGCGCTGAGCGCCCGCGACCGCGATGGCACGCCGTGGGTGTCCCCACTGATCGGCGAGCCGGGATTCCTCGACGTGGCCGGACCGACGACGTTGCACGTGCACTACCGGTTCCCCACGGCCGACCCGCTGCACGACCTGGCGCCCGGTCAGCCCGTTGGGCTGGTGGTGATGGAGTTCGCGATCCGCAGGCGGGCCCGGATCAACGGCACGCTGCTTGCGCGGGACGGTGACGTGTTGACCATCGGGGTGGAGCAGGCGTACGGCAACTGCCCCCAATACATCCAGAGCCGATGGACGGAGCCGGCCGCGTCGGTCGACGACGGTCCAGCGCGAGTGGGCACGACACTCGACGCTGCCGATGTCGCGTTGATCCGCGGCGCGGACACGTTCTTCCTCGGCACGATGCACCCCACCCACGGCAGCGATGCCTCGCACCGCGGTGGGACGCCTGGCTTCGTCCGCGTCGAGGACGACGGCACGCTGTGGTGGCCGGACTATCCGGGCAACAACATGTTCAACAGCCTCGGCAATCTCGCCGAGAACGCCGAGGCCGCACTGCTGTTCGTCGACTTCACCACAGGCATTGCGCTGCATCTCACCGGGCGGGCAGAGGTCGCTTGGACCGACCGCTCGATTCCTGGCGACGACGGGGGGACCGGCCGACGCGTGGAGTTCACTCCGCACCGGTATGTTGCACACGCCGTGCCGGTGCACTCCACCGACATCGAGGCCTATCGTGACAATCCGCCCCTCACAACGCCGGAGACCGTGACATGACCGAACCTCGCCCGCCGTTCCCTCCGTTCGACACGGAGACCGCGATCATCAAGTGCCAAGCAGCAGAGGACGCCTGGAACACCCGCGACCCGCATCGGGTCAGCCTGGCGTACACCGAGGACTCGGTCTGGCGCAACCGTGATCAGTTCATTACCGGGCGAGCCGAGATCGTCGAGTTCCTCACGGCGAAGTGGGAGCGCGAGCTCGACTACGTTCTACGCAAGAGCCTGTGGGGTTTTCGCGAGAACCGCATGGCGGTGCGATTCCAGTACGAGTGGCACGACGCTACGGGCCAGTGGTTCCGCAGCTACGGCAACGAGCTGTGGGAGTTCGACGAGAACGGCCTGATGCGCAGGCGTGAAGCGAGCATCAACGACACATTCATCGCCGAGGCCGACCGCCGCTACTTCGGCCCGAGACCGGACGACGAGCGCGGCGCGGGGCACGACATCCCGCTGCAGTAACCGCCCAGTCGCCTCCGAGTTGCCTG
>Ga0105237_10003332_pt1 | contig 19129 bp, 12 predicted proteins | sample KBSC24metaG_FD_81520 | JGI IMG/M metagenome (GOLD analysis project Ga0105237, IMG submission 81520) | Corn rhizosphere microbial communities from Kellogg Biological Station, Michigan, USA - KBS C2-4 metaG | ecosystem: Host-associated > Plants > Roots > Rhizosphere > Soil | place: Michigan, USA... | reverse complement strand
TCTCGACATCAGAATGCCGGGAACATCCGGTTTTGATCTGCTGGAATCTTTACCTGTAAAAAACTTTGAAGTAATCTTTGTAACAGCGCATAATGAATACCTGTTAAAGGCATTACAGCTCAGCGCTGTTGACTATCTTATGAAACCTGTGGATGAAGACAGGCTCATAGAGGCGGTAGAGCGCATTAAACAAAAACGGAGCGGAAAAGATAACTATGCACGCACGGAGACCTTGTTGCATAACATGAATAAAACAGCGCTGCCCCTGGAAATGCGGATTTGCCTGCCTACGCAAAAAGGATTTTCGGTAGTAAAACTGGAAGAAATCATTTATTGTGAAGCGCAAAGGAGCTATACACTTTTCAGGCTGACAAACAACAAGACCATGCTGGTATCAAAGCCGCTTTCAGACTATGAAAAACTGCTTTCGGGTACACTTTTTTTGCGCATTCACAAGTCTTGCCTTATCAACCTTATGCATGTAAAAGAATATGCCCGGGGAGAAGGTGGAACGGTCATCATGTCGAATGGCATGGAAATCGAAGTGGCGCGAAGGAAAAAGGATCAATTCCTTTTGAGTATAAAAGAAGTTTTCAGATACTAGGTAAAATATACAAAAACGGCCCCGGTTTTACCGAAGCCGTTTATCTATCGAGAACTAAACAAAAAAAATCAATTCCTGACCAGTTTCCTGGTCGCAACCAGACCGGCACCTACATAAAGGGAATAGTAATAGGTACCCGCTGCCAGGTTGTTCAAATCGAGGTCCAGTTTGCCCGGTCCCTTACCGCTGACATCTACTGCTTTGAGCAATTTTCCTTCTGAATCTGACACTCTAATCTGCGCCCGGGTATATGTTGAAGGGAGGTTGAAGGGTATAGTCGTTTTGCCACTCGCAGGGTTTGGCAGGTTCTGATCCAATGTGGCATTTGTGAGAGAAACAGCAGATGATTTGCCTTTCTCGATCGCATCAAGCCTTGCTTTTAATGCAGCGATTTCCTCATCTTTATCTTTGCTGAGGGCGGAAAGTTCCTGTACGGCTTTCACCAGCGGCACCACAAATTCAGCATACCTCAGCCCATATACATCATTGCCATCCTTTGGGGCGTCGACCCCTGAAAAATTAAATCCAAGTTCTTTTGCCGCTTTTTCAACATCCTGCGCTACAAATCCTGATTGCAGCACCTGACCCTTTTCAGTCAGCGCTTTATCCATCACATCAGCCTGACCTGTTGCCGCTTTACTTTTTTCCCCTGCATTTTTATGCAAAAAATTATCGATTCCTTTTGCGTCCAGGTGATAAGTAACTGCCTTCAGCTTATTAATGAATGATAATCCCGGCACATTTTCCCGCACATCTTTTTTGAACCGGCCATCACTGATATTCGACCAGTTTGCGTAGGCCCGGTATTGGCCGGTAGCGGAATTACCAATAGTCACCTGGCTTGGCGACGTTGCAATAGTGCCATGCCCAATGGTGATCACATTGTAGTAGTTAGCAGCATTAGTACCAGTTTCCGACCCGAGGAAACAGTTATAATAACCATTGTTATAATTATTGCCGGCCTGGTACCCGAGGGAGGTGTTACCGTCTGACGCAGTGGTATTTTGAAGTGCCCCATACCCCACAGCCGTGTTTTGCATGTTGCTGACATTTCCGAGCAGCGCAAAATTGCCTACCGCTACGTTATAGGCACCACTGCTGTTAAGATAAAGCGAAGAGCGGCCAACAGCTACGTTCTCAACCCCTGTTTGTCCAAAAGCAAGCGCAGAGGCGCCAATGGCAATATTTCCGCCGCCAGAGCTATTATTAAGACCCGCAGATGCGCCTATGAACGTATTATAGTTGCCTGTGTTAACCCGGTTGCCTGTAATACCGACAAACGTATTGTTGGCGCCCGTCACATCTATCACTTTATTACCCCCGATGTAATAAGTATAGGCATGCACATTACGCCACGATCTGTCCGGCGCACCCAGGTCGACCACACCCGTGCCGGCAGGCACAAGGGATTGATTAATCGCAGTGGCGCTGAGATTACTTAAGTTGGTAACCGCACCGCGCAAAGGAACCCAGCCGCTACCGGTATTATAATAAAAGCCGGGGCCGCTGTCTGTCTGATAAATAAGAAGTCCGGCAGCCGGGGATGCGATAGCATTACGCTGCACGAGGGTCATTCGCGGGATAAGCAAACCGCTGGTGGTGGAAGTAATGTCCAGCTTTGCTGAAGCGGCAGGGCCGACGGTGCCAATACCGATTGCCCCATTCGGCGTTATCCGCAGTCTTTCGATGTTATTGGTCAATAACCGGAGCGGTATAGCGTTGGTCGTACCCAGTTTTGATGTAGCCGACGCGCCACTGTTTCCGGCAAGGCTCCAGTAAGGAGAGCTGTTCTGCGCCATGGCGGCCGTTAGTAAGGCTAGCATGGCGGCCGCTGATAGAAGGCATTTTTTCATGTTGAATTGTTTAATCGTTCGGTGATTTAGGCAACGAAACTAATTTCCGGCCCTGGCGGTTGCGGGTGGTTATTTCCCTGAGGAACGAATATTTCACCGAACGGAAACAATTTGTTTCCAGGCGCATATGCAAACCAGACTAACCGGTAGAAATCTATGGATATTAATGTGGAATCTGGTGACTGTGGATTTAGGTTTACTAATACAAAAAATCAGGCACGATTCAAACACAGGGCATAAGTAGCTGCGCCTGGAAATCACTTAAACTAAGTCGTTTTCTTTCAGTTCCAGGAGAACCTCCCGAAGTGACGCAGTCACTTTTAGTACAATTTCTTTAAGCCCTGGAACGTCTTTGTACAAACCCGGGGAATTTTCCAGTTGCCGGATGTCGTTCAGTACCGAATGAATATGCATATTATTCATGGACATTTTCATCGTATGGCAAATAAGGCCGATTTCCTCAATGTTTAAAGGGTCAAGCGCCCGTTCCAACCGGCAAATCGCCGTTTCAATTTCTTCTGCAAAGATTTGAAGCATTTTTTTCTCGAACAGCAGGTTGCCGCCACTTAATTTTTTCAGCGTAGAAAGGCTAAAATTTTGATGGGTTTGTTCAGGTGCTGAATTCGATGGCAGTTCAGCCAAGCCTGTTTCGCCGAGCCATTTACAAAGAACCTTAATAAGTGAGTTTTGATCATAGGGCTTTGAAAGAAAATCGTCCATTCCTGCTTCCAGGCATCGCATCCTGTCGTTATTGTTCACGTTTGCAGTCAATGCTATCACAGGCGCCGTTACACCGATGTCTTTACGCAGGAGCGCACAGGTCTCCATTCCATCCATTGGTGACATTTTCATGTCCATTAAAATGATATCGTAACTTTTATGCTGAACCAGTTTAATTGCCTCCATACCGCTATTGGCTTCGTCCAGTTCAACTTCGTACGGCTCCAAAACGGCGCCGGCCACAATGCGGTTCATCGCGTTGTCGTCGACTATCAGTATTTTTTTCTTTTTTAAGATTTCTGTGCTCATAAATGCGGCGCTGCTTGAAGTGCTTAGGTTGAATACATAGGGTTAGGCGGGTAGCGACAGTTCTCCAAGCTGTATCATCTTATAAATGGTTGATTTACCGATATCAAGCTTTTCAGCCACCTTAACCACGTTGTTGTCATATCTTTTGAGGTATGTACGTATAATGTCGATCGTATATTCTTTTAACGTCTTTTCTTCTCCAAGTACAAGGTCCTTTTTGCGAATGGCTTTAAAGGAAATATCATCGGGTTCTATTTCGGAGCCCTGGCTCATAACCGCCGCAAGTTCTACAACGGTTTTCAGCTCCCTGACATTGCCGGGATAAGCATAATTCAACAGCTTCTGTGCCGCCGCCGCCGAAAAAGTAAGTGGTTGCAGGTTATTTTCTTTTTCAGCCTGGGCAAGAAAATGCCTGGCCAGGGTAAGTATATCTTTTTCCCTTTCGCGCAAGGGTGGCAACTCAATGGAAAGGCCCATTACGCGATAATAAAGATCCTCCCGAAATGCTCCTTTTTCCACTTCATCGGCAAGGTTTTTATGTGTAGCAACGATAAGCCTTATGTCTAACCTGATATTTTCGTTACCACCCACGCGTGTTATTTCCCTTTCCTGCAATGCTCTCAATAATTTGGTCTGCAGCGTAAGGTTTAGCTCGCCGATTTCATCTAAAAACAGTGTTCCCGAATTTGCCTCTTCAAACTTGCCCGTTTTTCTGGCAACGGCTCCCGTGAAAGCGCCTTTTTCATGGCCAAACAGCTCGCTTTCTGCCAGCTCCGAAGGTATCGCCGCCATGTTCACCGTTACAAAGGGGCGTTTTTTTCTTTCCGAATTGTAATGAATTGCTTTTGCCACCAATTCCTTGCCTGTACCTGTTTCACCAGTAACGGATACGTTTATATTCGATTTGCACGCTTTTTCTATAAGGGAGAATACTTTTCTCAATGAAGGGCTGTCCCCTACAATCATCTTTTCAAAATTGTATTTATGTCCGAGTTCTTCACGCAGCCTGTCTACTTCCCTTCTCAGGTTCCCGGTTTCGCGCAGACCGGCTATCTTTCGCCAGAGAATATCTTTGGAATTTTCGTCTTTTACAATATAGTCTGTAACACCAGCCTTCAACAGGTCGACGGCAGTACTGACATTCTCCTGTGCGCTGATAACGATGACCGGGATGGAGGGGTCAAAGGCCTTAATGTTTCGATATAGTTCATCACCGGTCATGTCCGGCAGCCGGTAGTCCAGGGTAATTAAGTCCGGGCGTCTGCTCAGGGCTTTGAGACAGTCCTTACCGGTATTAAAGCGCAAAACGAGGTATTCAGGGTTCATTGAAAGATGATACTCTAGAATTTGCCCATACCATTTGTCATCTTCTACAATGAAAATTGAAAAGTTTTCCATAGCCATTAGATTTAATCCACTGACAATCAAAACTGAAGCCCACTAAAATTATAACAAATGCGTTATTTTAAACAATGATTAGTGGATTAAAAGTTTACCGCCGGCAAATCCCTTTAAGATTCATGATTAAATTTTAAAAGTACCTACGCGTACCAGGGACCAACAACGCCATTCATTTGCCTATCATTTCCCGGTCCGTGGCACAAGTGATTGAATTTTGCACATTATTGGTAACGGTCTGTAAATTGAAGTACTTTTATAGGTTAAACAGCGACCATTTGGGTCACTGGAGTAAGCTTAACCTAAAAAATTCATATGAAACTTCTGATTATTGAGGATGATTTATTGATGATGCGTGCGCTGGAACTGAAACTCAAAAAGGAGGGATATGAAACCATTGCGTGCGCAGATGGCAAAGAGGGTATCAGAAGGATCGCAGAGATGCGTCCTGATTTGGTTATTACGGACCTGATGCTGCCATTAGCAGATGGCATTGAAATCCTAAAATATGTTAAGTCATTACAAGGAGACCCCATTCCTGTCCTTATACTGTCTGCCCTTGGCCAGGAGGGTAAGATTGAAGAGGCATTCAAATATGGCGTTGACGATTACATCACGAAACCATTCAGCCTGGTAGAGTTAGCCATCAGGATCAAAAAGCTGGTGAAATAAATGTCATAAGACCATACTTTTTTGTGTTCAATTATATAAAGCCTGATCAATCATTAATCGTGTAGGTATTTACAATGGAAAGTCTGTAACCCTGGCTGCGCAATGTCTCATCTTTTGCACGGAAGTCTTCATATTCATAACTGTAAACCTGCACTTCGCCTTTATCATCCGGCTTGTTCCAAACAGCAGTATAATGCACTACACTGTTCACCACATAATTACTTAGCACATGTAGCCTCCATCCATCTTTCCATAACTCCTCATACTTCGCCCTAAAGTCAGCGTATTTCCATCCCCAAACCTGTGTTTGCGCGCCTCCCGTGTTGCGCCATACTGCGGTATATAAAACGGTTCCGTTTAAAACGTAATTGTTCAATATGTGAATGCGCCACCCATCTTTTGATAGTTCTTCATTCTTGCTTTTATAATCATCAAAATGCAGGCTATAATATTGCATCTCACCAACGTTACCCAGCTTACGCCATACAGCAGTATAATATACTTGCCCATTTAATACATAGTTGCTCAACAGGTGGATACGCCATCCGTCTTTCCAAAGTTTGTCATATTCCGCTTTAAAGTCAGCATACCTGTAATCATACACCTGTATCTCTTCTATATTATTTGTTTTTCTCCAGACAGCGCTGTATTCAACCTTGCCGTTTACAACAGCGGTTTCAAGCAAATGCAGGCGCCATCCATCTTTCCATACCAGGTCATAAAATTTTCTGTAATTGGCATAGGACCATCCATATACCTGCTTTTCGGTTTCATTGCTTTTATGCCATACTGCTGTTATCCTGAATTCAGGCATTGCAGCACGATACCATGTTGCGCCCATGCCAATGTTGTTACTGCCGTAAGCTATCCAGCAAAAACCTTTATTACCAAAGCCTTCCCCCCATGAATTTTTCATGCGCCAGGCAGCTTTACCGTCATCCCATCCAACGATAATAATGATATGCGCACCGTTATTTCTTTTAGGAGAATATTCAAGCGGGATTGTTTCTTTAAACACTTTGTTATTATCAGGATCACTAAAGTGTATAAATGCAGAGCCATCGGGAATGTGCATTTTTACCACAACCGGCCCATGAGTTATCAGCGCCTGCTTTATAGCAGTAACCGTAGCAGGGACATGATCTTCATCATTCGCATCTAAAACGCCGTAGTCTTCTATGCCATATGGCATTACTTCTGTTGAATTACATTTACCGCAATTTGCTTTTACTTTCTCCGGGTCGCAGGGTGAAATATTGCCATCACCTTTGTAGGGCAAAAACGCCTCCGAGGTAACACCTGTTTTTGTTAACTTATCTACCGTTGAAACCCATCCCGGCGTGTTGTATGATCCATTGCACGGCCTGCAGGAACAATTAATCAAATCCTGCTCTGATAAATCAACACTTTCATGATGATATATAAGATAACTTGCCTCAAGTGCAGCAATAGCGGCAAATGCCCAGCAAGTACCATAAGGATTTTGATTTCTTACAGGTGTTATTTTGCCTTTATCCTGCCAGCTAAATGTTGAAGGCAATGTTTTGGATAGAACTTTTGTCGGTTGATCCCTAGCTGATTCAGGGTTGTTTTTGATAAAAATGTTGTTTAACTGCTGCCAATATTCCAACGACCGCAGGGGAGGCGTAACGATGTTTTTAGGGCCAGCGGGTTTGTAATTTTTTTCATCTTCTTCATCAAGAAGCATGACATTGCCAAAAGGCGATTTAATTGTTGGTCGCATAATAATTGTTTTATATGGTTGAAAAAGGGACTAATACTAAGGATTGTAAAAAACGAAAGAGAAATCACGGTTTTCGGGGTCAGTATCACCAATCACTACAAGTACGTAAGCCTGGCCTGCACTTTTATAAGATACATTAAGCTTGGCTCCTCCCTGTGAGTCATTGGCAGAAGCTGTCATAATAGTGGAAGAAGTAATTCCTGAACAATGGATATAATACTGCCCGGCGTTGCCTTTAGTGATAGATACATTCGATGTGCCGCTTATAAGACTTCCGTTCGACGATACGTGCCCGTAACACAATGGCAACAGGTTAGCGTTACCTGTTGTGGGATTAATAAGCTTGCCATTATTGATGTGAACATCGGTAATGTTGGCGGCGTTGGCAGAACCAATTTGCAAAGCGCCGCCCTTGTTTTGAAGATAAAGTGCTGATGGCAGCCCTGCATTGCGTGCCTGAATTTCATTATTGTCCAGGCCAAGATTTTGTAAACTCTGTGTGCCAAGTTGAAGGTAACCACCATCGGCAAACGTTACATCAGTGCCATGGTCTATCTCTAATTTAGTTGTTGGAGAGCCGGTTCCAATACCTACATTGCCGCCGCCCACCTGCATGTATAAGTCTGTAGCGGTACCATTAGTACGTGCCTGCATTTCATTATTGTCAAATGCAAGATTGGCTACTGAGGCCGCACCCAGTTGCAGGTAACCACCGCTTGCTGCTGATGCATCCGTGCCATTACTTACCTGCAATTTAACCGCCGGATTTTTTGTGCCGATGCCAACATTACCGCCACCGGCCTGTATGCTTATATCGGCGGCACTGCCATTGTTGCGTGCCTGTATTTCATTGTTATCAAGTGCCAGGTTAGCAGCGGATGGTTTTCCAAGCTGCAGAAAACCTCCACCAGTAGCTGTTGCATCTGAGCCCTGTTCTATTTGCAATTTAACGGAAGGAGTATTCGTGCCTACGCCAACATTCACCGGATCGGTTACATATACGTTTGTCCCCGCTTTTTTCCAGAAGTTGTTAGTGCTGTCGGTTAATTCTATCCATCCCGCCGCGTTTTTAAACCAGAAAGAGCCGGTTGAATTATCAAACACCAGCAGCCCTGTTGCAGGTGAAGCAATAGCAGTGCGCTGCGCTGTGGTCATACGTGGTATAAGCATGCCTTTCGTGGTGCTTTGTACATCAAGCATGGCGCTGGCGTTTGGCGCCGCTTTATTTGCATTTACCGCAACACCTTGTGCGTGTAATATTGTTGTGGTACGCATAAAAAAGCAAATAAGAAATAAAAAGAAGATTTTTTTCATAAGTAAGTTTTTATAACGGCGATATTATTGGTCGTGAAACGTGAGACGATAAACGTGCGTTTCCTTTTTCACGTTTCACCTTTCACGTTTGATGTTACTTGTGAAACGATGAACATAAATTGTCCCTTCTCACGTTTCTCCTTTCACGTCTCACAGTTTGTAAAACACTTCTATAGATTTTCCATTGAGAGGGTGAGGCTGACTGGTAAGTTGTTTGAATGATTTATTTTGGATACCAACTTTAGCGTTTCATGGTCCCGGACGTCCGGGATTGCGTCGCAAATCTCCTTCGTCGATTTGCGAGCGCCAAAATAAAATAACAAAGCTGGCTGGCACTCACTTCATCGTTCTGCCCGCCAGGCATCTTAAGACTTCATTTCAAACGTTACTTCTATATTCTTCCCCCTTAGTGGGCCAGGGGATTTCGTCTTTCAAAATTGGTTTAATTAAACGGAGAGGTCAACTACATCATGATGTAGTAGTTTATTTGTTTCCTTAACAGTAGACAACATATTCACACCAAACGATTGCGGATGGCTTTGGCAACAGCTTCGGGAGCTGAATGGACATGCAGTTTGTCGTAGATATTTTTGATATGATAACGAACCGTATCAATGACAATATTCATTTTAGCGGCAATCATTTTATAAGATAACCCATCTACCAATGATTGTAAAACCTGCTTCTCCTGCACCGTTAAATGAATGGCATCATTTTTTTGTGGCTTCTGAAAAAACTGTAAGGTTTTACGAGCAACGGAAGGCGACATGGCCGCGCCTCCGCGCAAGACTTCTTTGATGGAGGATGTAATAACTGCGGGTGATGTGTTCTTCAACAAATAACCAGATGCCCCTGAACACACTGCCTCAAATACGTTTTCATTGTCTTCAAAAACAGTGAGCATGATTACCTCTGTTAATGGAAATAATTCTTTGATTTCTTTTAATGCTTCTATGCCATTTTTGCCAGGCATGTCTATATCCATCAAAACCACTTCAGGTTTGTATTGAGTAACTGCCTCTATGATATTATCGGCATTGGCAAATGAACCGCAGCACACAAGCTCTTCGTCTTCATCCAGGAAAGCAACCACCGATTCGCGATAATCATTGTTATCCTCACAAATAATGTAACAGGTTTTTTTTCTCACTGTACGAATGTATTTTCATTTTTTGATGCTACTCACTACATCATCATGTAAGATTACACGGTAAATTGAAGCGTAATGATTGTGCCTGTATTTCCTGATTCAACATGCAATTTTCCATTCACCGCCCTGGCACGTTCCTGCATGTTTCGTAAGCCATTTCCTTTCTTGCATTGCGCTATATCAAAGCCTTTTCCGTCATCTTTTACCTCAAGCAAAATATGTTTATTGCTTCTGTGGAGCGTTATCCATGCGTTGTGTGCATTACTATGTTTGGCGATATTATTAACACACTCCTTGAAGATCATAAACAAATCGCTGCGGTATTGCAGTCTTAGTTTTAGTGCTTTCATTTTTTCCTCTGCATTAAAAAACAATTCTATGTTTTTTAATTCAAGAGTTTGCGCAGCAAATTCCTGCATACGCGCAATGATCTGCGAAAAGCTGTCGTTAAGCGGATTGACGGCCCACACGATATCCTGCATATTACTGGTCATTCTTTCACTGCTCTCCGTCATTCTTGACAACAGTTCTGTTGCTTTAGCAGGATCATCTGCAATTTTTTTTGCGGCCAGCGTGCTCACCATGTGCAGGCTGCTTAAGGTTGAGCCGACATCATCATGCAGGTCGCGTGCTATTTTTGTACGTAAATACATCTCATGTTTCAGGCGTTGTATGCGTATCCTGTAAAAAGTATATAATGCTGCCAATACCATAGCACTGCAAATGGTATAAAACCACCAGGTTTGCCAGAACGGTGGAGCAACGGAAACAGCTATTTTTCTTTGCGGGCTCCAGGTTATGCCATCCAAAGATGCTTTCACATATAGTTCATAGCTGCCTCCATCAAGATTAGAGTAAGAAACAAACGGAGTGTTGGTATAATGCCACTGGTTATCCAACCCGTTCATTTTATATGCATACCGTGTGCGTGTTGTGTTTTCAAATTTCAATGTGCTGAAGCGGAGTGTAAAATAGCGTTCATTATAGGCAAGATCTATTGCCTGCATTTCATTTAATGGCCTGTTGAAAAAAACAGGATTATCATATTTTTCAAAAGAGGTAAATGTGACCTGTGGTGCTTTTTCGCTGACTGCAAAATCAACAGGATTGAAACGTAAAATATACGGGCCATCAAGTAATAAAACGTTCCCATCCGGTTCAGGATAAAACGATACATTATTTGGAAAGGCAAGGTCTTTTAATCCATTGGAATAGTCATAGTGCGAAAACGTCTGCGTTTTTAAATTGAGGCGTGCCAGGCCGTTGGTAGTTGTTATCCATAAGGCGCCATAACTATCGGCATACAAACCGCATATATTGTTGCCCGGCAAGCCATCAACGGTCGAATAAATTTTAAACTTTTTTGTCTTGATATTAAATCGTACCAAACCATAAAACTGCGAAGCAAGCACCATCTCACTATCAGAAATAAACAATGCATCGTTGCAATCATCAAAAGCTTTCCATCGATTATTTAAATTCTCCGAAGAGTAACGCTGATAGGCATGGCTGGTTTTATTAAAAGAAAAGATACCGCCATCATGCGTTATGAGCCAGAGTATGGAATCACTTTGTGGCAGCAACTTATCAATCATAAAAGCAATACCTGTTTTATGTGTTACAGGTAAAGCTGTCCAGTCAACGGCATTGGTACGAATGTCTAGTTTGCCGAGGCCTTTTTTAGAAGCTATCCATACTATGCTGTCTTTATCCTGCAGCATCATGTTTGTTTGGCAATACTTATTAACGGTAATGTCATGCCTGTCAACATAAAAAGGTTTAAGGCAATCATGCAGCTTATCGTACCTGGCATAACCTTCCTGTGTACTTACCCAAATGTTGCCCTGATTATCTTTCATCAAAGAATTAATAAGGCGATTCATTGATGAAACGCGCTGGCCCGAATCAACCTGTATCCTTCTGCAAACAGCCGGGCTGTCTTTACTCATTGCCACCAGCCCCACGGTAGAAACAGACATCCATAATTCTTTACCCGTCTCCAGCACATCTTCAATTTCAAAATTGTTTTTTGAAGCCGGTACAAAGCCCGGTGGAATGTAGCTGGTGTAAGAAAGTGTTTGAAAATTTCTGTGATGATTGTTCCAGCGTGCAATGCCCTTGTCGGTAGCAATCCATATATTACCGTCACGGTCGCACATAATATCTCTTACAGTTTGCGACGGCAGGCTGTTATCATCTCCGGTTTTGCTTGTTATAAGCTGGAAGTTTTTATGTGGAAAATCCATGTAATAAATGCCTTCATCTACCAGCAACAGCCATAGGTTACCGTTTTTATCCGCAATTAATTTTCTTGGCTCAATATCATTCACCACTTCCTTTATTCCATCGGTGTCTTTTCCAATGGTTTTAAATGTTTGGCTAGGTATATCGAAAACATATAATCCTGCACCCCATGCACCCATCCATAAATGATTGTCCTGCTTTAGAAGAACCCCTGCATTCTTTTTTAAAGGATATATGTCAGTGTTAGTAAAAGGGGCGTATAATTTATTTTTTGCAGGATCGTAAACAAGGTTTGCATTTTGAAAGTTTATCCAAACCAATCCCTGTGTATCCTGGTACATGCTGGCAATGCCTGCAGGTAAATCAATATTATTTTTTGTGAATGATAATTGCTTACATGAAGAGTCTTTCAGATCTAAAATACATGAACCTGAATATCCGCCCATAATAACATGATGATGATGATCTGCGAGGATGAATTCGGGGTTGTAATCGGGCAGCTTGCCGTGGAAATTTTTAAAGTCATTTTCATTTAAGAAAGTCTGTGTGTTATATAGCAGTTCGCACCAGCCACCAGCAGTAGTGATCCAGATATTGCCATTTTCATCTTCACTCAAATCATAAATAAAATTATTTACGATCGAATGTGGCTGCACCGGGTTATAAGTAAATGTGATTACATGGTAGCCATCATATTTGCAAAGCCCTTCCGATGTACCTATCCATATAATTCCCTGCCTGTCCTGTATAATTTTTCTTGCATTGTCAGAAGGCAATCCTTCATGTATGGTAATACGATCAAAACGGAAATAAGACTGCTGTGCAAAGATTTTTGCCTGCATAAGCACTAAAAAAACAATGACAAAGACAAGCCTCATAGCAGTTTCAAGTTAGTTTAATTTATCTAACTGTGAATGAGAAACTTACACCGATCCGGCATACACAGGAAACTGGTACCACAGTCTCCTGGTCCAGTGCTTCGGCGCCGTTTTTCGGATGAATAAGGTTGTTGAAAAGATTCACCTTCCGGAGCATACCGATCGTCGGTTCAGCATCACCTGTATTATCTGCTACCAGAAATATCTCAACGTAATTGAAATTGTTATTAAGCATCCTTTCAAGCAGGGGCGGATAATACGTTAAGATTTCATAAGGTAGCCTGGAAACTATTTAAGATGGAAAATTATTATTTACCATCATACCGTAGTTATACCTGTTTTTGCTGCACAAATTGGCTTACATTAAGACATCCAGAAATGCCAGCAATATCCATAAACTGTCCAAATTTTCTATGAGATGCGTAAGCAGTTTGTCTTCTTCCCGGTCGCAGCTACACTGCTTGTAACGGTGTTGTTTATCTTTTTGTCTGCCTATAAGGTACTGACTGAATATGCCGAGCTGAGTAAAAGGCGCAACCAGGTTAGGGCACATTTCCAAAGCTTGTCTGTGTTGGTCAGCAATGCTACTGTTATCAACCCGGTATTAGTTGCGGCTAACAATTCTGATGTAACGCAATTGTTCCCGACTGATAGTGCCGGCGTCATTAAAGAACTTCATCAACTATGCGACATCGTGCGGGATTCTGTAAACATTTCCATTACACAGCAACTGAAGCCGGAATTGGAAAGAGAAATTTCCTGGATACTGGCAAGCAATGTCCCTGACTCTATTATCAGCGGCAGTTCAACCGCTCACATTGCCTCCCTTCAGAAAATACAATCCTTATTAAGACAGGGTGTAAACCGGACGACCTTCCTTGTCGATTACCAGCAGGTCCTGCTGGATAGGGAAATCAATAAAGTCCGGATTGGCATTATCCTTTTTATTGTGCTGACGGGGGGATTACTTAGTTATACCACCTTCGGACTTTTTAGCCAGCAATCCAAAAGACGGTTGAAAGAATGGGAACTTGAGACGATCTTTAACAGGATCAATGATGCGGTCATTTCCATTGACAACGACTGGCGATATACTTTTCTCAATGATGCAGCACTGGCAAATCACCCGTTGGGAAGAGCAAAAACGATCGGTAAAAAGTTATGGGAGGTGCACCCGGAAGTAAAAGGTACCATCTTCGAAGAAAAATTTAAGGAAGCTATCCTGACAAAAGCAGTCACCCATGCGGAAGCTTATTACGAACCTTTCCAGACATGGTTCGCAGCTAGGGCCTATCCTTCAGACAACGGACTCACGATCTTTTACCAGGATGTCTCTGAACGAAAAAAAACAGAACAAAAGGCGTCTCTCGCAATAAAGGAACTTGCAGACTACAAGTATGCACTCGACGAGTCAAGTATTGTGGCCATTACAGACCAGAAAGGCAGGATACTGCATGCGAATGATAATTTCTGCCGGATTTCAAAGTATGCCCTGGAAGAACTCATTGGCCAGGATCACCGCATCATTAATTCAGGCTATCACTCCAAAGATTTTATCAAGGACTTGTGGCGAACCATTGCGGGTGGTAAAATATGGAAAGGCGAATTAAGGAACAAAGCGAAGGATGGAACCATCTACTGGGTTGATACCACGATCGTTCCCTTCGTTGATGAGCAGGGCAAACCTTACCAGTATGTCGCGATCCGTAGTGACATCACCGGGCGCAAGGAGGCAGAACAGCGTATCATCCAGAGTGAAAAAATTTACCGCACCATTGCCTCAAGTATACCTGGTTCAGCGATCAGCCTGCTGGACCGTGAATACCGTTTTTTATTGGTAGAAGGGGATCTCGTGGAATCGCTAAAGCTTTCCAAAGGCGACATGGCAGGACGCAGGGCTGATGAAATCGTTGACGCCCGGCGGTACCAGGAACTCGTTCCTGACTGGCAGCGGGCTTTTGCGGGAGAAACCGTTGTGCATGAAATTAACAGGGAGACCTATGATGTCATTTTAAAAATCATTCCAATCAGGGAAGAGGACGGCACGATATTAAAAGTGATGAATGTTGCCATTGATATTACGGCGCTCAAAGAAGCACAACGGGGTATTATTGAGCTTAACCGGGGACTGGAAGAAAAAGTTATGCAAAGGACTGCCCAGCTCAAGCGCGCCAACGAGGAACTGGAAGCTTTTTCCTATTCTGTTTCACATGACCTCCGCGCTCCTTTGCGCGGGATTATCGGTTTTATCGCCATCCTGGAAGAAGAGTATGGTACAGTGTTTGACAAGGAAGGCCGGCGGCTGTTATCCGTTATTTCCAGGAACGCAACAGGAATGGGAAAACTGATCGACGACCTGCTTTCTTTTTTCCGCACCAGCCAGCAACCACTGGTTAAAACCCGCATCGACTCAGAAGAACTGGTTGACAAAGTTATTGCCGAACTAATGCAGCGGCGCCCTGCCGGCTCTGCTCCTGTTACCTGGCAGCGTACACTACTGCCACCGGTTAATGCAGATCTCAACACCATCAAACAAGTGTGGTTAAACCTCTTGTCCAATGCGCTAAAGTATAGCAGTAACTGTCCAGCACCGGTTATTACAATTGGTTCTTTTAACAAGGAGATGGAACATGTTTTTTTTGTTCGGGACAATGGCGTGGGTTTTGACCAGGCTTATGCTGATAAATTGTTCAGGGTATTTCAGCGACTTCACTCCAACGAAGAATTTGAGGGGACGGGCGTAGGGCTGGCGCTTGTCGGGAAAATCATCTCAAGGCACGGCGGAACAGTACGGGCGGACGGAAAGCCGGGTGGAGGCGCATGCTTCTTTTTCTCGCTTCCATACTAAAATAATTGTTCATTAGTCTCTTTATCTGCAAGAAAAAAGAGTGAAATGAAAGGCACAGGCATTTATAGTTTTGTATAATAAATCGAAGATGAAAGGGATAAATTAAGTATTAAAATAATTTTTGAAGAGAGAACAATAAGTAAAAATATTGACTGATTTGAATAGCGTAAAGAAACTTTTATAGAGTTTGGTTAGCTGGTTTATTTTTTGAGCTCTCAAAAAATAAGGCCCGCAATTTTGTATTGCGAGCCCATACATTTTTTACTTAAACAGCGGTGAGGGCGGGATTCGAACCCGCGGTACAGTTTAACCCGTACGGCAGTTTAGCAAACTACTGATTTCAGCCACTCATCCACCTCACCTTGCTGAAATATTTCCTAAAAGGGCTGCAAATATAAAGGCAAAATAATAATACCCAAAAAACAAATTCCAAATTCCTGAAAGCGTACTTACCGGAATTTGGAATTTGTCGTTTTAAAAGCCTTTATCTACATTGCTGCAAGCTGAACCTTCTGCGTAAGCTCCATCACATTCTCTCTAAACAGGCTATCGGTATCCATCAGATCTTTTACCGTCTGACAACTATGAATAACCGTGGTATGATCACGCCCGCCAAAATGTTCCCCAATTGTCTTAAGCGAGTTTTTTGTAAATGCTTTGGCCAAATACATGGTTATCTGTCGTGCCTGTACAATTTCTCTTTTACGTGTTTTGTGCAGCAGCTTTTCATACTGAACATCAAAATAATCGCACACCATTTTTTGAATGGCTTCTATGGTAATTTCTTTGCTGCTGGTTTTAATAAAGTTTCTTAACACCTTCTTGGCCAGTTCAAGATCAATTTCTCTTTTGTTGAGTGATGATTGTGCCAGTAAAGAAATTAATGCCCCTTCCAGTTCGCGTACATTAGAGCTTATGTTATAAGCCACATACTTTACCACTTCCTTTGGCATATCGAGGCCATCATTCTTCATCTTGCGCTCCAGTATCTCAATCCTGGTTTCATAGTCCGGAACCTGCAGGTCTGCACTAAGACCCCAGCGGAAACGGCTTAACAATCTTTCCTGCATGCCATCCAAATCTTTAGGTGGCTTGTCTGATGTTAATACAAGCTGCTTTCCGCTCTGGTGTAGATGATTGAAGATAGCGAAGAAAGCATCCTGCGATTTTTCTGCACGGCTGAAAAATTGTACATCATCTATAATCAATACATCTATCAGCTGATAAAAATGTATAAAGTCGTTAATAGCATTGTTACGGCTATGATCCTGAAACTGGTTAATAAATTTTTCGCTGCTCACATACAGCACCACTTTATGAGGGTGCATTCTTTTCACCTCGTTTCCTATGCTTTGTACAAGATGTGTTTTACCTAATCCAACGCCGCCATATATTACTAACGGGTTAAATGAATTTGCCCCTGGCTTTTCAGCAACAGTTTTCCCTGCCCTTCGTGCCACCCTGTTACAATCACCTTCTATAAAGGCATCAAAAGTGTAGATATGATTCAATTGAGGATCTATCTGCATCTTTTTAAGACCAGGAATAACAAATGGGTTCTTGACTGGATTATTGATGACCAAAGGAAAATCCATTTCGTTATTAGAATAAATTTTTGCGCTACCTGCGGGCACATCCATCGAACCGTTTTTTCCGTTGCCGCTATCAACCATTATACGGTATTCAAGCCGTGCCTCTTTGCCCAACTCACGCTTAAGCGTTTTTGCAAGCAGGTTTACATAATGCTCTTCCAGGTATTCAAAGAAAAACTGGCTTGGCACTTGTATCATTAATACGTTATCCTTAATGTCAACGGGTTTAATAGGTTCAAACCATGTTTTAAAATGTTGCCACTCTACTATATCCTTGATTATTTTAAGGCAGTTGTTCCAAACTGATTCAGCGGTTTTAGTCATAGCCAAAATGGTACAGTGTTTATATGGATTTATAATAATTATACCGGGAAAAAAATCCCAAAAAATTCTGCCAGATTGCTGGATAAATTTTTTGGGACAGGACGGCGAATATCCATGTTATATGTTGAAAAAAAAATTTTTTAGTCTGCTATTTTTTTATCACTAACAACAAAGAATTTTCAATGCAAATTTTTTTATTTGAATGCTTATCAATACACCATGCATCATTTCAAAAAATCACATCCGGCCTAAAACCTTACTGTAGCCTATGTTATAGCATTTGCTATAGCTAACATTAGCTATGTAAACAGCTTATACAAAGAGCTCCGTATCATAAATTCCACCCAACAAAAGATTAACAGCCATGATTAACGTTATTCACAAATAACAATAATCGTTCCTGTTAATTACTTTTTATTATTTGAACTTTTGAAAAATTATTACAGCCATAAGCTGTTACACCTGCGCAGATATTTTTAGTTGCGATGGCGTAATACTCATAGGTTTTTTTTAATGGGATTACAGGACCAGACAGGACATCATTTACGTTTAATTGCCCTTTAAAAAATTGATTATATTTTAAATAAGCCGTATTCACTTTAAATAAGCTGACAATGTATAAATGATGTATAAAAGCAAGCGGGCTCATTAAGGTTTGATTGTTATTGAAAGGTACAATTTAGAAATTGAATATTACAATTTTTTTCCTTAAAAATAACATCAGATTTCTTCTACATTTGCGCGAATAAATTCTTATTATAATGTCATTTGAAATTACAGGCAGGCTTGTTGCAAAGTATCCTGTTGTGCAACGTACAGAAACATTCAAAACACGTGAATTTGTAATTGAAAAGTCTGAGGATATAGCAGGCAGAACAATTACCAATTACATTAAGTTTCAATGCGTGCAGGATAAAACAGCCATGCCGGATCGTTTTAATAACGGCGATGAAGTAAAAGTATTGTTTAATATAAAAGGCACAAAGTGGGTAAAGGACGGGAAGGAAAATTATATCACCAATCTTGATGCATGGCGGATGGAACATGTAAAACTTGGTGAACAGTCCAACAATGATCAGGGCCCTGAATTTATTCCCGATGCTCCACCATCTGACAATGTAGATGACTTGCCTTTTTAGGTTTTATGATAAACGGTTTGCATATAAAATAGTTTGGTACTTACTTTGCTATGAATATTTTCAATATTCATTTGACAAACTTTTATTTAACTAAAACCTTGAATCATGAAAAAAGCAATCTTCATGTCCGTGATCCTTTTAGCCCTTACAGTAACTAAATCATTTGCACAAGACAAAGTAGTATCTAAAGGACCAGAATTAAGCATTGGTGTTGATGGTGGCATACCAGTTGGTGATTTTAAAGAAGGCTGGAAATTTGGTATTGGCGGTACCGCGAAATTTGCTTACAACTTTGATGAGAATGTAGCAATCACTTTACAAAGTGGTTATATTAGTTTCT
>Ga0105237_10003331_pt1 | contig 19133 bp, 13 predicted proteins | sample KBSC24metaG_FD_81520 | JGI IMG/M metagenome (GOLD analysis project Ga0105237, IMG submission 81520) | Corn rhizosphere microbial communities from Kellogg Biological Station, Michigan, USA - KBS C2-4 metaG | ecosystem: Host-associated > Plants > Roots > Rhizosphere > Soil | place: Michigan, USA... | reverse complement strand
CCCGAATGCGCAAGCGCGCGTGCATGACTACCCGCATCAGTTCTCGGGCGGCATGCGCCAGCGCGTCATGATCGCCATGGCGCTGGCCTGCAAGCCCAAGCTCGTCATCGCCGACGAGCCCACTACCGCGCTCGACGTGACCATCCAGGCGCAAATCCTCGACCTGCTGCAGGACATGAAGGAGCGCTTCGGCATGGCGGTGATGCTGATCACCCACGCCATGGGCGTGGTGGCCGAAACCGCGCAGCGTGTCGTGGTGATGTATGCCGGCAAGGTCGTCGAAGAGGCCGCCGTCGACACCTTGTTCGAAGACCCGCGCCACCCCTATACGCAGGGCCTGATCCGCTCCATTCCGCGGATCGACCTCGACAGCGAGCATAAAAGCCGGCTGGAGGCGATCGGCGGGTCCGTGCCGATCCTGATCAATCCTCCTCCGGGTTGCCGGTTCGCGCCGCGCTGCCGCCATGCCATGAGCCTGTGCACCGAAAGGGAGCCAGTGTTGCGCGAGATCGCCGCCGGCCATCGCATGGCCTGCCATCTCGGGGAGGCGCCATGAGCGAACCCTTGCTGCGCGTCACCGATCTCAAGAAGCATTTTCCCGTCCTCGGCGGTCTATTGTCGCGCGAGGTCGGGAGCGTGCATGCGGTGGACGGCGTGTCGTTTGCGATCAATCGCGGCGAAACGCTGGGACTGGTCGGCGAATCCGGCTGCGGCAAGTCCACCACGGGCCGCTGCGTGTTGCGCCTGATCGAGCCCACCTCGGGCGAGATCGTCTTCGACGGGCAGGACGTGCGGGGGCTGGGCGCCAACGATTTGCGCGCCTTGCGGCGCAAGATGCAGATCGTGTTCCAGGATCCTTTCGCTTCCCTCAATCCCCGCATGACCGTCGGCGCCATCCTCGGTGAAGCGCTTGTCATCCACAAGCTCGGCGCCACTGCGGCTGAGCGGGAGGATCGCGTGGCGAGCCTGCTCGTCAAGGTCGGGCTGAAGGGCGAGCACATGCGGCGCTACCCCCACGAATTTTCCGGAGGCCAGCGCCAGCGCATCGCGATCGCGCGCGCTCTCGCGGTGGAGCCCAGGTTCATCGTATGCGACGAGCCGGTTTCGGCGCTCGACGTGTCCATTCAGGCGCAGGTGATCAATCTGCTGGAGGATTTGCAGAGCGAGCTGAACCTCACCTATCTGTTCGTGGCTCACGACCTCTCGGTGGTGGAGCATATCTCCGACCGCGTGGCGGTCATGTATCTCGGCCGCATCGTCGAACTGGCCAGGGCCAGCGATCTCTACCGCAACCCCCAGCACCCCTACACGCAGGCGCTGCTCTCCGCCGTGCCGGTGCCGGACCCGAAGGTGAAGCGGAAGCGGATCCGCCTGAAGGGCGATGTGCCGAGCCCGATGAACCCGCCGCAAGGCTGCCATTTTCACACCCGCTGCCCCAAGGCCGAGCCGCGCTGTCAGCAAGCTGCGCCCGAACTAAAGCAAGGAAGCGACGGGCATTTCGTGGCCTGCCATTTAGCGTGATGCCGACCTGCGCCAAGGCACCAAGGTCGAACGATCATCAATCTGAAGAGGGCAAAGGCGCTTGGGCCAGTGCTGCCGCTGTCGCTGCTTGGCCGCGCCGACGAGGTGATCGAGTAGGCAAGTCGATGTCGCCTATTGTGAAGGGTTTCGGATGCCGGCCGCTTGAGGGACGGCGCCGCGTGTTCGGCGGCCGGCGTCCGAAAGCCCTCACAATACCGGAAGTTAGGACTTCACTCGATCACCTCGTCCGCACGCGGAATCGAAATAGACAAAATTGGCGGTTTTGACGTTCACCGCCCCGACGCGAAAACGCATGCCGCCGGCATTGATCCGGTCGAAGTCGACCAGGCGCTCAAGCGTCGTTCTCAATGGAGCGACGTCATAGAAGCTGAGCTGGTCGGCCTTTGGTGACGGCCAGAACATCGGGGAGAGCAGACGGGGCGTGAAGAAATGCGGCGCGCCGAATAACATGATGCCTAACGCGCGCGTCTGATTGATGACACGATGGATTACATCGTCGTTGATCTCGATTGAAGCGAGATGCGGGAGACCGAGGGGTGGCGTACTGACGGCCTCCCAAAACTCTCGCAATTTTTCGACCCGGCTCTCCCGTGGGTTCCCGGCGATCAACGCCGCATTTATGGCACCGATCGAAATGCCGGCAACCCAATCCGGATCGAGGTCAGCTTCGGCAAGAGCTTGATAGACACCAGCCTGAAAGGAGCCGAGCGCGCCGCCTCCCTGCAGCAACAGGACGGTCTGTTCAAACTGGCTAGGTTCGAGCCGAGATTGTTTTGCTTCCAGGTGCGGCAAAGTATCCATGATCGAAAAATCGCCGGTGATTGCAGGTTTACGCTCCCCTGCGCGGTTGGCATTAGGCTGCTTTTGGTTGCTTCATAGGCCTAGCTTCCCAGTCCATCTGCGCATGCTCCACATCGGTTGTCGCGAGCGTGCCCTCTCAGACCTTCACCAAATCCCCCAGCAAATTCGCCGCCACCGTCAGTTTGGCGAGCGTCAGTCCACTGGTAGCGATCTCCTCGACCGAGCGGCGGATGCGCGTGGCTTTAGGATGGGCCGCGAGCCAGTTCTCGGCGGCCTGCTGCCCGGACTGGCCGGTTGCAAGCATATCGGCGACCAGTCTTCCTTCGGCGGCCGCGATCTGGTCAACGGCGCGGTCGATGGCGAGACGTTCGAAAAAATCGCTCGCCGGCACGCCGCGCGCGGCGGCGATGATGCGGTCGAGACCGAAATTGGCCTCGGCGGCGAAGAAGGTCGAGGTCGTATCGCCGATGGCGCGGTTGGCGCGCTCTGCGACCGTCACGATATCGGGTGCGGAGACCAGGGTGTCGAGATCGGCGAGTTCGCCGGCAAGTTCTGCCGGGACGCCGCCATCGGTCAGGTCTTGCCGGCGCTTGCTGCGCCCGGCCTGGATGTCTTGCGGCAGGTTATTGTCGAGCCCGGCGGCGATCTCACGGATGCAAGGGCCGAAGCGCGAGATCACAGCTTCCAGACCGGCGCTGAAATCGACATTGCGCACATACCAAACGACGCGGGAGTGCAGCAGATCCTGAACGGCGGCGTAGAGGCTGAGCTGCAATTGACCGTCAATCTTGTTGTCGAGCGCATCAATCGCATCGTTCAGCCGACTGAGGCCGTAGGATTCATCCACCGCTACGAAGGCCATGGCAATGGTGGGAACGTCGGCATCGGTCTCGTCGATCAGGCGTACCACGCAGGCCGGGCCGCCGCGATTGATCGCGGCATTGGCGAGATTGGTAGAGATGATCTCCCGCCGAAGGCGATGGAATTCCACCGAATCGGGGAATTTGTCCCTAACCTCGCGTGGGAAGTATTGCGACAATTCGCGGGCGAGATAGGGATCGTCGGGCACGCCGCTGGTGAGCAGATCGTCGTAGAGCGTCAGCTTGGCGTAAGCGAGCAGCACGGCAAGTTCCGGCCGCGTAAAGGGCTGGCCGCGCCGGGTGCGCTCGGTGATCGCCACATCGTCCGGCAGGAACTCCACGGCGCGGTCAAGGAGGCCGCGCTGCTCGAGCGATTGCATCAGGCGGGTGAGGAAGCCGGTGTCGGCCAGGCCCTTGCGTTCGGCCAGCGAAAGCGCCAGCGTCTGCAGATAATTGTTGCGTACTACCAGCGTGCCGACCTCGTCGGTCATCGCGACAAGCAGGCTGTTGCGGTCGCTCTGGCTGAGGCGAGCATCGCGTTCGGGGCGTGCCAGCGCGATCTTGAGATTGACCTCGACGTCGGAGGTGTTGACCCCGGCCGAATTGTCAATGGCGTCGGTGTTGAGTTTGACACCTTTCTGCGCCGCTTCGATGCGGCCGCGCTGGGTCGCGCCGAGATTGGCGCCTTCGCCAATCACCCGGGCGCGCACATCCGCGCCCGTGACGCGGATTGGATCATTGGCGCGATCGCCAACTTGCTCGTCGCTTTCCCCCAAGGCGCGGATATAGGTGCCGATGCCGCCAAACCAGAGCAGGTCGACGCGGGCCTTCAGGATTGCCCTCATCACCTCGAAGGGCGTGGCTCGCGGCTTATCGAGATCGAGCAACGCCCGCACTTCCAGCGCGAGCGGGATTGCCTTGAGCGAACGCGAGAACACACCGCCGCCCTGCGAGATCAGCGACTTGTCGTAATCCTGCCAGCTCGACCGGGGCAGGTTGAACATGCGCATGCGCTCGGCGTGGCTGATGGCCGGGTCGGGCGAGGGATCGATGAAGATGTCACGGTGATCGAACGCCGCGACGAGCCTGGTCACCGGCGAGAGCAGCATGCCATTGCCGAAGACATCGCCGGACATGTCGCCCACACCGGCCGCGGTGAAGGGCACGGTCTGGATATCGGTGCCGAGCTCGCGGAAATGGCGCTTGACGGCTTCCCACGCTCCGCGCGCGGTGATGCCCATCTTCTTGTGGTCATAGCCCTGGCTGCCGCCGGAAGCGAAAGCATCGCCAAGCCAATGGCCCTTCTCGGCCGAGATAGCGTTGGCGATATCGGAAAAGGTGGCGGTGCCTTTGTCGGCGGCGACGACGAGATAGGGATCATCGCCATCGTGCCGCACGGTGTCGTCGGGCGGCACGATCGTATCGCCTTCGAGATTATCGGTGAGTTCGAGCAGCGAGCGAATGAAGATGCGATAGGTTTCGGTGCCTTCCGCCATCCAGGCATCACGATTGGAGGGCGGCGGCAGGCGTTTGGGCACAAAGCCGCCTTTGGCGCCGACCGGCACGATGACGGCATTCTTGACCTGCTGTGCCTTGACCAGGCCGAGGATCTCGGTGCGGAAATCCTGTGGCCGGTCGGACCAGCGCAGGCCGCCGCGCGCCACCTTGCCGAAGCGCAGATGAATGCCTTCGACACGCGGCGAATAGACGAAAATCTCGTAAAGCGGCCGCGGCGCCGGCAGGGCCTCGATCTTGCGCGCTTCGAATTTGAAGGAGATCACCGGACGCGGATGCCCGTCCTGACCGATCTGCCACAGATTGGTGCGGATGGTGGTCTGCACGAGATTGGTGAAAAGGCGCAGGATGCGGTCTTCGTCGAGCGAGGCGACGGATTTGAGCTGTTCCTCGATCTCGGTGAGAATGGCGGTCTCGCGTGCCGAACGCTCGGCATCGGTGGCGACGAGGCGCGGGTCGAAGCGGGCCTGAAACAAAGCGACAATGCTGGCGGTGATCGCGCTGTTGTTGCGCAAAGTCTCCCACATATAGTCCTGGCTGAACGGCGCGCGGATCTGGCGCAGGTAGCGGGAGAGGGCCCGGATGGCCGAAATTTCGCGCCAGCTCAGCGCTGTTCGCAGAATGAGGGCGTTGTAGCCGTCGGATTCGGCGCGATCGCTTACCACGGCCATGATCGAGGCTTCCAGGCGGTGGTTGAATTCCGTGGTGATATTGATCGGCTTGCCGTCGTTGGCCTCGATCGTCATATCGTGCAGCCACACTGGGGCGGGTGCCGGCGTCGCGCTGGGCACGATCTGATAGGTGCGTTCGTTGACCACGCGCAGGCCGTGATTTTCGATTACCGGCACCCGGTAGGACAGCGACAGGGGCGCGCCGCGCGAGAAGACCTTAAGGCCGAGGCGCGTCGCATCGTCCTCGCCCTCGATGCTGTAGACCGAAATCGCTACCGGACGAGCCGGGGTGAGCTTTTCGATGGTGGTGATATCGGCAATCGCCTGGGCGGCACCGAAGGCTTCCGTATAGCCGCCGGTGAAGGCCCGGGCATAACGGTTGGCGAGCATGCGGGCTCGCATGCCGTCAGCGGAGGTAGCGAGCGCGGCTTTCAGCTTGTCGCCCCAGGTCGCGGCGATGGCGCTGATCTCGGATTCCAGTCTGTCGCGCGCGATGACAGGCGTTTGGCCTTCATAACGCCCGATGATGTAGTGGACGCGCGCAAGCGATCCTTCGGGGAAAGAGGCGTAGGAGGCTGACAGGCGCCCTATATAGACCTGCGCCAGGAAGGCCCCGACGCGCATACGCACATCGGTGTCATATTTCTCGCGCGGAATGAAGACGAGTATGGAGACGAAGCGGTCGAATTTGTCGGCCCGCGCCAGCGCCCGCACGCGGGGGCGCTCATAGAGCGTCAGGATTTCCATGACGAAATTGTAGAGCGTCCCGGCATCGACCTGGAACAGTTCGTCGCGCGGATATTCTTCGAGGATATGCTGGACGGCCTTGCCTGAGTGGCTGTCCGCGTCGAAGCCGGCGCGCTCGAGCACCTGCGCCACCTTGTGGCGGACATAGGGGATCTGCCGCACCGAACGGGTATAGGCGCCTGAGGTGAACAGGCCGACGACGCGCAATTCGCCCTCAAGCCGGCCGTCGGGCGTGTAGAGCTTGATGCCGACATAATCCATCCGGACGCGGCGATGAACACGGCTGTCCACATTGGCCTTGGTGACGATGAGAACGGTCGGCTCGCGCATGAATTCCCGGATTTCCGGCGTCATCACCACCATTTCGGTGCCGCGGCGCAGAACCTTCACATCGGGATCGCGCAGGATGCCGAGGCCTTGGCCAGCGCTGATTTCGTCCGACCCATCGGTGTCGGACGAGAAGCGATATTCGCGCAGGCCCAGGAAGGTGAAATTGTTGGCGCACAACCATTGCAGGAACTGGTTGGCTTCGGCGATTTCGTCGATCGGCAGCGGCGGCGGATTGGAGTTGAAGGTCTTGATCGCCTGTTCGACGTGGGCGCGCATGGCCCGCCAGTCGATGACGCAGGCGCGCACGTCGTTGAGCGTTTTGGTGAGGCCCTCGATCAGCTTCTGGCGGTCGGCGTCGGCGTCCAGGCGCGCGATGTGGAAATGGATCAGGCTTTCACGCTCGCCTCTTGCCCCCTCTGGCAACGCCTCGCCGTAAAAACGCAGGAGCTTGCCTTGCTCATAGCGCTCGACGGCGAGGATCGGGTGGGCGACCAGGGTGACCTCGATGCCCTGCTCGGCGAGCTCCGCCATAGTGGAATCGAACAGGAAGGGCATGTTGTCGTTGAGAACTTCGAGCACGGAAATCTCGCGCCCGTCCGGCATCATCGGATTGGTGATGCGGATATCGGCGCTGCCCGCCGTGCGCCGCTGCACATGTTCCCAGGCTTGTTCTGCCAGGAAGGCCAGGGAGACCGCATCGTAGTTGGCGAGATCCTCGATATTGGTGTGGTCGAACAGAAGCTCGGCAAAGGCCCGGGGCGTCTTGCCCTGCTGCATGCTTCCAGCTGCCTCGCGGATCAGGGTCGCGCGAGCTTTGTCGTCATGCCACGCCATAACGTCCTCCGTTTGTTGCCGCACCATCTAATCGCAGACGCTATTGTCTGCCTGATTTTGGAGTGCAACTCTTGGAGCGCCATTTTTTAACCGAGATTGATGGCGTCTGCGAACCCTCGGCGTCGAGCTTCCGCGGCTCTTGATGAAAACGCCATTCAATCCCAAAAATACACCTCCATTGGGAGGTTTCAACGGTTCTTGAAGGTATTCGGGCCGCTCGCCTCGCGCATCGAAGCGCAGTTGCCTGCGCCCCGATCGGCTTTGAGCAGGGCAGTCTCACTGACATACCGTAACTATTCGTCCGTATGGATCCGCGACCTGCGTCTGCACGCAGCCGGGAGTGGCGTACACTGCGGCCGCGCCAACAGCTACTCCAGCCGCTCCGTACGCCACCGCCCGGCGCGTGGTTCGCCGGGCAACCCCGGCATAGCTCATCGGTGTCAGAGGACGGCCAACCCTGGCTTCCGCTGACGACATGAGGGACGATCGCGAATCCAGCGGTACCTCGCCGCTCCAGCACAGAGCCGCGGCACCGATGAGGCTCGCAGTCGCGAAGCGGATCATCACTGCTGATGTAAAAGTCATTTCTTTGCTCCTGCTGTCACCGTTCCCCGCGGAACTTCGTCAATGTCGACCAAATCGCCCAAGGCAATTTTCTTTGCGCCCTGGGGCGGATTGAACGCAAAGGCGTCGGCCGGTAGCTCCGTCTTCCACTCCTTGATGCGCAGGGTGTGCTGAGGTGCGCCAGTCACAGCCTTGCTGGTGATCACATATTTGTGCGGGATTGGTCGAGCGCCGGTCTCGATCCAAATTTGCCAGTCGGTGTCCGGATTTCGAAATGCCACTTCGTGTCGTTCGCACCGGGGGGTATACGGACGTGGAGATCGTATTCGACGGGAAGACGCTCACCGTCAACAAGGACAACAACGCCTTCGCACAGGCCGAGTCTTCCGGTTCGGTTGGACCAAGGCTCTCGGGGATGCGATGCTGGCTCAGCAGGCGGACGTGATGGATGCGATCCAGCGACTGTGCTCGAAGGCTCATGACAACAAAAAACTGACTTCGACAAAGGAGCGTTTGATAGGATTAGCTTGCGCACTTATTCGCAACGCGGCTGTCCCCGCGGGAAGACATTCGGGTTCGGCTGATAAGGTCTCGGCAGAAATGATTCACCAACTGGCTAGGAGATTGCACAAATCTATCCAGTTTCAAACTGACTGGGAAAAGATAAGAATCATCCCAGCCCAATCTGTTCGGGCCAGGCTAGGCTGCTTTAGTTGCAATCGGCTCGATTTTCGCGAGGTCATTGCCTATTTGCCGCTTCGCGATCTGGACGTCGTAATCGGTCTGAAGGTTCAACCAGACTTCAGGTGAAGTACCGAAGGCCTTCGATAAGCGCAGCGCGGTATCTGCGGTCACTCCCGTTCTTCATTCGACAATCGCTCAATGCGCGTCCGTGGGACACCACAGGCTTTTGCTAACGCGCCGGGGGATAGACCGAGCGGTCGCAAAAACTCTTCCCGAAGAACTTCACCGGGGTGCATGGGAGCAAGTTTCTTGGCCATCATGGCCCTCCTTGGCTTGAGGGCCATACCCGGCCCCTCTCCAGGCTGTTAGTGATAGCCGGTTAACTCAACGTCTTTTGGCCCTTTTGAGGTCCAAACAAAGCAAATCCGGAACTGGTCATTTACGCGGATTGAGTATTGGCCCGCCCCGCCATGGGACCAAAGCGCATCCTGCTGTGTCGGCTTCCACATGTTTCGCTGTTCGCCTTCCCACTTGGGCCGCATCCCCGACACATTGGGAGAATTGCAATGTCGATGCAATCGGTCATGCGTCGAATCGAAAGATCGGCGCTGCAAAATCGGCGGGCGCTCTGGTGGTGGCAGCGACATCGGATCCGCTTCCTTTCGGGTGTTATCGGTGGCAAAATCACTGTCTAGCCAGAGCAACCCTTCAACGGCTGCGCCCGTCGGCGGGCGATTACGCTGTGGTAGCAGTCAACGGAAATAGTCTATTGGCAGGTAAGGTCAAAAGAGGAAGCACCTGCGCGACCAGGAAACGGACGGAGGAAAATCGTCAGATATGATTCCGGTATCCGCAGTGCCCCGCCGTGTGCTTGGCCGGACGGGGCTTTCGGTCTCGGCTCTCGGGTTCGGAACCGCGCCGCTGGGTGATCTCTACGCGCATTTGGACGACGGCACGGCTATCACCGCGGTGGAGCGGGCATTTGAGCTCGGCATCAACCTTCTCGACACTTCGCCACTTTATGGGCGCGGCCTGTCCGAACATCGCTGCGGGACGGCAATCAGGCGCGTGCCGCGCCAGGACATTGTGGTCTGCACCAAGGTGGGTCGCTGGATGGACCCGTTTCACGGCCCAAGCAACGGTTCCGGCTTTGTCGGTGGGCAGCCGCACCGCGCAGTGGTCGACTATTCCTATGACGGCACCATGCGTTCGGTGGAACAGTCGCTGTTGCGGCTTGGCACCGACCGGCTGGACTTGCTGCTGATCCACGACGTGGATGTCTGGACCCATGGCGTCGATGCGATCGAGGACCGGTTTCGCGAAGCGATGGCCGGCGCCTATGTGGCGCTCGACCGGCTTCGCGCAGAGGGCGTGGTCGCGGGCATCGGGATTGGCGTGAACGAGGCCGAGATGTGCGTGCGTTTCGCGCAAGCCGGATCGTTCGACACCATGCTGCTCGCCGGGCGCTATTCGCTGCTGGAGCAACCGGCGCTGGCGCACTTCCTGCCGCTGGCGCAGCAACAGGGAATCGGTGTGTTGCTCGGCGGCGTTTTTAATTCAGGCATTCTGGCAACCGGCGCAGTTCCTGGCGCCAAATACAACTATCAGGACGCGCCACCTGACATTTTGGCGAGGGTGGCAGAAATCGAACGCGTCTGTGATGCCCATGGCGTTGCCTTGGCAACCGCGGCGCTGCATTTCGCCTTGGGTCATCCGGCCGTCGTTAGCGTGGTGTTGGGTGCGCAAACCCCGCAGGAGATTGAGCGCAACGTGGCTGCACTCTCCAGTCAAGTGCCAACCGCACTTTGGGCCGATCTGAAGACTCAGCATCTGCTCGATGCGGATGCGCCCGTTCCGTCATCGGTGCCTGGGTGATGCGGATCGATGCGCATCATCATCTGTGGACTCTCGCTCGGGGCGACTATGGCTGGCTGACGCCCGACCTGGCGCCGATTTATCATGACTTTGGGCTCTCGGACCTGGCGCCGCATCTCTCTGCAACGGGGATCGAGGGAACGATTCTGGTGCAGGCCGCGCCGACCGAGGCCGAGACGATGTTTCTGCTCGATATCGCGGAAAACGCGGAAGTGGTGCGCGGCGTGGTCGGCTGGACCGATTTCGACGCGGCGGACGGCGTGGCGCGCATCGATGCGCTGGCAGCGCGGAAACTTCTGGTGGGGCTGCGGCCGATGGTGCAGGACATCGACGATGACAATTGGCTGCTTGGTCCGACATTGGCGCCCCTGCTGGCGGCGATGGCCCGAAACGGCTTGGTATTCGACGCGCTGGTGCTGCCGCGCCATTTGTCGAGACTCTTGCGAGTGATCGGCAGCCATCCCGACCTGAAATTCGTGCTCGATCATTGCGGCAAGCCGCTTCTCGCCACCGGCGAGATTGCGATTTGGCAACGCGATATCGCATTGCTTGCTGAACACCCCAACATCGTCTGCAAACTGTCGGGATTGGTGACAGAGGCCGCGCCGGACTGGCAGATCGCGGATCTGCGCAAAGCGGTGGATCATGTCCGTGCGTGCTTCGGGCCACAACGCATGCTGTGGGGAAGCGACTGGCCTGTCGTCAATCTGGCGGGAGGTTATGCGAAATGGTTCGCTGCCGCTGAAACCTTGCTGGCTGATCTATCACCCGACGAAAAGGCAGATGTCTTCGGCGGCAACGCGGCGCGCATCTATCTCTCGAGCCGAGGACTGACATGTTGAAGAGGATTGACTCCGCCCTCTCGGCCGATTTCTTATGGATGCTGGCAGCGATGGGCCATGGTGACGACGTCGCTCTGGTCGATGCGCGCGATTCAGACGCTGCTCCGCGAAGGACCACCACAATGCCCGTCGTGAAGAACGCCCCATTCATTCTGTCGGACGTCGGCTACTTGCCCGCGCCTGTGGTCAAACCACTGACAATGTAGCGCTCGAGGAAGATTCCGACGATCACGAGCGGAGCGATCGCAGCAGTTGATAGCGCCGCCATGGACCACCAGTTGATCCCTTGCGAACCGGTTTGGCTGGCGACCATGACGGGCAGGGTTTTCGCATCCGTGCTCGTCAGCAGTGCCGCGAAGAAGTATTCGTTCCAGCACAATACAAGCGAGAGGATGAATGCGGCCACCAATCCGGGAACAGCGAGCGGTAACACGATACGAATGAATGCGCCCCAAACCGACAGGCCGTCCACAAAGGCGGCTTCATCGAGTTCGACCGGGATCGAGTTGAATTGATCGCGCATGATCCAGATGACGATCGGAAGCACCGTCAAGGTGTAGAGCAGGATCAGACCAAATCTCGTGTCAAGCAGCGACAGTGCCTTGTAGAGAACCAGGAATGGCAAGGCCAGCACGACGGGCGGCAAGATCAACTGCGACATGAAGAAGAACAGGATATCGTCGTTGCGCATCCATCCGAATTTGTACCGGAAGCGACTCAACCCGTAAGCCGCCAGTGATCCGAGGACGAGCGCCAGGACAGATGCGCCGACCGACGTAATAATGCTGTTTTCGAACCGGCTCACGAACTCGGCACGCGCGGTGGAGGTTCCCAGGATCGAATCCGGCGACAGACCGAGTGAGCGCCAGCCCTTCCAGTCTGGCCAAAAGTCCAGCCAGGGAAGGAGGTGACCTTGTGTCACATCGAGCGCCGACTTGAACGAAGTCGTGACGGTCCAATAGATGGGAAACAGGCAGATAAACGCCCAAAATAGCAATGCGCTATAGATCAGCACACGGCTCAGGATCCGAGGGGCCCGGGACGCCGCGTGATGCCTGCGGACCGGCTGCGACGCCGAGGTGAAAATGGCCAATCGAGCAACTCCCTTCAGAAACCGGTTTCGACCCACGGGCTCATGCAACTTTCTGCGTCCAGCGACTGGACAGGCGCAGCAACACCGTCAGGAAGACGATAATCATGAGAAGATAGAACATCGCGAGCCCCGTGCCGTATCCGACATTCGATCGATCGCGGTACACGCGGTAAATGAAACTCGACACCGTGTCGGTGGCTCCGCCTGGTCCTCCAGCCGTTACGTTGATCACGATGTCGGCGAGCTTCAATTTGAAAATGATCCTGATGATAAGGACGGTGACGCTCACCGGCAGCATGAGAGGGAACGTAACATGCCAGAATGACTGCCACCCACTCGCACCGTCGACCTTGGCTGCTTCCAGCACATCCTTGGGCATCGCCTGCAGCCCGGCGAGCAACATGATCATGATAAAGGGAATCGAAACCCAGGCATCCATCGCCTCTATGCTCAAGCGCGCGATCCAGGGGGACGCGAAGAACGCTGGGTCGTCCCATCCGAGATGGCGCGCTAGTGTGGCTGCCGGGCCAAAGCGGTACTCCATGAGCGACTTGCCTATCATCCAACTCACGGCGACCGGACTGAGCATCAGAGGCAGCAGGAAAACGACGCGAAAGAACCTCCGCCCTCGTATCTCGGCGTTCAGCAATAGAGCCAGTCCAAATGCAACCGCATACTCTCCAAGCACTGCCACCGCGTAGAAGATCATGTTGCGGAGCGCGTTCCAGTAGTAATCATCGTGAAACAGTCCGATGAGATTGTTGAGGCCGTTAAAGTGTGGGCCTTCAAACGAGCTCAGGTTCCAATCCAGCGAAGCAATATAGATCCCGAACAGCGTCGGAAAGATAACCACCGCAACCGTGAACAAAACTGCCGGGAGCAGAAACAGTGCTCGCAGCCCGCGTTCTCTGCGGACCACGACTTGCCCGACACCGATCGCGATGGCCCAGATCAGATAGGCATAGAGGATCGGGCGCCAATCGGCGAAACCCACCGTGACAACTCCGGTCGAGTGCAGAATCTGGATCAGGAGCAGGAGAAAGGACCCCAGCGAGGCAAGGACAACAAGCGCTCGCCCTGCGTTCTTCCGCCTGACAAGGATGCGCTGCGATGCGAGCTTGCGGTGCGGGTCATCCGCCAGCGGTGATGAATTCTGCATCAAGATCGCACTCTGCCGATTTGAATTTTGCCTCGCCAGGGAAAGCTCGGCTGGCGCCGCCAGCGGCGCCAGCCGAAGGTCCGATCCGCCGGACGAAATGCGGAGGCGAAACTACACGCCGAGCGACGCCCTGTAGAGCGCGATCTGCTTGTCGCGACCGATTTGGTCGGTCAGCTTTTCCCACGCCGCGGCGATGTTGTTGGCGCCGGTCTGCGCGTCGTACTTGCCGGCGAAGATCTTGGTCAGCTCGTCTTCCGCTATACTGTAGTACTGGAAAATGCCGGGAATGCGCGGCTCGACCGCACGGTTCGGGTGATTATAGGAGCCGAACTGCGAGTTCAGATAAGACGTGATGTAGTTCTTGTCGTAGCCCGCCGCCACCCATTCGTCGACGTTGGAATGGCTGGTCCGGTGAACCTGGAAGCCGGACGGATACATCACGGTCCAGAGCGACAGATCCTTGCCGCCGACATGCGCCGCGGCGCTCCACGCCGCCTTATGCTTGCGTTCATCGCCGGCGACCCTCGCCATGACGTAAATGCCCCAACCGAGATAGGCGCAGTTGGGAGCATGGTTTGGGCCGCTCGCGAGCTTTTCCCAGCTGCGCGTCTTGGAATTGTAGACGTCGTCCGATCCGGGCAGGATGCTGAACCCGACGACGTCGCCGATGACGGAGGTGTCGCTCGCTTTCGCCACTTGGCCGATATCTCCCCACCAGGGAATCATCGAGCCGATGCCGGCCAGGAATTGCTGGAAGCCGGTGGTGTTCGGATCGGCGTTGAGCTGATCGGCCGGCTCGGACGGTAGAGCGTCGACGACGTCCTGAATGGCGCGAACCCAGGCCGGATTGTTGATGCGCGGCTTCATGGTGTCCACATCGAACAGCCAAGCCTTGTCGTCCGGATGCTTCGCGTAAGCCGTGGCGCGGCTGCCCAGGAAATAGAAGCCGAACCCGCCCCAGGGCTTCGGCGCATCGAGGTAGCCGAACGCATTCTGGCCCTTGATTTTCTTGCCCTTGAGGAACTTGGTCACAGCCTGGACCTGCTGCCAGGTCTTCGGCACGCCCCATTCGCCCTGGTTGCCGGCGTCCTTCCAGGCCTTGGCCAGATTGGGGTCGGAGAAATAGTCGGTCCTGTAATTGAAGTTGTGGCAGTCGCCGTCGATGGTTACCCGATAAGTCTTGCCGTTCCAGGTACCGACCGGCGGCTTTAGGTAGTCCACATAATCGTCGATATCGATCTGCTTCTTGACCCAGTCGGGCATCTCCGAGGCCAGGCCCTTGCCGCACACATCGCCCTCGAACGGGGCGCCCATTTCAAGGATGTCGAAGTCGACCGTGCCGGTCGCGATTGCCTGTTGCAGTCGCGGGTTGTAGTCAGCCTGAGCGAGGTCGATCCAGGAAATTTTCGCGCCGGTATAGACCTCCCACGGTTTCAGGAAACCGCGGAAAAGCAGGTTGTGCAGATTCTGGTTGTTAAGTCCCATGAAGGAGAGTTCGACGCCCTTGAATTCGCCTTCTTTAACGTTCGCCTTGGTCGGACCGAGGCAAAGCTCGCCGACCTTCTGCCAATCGGCGTCGGTTGGAGCGCCTTTGCCGACACCTGGAAGCTGTAAGATCCGCGCCCGCAGATTGTCCTGTGCCAGCGCCCGCTCGGAGAACGCGCTGAGAGCGCCGGTGGAACCGAGGGCAGCGGCGCTGGCCGCTCCCTTGAGGACAGTGCGTCGGTTCGGTCGCATTCCGGGATGCTGATTCTGTTCTTGCTGTTTCACCACGAAACCTCCCTTTGTTTTTTTGATGCTGCGTTTTGGTCGCCTGAGCACCATTATTCTAGCGGATAGAATCTCGGGGGACTCATGTGTCCTCCGCTCTTACTGGCGATATCCGGACAGGTGGTGACAGAGGCCTTTTCGAGTATGCAGCAGCCTTAATCAATGTCAACGAATCCGCGGGGAAGCGTGGCGCCGGGCATGGACCTTTCGCGGTGGGAGATCATGCTCAGTGAGAAAAAGCGCAGCGCATTGCAGCATGCGGCGCCGCAATATCGGCGCGCGGCCCTTGTTGATCCCGTAGCATTAGGCTGCGTCGGGCCCAATCACTCCCTTCTTGAACACGAAGCAGCCGTAGAAGCGCCGTTCGCCGGTCTGGATCACGCAATAGGATTTCTTTGCAAGTTCATAGAAGGCAAATCGCTCGATCGAGCCCATCGGAAAATGGCCGCCCTGCGCAGCGTCAATCTCATGCTGCACCTCGATCTGCACGGGAGGAACCTCGTCGGGCTCGCCGACGATTTGCATTCGCAAAGCCGGCTTGTCGACAAAGGAATCCAGCGGCAGCACCGAAAGGATCGCGCGGGCCGCCCGGGCGGCCGTTACGTTATCGATCCGCAGCAGGCGCCCCAGCACGCTCTGACGGGCGGTCGCGTCGGCCGGGAAATTCGTATCGCAGATGACGAGGTCGTCGCCATGGCCCATCGCCCGCAACGCGTAAAGGACGTCCGCATTTAGAATTGGATCGATCGATTTCAGCATGCTGGCCTCCCTTGAATTCGACAAATCTCTTTGGGGACTGACTGTCTGATCCCACCGATGCAGCCGTCTCCTTCAATATCCATTATAGAACATGGATTGAGCTGGCGGCCAGCGCGGCGCCCCTGAGAGCGAGAAGCATGCATCATGAATGATGCTGCCGTATCCGATCCGAACCTACCGCGGTCCGCCGATGCCCTTCAACCAGCCGAGACAAAGCTTCTCCCGAATGTGTCGCATAATGCTGGATTTGGAATGACCATTTCCGCTGTTGGCACCCTTGAGACATGCCGGCTGTATTGTGCAATGTCCGCTTTCAGGGGCAACTCGGCTGGGCGTGGCTTGCGCCAAACAATACGAACGGGCCTGACTGCAGATTGCACGCTCCGGTTATTTAACGTGAGCAACTGCCGGCGCGCAGCAGAATCTCGAGCCATTGATGGCCTGCACGGCCTTAGCTCCGAAATCACCCCCTTGCCCCTGAGACTAGGGTCGCGCGCTTATATTGTTTGCAGCGCGGCGAACTTAAAATCTCCCGACTTCCGATAGCACTTTGAGCGGTAGGTCCCGGGCCGAAAGGGGGTAGTGGGCCAGCTTGATTGTGGCCGAGTTGCACACTGGAAAAGTCCGGTCCGGGGCGCATATTCCCAGAATGGTGACAATTGTCCGATGTAGCAATTGCGGCGCCGAGTACAGACGTACTGAAGAAAAGTTCTTGGTGCCGCACACTGGTCACGCACACTGTACGGTCTGCGGGGACACGCTAGAGTCTTGGCTGGAAAGCACCCGCGTTGCCATATTCGAGCTGATCAAACGTCCGGACGGAAGACCTAATGAATAGCCACCCCAAACGCCCTAGAGACCCAAACCAGCTCGCCGGGCCGACCAACCGCGTGGCCGGCGTCACGTCGACATTGGAACGAAAATTGAAATTCCGAATAGCAAACTCAAGTGGGACCAATCGAATCCGGCCGGCCACGGCATCGTTGTCGCAACGGTTCTGTTACGTACAGCCCGGGGGAGTCTGACTGATCAGGTGTCGCGCCCTGCCTCCATCCGGATTTATCAGGAAGATGACTGCCCGGCACCTGCTGGGCTCGCAGTTCAGCGCGCCCTCCAGGGCCCTTCATTGACAAGCCCTGTTTCCTGCGGACGTGGTCAGAAAAGTAATGGTAGCCGGCGCGAACGTCAGGGTACCCGCCTTCGACCGAACGCCATCAATGTGCGGCAGCTCATCCGAGATGCTCAGTCGAAGTGCCGCGCCGTTCAGCCGCACGGTTGTGTCCCGCAGCTTCGCCACATCCAGCGTAAAACGCTCTGAAGTCGTGGGTAGTATCAGCGAGTGCGATGCGTGACGGTCGGTGTTGATGACCAGAAGGCTCACGCCACCGGAGGTCCCGCGTTGGCAGTGGGCATAGACGTGGAGGCCGATTTGAGTCGGCACACCCGAATCCAGCACGACGTTTCCCATGAATCGTCGCCACAACAGTGCACCCCAGTAGCTTGGTCGGGGCGCCAGCGTCTTCTCGTCCAGCAGGCCGTAATCACTTGCCGCAAGCGTGTTGTGCATCGCGACCTGAACGCCGGCTTTGGCGAGTCGTCCAAGTTGATCGAGATACCTGAACGTATCCAGGAAGCTGGCATCCCATCGGTTTCCGCCGCACGCTGCCTCCGCGGTTTCGGTTAGCCAGATCGGCTTGCCGGGTTCGAACTTGTCTCGAAGAGACTGGTAGAAAGCCAGCGTCTGATCGGTCCGGGAAAGCCATTCTTCGGAAAGTTCTGTCTCCGGAACACTCGCGACGCCACATCGCTCCGACAGCGTTCCATAATAATGATACGATATCACATCCACACCGTGCGGACTGGATGCCGCGAGCAGGTCCGACGCGAAGGATGTCTCCCCAACTGTGCCGGGACCGAGTACCACTATCTCGGGAAAGTTTTCCTTCACAAACGAATGGAATATTTTGAAGTCGCGTCCATATGCCGACGCATCGTTGCCCGGTGGCGCAACGTTGGGCTCATTCATGAACTCTGCTGCGGCGACGGTGCCTCCGACCGACCGGGTATAAGCGAGAAGACGGTGCGCCTCGCCAGGTGACCAGACGCCGACCGCGTCGCGGGTGCCTGGGCTTACGGCGAATGAAGTCACGATCTGCGCCCCAACCGCTTGCGAGAAATTGACCACGCGTTGCCATTGCTGGTGGCTCAGGACACCGTTGAATCCAGCTGGCGGCGTGGATGGTGCGCTGTCGGAAGCTGCAAAGTGGGTGGCGTTCGCCCAGGTTCCGCTGACACGCAGATAGGCGGGTGCCAGCGCTGCCGCGAGTCTTTGCAATCGGGAGTTGGTCAGGTCAATCGGTGGCCGATATTCGTACAGATTTGAATTCGTGTTAGCTGGACCATCGGGCGCGGGGTGCACCGTCTTCGGCGAGCGCACGGGCGGGCGGCGCAGCCTTGGTCCATAGGGCTTCCAAAATCTTCCGCCGGTCACCTCGACCATTTCGATGTTATAGGACTGGAAGCGTTCGTCGACCGTGCCAATGCGAGCCATGCTCGCCGGGCTGATGGAGAACCCGTCGGCGACAGCCCCAGGGCAAATAAGTGCGATGAGTAAACCCGACACCAGCCAGGCCTGATATCCGGGACTGCCCCATTGGATTTTGGGCAGCCAGATCCTCGGCATCCGGCAGCAGAGACCCGATTCACCGGCGCAGCGCATGTTGATTGGATCCATCATCCGCTCGGAGTCTGGGGGCAGGTGCTCGGCCGCGGCTTGGCCCCGAGCTTGTCGATCGGCATCTTGCAATTGTCGATCCGCTGCTCATCCATCCATTTCTTTCCGAGCCGCTCCTTTCCGGTGAGCACTGCGGGGCCGTGTAAAGGCTGGGTCGTTGCGTTCGGCATCGGCGGATCACCAGTCGGCGCTCTATCCTGGGCGGATGCAGGCAGCGCTAAATAGGTTGCGAACAATACTACGAATAACGGTCTGCATTGGTGGGGCATCTGGCTGAAATCACCACTGTTTTGGGCTAACCCCGTCCCACCGTCAGGGCCGATCAGGCGGTATTGTCTGGCGGATCAGGCGTT